>Ga0316206_1001950_pt1 | contig 15631 bp, 17 predicted proteins | sample 6monthpyrite_MG_FD_204942 | JGI IMG/M metagenome (GOLD analysis project Ga0316206, IMG submission 204942) | Microbial mat bacterial communities from mineral coupon in-situ incubated in ocean water Damariscotta River, Maine, United States -... | ecosystem: Environmental > Aquatic > Marine >... | reverse complement strand
TCATACCCAACCACATATAACTGATTTACCAGATAACTTGTATCGAAAAGCCAATTATTTTTTTCATCCCTTTCTTCTATAATGTCATAAATATAATTTAAATATGAGACGATGATAACAGTGAGAATAAACGGCAACATTACCAGCATCTGCAATTTCTTTTTAACGGTATAATTAAACATTATCAGTCAACTATTAATGACACTGCTTCTGGTGATACTTCTCTGAGAGGAGCAATTGAAACTTTTTCTAAATAATTAGGGACCCCCATATCACTAGCAACAAGATTTTTCATCATTGCCCAGCGCGCTATATCTTCTGAAATAGTAATATATAACTGATCTAATTTTAACTTAACCTCCGCCTGATTAAATGACGCAGAAAAACCTTCATAGCCTGCTCCGATATATCTTGATATTATTCTTGCTGCCATATCTCTTTCATTTTTTATATATTTTTCAGCTTGATTAAGCGCCTTCAAGAATTTTTTTATAATTATTGAGTTTTTATTTATATAATTGCTAGTACCAACCAGTAATCCAATCTGGGTATATATTCCTCTTTCCTCAAATACAATTGCTTTATCTCCCAGTGATTTTCGTGCCTGACTAACATATGGCTCACGCATTGAAAAAGCGTCAATCTCTCCTCTTATGAGTTTCTCAACTAGTTTTTCAGCTTTATAAAAAGAAATATTAAGGTGTTCAAATTCAATGTTATTTTCTACTAAAAACTGATGCATAAAGTAATGTACGGCCGAAGCTTTCTGCGTAGCTATTTTTTTTCCATTTAAGTCCGCTGGTAGCTGAATGCCATGATCTCGCCTTGCTACAATAGAGTTGGTATTATCATCGACAAATATTCCCGAAATAGCTCTCAGTGATTCATGCTCAAATGCAGCCATCACAAATGGTGATTCATTCAGTGTCACGACATCAACATCGCCTTTTAACAAACCCTGATATAACGCTCTTTTTCCACTGGGATACTTCTTTATATGAACGTCGAGCCCCTGTTCTTTAAAATAGTTTTTTTCATCTGCAATAATCAGCAACGCACTAGTAGGCTGCATCGCCAGGCCGACTCTGATTTTCATGATTTCAGACTCAGACATTGTTGTCGAATCAGCTGTCAGATCACAGGCACTCAGCCACATGCTGGATATGATAGTTAGGTAAATTGAGAGGTAGCGCTTATACATTTATTAACAACTATCGACACGCTCATGATGCACACTTAACTAAATATAGCTCATTTAATAAAACTTACTAATTTACTGTGTTAATTTTTAAAAAAATATCAGCAATAAAAAACCCGGCAGAACCGGGTTTTTTAAATAACACACTAATTACAGCTATTAATTAACAGCTGAACCCTCAACTGGTTGAGTAGCCTCAGGCATTTCAGGTGTCTCCGGCATCGCAGCAGGCGATTCCATCATTTCGGTATTTTCCATTGGTACATAAGCCATACTTTCTTCAACGAGCGTTTTACCTTCATCATCAAGTACGGTCACTATCCACTCGCCAACCCAGTGTGGCTGTAAATTTTTGCTTGACCAGATACGCCAGCGATCAGAACCCACTTTAAATGAAACTTCGGCTTTTACATCACCACCATGTTCCCAGCGGTGTGTCACTGTATGACCAGCCATACCTTTAATTTCAGTAAAAAAGTAAACCTTTTCCTTGTCATTGGTTAATTGCCCAACTTTATCTACCGGTTCACGGTTTTCAACACCACTGGTGAAAGCAGAACGTGCGACATTATCTGATGCCGATACCGCTGTTGAAATCATGGTTAATGCTATTGCGAGAAAAGACAGTATTTTCATTTGAATCTCCTTATCGTTGCCTTTTTAAAGAGCACAGAGATTATCACAGCACTAAGTTAGAGTGGAAGTGTCGCTACTCATGCATCCAGACAAACGGCCATTACAGTCGATAACCGGTCATTATGCTTTCTGGTGGCGTAATTTCAAACGAACATAATGTTCAGAAGAGTACTGCAGGTATTCGATTTCTTTTTCATTCAGAGCACGTACACGTTTAACCGGACTGCCCAGATACAGGTAGCCACTTTCCAGTTCTTTGTTAAGCGGAACCAGGCTACCGGCACCGACAATCACATGTTTGTTGATAACCGCACCATCTAAAACCGTTGCAGACATGCCAATCAGGCACAAATCATGAATCTTACAGGCATGCAAAACCGCTTTATGACCAACAGTGACATCATTACCAATAACCAGTGAACGCCCAGCCCCGAATGGGCCTTCATGAGTCACATGCAAAACACAACCATCCTGGATATTTGAACGCTCACCGATAGAGATGCTATTCACGTCACCTCGTACAACCGTCATTGGCCAGATAGAGCTATCCTTACCGATGCTCACCTCGCCGAGAACAAGCGCTGTCGGATCAACAAATACACCTTCAGCCAGTTCAGGCGTGATGTCATCGAAATTGCGGATAGTCATGCTTCTATACGACTATGCTTATCGCATCGTCACCAGTTCTTCTGAACTGGTGGGGTGAATGGCAATGGTGTCATCAAGATCTGCTTTATTGGCACCCATACGAATCGCAACCGCAAACCCCTGTAGCATTTCGTCAGAGCCTGGACCAATGATATGACAACCTACCACTTTTTCTTGAACACCGACCACAACCAGCTTCATTGCTGTTTGTACTTTGTGTTCCGTCATGGCGTTATACATGGCGGTAAACCGAGAGCTATACACTTTAACCGCTGCACCATGTTCGGCTTTGGCTTCTTCTTCAGTGAGGCCGACTGTGCCGATTGGAGGATGACTAAAGACCACAGTAGGCACCAGACTGTAATCGAGATGGCGTCCTTCCATACCACCATACATACGATCAGCCATTCTTCTGCCGGCAGCTATGGCAACAGGCGTTAACTGTGCCCGGCGGGTAACATCACCTAAGGAATAAATATTGTCGATATTGGTTTCCTGATAATCATTGCAGGGCACATAGCCATCAGCATCCATTTCAGCGCCGGTCACTTCTATATTCATACCATCGGTATTGGGTTCACGCCCAATTGCCCAGATCACCTGATCAAAACCTTCGGTGCGTTTACCCTGATCACAAACCAACGTCAAAGTGCCATTATCTTCCTTAATTAATTCAGCCACCTGAGTTCTGGACATTAAATCCACACCATCATCAACCATCGCTTCCATTAACGTTTCACGTAACATGGCATCAAAAGTTCTGAGGAACTGACCTTTTCGAATAAACAATGATACATCTGTACCTAAACTATTTAGTACACCGGCAATTTCAACCGCGATATAACCCGCGCCTACCACAGCCACTTTTTTAGGCTGCTCCGTTAAAGCAAAAAAACCATCTGATGTAATACCATGTTCGGCACCCGGGACATCAGGTACAGTCGGTTTAGTACCCGGCGAGATCACAATCTTATCGGCTGTGATTCTTTTACCATCAACATCGAGTGTGTGCTTATCAATAAATTTTGCATAACCCTGAATTTCATCAATATTCGAGTCTTTCAGATAACTGTGATACCAGCTATTGATACCACCGATATAATCCTCACGCTTTTTAACCAGAGCTGACCAGTCAAAGCCATGATTGGTCACATCAAACCCATAATCTTTTGCATGCTCTAAAGCATGAGCCAGAGAGCCACCAAACCACATGACTTTTTTCGGCACACAACCGACATTGACACAGGTACCACCAATTTTACCGGCTTCAATCACCGCGCACTTAGCACCGTATAAAGCAGCTCGTTCAGCCACTGACAGACCGCCACTACCGCCACCGATAGCGATCAGGTCATAGTCATAGTTATGTTTTTTTAGATTGGAAGTTGGATTCGTCATAAGGCTCTTATCTAATAGATGGCAGTCAGGTAAAATAGCGGCATAAAAAACCACTACAATTCATTAAGAATTATTATATTACATGGGATACCGCTTGTTCATGATCATTTTCCGTTATTTACGAAAACTGGCTAGTCATTCCAAGAACCCGGTCATCCAGCAATTAGAAAACTATGCTTACCTGATTCGCCTGGACAGACCCATCGGCATCTTATTATTACTCTGGCCTACTTTATGGGCGCTGTGGATTGCTGCCGAAGGTTTTCCGCATCCGGGAGTTTTAATTGTCTTTGTACTGGGTGTTTTCTTCATGCGCTCTGCCGGCTGCGCCATTAACGATTATGCCGACAGAAAGGTAGACGGACATGTTGCACGAACTAAAACCAGACCGATAATCAGTGGTCGTGTCACCCCCAAAGAAGCCGTGCTTGTTTTTGTAGGTTTGACCTTATCGGCATTTTGTTTAGTACTGTTTATGAACAAACTCACCATTTATCTGTCGTTTGCCGGCGCCGCACTGGCTGCCAGCTACCCATTTATGAAACGCTTCCATTTTCTGCCACAAGTGCATCTTGGTGCGGCTTTTGGCTGGGCCGTGCCAATGGCCTATGCGGCCCAAAGTAATGAGATTCCCCCAATTGCCTGGTTGTTGTTTTTAGCGACCGTTTTATGGGCCACGGCTTATGACACCATGTACGCGATGGCTGATCGTGAGGATGACATCAAGATAGGGGTTAAATCCACTGCCATTTTATTTGGCGATGCGGATCGCGTTATGATTGGCATTATTCAGATTATGTTAATTGTAACGCTGTTAATGATTGGCAACCGCGCAGGTCTTGGCCAGTATTATTTCCTCGGTGTCTTTGTCGCCAGTTTGTTTGCCATCTACCAGCAATATTTAATCAATGACCGTGATCCGAAAATGTGTATCGAAGCCTTCCTTAATAACAACTGGCTAGGTTTGTCTGTTTTTATTGGTATTGTTCTCGACTATCTCAGCAAATAACTATTCAGGCAGCAGTACTAATTCGATACAATGCGCTAACCAACAACACGACAAGAGCAACAACCAATGCAAGACTATCAACGCCAATTTATTGAACTCGCTATGAGCAGCGAAGTGCTCCGTTTTGGTGAATTTACATTAAAATCTGGCCGAACCAGCCCTTATTTTTTTAATGCAGGCTTGTTTAATAGTGGCAATGCACTGGCTCAACTCGGTCGCTGTTATGCACAGGCCATTATCGATAGTGGTATTGAATATGACGTACTCTTTGGCCCTGCCTACAAAGGCATACCCGTTGCAGCGGTCACTGTAATGGCTCTGGCAACAGAACACGGCCTGGATGTACCCTATGCTTTTAACCGCAAAGAAGCCAAAGCGCATGGCGAAGGTGGCAATATTGTTGGTGCACCGTTGGCAGGCCAGCGCGTTTTAATTATTGATGATGTCATCACCGCTGGTACCGCTATCCGTGAAGCTGTTGATATTATTAAAGCCGAAAATGCAGAACCTGCAGGCGTTCTGATTGCGCTTGATAGACAGGAAAAAGGTCAGGGCGAAATGTCCGCGGTACAGGAAGTCGAACGTGATTTTGGCTTCAAAGTATCCAATATTATCACCATGAAGAACCTGATCAGTTATTTATCGGAAGACGATACACAAGCAGACATGCTTAAGCTGATGCAGAACTATCGTGACCAGTACGGCATCAACTAAAGATCAGTTTCAGGCCAACTAATAAGGTCATCAACTCAAACACTCTTTTAATCAGGTGATTGCTTCTGCTGATGCTTATATGGGCCCCAAGATAGCCACCTATAAAAGACCCCAGAAGCAACGCAGGTAACCAGTCCCATTGAATCGTACCCAGTATGCCTAATGTAAACGCACCGGTTGCATTCCAGAACAGGCCAACCAGTATCAATGTATAAGCAACCGCTCTTTTGTAATCCAGCCCAAACCACTTAACCAGCCAAATGGTGACAAATAGACCGGTACCAGATGTTAGTGAGCCGTTGAGTACGCCAATTAGAAACATTACTATACCACCCAGAAAATACCCAGATGAATCACGATGCTTCGGTTCAAAAACCAACCCCAACTGTGGCTGCAAAAAAGAATATACAGCCAGACCCACCGTCATCACACCCAGTGCCAGCTCTGCCGCCCTGTCGGGGACACTGAGTATAACCAGAGCACCTAAAGTTACCCCTGGCAGGCCTGTCAGCAGGATAAAAAATGCAAATCGTCTTTCCAGATGACTGTCTTTTAAGTGCCTGACAGTTGCCCCTACCCCCAAAGCAACGCTTGCTACTTTATGAGTCGCTAATGCCGTGGTAAAAGAAAGCCCCAGAAATATAATTGCCGGTAATTGCAATAGTCCGGCACCGCCACCAGCCATTGCAGAGAACAGGTTTGCCACCAATGAGACGACAAACAGTATAATTTGATTAAAAAAGTCGATATTCAACACGTTTTAATCATAAATGAACTGATAGAATTACGCTATAATTATGAAATAATTGAATATATTCGTTTTTAACAAAGGATTAGCTGTCTCCAATGCGTCAATTTAATTGCTACATAATGCTGTTAATATTCTGCATTTCACTGCCGGCTCAGGCAGAGCTAAAGAAATGGATCGATAAAGATGGACAGATCCATTATGGCGATAAAGTCCCTCCGCAATACCTGCGAAAAGAACACCAGATAATGAACCAGGAAGGCGTCATTCTGGAAACAGTTCCTGCTGCAAAAACAGAAGCTCAGCTAAGAGAAGAAAAACGTCAGGCCAAAATTGCTAAAATTAAAGCAGAAAAGAAACGCCAGCAGGATTTCAAAGACAAAGTTCTTATTGATACCTACACCACCGAAAGAGATTTACTCAAAGCCCGCGAAGAACGTCTGGGTACCTTTAATTCACTGATTGAATTAACCGGTACTATTATTAAAAGTAACGAAGATCAACTGGAACGACTTTTAAAAAGAAAGACTGAGTTTGAGAAGTTTCAAAAAGAACTGCCTATTCACATGAAAGAACAGGAAGAAATCCTGCGCCAGCAAATTATTGCTAATCAGGGGTATGTGCAAGATCAGATGTCAGAGCGACAAAAAATCGTACATAAGTTTGAAAAAGATTTATCCCGTTTTCTTTACCTGAAAAAACAGGAACGTATCCGCAATGCTAAGATTGAGCAGAGACGACTCGAAAGAAAACGGCTTGAAGATGAAATCTACAACTCAACGAATTAATAAGTTAACCTTTAATTAAAGTACCAACACCAGCGTCTGTTAACAGCTCCAGTAACACCGCATGGTTAACTCGTCCATCAATAATATGAGATGTTTTAACGCCTGAGTTAACGGCACCCATCGCACAGTCTACTTTTGGCAACATGCCGCCTGAAATTGTTCCATCATCAATCAAATCAGCCACGTCAGATTGACTAAGGCCCGTTAACAAAGTACCAGATTTATCGAGAATGCCTGCCGTATTTGTTAACAGCAATAATTTTTCTGACCCTAAAACAGAAGCCAGCTTACCCGCCACCAAATCCGCATTGATATTATATGAAGTGCCATCATCACCAACACCAATCGGTGCTACCACTGGAATAAAGCAACCCTCATCCAGAGTGTTAATTATTTGAGGATCGATTTGAGAAACTTCACCAACATGCCCTAAATCGATTATCTCTGAGGCTTCCAGTTCCGGTGTATTTCGAGACACCTGTAGCTTGGTTGCCCGAATCAGGCCACCATCTTTACCAGTCAGACCGACTGCATGACCACCATGCTGATTAATCAGATTAACAATATCTTTATTAACCAGACCACCCAGAACCATTTCAACAATATCCATGGTTTCCCGGTCAGTAACCCGCATACCATCAACAAACTTAGACTCTTTACCGATGCTTTCCAGCATTTTACCAATCTGTGGGCCGCCACCATGAACCACGACCGGATTAACTCCCACCTGCTTTAATAAAACAATATCCTTGGCAAAAGAGCTTTTTAACTGCTCATCAACCATCGCGTTACCGCCGTATTTAATAACAATGGTTTTACCACTTAAACGCTGAATATAAGGCAACGCTTCAGATAAAACATTGGCGATATTATTGGCGACTGATTGTTCCAAGAGCCTGACTCCGGTTAATTGTTTATTTAAAAATTACGTTTGTATTATTAAAACGCTAACTGCAGGTTCGGATCAACCTTCAATATTTGCTGACGAAATTTTTCCTGCACTTTTTGCAATCCTTCATCAGTATCCGCCTCAAAACGCAAAACAAGGCAAGGTGTTGTATTTGAAGGTCTGATCAAGCCCCAGCCAAAATCATAATTAACACGCATACCATCAATAGTAAATATATCAGCATCACCAAAGTCTGCAACTGACTTTAATTTATCCATAAATTTGTAATGTTCGCCTTCTTCAAACTGAATCTGAATTTCAGGCGTATTACATGAGTCTGGTAATGCAGAGAAAATTTCATCAGCAGGTAAATCTTTTTGACTCAAAATTTCCAGCATACGAGCCGCTGAATACAATCCATCATCAAAACCAAACCAGCGCTCTTTAAAGAAGATATGTCCGCTCATTTCACCGGCTAACAAAGCACCGGTTTCTTTCATCTTCGCTTTGATAAATGAGTGACCGGTTTTCCACATTAATGCATCGCCACCCATTCTTTCAATTTCTTTGGCAAGGTGGTTACTTGATTTGATATCAAAAATTATTTGTGCACCCGGATTACGTGATAAAACATCTTCTGCATATAACATCATTTGACGATCCGGCCAGATAATATTTTTCTTATTATCAATGATACCTACCCGATCACCATCACCATCAAACGCCAGCCCAAGATCAACCTTATTTTCATCAACTGCTTTTTCAAGATCAATCAGGTTTTCTAGTTTGCTCGGGTCCGGGTGATGATTAGGAAAATTACCATCAATTTCAGAGAACAGTTCGATAACGTCACAGCCCATGCGTTTAAATAATGCCGGCGCTAATTCACCAGCCACACCATTACCACTATCGACAGCAATTCTTAGCGGTTTCTTGAGTTTTACGTCCGAACAAATTCTATCAAGATAGTCCTCTGAAACACTTTGTTCAGAGAAGTTACCTTCACCTGATACAAAGTCACTATTATTAATGCGCGTCAGCAGATCCTGAATTGTTTCACCGTAAAGCGTATGACCAGCCATCACCATTTTCAGGCCATTATATTTTGGCGGGTTGTGACTACCGGTAATCATAATACCGGTACCTGTTTTTAACAGGTGCGTTGCAAAATACAAGACCGGTGTGGGCACCATACCAATATCAATAACATCACAACCAGTAGAAAGTATGCCTTTGCTTAAGGCTGCAGATATTTTTGGACTGGATAAGCGACCATCACGGGCAATCACTACAGTTTGTTGTGACTGGGCTTTCGCTTCACTGCCATAGGCCTTACCAATTAACTCCACCGCGTCCAGTGTCAGTGTCTCATCGACAATGCCGCGAATGTCATAGGCTTTAAAAATTGATTCAGAAATCATGTTATTCAACTCGGGTAACAAATACTATTCAATAATAATTAATGTAGCGTCATCTTGTTGTGACTAAGACGATACTTTCTCGCTTTTATTTATGGCCGGTACTGCCAAAACCGCCTTCACCACGGTCACTGTCATGAAACTCTTCAACCTGTTCAAACTCAACCTGAACAACCGGCACAAAAACCAACTGAGCAATACGATCACCTGTTTCAATTTCAAACGTAGTATCTCCCCGGTTCCAGACAGAAACAAACAATTGCCCCTGATAATCAGAATCAATTAAACCCACAAGATTACCAAGTACAATACCGTGTTTATGACCTAAGCCTGAACGAGGCAAAATAGTAGCCGCCAGACTATTGTCCGCAATGTGGATAGCAATACCCGTTGGTACCAGTTCAGTTTGGCCCGGCTTTAATGTGATTTTTTCATCAATGCAGGCTCTTAAATCCATGCCAGCAGAACCTGATGTTGTATAAGCTGGTAACTCAATTTCATTACCTAAACGTGAATCAAGAATTTTTAACTGTATTTTACTCATGCTCTTCCGTTTTCTTTTTTATTTAAATATTGACTGGCTACCAGGCTGATCAACTCAGTGGCGAGTCGTGATTTTGTCGATTTATCAAAAGTCTGCTGACCTTCACCCCAAATAACAGTGGCGCTATTATAATCACTATTAAAGCCCGAGTCTGATTTATCCACCCAGTTGGCCACGATCATGTCCAGCTGTTTAGCAATTAATTTTGTTTTCGCATGCGCTTCCAGATTTTCTGTCTCTGCTGCAAAACCAACACAAAAAGGTTTTGTTTTCTGTGAAGCAACATTTAAAAGAATATCCGGATTTTTAATCAGTTTCAGACTGATACTGTCCTCATTCTTTTTAATTTTCTGTTGTTCAATAGACTCGACTCGATAATCTGCGACGGCAGCCACTGCAATAAAAATATCTACCTGCTCAATATTTTCGAGCACTTTCTGGTTCATTTCTTCAGCCGATTCAACAGACCTTAACTGTATTCGATCATTCGCTGTTAGTGCACAGGGACCACTCACCAGCTCGACACTGGCACCGGCTTCCAGTGCAGCCTGAGCAATCGCATATCCCATTTTCCCTGAACTGTGGTTGCTGATATAACGAACCGGGTCGATGGCTTCACGAGTCGGGCCTGCCGTTACCATAACCCTGACACCGCTCAGGATTTGTTTATTGAATAATTGTTCAAGACCTTCAATAAGTTGTTCCGGCTCCAGCATTCGCCCTTCACCTATATCACCACAGGCCTGTTCGCCAGATGAAGGTCCTAAAATAATAGCGTTTCTTTCTAGTAACTGGCGTAAGTTATCTTTTGTCGAAGGGTTTGACCACATCGCCTGATTCATCGCCGGTGCAATCAATAAAGGGGCTTTTGTTGCGAGACAAATCGTCATCAACAGGTCGTCAGCCTCTCCAGCAACCAGTCTGGCCATGCTGTTGGCGGTTGCCGGCGCAATTATGACTGCATCTGCCCAACGTGCCAGCTCGATATGACCCATTGCCGCCTCAGCATCAGAATCTAACAGACCCGTGTGCACCGGATTACCGGAAATAGCCTGAAATGTCAGGGGTGCAATAAATTCACGCGCGGCATTCGTCATCACGACCCGCACATTAGCGCCCAGCTCTTTTAAGCGTCGTACAAAATACACGCTCTTATAAGCGGCAATACCACCTGTCACACCCAGTAAAATATTCTTATTATGTAAAAAACTCATAGTCGCTAAGTTTACCAGATTCACGCAAACTAACGTAATTCAGTACCTTTTCAGACATATCCTGTCTATTTTCAGAATTTTCCGACGACATCAAATGGCAAACCTCTATAAAATCATCATCTAACAAATAACGTATGGTTCAGGGAGGAATCATGTCGATAGCTGACTGGCCGGCTGACGAACGCCCCAGAGAAAAATTATTACAAAGAGGCAGTAAAGCATTGAGCGATGCAGAATTGCTGGCTATTTTTCTGCGAACCGGCATCAAAGGTAAATCTGCAGTCGATCTGGCCAGAGACCTGCTCTCAGACTTTGGCAGCCTTCGAGACCTGATGCGTGCCCCACAGGAACACTTCTGCCAGCATATGGGTTTAGGCCCGGCTAAATTTGCTCAATTACAAGCCGTACTTGAAATGGCGAAACGCCATTTATATGAAGAACTTGAAAGAGGTAATGTGTTGGAAAATCCTACCGCGACCAAAAATTATCTTGCATCACAGCTGCGACCTTACAAGCACGAAGTTTTTGCCGGCCTGTTTCTTGATAATCGTCATCGGGTCATTCAATTTGAAGAGCTATTTACTGGCACCATTGATGGCGCCAGCGTTTATCCCAGGGAAGTGGTTAAAAAAGCGATGGGATACAACGCCGCTGCGATTATCTTTGCTCACAACCACCCTTCAGGTGTGTCTGAACCCAGTCAGGCTGATCGTAATATCACGCATCGATTACGAGATGCTCTGGAATTAGTTGATGTCAGAGTACTGGACCACATTATCGTCGGTGATGAACTGATCTCATTTGCTGAAAAAGGCTACCTGTAAAACAGATTTTACTTTGGTGTTTTTATGCGCCCCCAATGAAATTCTTTTACATCATACTTTGTTTTATCATACGCATTCGCGGCGCGATAACTGCCCGGTAACCACAGTCTCTTTCCCGCTATCAATCTATCTACCGAGTTATTAATAAAAGCCGCTGCATTTTCTTCAAAAATTTTCTTTTGTAAAACCAGTTGTTTTTTCCGGTTGCCGGGAATCAGGTTTTGGCAGATCAAGCTTAATGACTCACCTCTTTTTACATCCCAGTATTGCTGACCTTGTTCAAAAACCTGCACACGCTTACTTTCAGCCTGCAAATTAGTAGCGAGAATGAACAAAAAAAATACAAATGTGATTTTCATCGACACAGTTACCAAACTTTACTCAAATATGTTAAAACAAGTTTAGATGATTTATCATCATCCTGCACCTTACTTACACTACATTGTGGTATCACCATGAATAATGACTCTTACAAAGATATGCTGGAAGCCGTTCAGGCATTTCATGACAAACACCAGTTCAAAGAAAAAGGCGGGGAAGAAATGACTTACCGACTGGCCTTAATGGCTGAAGAACTCGGAGAAATTTCTTCCTGCGTTACTAAAGGAAAACCACCTGAAGAACTGGCAGAAGAGTGTGCTGATTTATTAATTTTAATTATCGGCACGGCCATTGCAAAAGATTTTGATTTAAACGATGAATTCTGGAAAAAAATGGAAAAACTAATGAAACGAGAATCGCGAATGGTTGATGGTCGTATCAGAGTATCTGAATTCAGAAACTGCTAACCACACATTGCCTGAATTAATAACGGTCTTATCACATATAATATCAACAGTAATTTTTCACTCAGCTATTGATAAGTTATATCCCTCACACCAGCCAGGCAAACGACTTGCACTCATCGGTTTTTCTACAAAATAACCCTGAACCATATCGCAACCCAACACTCTCAATGCATCCAGCACTTCTTCTGTTTCCACACCTTCCGCGATAACTTTAAGACCTAAATTATGAGCAAGATCAATCGTCGACTTAACAATCACTGAATCATTTTCATTTTTAATCATATTGATCACAAATGATTTATCAATCTTCAGCTCTTTAACCGGAAACCGTTTCAAATAGGCCAGCGATGAAAAGCCGGTACCATAGTCATCAACAATAATATCGGAACCAATATCCTGTAGATTTCGCATCATCTTCAATGACTGTTCGGTATCAGTCATCATCACACTTTCAGTTATTTCAAACGCAACACTGCCTTTTTCTACTTTATTTTCTTCGAAATGCTTTAATACAAATTTATCTAACTCTGGATCCAGCAGATTCCATGCTGATAAATTAATACTAATATGCATAGACAAGCCACCCTGTCTCCATACTGTTTGCTGTTTGATCGCTTCACTAATAACCCATTCAGTTAAACTTTTTATCAGACCAGATTCTTCTGCCAGTGGGATAAAAACATCAGGTGGAATCATTCCACTTTCCGGACTATGCCACCTTAAGAGCGCTTCCACACCCACTACTTTCATTGTACGACAGTCAACCTGTGGCTGATAATGCAACTCTAATTCTTCACCCTGCAAAGCTTTTTGTAATTTATGTTTTAAGGCCAGTCTGTTAACACTATGCTGATCCTGCTCATAATCATAAACTTCAAACACCGAATTATTACGCTTCGCGACATACATCGCTATATCCGCATTCTTCAAAAGTGTCTCTGCATCAGCACCGTGATCAGGATAGTTTGCTATACCAAGGCTTCCATGGATATACAACGACTGTTCATAAAGCTGTATCGCAGGCTGCATACATTCACGAATTTTCATCGCAATATTTTTTGATTGCTCAGCATTACAATCAGGAATTAGTATTGCAAACTCATCACCCCCGAGGCGAGCAACCGTATCCGCATTCCTTAAACATTCAACCAGACGGTTGCTGACAATTTGTAATAATTCATCACCAGCATGATGCCCCAGGGTATCATTAATCTCTTTAAACCGATCAAGGTCCATCATTATTAGAGCCAGTGAACCACGCGCTCTTCTTTCTTTACTGATTGCCTGTTGTAACCTGTCGAACAATAATAATCGATTTGGCAAACTGGTCAGATTATCATGCAACGCCTGATGCTCAAGATCATTCTTACGACTATGAACCTGCAGTTGCATCGTAGAAAAGGCATCAATCAGATTTTCTATTTCAAGCGACTTACCTTTAAGTAACAAAGGCTTCAGAAAACGCCCGTCATGTGCCTCAGCTCTCATGGCAAGAGATAAAGTTTCAATAGGCTTAAGCAAAACAGTACGAATAAAATAAAACAACAGGGCAAGTATTGATAAACTAAAGACGGCAAAGCCCCATAACAAATAACTGGTATTGGTTGCTACTCCCGATAAATCGTTAAGACTTCTTTTAACATCCAGCTCGATATTACGATTATAGTCAAGCACCGTTTCCCAGACCTCTGTCATCAGCGGTGCAATCTTTGTTTTAATTATCGGATAATCCGCACGCCATTCTTCCGGTGTGTCAGCTGAAATTATTTTTTTAAAATTCTCCAGCCATATTGTTAATGACTTTTGCATTTCAGGTAACGCTTCTGACGCCTGAAATTCCAGCTTTTCCTGCTCATCAAGTGCATTTAACAATTTGAACGTGTTTTTAATGCTAAGAATAAACAAGTCGATATCGTTAATTTGGCGATTCAAAGACTCCCTGTCCATCAATGCCAGTCGGTTCACCAGATACATACGATAAAATGAAATCATTTGAGTCCATTGATAGCGTAGATCCATTAACAAAACGAGCGCTTCAGAATCGGTCTCACCTAAAACATCAACAGCCTCATCAATACTTAAGCTAACTAAGTGAGAAAATATATTCTGATTTTCAAACATACTTGATCGAGATATCTGAATAGCAGGGAACAATCTTGCAGGACTCGCCCTCAATTCCAGCAGTTGGTTTATATAAGTACCTAATTCACCCAGGCCATTCATTGCTTTTTCTAATGTTTCAATTGACTGCTCATTTCCCTGTTCCAGCTCAACTAAATACAGCAAACGGTTCACAGAAGTAACCATTTTGGTAAAAATTAAACTTCGGGTCGATGAGGAAGGCGCCAATGAATGCTCTTCAAGATATAAACTAACCTCCCAGATACTGTCCATTATCACCCGGGTTTCATTCAATTTTTCAAGTCGCTGCTCAAGTACTAATGTTGAACTTGTCGATGATTGATTAATATAAAGATGACTAGCCGTACTGCTTAGAATTAAAACAATAGCCACTAATGTGGACGCGAGCATAAACTTACCACGTAAGCTGTGATAAAAAAGCTGCCACTTATTTTTAGGTATTGGTTTAAACAAATTACTGTATTAGCACTTTACGTTATTATAATAATTCTTATGCTTTCTTGATCAAGTATAGCCTTAGAACACAAAAAAAATGCAAAAAAAAGCCCTGCTGTGCAGGGCTTTTTCATAACTGCATAAGCTTAGAAAGTATAAGTTAATGCAATATAGCTACCATCAAACTTAAGATCGTTAGAAGACGGTGCACTTTCTTTTAGTGACATTGTGACAGTTC
>Ga0316206_1001944_pt1 | contig 15696 bp, 16 predicted proteins | sample 6monthpyrite_MG_FD_204942 | JGI IMG/M metagenome (GOLD analysis project Ga0316206, IMG submission 204942) | Microbial mat bacterial communities from mineral coupon in-situ incubated in ocean water Damariscotta River, Maine, United States -... | ecosystem: Environmental > Aquatic > Marine >... | reverse complement strand
ATCAAACGTATCGCAAATAAAAACATTACCAATACCTTGTCGGAGATTGTCAGTAAGCTTGCCCTGATTGATTTGCTTGATCGTGATGATGAAAACACATCGAACTGCGTTAGCCTGATGACTCTGCATGCGGCGAAAGGTTTGGAATTTCCAAACGTTTACCTGGTCGGTATGGAAGAAAATATTCTACCGCACAAAAATAGCATTGAAGATGAAAGTATCGAAGAAGAACGCCGTCTGGCCTACGTTGGCCTTACTCGTGCACAACGTCGACTCAACATCTCATATGCCTTGCAGCGAAAACGCTTTGGCACAATGGAAACGACCGAGCCCAGTCGTTTTATTGAGGAATTACCCGAAGAGTGTATTCAGCGACGCGGGGTAAATAGCGATCTGGAGGGTGAAGAACGCATTGAGCATGGTCAACAACAACTGGCCCAACTTCGCTCCATGCTATTCAATAACACATAAAAAAAGGCCACCTGACGGTGGCCTTTTTCAAACTAGCTAAACGTTTTTACTTACTCTTACTAACCATATGATCCACAATCGCTTTGACCGCATCATCACTTAAGCTGGCGTGACCACCTTTTGGAGGCATAGCGCCTTTACCTTTAATCGCATTGGTATACAGGGCATTATTTCCTGCCGCAATTCGCGCCTTCCAGGCAGCCTTGTCACCCACTTTTGGAGCTCCTGCTGCACCAGTACCATGACAGGCAAAACATTTGTTCTGATACTCAGCAGCACCATCTATAGCGCCTCCAGCAGTTGGGGCAGCGGCGGGAGCAGCACTAGCCGTTGCAGAGGATACCTCTGTGCGCACCTGCCCAACCGGAGCAATCTGCTCACTTGTCTTCGCTGCAACCCGTGGGTCGACCTTTTTATTGGAATCGTCCGAATCCGTAATCATAATCGCCGCGACAACGATAATGATGAAAAAAACAAAAATTGAGCCTAAAACCAGGGTCAGGGTTCTATAAAAACTAGAATCTTGTGTACTCACAATTCACCTCAAATTCTTAAATTATTGATTTCATGGAAACTTTTCAGTAGCCACCTAAAATTTTGCGTAGTATACCTGTTTAATCTACCCGATAAAATGCCACATACTATATATATGGACGCGTTATCGGAGGGACGTTAAGCTACGCCCCACAAGCCCCGCGCCCGTAGCTCAGCTGGATAGAGTGCCGCCCTCCGAAGGCGGAGGTCACAGGTTCGACTCCTGTCGGGCGCGCCAAATATATTTATATTCAGGGGAAACCACAAACCTGAAGCAAGTGACTGCTTGTAAAAACCCTTTAAGCAAAATAACTGCTAAAGCCAGCTAAGGTCACATAAAATAAATACGGCAAATCATTCTGATTAATTTTTATTTGTTTCAAATAGATTTGTTGTGAGTATAGCTGGTACAACTCTAACCATGGGTGACAACTTAATCGAGCTTCAAATTTTCACATGGCTTACCGAAATAATAACCTTGCGCATAGTCAACGCCGATAAGTTTTACCTGTTCTAAAATCTCTTTCGATTCTACAAACTCAGCTACTGTCTTCTTACCGAGCGAATGGCTTATTTGATTAATTGAACGCACCATTGCCTGATCAACTGGATCCTTGAGTATATCCCGGACAAAAGTACCATCAATTTTTACATAATCAACCGGTAAATACTTAAGATATGCAAAAGAACTAAAACCAGTGCCAAAATCATCTAATGAAAACATACATCCTCGGGAACGCAAGTGCTGCATAAATTCGGTAGTTTGTTCTAACGTGGCCACGGCTACAGCAGCCGTTTCTGTTACCTCAAATACTAAACTCCCTTTTACCAAATCATATTTAGACATGCTTGATTTAATGCAATCTTGTAATGCCTGATCCCCCAAAGATGTACCAGATAAGTTGACTGAGAATGCAACATCGCGCCCTGAACTCTGCATTTTCGCGAGCATGCCGATTGCTTCAGTTACTACCCATGTGTCAATCTGAGCCATGAGGTTAAAACGCTCTGCAGTTGGTATAAAAATAGCTGGGCTGATTAATGCTCCATTTTCACCTTTAAGGCGTAACAAAACTTCAAAATGCTGGGTTGATTCCTCTTTTTGAATCGCTTTAATGGCTTGATAGTGTAAAACAAATCTTTTATCGGATAATGCCTGCTTTATGTCCGTCGCCAGCTTCAATTCACCCATTGCAGATATTTCCTGGCTATCATCACCAGCATAAACATGATAACGATTTCTACCCGCGCGTTTTGCTATATAACAGGCAATGTCAGCTAAACGTAAGACTTCTGCAGAAGACGTTGTCTCTTTATCAATTGTCGCTATTCCGATACTGGCACTAATATCATACCGTATACCCTGGCCCTCAAACCTATATTGGTGCATTTCTTCAACCAGTGACCCGGCTACTTCTTTGGCTGTTTCAACATCTGCGTCACTTAGCAAAACGCCGAACTCATCACCGCCCAAACGAGCAAGCAGATCGCTCTTTCTTACTCGTTTTGTAAATATTTCTGCTACTTCTCTTAATAATTCATCACCAACACTATGACCGGCAGTATCATTAATGACTTTGAATTGGTCCAAATCTAGATAAAGCAGCGCATAGTGGATATTACCTCTACGCGCCACCTGAACTGCTTTTTCCAGCTCTTGTTCAAAATAGTGCCTATTATTCAACGTCGTTAGCGTGTCGTGCTGCGCGAGATATCTTAACTGTCTTTGTGCGAGACGATCTTCTGTTACATCATGAAATACCATGACAGCACCAATAATCTTGCCACGTCGATTACGTATTGGTGCTGCTGAATCCTCTATGATGTATTCCATACCATCACGATTGATTAACGCCGTATGATTCGCCAGCCCAACAATCCGACCCTCTTGTAAACAACGTGAGATTGGGTCAGTCGCTGGTTCACGAGTAACTTCATGAATAATATTAAATACTTCTAACAGTTCCTTCCCTTCTGACTCATAGCTAGACCAGCCAGTAAGTTTCTCTGCAATTGGATTAAGATAATCGATTACTCCATTCTCATCAGTTGTAATCACGGCATCACCAATACTTTCCAGTGTGACCTGTGCTCTTTCATGCTCAACCGTAAGTTGATCGCGACTATATTGTAATTTTCTCAGTATCTCTTTTTGTTTGTTGTATTCACGATTTAAATCTATAAAGTCTTTCGATGGTTTTTTACCCGCTATACAACGGATAATCGCATAACCTATTTCATTTTTCTTAGTTGGTTCCAGTAAAAAACCATGACAGGACCAACTGCCAAGCACTAAGTTGGTAGATTTCCAATGTAAAGTGGCAGGCACAGGCTTACGCGAACGCAGCCACATTTTGCTTTGCTTTAAAAGATTTGCTTCTTCATTAGAAGTTAGTTCAGAAAGTCTTTTGCCTATAATAGAATCGGCGCCACAGCCAAATACCTCTAAAGCTGCCTTGTTGACCGAAACTATTTCAAGCTGGTCGGTGATAAGAAGTAATGCTTCAGGTAATGCGTCAGAAATTTTTTGAAATTCATTAGCAACCATGCTGCTAACTCACATTTGGTTTATGTCGCAAAATATTCATTCCCTGGATCTATGCGTGCTTCATCATTATCTTCGAGATATAAAGTAATTTCACATTCCTTGTCCCCTTTTGCAATTGTCTTGTGCAAACACACTTTTGCATAACCAAGATTCTCTGCCGAAATTGTGCCAAAAATATTTGATGTCATCATGCACAATGAATTTCGACCTTCAACCTTTTCTTCAAAGGGACAACAATTATTTCCAAGAACAATTTTGTTCTTGTCTGCTGATTTAAGATAAAAATCTCCATTGATCCGTCGTTTCAAATCAATCAACACTTCCGTTACCTGTTCCTGGGTTAGAGCTTCTTGTTCAGTTGCATCCCGGTAAGACTGATTGATCCAATCGCCAATTTGTTGTCCAACGATACTAATAAAACCTGATGCCTCATCAAATCCAACTACCTCTTCCAGAGTACCTGACAACTCACGTAGTAAGTTGCGCAGGAAGACGTCCCTATCCAAACCGATCTCCAAGTCAGCTATATTTTTTGACATTTAATGACCTATTATTATTCAGGTATATAAAGAGGTTACCATACGAACAGTATAGTTTAGAATATTCCATTGCCTAGCCGGCAAATTAAAATATAACCTATTGATTATCAATATTAATCTCCCGATCGAACCATAGCCATTAGATTATATGGTTAGTCGTTTACATCATCGCTTAAGGGATATTATCATTTGAAACCGGCAGCATATATAACTCAAAGCTTATCAGGTAAATACAATCTTATTCTTTGCACTACTAAAAATAGGGGCGCACATGCAAACACCGGACTTTTACACCCTTACCGTTATCTACACCAATAATACCCAACAGACATATAAGGTTCCCCGGCAGGGAGACATCAATACCTTGGCAAAACGAATGGACGAGTTTCGCCAATACAATGAAATGGCTATTCAAACCAAAGATAACAAGTTAATCCTGATACCATTTAATAATGTACTTCGCCTTGAGATCGAACCCTTTCCTGAGGTCTACGCAAAGAATATGTTACATGGTGCGGCACTCATTAAGTAAAGCTCAGTCTTCCTCATCAACATCATCCATATCAGCCTGACCTGACATCCGACGACGAATATGTGACCATGACATGCCCACGGTGAGGATGATACTGACGATGATCAAAGCGGAATAACTGATCACCCGGCTACTGTCTTTAGCAATCCATCCCCAGTCTACAAATAACCAGATAAATGCGGCGCAAAGACTGGTAACCAGAGCCAGGCCAACGATGCCCAGAGAGCGAAAGGTGGCGCGAAGATAGATGACCCAGCCAATCAACAGGATAATGCCTGCGATGACCTTGAGTGGCTCGATACTAAAGTTTTTGATCGCCCAATCATAAAAGGACCAACCTTCCGGGTTGTAAGTTACGAACACTATCAGTAATGCAAAAAGAAAACGTAACCCTATCCCGGCCCAGCCAATTTGCTTCATGATTATTCCCCTTTACCACTACTCGCTATGATTTCAGCATACATAAGTTTTATAGGCAGCATTGCGTAAATTTACTCATATTGTTACATTTTGACATCCGAAATTCGAACGAATAACCCATAATATGTCCTAGTTACTATGACATTGAAGGAAAGCAACAAGGTGCGATTATCCAGCTTACTCTTATCACTACTACCGCTGGCATTTGGTCTCCCGGCTAGCAGCTGGGCTACCGATGCAGACGTGGAAAAAGTATTCGCTACTATCTCGGCAAAGGGTACAAAGTTCGAGAACAAAGACTTTCGTCTTCGCCTGTTGCCACGGACCCCGAACCAGATAGTGGCTTTTTATGAGGCTCGAGGCTTTCCCGCCTTTGCGCTTGATGAAGTACGTAAGGTCTGTTTTATAACGGTTGGATTAGGGAACCGAAGTAAAGAAAAAATCTTTCACGATTTGAGTGAATGGAAGTTTGTGGACAAGAACGGGCCCGTCCAACGCATACTACGTTCAGACTGGAAACAACGTTGGAATAAACTGGGGTTAGAAAAACGATTTCAGTCGACCTTTCGCTGGACATTGATGCCTGAGAAATTAGACTTCTATCCGCTTGAAGGTGAAGGAGGAAATATTATCTTTCCTCGTTCCGGCCAGCCTATCACTATCATTGCGAAAGTGAAAACTGGCGAGGCTAAGTTAAAAATATACCAGGTAAAATTCGAAAACGTCGAATGTGCAAAGGATCCATCATGAATTTTATACGGCTGTTTTTTTTGCTCGGCACGATTAGCTGTAGCCAGCTGTTACTTGCCACTGAGCCACCATCTAAAATAATTGAACTGAATAAACAACCCGCGGCCAATTTTCAGATTGAAGATTATGATGGGAAAAAGTATGAATTGAAATCCAGCAAAGGACGATGGGTATTTTTGCATTTCTGGGCTAGCTGGTGTGGTCCCTGTCGACGCGAGATGCCACTAGTCTTTAAACTTCAAAAACAGCTCAAAGATAAAAATATTGATTTTGTACTCATCAATACATCTGAGGATGAAGACACGATCTTCGAGTTTCTAGGCAGTGTCTCACCGGACCTGCACAGCTATATGGATAAAGAAGGTGAACTCACTGAGCGCTGGGCACCGCGAGGATTACCCACCACTTTTTTTATCGATCCAAAAGGTCGAAAGCGTTATCTGGCGCTAGGTGGTCGTCCCTGGGACAAAGCTGAATATCAGAAATTTATTTCCCAGCTTCTTAATGAAAAGTAATACTGGTGCATATATAAGTTTAATCGAGTTTTAACTTTCGCATCTGGTACTTGTCACGACACTGTTCAAACTCATTATTAAGTGCGTGCTGCTTAATACGCTTGCGCCACTCATTTGCGGTTGAAGCTTTTTTCATAAAAACGCCTATCTGATTGTGATAAAGTGGTGTCATAAGTCGATAGGCAGACTTGAATTTCTTCTTAATACCCTCGTTGTTAAACACCGCGCAATTTCGTAAGTCTTTTGACTCGGTAAAGTTCATCACCAACATACCGTGGGGCGTTAACAGCCGCGTAAGGTGGTTCATCCAGGCAGGTTTCGCTTCGATAACTCTACTCGGTTCACCATCGACTTCGCCAAATAAATCATCGATGACAATGTCAAAGGGTAAACCACGGTATCGCTTTACCCATTCAATCGCATCAGCATGAATCAATGAAATATGTTTGCCTGCCAGTCCAAAAAATCGTTTAGATATACTAATGTGCATTTTATCTAATTCGACGCCAGTAATGTCAACACCGGGAAACCAGCTGCTAAATTGCCGTAGCACCGCACCGCCACCCACGCCTAATACTAAAATACGGCGAATATTTTCTGGCTCAAGAAAAAAACTGGGCAGGCTGATCAGGTCCCAGACATTTGAGGTGAGGGTCTTTTCCGGGTTGTATTGGCTATGGAAGACACCATCGGTATAAAGACGACGGGTCTGACCTGCAGAACGAACTTCGTATTGTTTTCCGTTAACGGTCTTCTGCCAGACTACCCCCACGATTTTTTATCTTCACCAATGATTTGTATATTGACTGTTCGCTCTCGTGGGCCATCCAGATCAAGTAACATCACTGACTGGAATTCTCCAATCGCCAACTTACGACTTGCTATAGGAATCGTTTCGCTACTACCCAGTAACATTGCCATCAGATGTGAATGTGCATTTTCTGGTTCATCAGGTGGGCAATCCCTTTGATCGATATCGTTGTGCAGATACTTTTCATCCTCGGGCGCAAGTTTTTTTAACCAGGCGTTTAAGTCATCAAGCAGACGTACTTCATACTCATTGATACATATGGCAGTGGTAGTATGCCGTGAGCTAATAATGGCAAACCCCTCAGTGATACGACTGTGCTCAATTGCATTTTTGATGTCATCATTCAGGTTAACCATACTAATACCTTCACCCGTTTGAATCGTTTCTACGTGATGATAATTCTTCATGCTTCCAACCAGTTAACCAGATAATAAATATATTGCCCTTCCGATGACTTGGAAGGACCGATCACACGCGCGGCAAAACTTTTGTCTTTCTCTGCTGCCTGTTCAATAGCGGTTGCGGCATCTTCAACAACTTCGACACAACCAGCGGGAAAACGTTTGCGTGTCGGCCGTTGACTATAGATCACAGCAAAGTGTTCCTGGGAGACATCCGATTCTGGATCAAGGGGGACAAAACCACGCATTCAATCTAACTCCATATCTATCACAATAAAAAACCTGCAAGACGTAGCTTCTCACCTCAGTCAGACCTGCCTCTACTAATAATAGTATCTATATATAGTGTATAGCGCCTCAAAAACTGGCCATTTTATACAGGATACCGGTCCAACCGCCCTTAAATCACTCTAACTTGCTGATAAATAAGGCTATTACCATTCAGCATCGGTTAAGCATCTCTCCACTAAAGTAGAACCACACTAGAAAAAGGAGAGACAACATGAAAAAGACAATTATAGCCAGCATCATTGCAACCATGGTCATCAGCGCGGGCAGCGCCTATGCAGGACATGCCAAACACAAATATCGCGACGACAGCTTTTTTGACCGTGCCCGTGTCACCCATGTTGATCCCATCTATCAAACGGTACGCGTATCCGTGCCTCATCAGGAATGTTACCAGCAAGAAGTCCGCACAGGGCGCCACCACCGGAGTGACAAAGCGGCTAGCACTGTTGTCGGTGGCATTATCGGTGGCGCAATCGGACACCGCGCTGGCAAACATAAAAAAGGACCCACCATCGCCGGCGCTATTATTGGTGCAGCTATAGGAAATGAATTAGGAAAGAATCGTGGTCATCGCCACGAGCAGGTTAGCTATGAGGAAGTATGCGAAACCACGCACACCTATCGGGAAGAACAGCATATTGATGGATATTACGTAACGTATCGTTACAAGGGTGAGACCTTCACCACCCGCATGGGTCAACGTCCAGGCAAACGGATCCGCGTAAGAGTTCATGTCTCTCCTGTTGTCGACTGATGCAACAGGTCTTTATGGGGGCCCGCCTCGGCCCCCTTTTTTTATTCTTTTTCTTGGATTATTGACAAGAAGAAAGTCCAACACCCCAACTAAAACATAGAATAAATATTATATTATTAAGATGCCATCCTTGGCTCATTCCTATCGTCCATGTAACAAGGAGATAAATAAAAACTCGGTGAGTGTGAGTATGTACGCGAAATGCTTATTTATGAGAACCAATAATAATCCGACTTGCTCAACATCACTAGCAGATTAAAATTAGTATCACAAAACACATCAACCCCCATCATTATTCCAAGAGATCCAATTTGAACATGCTTCGACGATACACCGTCACTCTTGTCTTTAATTATATTTGAGAACATTCTACCTAATAGCCATATTTTAAATTGTTAAAAATGATTAAATATTTTTTGCCCGCTTATAATCGTATCAGACTTTGCAGCAGGTCAAGTCGAATCTTGAAAGTGTAACGCTATTGTCGCGGTGGTGGATCGTCGCTGAGGAAATAGTCGCCGATGGGAACGGGGATCTTAATGTGTTTGGCTCTTTTGTCTTCACCTACTTCGGTAACAACAAACAGATTTATATAAAACTTGCTTTCGCTAGTCGGAGTAACCGTGATGTTTCGCTTGATGACTTGCCGTGCTTTTAATGCCTGATATCGTTCGCCAATATTGTTGCTCTCTAAGTCCAGACCATCTGTGGTGGTTACCGCGAAGCGTAAAACTGGCAAGGCTTCTTCGGTAATGAACTCAAACTCGACTAGTAGTTCCTCATCGATCATTGGCTTGCGGGTGAGCGTGTAGTGCACTCGGACAGGAAGTTTGACCTTTTTAGGCTCACCATGTTCATCCGTTTGATCTTTCAACAGACTCTTGGCTGTATTCAAAACGTTGACGTCATCCTCTGATGAAAAGGAGAAGATGCCACAGCCAGTCAGGCCCACTAGCAAGCTGCTGAATAATAGAATTGTGCTGAAACGAATCATAGGGGCATTATGCCCAAAAATTGCTGTTTAAACAGTAGATTGAGGTCTCAGAACGATAAAAAATTAGTCTTGTTGTTTAACTAAAGGGCGCGCGATGTGGCCAGTATCGTCAACCCACCGCATATTGGTTCCCTTAATAATTATCCCTTCTGCTACATAAAAAAAAGACCCACTCAATGAGCAGGCCCTTCATCCCCTCCCCATGCATTGGGGTATTTTTATAATTTTTTTCCTAACAGTTATCGTTGTAACCGGCATGATGTAGATGAAATTATCTTTATTGTTATCGTGCAAAATGCCTGCAAAACCATCAAGAATGTATAGTTTGCCGATCTCCGAGAAAAAGGCAAGTGACTGAAATTACATAACAATATTACTATTTGGTTATATAGAATTGTTTATTCGCGATTAAATGTTATTCATTGCGTAAATGCATGCAGGCTACATACTCTCCAGTTGCAGCATGCAATTAATTGATGATATTGGTCTGAAAACGTCAAAGTATGTGCAATATTTAGAATAACTCTAATTACTTTTATCTGAAAATTAATGACAAAAAATGTAACTATTTTCAACCAACAGCAAACACTCAGAAAGCGACAACTTTCAGTTTCTCTGGCAGCAGCCGCTGCGATGCCACCGATTGAGGATATTTACGCTTCTCAACCTCATAAAAGGCAAGAATAAGCTCACTTTCGATGCCTACCGCATCACGGATAGTACCAACAGGTTGATCCAACCAATCATCAAATTTAAATTGATCCAACGGTGAGCAATTTGAAATGTAGGATATTTTGATCGCGTCCTTGAATATCGCTGTTTCCTGATCGGTAAACTTATAAACACTTGGATAAATATGTTTTGCGATAAAGGCATGCAAACTATGTTCTGAATCCGTGACCTTTTTGCTGCTGCCCATGGTAAACCCAGCGGTAAAGGCCTCATCCATATCTTGTAGGCCCCGCCCTAATAAAATCTGAATGCAATCATGTTGGTGCAAGTCCATTGTTCCGCTAAATACTTCCAGGGTAGGTGAACTGAGCTGCGGATCTTCCGCTAGCTTAACCATTAGCGGCGATTCGGCATGGGCCTCGGCTCTGGCCTCACTGAGAGAGTCCAATGCCATCTGCAGAGTAATATCTGCTCGAGCAAATGGAATATGCCAATCTTTATATGAACTCAATTTGCTACCCATACTATATATATGCACATGAAATGTAGTATCGGCAGATGACCAGGTAATATTTAGCCCCTTTAGTTATCCCTATCACACAACGGGTCACAAAAACTGGCATAAAATAGGCTCAAAAATCATAGAGTTAATACCTATGGTGAGCTGATGACGGCTCACATTAATTGACCAAATGGAAGTAGTCGACTTCCATTGACAAAAATTCACCAGACTGGCTATTTTTTGTGGCTTGCCCTGCAAAACAGGCATTGCCTATTGACTTGGGCCTGGATCGCGAATAAAAAGTACACAGGGTTCGAGTGTTTCCCACGTTGTGCATAATTTTTCCGGATTTTTCAATCTGGGCGGCGACCATCTCTCTCTGAGATATAGAGAACATGGGTAGTCCACTAATAACACCCTGAGCAACAACAGCCAACTGAATATTAATAGAGGATGAGCGTTGTGTTTAAAGAAACCGTTTCAAACAAGAAGAAGTTTCTTTCCAGCCTGGTCAAGGCACCATTGATCCAAATTGAAAATGGCTGTTCTACACGCTGGCAGAATCTCGATGAGCTTACTGCCCACTTACTAGAATCTCTTTGCCGATTGCCACACTGTCAACTGTTATATGTAATCAATACTGATGGAACCCAGCTGACTGGCAACATTACCCGCAATGGCATCGACCTGACCTGGCAGGCTCAAGACCTATCAGACAGACCGTATTTCAGTGGTAATCTGCCCTTTCGAGGCATGATTCTATCTCCCGTGTACCTGAGTCAACGAAGTATGCAACCTTGCATTACCGCCGTGCAGGCTATCAACCATGATGGTGAACTACTGGGTTTTATTGCCGCGGATTTTCATCTAAAAGATCTACCCATTATTAATACTTCAACATTGCAACGGATGCACCTGCAAAATTCTCAGCATCACCCGGCTATCGGCCAGGGCACGCAAAAAAAACATATCACCGAAACCGATGCTAATATTGACTATCTAATCTATGCGCTAAGCACATTAATGCAGGAGCACAATGTTTTTCATTGCAAGCTACACTTTGAGAGCGAGCGCTGCAATTTGTGGTCTTACCAAAATCCCCATAATTACCAATTACACGGGATTGCTGAACTTATGTCTGCAGAGGTTTTCGATCAATACCCCGCTAGCGAATTTAACAAGCGCAGCATGGTCTCTGGAGACCAAATACCGCTCATTTTTGCGCAATTAAAGGCATTGCGACAAACGGACGATAATACTTATCTGCGATCTGGTTCTCTGAATATCGTGACGGGAATGGTTGGTTTGGCATTTTCCCATGACGAATCAGAATACCTTAGTGCTGGCGAGTTTTTGAATCGTGATCTGGGTTACTGGCTCAACAAGGACCAATACCTGGAAGAACAAATAATCGAAAAGAGTGCACAGAATTAGCCTATGAAGAAACTAAATTTTTCCCTAAATATTGCCCCATTGAATATTACGCTAACGATACTTTTATCCAGTATATTAATTGCAACGCCCTTCATCCGTCCTGCTGAAGCCGCAAGTAATACCGCCAATAAAGAAGTCGTCCTCAAACTCTGGAAAATGGTGAAGCTCGATAGCTTGTTAGAAAATATCAAGGCAAGTATGTATAGCGGAAAGGACAACATCTTAGATGGGCTCGCTGCAGGAAGTGAAAAAAAGATTAAGGTTATCGTTGATAGAGACTTTGCGCTGCTAAAACCGCATATGCAGGGTTATATGATTAAGCAAGGCAGCAGCACAAAGTTAGCCACAGCCTATAGATGGCTGAATACACCACTGGGACAGAAAGTCTCTAAAATGAAAGTCATTTCCAATGGCTTATACTCTGATCCTGAAGCTCCAATTCCCGTAAAAGACCCTGAGATATCCATCGAACGTGAGCTACTTAAGAAAAAATTTAAAACACTAATGTTTGTCCCGGAAAAAGGCTTCTCAGAGCACGCTCTGGCACATTATATAACGCTACAAAACCACACCAAGCCACCGGCTCATCGCTTAAGTGATGTAGAAATTTCGCAAAAGATAAAGATTGGCCAGGTAAAATTAAGTGCTATCACGCAAGCTGTCATACCACACGTCTTTGATCGAAACTATGCCGAGCTCAGCCTTGAAGAGATTACGGTCACGCTTAACTTTCTTGCCTCCGATGCAGGCAAGGGCTTTACCGATCTGGTCCTGGATGCCTTTGCATACGGAATAACCCAGACTGAACCAAAAACCCTGTTGGAAATGTCCAAGCTATTTGAAGATGAACTATCAATTCTCTCGCCATATTCAAAGAAGAAAATTAGCGCCAAGCAAGAACGCGAACTTATGTCCCTGTTAATTAACCGCCATGGAAAAGCAACCATCATACGTGCCATGGTTGAGGCGCGTAATGGTCAAATGACCATTATGCGAAAAGGCGAAGAACAAGAAGTCTACGGAAGGCCTAACCAGAAATATGTGAACCTCAATACCTTGATGATCGATCTTGGAAAATCGGGTAAGGGTATTCGTGAGTTTTACAAAATTGTTCAGAAAAAACTCCGCTTATAAAACGAAGCTGTATCCTGAATTATTCCGCAACCTCGGTTAGGTTGCGGCCATTTTCTTTGGCAATATAAAGTGCCTTATCTGCCCGCTCAAATAATGAATTAGATGTTTCGTCCTTGCGTAGTTGTGCAATGCCACCCGAGACTGTAATGGCCACATCCGTGTCACGAAAATGAAATGCGGTGCCAGCAATAGTTTCACGCAATTTTTCAGCAACCTGCTGCGTCGACTCAATATTTGTTCCTGGCAAGAGAAGAATAAACTCTTCACCGCCAAAGCGGGCCAGAAAATCTGTCTCCCTGATGCTGTCGTTCAGCGTTTCAGCAATCACCTTTAAAACCCGATCACCCGCAGCGTGCCCATAACTGTCATTAACTCGTTTAAAGTTGTCAACATCCCAAACAATCATACATAAATCAGAATCATAACGACGACAACGTGCAACCTCTTCTGAAAGACGTAACTCATAGGCATGCCGATTAGGAATGCCTGTTAATACATCTTTAAATGCTTGCTGCTTTGTCTCTTCAATACTACTGCGAAGATGCTCACTATCTACTTCCATTTTTGCAATTTTTTCTGTCAGCTTTTTTATCTGTTCTTCAGACTCTGCTACTCGTGTTGCCTCAGCATCCTGAAAAGTCTGCAAATGCGCTGAAATAGCATCAACATTCTTTCTAATATTTTCCTTTAAGGGCTCGATATCACTAATGGTCTGAATTGACTCATTAATGCCATCCATCTCACCCTGAACCGCCATATCCATTTCCTGATTATTACTGGTACTAAGTGTATTTAACTCACCCGCCTTGCTTAAACCCGCATCAATATCCTTGAGCCTTGTAGTAAGGTGAACAAAGAAACCTTCAAGTTCTTCATGTTGAAATGCGAGTCGACTACATATATCTGCTACAACATCTGCAAGGGAATTAATACAATGAATTAAACTTTCGACATCGTCACTGTTATCTGAAAAATACTCCTCAAGCTCACAAATTCGTTCCTGTAGATCGGTAGGTGGCTGGATTTGTTCGAAAAATAACTTTATAGCGCCCGATAATGCCTTGACAGAATCATCATCAAGAATAATCGCATCGGGTTCATCGTTTGTATACGCTGCTTCTATTTGTTGCGCAAGTACATCAACAATAGCAATCAGATCCTTACGCGCCCGCGCTTTATTCGTGTGTTTTTTTAATGCGGGGAAATTAATACGTCTCCTGACTACATCTGGCATTCTTAGTGTCAGTTGCAGAAGCAGATCTCCTACTGCCGGGGCCACTAATTTTTGCGGTACTTTCTTTAACTCCTTGTCATTCGTTTCTTGATCATTTTTTCCTGGTCGCTCTTCAACCTCTTCTTTCTTGTCGCGAGCTAAAATTCTGTCAAGGATCTTTGTCTTTCGACTCTTTTTACTTTCAGCTTCAGGGGGATCAATAATATCTTTTAACAATTCCACAAACTCATCATTCAAGCTATCTGATGGCATTGCCTGTTTGAGTTTTTTTGCCTTTTTCTTTAGCTGTCTAAACGATCTTGATAATTGATCGGGGATAGTCAATTGCTCAATAATATCGGCAAACATCATGGCGGGGTGTGAGCGACTGCTGTCTTTTTTTCTTAATCGATCAAGTTCAGCTACATTTTCACTAATGCCTTCAATCAATTCTCTTAACTGTAATATTTCGCGGCCATCACGCACTGCATTCCGTAGTTCTTTAAGTTGTCCCGTCAATACATCGTGGCGCGTGTCGGCAGCAAGTGTCAGACGAGAAATAAGCTGGCGCAACAGACGTTCCACTTCTCGCCACGATTTTTCCTTACCTTCAAGCTCTTTAAGAGCATCGTAGTAACGATTCTTCCAGCGACTCTGGGAATCTGTTTCAGTATTGCTATCGGTCATTATTTAATAATTCTATATTTAGGCAGCGCGGCGTGACAAAATAATATCACCAGGAATAGTGAGTTCCATCATAATAGGCAGGTGATCAGAATAAGGATGTGCTAGCGCTTTAACATTATCAATTGTTAGCTTGGACGTTACCAGGATATGATCAATGTGATGTTGCGGCCGCCAACTAGGAAAAGTAAAGGTCTCCTCAACGGGTTCACGTAAGTCAGTCTTACTAAAAAGTTGTCGCATCTCTTTACTACCATACTTGCAATTCATATCGCCCATAACAATCGCATGTTTGTGCTCATTCACAACTTTACTAATATATCCGAGTTGTTTACTTCTGGCACGGGGGCTTAGAGACAAGTGCATAACAATCACTGCCAGAGAATTATCAGGTGAACCGTATCGAGCAAGAATCGCATTTCTACCCGGAATAAGCGCTGGCAAATTAATATCTTTGACTTCCGCTGGCAGGTAGTGACTCAGTAAACCATTACTGT
>Ga0316206_1001943_pt1 | contig 15698 bp, 16 predicted proteins | sample 6monthpyrite_MG_FD_204942 | JGI IMG/M metagenome (GOLD analysis project Ga0316206, IMG submission 204942) | Microbial mat bacterial communities from mineral coupon in-situ incubated in ocean water Damariscotta River, Maine, United States -... | ecosystem: Environmental > Aquatic > Marine >... | reverse complement strand
AAGCTAAATTGCAGTTCAGAATAGCGCAGCATGAGGATATAGCAGAAATTGTATCGCTGGTTGAGTCTGCGTATCGTGGCGAGTCCAGTCGCAAGGGGTGGACGACCGAGGCGGCATTTATTGAAGGTCAAAGAACGGACGAACAGGAAGTTTTTGAATTGATGAATAAAGCCGATAGCATTTTTATGCTGTGTTTTGATTCAGGTAGCCTTCTGGCTTCTGTTCAAATTGAAAAACAGCAGGACAATGCTTATCTGGGCATGTTTGCGGTTAACCCTGAAATGCAGGGTGGTGGTATCGGTTCAATGTTGCTTGATCAAGTTGAAACATATGCAAAGAATGAGTGGGCCTGTCATGCAATGCAAATAACAGTGATAACCATTCGCAATGAATTGATTAGCTGGTATTTACGAAATGGTTATAAGTCAGCAGGGGTTTTCAAAAGGTTTCCTTATGAAGAGCCAAGATTCGGTCAACCTAAACGGGGTGATTTGATGCTGGAAGTGTATGAAAAACCAATTTAAAAACTAATAAATGAACTTTTATAATTAAAGTTAATCACTACTAATACTTACTTCTATTAAACAGAGTAACTAATGAATAAAAAATTGATCCGCTGGCTACTTGGGTTTGTCGTTGTTATGCTAAGCGCATATATACTATTTTTTGAGGTTCAGACTTATCTGGGTGAGCAGGCACTCGAAGCAACAGGGCTAGAGCGTGTTGAATTTCCCAAAGCGTTAACGTTAGCAAAAGAAAATAACAAATTTATTCTGGCTGATATGTCTGCTATCTGGTGTCCTTCATGTCGTAAGCTTGATAAACAGGTATTTAGCAATCAATCGGTTAAAAAAATCATTGAGGAACATTATATCTTTACCCGTCTTGAATATGAGTCAAAAAAAGGTAAAGCATTTATGGAAAAATATGATATTAAAGGTTTTCCAACTATCCTGGTTCTTGATGGTGATGGGAAAAAACATTTTGTACTGCCCCCAACCTATGATCCGGAACTTTTTATTGATTATTTAAATGATTTTATAGATCTACAGAGTGCTTCCTGATCTTGTTTAATTGAAGCGCAGCAGCTATTAAATAGTAATAAGCATAAATAAGAGTTCAGCAAATGACCCATAAAGTAATTGATGCCCTGATATCCCCGTTGGGCAGTCTTGATATATTGTCAAAAATTGAAGTGAACAAACTGCTGGATACCAGTCAGGGTGGTTTATATAAACTATTCAGAAACTGCTCACTGGCCGTGCTGAATAGTGGTAGTTCTCTTGATGATGGAAAAAAATTACTGGAACGTTATAAAGATTTTGATATTCAGGTGATTCAGCAGGAACGAGGTATAAAGCTGGAGCTGAAAGCAGCACCGGCACATGCGTTTGTGGATGGTGAAATGATTACCGGCATTAATGAGCATCTTTTTTCAGTTTTAAGGGATGTGATTTTTGTAAGTGATGAAATTAATGCCAGCTCAATTTTTGATATGGGTACCTCAGACGGCATAACAAATGCTGTGTTTCATATCCTTCGCAATGCCAATATCCTGAAGTCACTTAAGTTACCTAATCTTGTTGTTTGCTGGGGCGGGCATTCCATCAGCCGGCTTGAATACGATTATTCAAAAGAAGTTGGTTACCAGATGGGCCTGCGTGGTTTAAATATATGTACAGGCTGTGGCCCAGGTGCAATGAAAGGACCTATGAAAGGCGCCACTATCGGACACGCGAAACAGCGCATTACCGATGGTCAGTACCTTGGTATTACTGAGCCTGGCATTATTGCTGCTGAGTCTCCAAATCCCATCGTCAACGATTTAGTCATCATGCCGGATATTGAAAAACGTCTGGAAGCATTTGTCCGAACCGGTCATGGTATTGTGGTTTTTCCGGGAGGTGCCGGAACAGCGGAAGAAATTCTTTATATCCTGGGTGTGTTAATGCACCCTGAAAACAAACACATCCCTTATCCTCTGGTATTAACAGGCCCGGAAAATAGTAAAGATTATTTTGAACAAATTGATCAGTTTATTGCCGCTACTTTAGGAGATGAGGCCAGAGAGTTTTATCAGATTCTCGTCGATGATCCTAAAGAAGTAGCAAGAGAAATGATGAAGGGTTTTAAGCAAGTACGGGATTTTAGAAAACAAAAAGGTGATGCTTATTATTTTAACTGGCTGTTAAAAATAGATGATGAATTTCAGGAACCTTTTGTGCCGACCCATGACAATATGAAAAGCCTGCTACTAAATAAAGATCAGCCAGTGCATAAACTGGCGGCTAATTTACGTCGTGCATTTTCAGGTGTGGTTGCCGGTAATGTCAAAGATGAAGGCATCCGTGCCATTGAAAAACACGGGCATTTCGAAATAAGAGGTGACAGTGAAATAATGGAACCGATGGATAAGTTATTATCTGCATTTGTAGAGCAGCATCGAATGAAACTGCCGGGTGCAAAATATGAGCCTTGTTATAAGGTGATCAAATAAATTGCTTCAAACCCCGAACAGATTATTTAACTTACAGTTAATCTTCAGTCTCAATTTTCCGTAATTTTATATCCATCAAAAAAGTACCTGCAGGTATGATGGATGACAAAAAGACCAGTAACCAGAAATGAATCGGCCAGTTAAGCTTATGACTGACATTAAGAGAGGCTATCATAAAGCTCAGAAAAAGTAAGCCATGGATCATACCCACAACAGGAACAGCCCAGGTTACGCCGGCATAATATTTTAATGGCATTGCTATTAGAACCAGCGTTAATAACGAAATACCTTCAATGATGGCAAGCAGGCGAAAATTTTTGAGTGTTTTTTTCATTTACATCTAATCCTGTACTATTTACTAATTAACAATTTCTAATTACAAAAAAATGGCTGAAATAAAGCCAATCAAACCACCAAAAACACCACCCCAGACAACCAGCCATCCCAGGTGCTTTCTGATCATTTCCTGAATAATTTCTTTAACCAGTTGAGGCGTTAACTCATCAAGACGTTTGATGACAATATCTTCGATCTGATGTTGAATGTCAGCCATAACGTCAGGTTGTTCCAGTTCATCGCGTAATAATTGCTGGAAACTCTCCTGCTGAGTCATTTCAGATAGCGATTTTTTCATGTTCTCGATAAAAGGTTCTTTCAATGGTTTTAGCGCTTCTTCACCACCGAGCATGCCAAGCATACCGCCAAACGATGATTCCATAATGACCCTGACTAGAGTGTCAAATGAAGGCGACAGATCTACTTTTTCAATCACAGGTGCAAGATGCAGATCATTGTTATTGCCATCAGAACCTTTTAAAAAGCGATCGATATTTTCTGCAGTAAAAAACTGGGTCATCATCAGTTCTTTGATACCCAGCTTGAAGTCCTCAAAGCGAGCAGGGATAACGCCGGAGCCATATAAACCCGGTACTTTCTCAAACAACATGTGGATAGCCAGCCAGTTGGTAATGGCACCAGAGAGGGCAAACAGGCCTATCGTTAATACAATGTCTTGTTGAAGAGAATAACCGGCAATAACGACAAGAACTGCAAGGCTATTGGTAATCACGCTTTTGTTCACGCAGAAACTCCTACTTTTATCTCTGAATCTGGATTAATTAATTAAGGGCCGAATGTTATCAGTCGGACCACTTATTGCCAATGACTATGCCTAATCCAGTGCAGGTGCTATCGATAAATGCGATATAATAGTCCTAATTTCTTACAATCAGGTTAGATCATGTCCGCAGTTACAGTCGCCGCACTTTATCATTTTGTCGTGTTGGAAAATTATAAGGAACTCAAAGATCCTTTACTCAATAAAATGACTGACTTAGGCATTAAGGGGACTTTGTTGCTGGCTAAAGAAGGCATTAATGGTACGGTGGCTGGTGAACAAGTTGCTATTAATCAATTAATAGACTGGCTCAAATCCGACCCTCGTCTGGCTTCGTTACGATATAAAGTTTCATTTGATGAGCAAATGCCTTTTTACAGAACACGGGTAAAGCTTAAAAAAGAAATAGTGACCATGGGTGTTGAAGGTATCGATCCTAATCATGTGGTTGGTACCTATGTAGAACCAAAAGACTGGAATGCTTTGATATCGGACCCGGATGTTACGCTGATTGATACGCGTAATGATTATGAAACAAAGATAGGTACATTTAAAAATGCACTTGATCCGCATACGGATTCTTTTCGACAGTTTCCTGATTATGTGAAAAAAGAGCTCGACCCAAAAACCAATAAGAAAGTAGCTATGTTCTGCACAGGCGGTATACGCTGTGAAAAATCCACTGCTTATTTAAAAGAACTCGGCTATGAAGAAGTCTTTCATCTGCAAGGTGGTATATTAAAATATCTTGAAGAGGTTCCGGAAGAAGAATCACTCTGGCAAGGTGAATGTTTTGTGTTTGATAACCGGGTGAGCGTTAATCATCAGCTTGAGAAAGGCAAATATGATATGTGTCACGGCTGTCGATTACCGATTTCTGAAGAAGATAAGAAAAGTCCTCATTATCAACAGGGTGTTTGCTGCGCAAACTGTTATGAAACAATATCAGAACAACAGAAACAACGTTTTATTGAACGAGAGAAACAAATGCAGCTGGCGAAAGACCGTGGCGAATCTCATATTGGTTCTGAAGTTGAAAACTATAGTCGCTTACATCGGCTAGAAAAAGAAGCAAGAAAAGAATACCAGCGCAATAAACGTAAACATCGGTAGTTAGGGGCAGATTATGGATCAGGCAGAACTTTTCGGATGGCTGGCATCCATCTTTACAACGATTATCTTTTTGCCACAGCTGGTAAAAGCCTTCCAGACAAAAATGACAAATGATATTTCTATGTTAATGTTGTTTTTTTCAGTTGTTGGTAATGGCTTCTGGTTTGCGCATGCATCAATGATTAGTAACATGCCTCTGCTGGTTTGTGCGTCGCTTATTATTCTAATCAGCATTACGCTGATTATTTTTAAGTACTTTAATGAACGAAGTAATATTCAAAGTAAAGACTGAAGTTTTTTCCAGACTGAATTCATAATCAATGGTTGTGCAGCCTGTGTAGGATGTATACCATCGCTTTGCATTAATTCCGGTTTATCACCAATCCCTTCTAATAAAAAAGGAATCAGCTTGGTTTTATGTGTTTTAGATAAATCCTGATAAACCTTATTAAAGGCTTCGGTATAACGTTTGCCATAATTTGGTGGAATCTTCATGCCCGCCAGTAATACTTTTGACTGATGGCTCTTGCTCATTTCGATCATCTGATGCAGGTTATTTTTCATGACTTTGACAGACAGCCCTCTGAGACCGTCATTGCCACCTAATTCCAGAATAATGATGGCTGGTTGATATTTTTCTAGAAGAGGTTTAAGTCGATTTAAACCTCCTATTGTTGTATCACCACTAATACTGGCATTTATTACTTGATAGGGTAATTTTTCCTGTGTTATTTTGGATGCCAGCAGACTCGCCCAACCAGATTGCGATTCAATTCCGTACTCAGCGCTTATACTATCGCCCACAATCAGAATTGAAGCTTTTTGACTGGCAATACCCAATGGACTAATAAGAACTAAACAAATGACAATGAATGCTCGAAACATGCAAATCCCTTCAGAAAATATGATCAAGGTTAATAATCTTACCAAACAAGTCGCTGCATTAGATAACCCGTCCGGCGGTATGCTGGATATACTGAGCGGAGTTAATCTTGAAATCAAGTCTGCAGAGAGTGTTGCTATTGTAGGTGCATCGGGTTCAGGTAAATCAACCTTGCTCGGCTTAATGGCGGGACTGGATCAGCCCAGTAGTGGTGAAGTGCTAATTGCTGGTAGTAGTCTCAATCAACTTAATGAAGATGGCAGGGCGGCTTTACGCGGAGATAAGGTTGGATTTGTTTTTCAGTCATTTCAATTATTACCCAGTCTGACAGCCATCGAGAATGTCATGCTACCACTTGAATTACAGTCCAATGCGTTGGCGAAAGCCACTGCGCTGAATTTACTGGATAGGGTAGGTTTGTCGGATCGTTTAAATCATTACCCTAAACAATTGTCCGGTGGCGAGCAGCAACGTGTAGCCATTGCCAGAGCTTTTGTTACCCAGCCACAAATTGTATTTGCAGATGAACCAACCGGTAATCTGGATAAGCAAACCAGCAAGTACATTATTGATTTATTATTTGAAATCAATAATGAAAAAAACACGACATTAGTTATTGTTACGCATGATGAGTCACTGGCTGAAAAATGTGACCGGTGTCTGACGTTAGAAAATGGTGTTCTGAACAATGATTAAGTACTTGTCACTAGCATGGAGGCTGTTACTCAGAGACTGGCATGTTGGAGAATTAAAAGTACTGGTTGTGGCTTTGATTATTGCTGTGGCCAGCATGACATCGATTGGTATGTTTACACAACGTATCAACAATGCAATGACCGATCAGGCCGGACAGTTTCTGGGTGCTGATCTTTTATTAAGAAGCCCGCAAAGTATAAATAACAATATTATCGATCAGGCAAAACGATCGGGTTTAAAAACAACCTCATCACTTAGTTTTTCCAGTGTTATCGTTGCTCACGATGAGTTTCAGTTAACCCATATTAAAGCTGTTGATCAGCATTACCCATTGCTGAGCCAGATTAAAACATCGAAAACACAATACGGTGCTGAACAGTCTGTTAACTACGGTCCCCCGGCTGGAGAGGTCTGGCTTGCTCCGCGACTGTTTAGTTTGATGGATTTAAAATTAAACGATGAAATTGAGCTGGGTGAAACGCAGTTAAAAGTTACGGCTGTGTTAAAACATGATCCCGGTCAGGCCAGTAGTTTTATGTCGATTGCTCCTCGTTTATTAATGAATATTCTGGATGTTGATAAAACCGGCATTATTCAGCCGGGTAGTCGCGTTACCTATCTGGCAGGATTTTCTGGTGAGTTTTCTGACCGGCAACGATTTGAAAAATGGCTAGTGCCACAATTAACAACCAGCCAAAAACTGGTGGGTGGTACTGAGGGGTCGCAGGCGTTAAATTCGGCTATGCAAAAAGCTGAACAGTATCTGGCTCTGGCGTCGATGTTAAGTGTTATGTTGTCTGGTATAGCTATTGCAATGACTGCAAACCGTTATGGACAGCGACATTTTGATCAGTCAGCTTTAATGCGTTGCATGGGTGCATCTCAAAAAACGATCATTCAGATATTTTCTCTACAGCTTTTAATTCTGGGCTTGTTAGGCAGTTTGATTGGATGTTTTGCAGGTTATCTGGCACAGGAGGGCTTGGTTGTATTATTAAAAGAGTTTCTGTCTCCAGAATTACCGGCACCCGGTTTATATCCAGTCTTTACAGGGTTAGTTTCTGGATTTGTGACGCTGACAGGTTTTAGTCTGCCTGCATTATTACGCTTAAAATCGGTTCCGCCTTTAAGAGTATTACGTAAAGATATCACTCCGTTACCAGTCAGTTCACTATTTGTTTATGGCCTGGCAGTCAGCAGCATGGTGGGATTAATGTGGTGGCAATCAGGGCAATTGCTATTAACACTACTGGTCGTTGTAGGTGTTGTTTTTAGTGTGTCGATCTTACTGTTACTTACTTTACTATTAATGCAAGTGAGTAAAATCATTATTCGGTTTTTATCGGGCCCCTGGAAAACCGGCTTGCAGCAAATTATTCGGCACCGAAAAGAAAATCAGTTACAGATGCTGGCTTTTGGTTTGTCTCTAATGATTTTAATGACTATTTTTTTACTCAGAACAGATTTGATTGCTCGATGGCAAGCTCAGCTTCCTGATGATGCACCAAATCACTTTGTGGTTAATATTCAAAAGAATGAAGTTAATGCGGTTAAACAATTTTTCTCAGATCGATCAGTTAAAACGGAAGGCCTTTATCCGATGGTTCGGGGCCGTATTACAGAAATAAATAATATGGCCGTACTGGATGCTGTGCCTGATAAATCAAAGCTTGATGAGTCCTTAAAAAGAGAACTGAATCTCTCGTGGGGAACAGAGCTGCAGTTTAATAACAAACTGTTAAAGGGACGATGGTGGGGTGAGCAAGATGCTGGAAAGCTACATATATCAATTGAACAAGGTCTGGCTAAACGGTTGCAGGTAGAGATAGGGGATAGTCTGACGTTTAAAATAGCTGAGAAATCAATAAGAGCATCTATTCAAAGTATTCGTTCGGTACAATGGGATTCATTCCAGCCTAACTTTTATATTATTTTCCCGGAAGAAGTCATTGATTATTTTCCGGTTAGTTATATTTCCAGTTTTTATATAGATGAATCAAAAAAGAGTCTTCTGAATGATCTTGTAAAAAGTTTCCCTACCTTAACTGTGCTTGAAATTGATGCAATTATGGAACAAGTGAAGTCAATTATGGAACAAGTAACGGCGGCTGTTGAGTACGTCATGTTGTTTGTCTTGCTGGCAGGAATGATGGTGCTCATAGCGTCAATGCAATCAAGTATGGATGAGCGTGTGCATGCTGCTGTCATTATGCGAACACTGGGTGCTAAGAAATCATTTTTATCACGCAGTCAGTTTTCAGAATTTAGTATGCTTGGTCTGTTTTCAGGATTATTAGCAATAGCTGGTACTGAAATGATTGCGTACCTGTTATATACATATGTTTTTGATCTGCATTTTGAACCGCATTTTATGTTATGGCTGTCAGGCCCATTTATTTCAGTTGTTTTGATATTGTTTATTAGTCGGCAATATATGAAAAAAGTAACACAACAGTCACCAGTAAAAGCGTTAAGATATAGCTAGGATGTTTTTTGAAAAAGTAAATTAATGATGAGCTCAATTTTAGACTTTTTATTGTTAATCCTGGTGGCGAATGGTGCGCCTGTACTGCTTAGTTATGTCTTATCTCACCATGTATCTTTCCCGGTTGATTTTGGCCTGAGATTAAATGATCAGCAGTATTTACTAGGCAGAACTAAAACCTGGCGAGGAATCGTCGTATCACTACTAGCTACTGGATTAGTGGCTATCATATTAGATTATGAAGCAAGTACTGGTGTCATGATTGCTGTACTGGCAATGAGTGGTGATTTGATCTCAAGCTTTATTAAAAGGCGTTTAAAAAAAACAGAAAGTTCACAAGCTTTCTTGTTAGATCAAATACCTGAATCGTTATTTCCTTCACTATGGCTGATGAAGTTGAATTATATAGATTTGACTCAGGTCATGGTGATTGTCGTGTGTTTTATTATTATAGAACTGGTATTGTCAGTGATATTGTACAAAATTGGTATAAGAAAACAGCCGTATTAATCTGAAGGGTTTAATCATGATTAAAAAGAGTGATTTTTTAAATCCGCCTAATCTTGTAAGTATGGTTAGAATATTAATGGCGCCAGTATTACTCTATCTGGCTTATACACAGTACCCGACTATTTATATAGTTGCGGTTATGTTTACTTTGTTTACTGATGTGCTTGATGGTTTTCTTGCTCGCCATCTTGATATGATAACTGAGTTAGGGGCACATCTTGATAGCTGGGGAGATTTTGTGATCTATACCACGCTGGCAATCGCTGCCTGGTGGTTATGGCCTGATATAATCAGGAATGAGTTAGTTGCCGTTGTAATAATAATTATTAGTTTTACTCTACCTGTTGTTGTAGGTCTGATAAAATTTCGGACACTGACCAGTTATCATACCTGGTCGGTTAAATTCGCAGTCTTCATAACGGTTGTTTCATATCTCATCGTGTTTTCAGGTTTATTGAGTTGGCCGATTTATTTAGCTGCTTTTGTTTCAGTTGTTGCGGCAGTAGAAGAAATTTTAATTACAATAATAATGAAGCATGAACATGCTGATGTCAGATCGGCCTGGCACGCACTGAAATATAAAGATGTTTAGAAAGTGATTTTACTTTAATTAGCTGGGGAGTATTCTGAAATCATGTACGGCGTCTATTTGCAGTAAGCGTTGTGCTAACTGATTAAAGTTTTTTTTGTCTTTAGACATGATAAACATCTCATAGCGAATATAACTGCCTTTTTCCCTTAATGTATAGCTTATGTCAAATGCACGTAAATTAAGCTGGTCCAGTAGATTTTTTAAAGCCTCTTCATCCATGGTGCCTTCAGTGCGTAATAAGTTTATAGAAAATTTGGCATATTTTTGAGATGGTATTAATTTTTCAAACCATCTGAATAGTGAAAGAATGACAACAGTGATTGTGGTGGCAACAGCAGCCGGGAAGTAAAAACCAAGACCAATTACAATACCTATAGAGGCCGTCATCCAGATAGAAGCAGCTGTTGTTAAACCTCTTACCGATAATCCTTCTTTGATAATGACGCCCGCACCAAGAAAGCCGATGCCGGTCATGATTCCCTGAGCCATTCTGGTAGGATCGGTTCGAATGGTATCAAGATACTCAGTCGGAATAAGTTGCCACTGAAAAACCATTAATAACATTAACAAGCTGGAAGATACACAGACCAGAGTGTGAGTTCGAAAACCTGCTTCACGACCATGGTAGGCACGTTCTATACCTATTATGCCACCGGCAAGTAGCGCCAGTAAAAGACGGGAGATAATAAGTGTGTAATCAGTTTCCATAACTACCAAATAAAAATTGTTTTTGTTAAATAAATGATAGCACTAATTTAGTGCTTAGTTCTTCGAAAAGCAGAGCGTGTTATGAATTATTGATCAGTAAAATATGTTTCATACTTAATCTGTAACCAGCCCGATCGCCTGTTCAACAAATTCAATGACTTCTTTTCTCTTAGGTACAAGCCATGAGCGCATGTCATCGCCAATAACTATTGCCGGAAATACTTTTATCCCCGCGTTGGTGAAGCGAGTAAAATCAGTCAACAAATCTATGTATTCGATTTCAAGTTCTGGATGTGTACGATTTATTTCTTTAAGAATTTTTGAAATATACATACACCGAGGGCAGATAGCCGTCATATAAACCTGTACTTTCATAGTTAAGTCCTTTTGTATATTAAATAAGGTTGTTGTACTTTTAACTAATTAATAAGCTGATCAAATTTAGATTCGTCTTCTGGTATTGATTAACTTCATAGTTATTCTTATGCAATTCTAACTCAGTTAGCCCTGATAAGGCCATATACTGAATAAGAGATTAGTAATAAAGGTGTATTATGGCAGCATTGTTTATGAGTCATTTTTCCATCAAGCTAGTGTATAATAAGCCGCTAATATATCTCGGGAGTTTTCCATGAATCATAAGTTAACTGTCTATATCAACAATGAAGCTGTCATTGAATATGATCGAAATAAGCCATTACCAGGAAAACAGAGACAATACCTGGATAAAATGGACACCGATATGGAGCAAGGGTTTCAGCTTGGAGATGAACGCATCGAGACTCCCGATAATAAAGACAAGGCTAAATATGTTGCCATGACGCTGATACAGTCGATTGAGGCGGATAATGAGCCAATGATAGTCGCAACCTGTGCTTATCTGGCTACCAGAGAAGCAAGCTTGACTGAAGTCAGAGCAGTTGCCGAAGGAGAGAACATGATGATGGATCTGGTATATGACCAGGGCGCAGAAATTGCTTTTTCAAAAACACTTAACTAATTTATGTGAGCTATTTCCCATAATGAAAAATTAAGGGTATGCACGTATAGCTTGTAGTGTGGAATAAATGCATGATGGATTTCATTGTTAAATAAAAGGAAATTACTGACATGTATATGACAAGGATTGTTTCATATTTTATTTTATTATCCTCATTAATTGTTTCTGGTTGCGGTGGTAGTGGTGATACCGATACGACCAACTCCGGCAGATCGCTTTTTAAGGTTACAGTCAATGATCCGGTTTCTCAAAAAAAATTAACACGTTCTAATCATGCCCTGACAGAAAATAACTTCGAAGTAGCCGTTGTCGATGTAAATGGCATAGTCATTGAAGTGGTCACCATCACATCTGAAAATATCATTGATTTTGGAAATGGTTCATACGGCATTTATGTACCAGGCAATCCTCGCCTGGATTGTGTAATTGTTGCAGATATTTCCGGAACGATTACCGTTACCGTAGGCAATCCTTTACCTGCCAATGCATTATATGCTCCAACAACAACTCTTGACGTGGATATAGACGTTCAGTCAACACTCGCGTATCAAAGTTTTCTCGAAACAGTTACTTCATTTAGTGATTACACTAATGAAGAGGTTGATAATCTGATTAATCAGATTCAGGAAATTAATGTTCAGTTGCCTCAATTTGGCCAGACACTGGAAGAGTATCTGGCACTTGTTGAACTGCAAGTAAGTTTGGCAATAGATCTGGAAATTCAAATTATAAATAATGCAGTTGTTGGTGATTTAGCTGCCTTACTCGAAGCTGATGGTGCTTATGATTTGGAGGTGTATTACAGTCAGTTTGGATCAGATGTTTCCTATTCACATTTTGTTGCTGATTCTGTACTGTCAGAGTTAACAGTAGAAAATTACTTTTTTAATGGAACCTCATTTGTACTTGAAGCTCCTTATGACTGTACGACCTATAGCGAATGTGAATATGTTTTATCGTCAACTGGCTGGGTAAAAGAATCAAATTCAAATACCATTAGTTATGACAGTTCGAACAATGTAGTTTCCGTCACGGATGGTATTTTCAATTATGTATTAACTTCTCTGGTTATCGATTTGTCAGCTCAAAATATGACAACTTATGCATTGGGCTCAGGAGACAGCGATGCAGGAAATTTATTAGCACCATCTGCTACCTTCAGTTCTGGTGCAGAGGCACACAGGGTAGCTGTTACTGAGGTTATTGGTGGTTACACTGTTAATGAAGATATGCAGGCTTACGTGATTTCCGGTGACGGAAATGCGTTAAATGATGGAGAAGGCATATCAATTAATTCTTTAGATGAAATCATTGTGGCTTCTGCTAGTACGGTACAGGCTCCATTTTCTATAACGGGTATCCGCTCTTACGATTTTTATGCAACAGGTACATTTAGTGGTTTGATTCTTGAATTTGTAGCATCGGGTGTGTTGAATTTTTATACTTCCAATGAGGGGCAGTTTGTAGGTGCGGGGACATGGGTAAGAAATCAGCTCAACGGAGAAGATGTTTTAGTTGTTTTAACACTGCCGAGTAATGTTGAGACTTATGTTGCGTTTACCGAAAGCAATGTGATTTTCAGTATTGTTAACAATGTGCTTTTGCAAGGTGATAAGACTGTAGACGGATCTTACTTTACTTTAAACTGGTATAATAAAATTGCTTTTGATGATTTTATAAATAATCTGTCTTTTAATGAGCAAGTACTTGAAGCAAGGGCAAACAAAAATAAAAACGCTTTGAGCTCACGTGAACAGAAAATACTGGAAAAGTTTAAACGCGTATTTAGGTAATTGTTTTTAACTTTTCTAATTTAAAATAAAAAGCCCTTTTTAGAAGGGCTTTTTTATAAAAAGTATTTCGATTTTAAAAGAACTTAACTTATTTTCTGATAATGAGTGCTGATATAGTCGTCAACCCGTTGCTGGAATTCAGCAGCAATATTATCACCTTTTAGCGTCACGGTTTTTACGCCATCTTCATAAACCGGTGCAACCGGTTTTTCACCATTGCCAGGTAAGCTAATACCAATATTTGCATGTTTGCTTTCACCCGGACCATTGACAACACAACCCATTACAGCAACGGACATGTGTTCAACACCAATGTATTGTTCGCTCCAGTCTGGCATCTGGTTACGGACATAGTTCTGGATTTGTTCAGCCAGTGACTGGAAGTATGTGCTGGTAGTACGACCACAACCAGGACAGGCAGTAACTAAGGGTACGAAAGCTCTGAGTCCCATTGTCTGCAGAATTTCCTGACCAACAATCACTTCTTTTTCTCTAGGTGCACCTGGTTCTGGTGTCAGTGAAATTCTTATTGTGTCACCAATGCCATCATGTAACAGAATGGCTAACGCAGCAGTTGAAGCGACGATGCCCTTTGAACCAAGACCCGCTTCGGTCAGCCCTAAGTGCAAGGCATACTTGCAACGTTGAGCCATTGCACGATAAACAATAACCAAGTCCTGTACAGCACTCATTTTGCAAGACAGAACAATTTTGTTAGCTGGTAAGCCAAGCTCTTCCGCTTTCTCAGCGCTTTCCAGAGCAGAGCGGATTACTGTTTCAATCATCACGTCTTTTGGATCAGCAGGCTCAGTTAATTGTGCATTTTCATCCATCAGGCGCGCCAACAGTTCCTGATCCATACTGCCCCAGTTAACGCCAATGCGAACCGCTTTGTTATATTTAATCGCAAACTCGATCATGGTCGCGAATTGTTCATCACGACGTTTGCCACGGCCAACATTACCTGGATTGATTCGGTATTTTGAAAGCGCTTGCGCACATTCAGGGTGCTGCGTTAATAATTTGTGTCCATTGAAATGGAAGTCACCAATCAGCGGTACATTGCAGCCCATCGCATCGAGCTTCTGTCGAATGATGGGAACTGCCGCCGCCGCATCAGAAGTATTAACTGTAATGCGTACCAGCTCAGACCCTGCCTTAGCAAGTTCTGCAACTTGTTTTACGGTTGATTCTATATCGGCTGTGTCGGTGTTAGTCATTGACTGAACAGCGATCTCGGCATCACCACCAATAGTGACGTGATCGATTTGAACGGTGTGGCAAGCTCGTCGTTTGCTAAATGGTTGGTCGAATTTCATTTTGTTTAACTCAGGTGAATTCGCGGATCGGTTAAAAGCCGGTGTATGATACCACTTTCGTGATTGATAAGTTAGAGATCTATAGCAGTATGTCCTTGTTTAAATTGGGTTTAATTGTTAATCCTGTGGCCGGAATAGGTGGCCGTGTCGGCTTAAAAGGCAGTGATGGAGAAGCTATTCGACAGCAGGCATTTGATCTGGGAGCAATCCCGTTAGCCGGTCAGCGTGCCACACAGGCTCTTTCATGCTTAGCTTCGGTGAAAGCTCAATTTGAATTATATACAGTGGCCGGTGCAATGGGGGAAGAGGTTGTGCAAGGTATGGGTAACCATTGTCATGTATTGATGCAGCCAGAAGCCAATCAGACTGAGCCAGCCGATACCCGCCATGCTGTTAAACAAATGTTAGATGCGAAAGTAAATTTACTGTTATTTGCAGGTGGTGACGGCACGGCGCGTGATATTTTCTCTGCACTGTCAGAACTAAATGCGGTTGATGCGATGAGCGTGATTGGTATACCGGCCGGTTGTAAAATTCATTCTGCGGTTTATGCGGTCTCCCCCGTGCATGCTGGTGAGTTGGCAAGTGGCATCATATCTGGCAAGGCTGCAAGATTGATCGAAGCTGATGTGATGGATATTGATGAAGAGGCTTTTCGTCAGGGTGTTGTTAAAGCCCGGCGTTATGGTGGCTTATGGGTTCCTCAGGATAGTGATCATATGCAATCTCTTAAAGAGGGTGGTGTTGAGCACGAAGAGCTGGCCTTACAGAATATTGCCTTAACGGTAGTTGAGCAGATGGAAGAAGATGGACTGTATTTCATAGGTTCCGGTTCTACCCCGGCGGCGATTATGGAAGAACTTGGATTGGAAAATACGTTATTAGGTGTTGATCTTGTGATTAACAATGAGCTTATAGACAGTGACCTGACCGAGTATAAAATCTTAAACTATTTACAACAATATTCTGACAGAAAAGCCTATCT
>Ga0316206_1001940_pt1 | contig 15711 bp, 17 predicted proteins | sample 6monthpyrite_MG_FD_204942 | JGI IMG/M metagenome (GOLD analysis project Ga0316206, IMG submission 204942) | Microbial mat bacterial communities from mineral coupon in-situ incubated in ocean water Damariscotta River, Maine, United States -... | ecosystem: Environmental > Aquatic > Marine >... | reverse complement strand
ATACCGCCACACATACCGAGGCAGTGAACCGTACTAAAAAGGCCGACAAAAAAGGCGCTGATGAAAGTCACTTCCATAATATCTATAATCGTATTTTCTTTATCTTTTGCAGTAATATTAAGTTTATCATTGTCTCAGTTTAATGCTTGCTTTGTTTGTTTTTAGCGCTCCGCCAACACCATTTTTTAGCGTTGTCTGAGTAAATATACACAGTGAGGTTTTTTAATTTAGTGCTTATAAATAATTCTGGCGTTCAGTTTGAAAATATATATAAAAAACATGGTGTGTGAGAGATGCAATTTAGCCGTAACATCATTATTGGATGAGATGAATCTGAAATGGAGTTCAGTGGCACTTGGCCAGGTGGATTTCGGCGAACAGGATGTAAGCGGGCAAACTCTGGACGAATTGAGGTTAAGGCTTGAAGGGCTAGGATTTGAATTATTGGACGACAAGAAAAGTCGCTTAATAGACAAAGTTAAAACATCCATTATTGAATTGGTGCATGGGGAAAGTTTACTGCAAAAAATAAAGCTTTCGGATTACATAACAGAGCAGGTTAATCATGACTATAATCATGTCAGTCATTTATTCTCCAGCACAGAAGGTATCACTCTTGAACAATATGTAATAAATCAGAAGATCGAAAGAGTAAAAGAGTTGCTTATTTATGATGAGCAAAGCATGACAGACACCGCTTATCAATTAGGTTATAGCAGCCTTGCTCATTTAAGCGGGCAATTTAAGAAAAATACCGGTATGACACCCAGTCAATTTAAAAAACTCAAAGACGTAAAGTTTAGAAAAACGCTGGATAAGGCATAATTAAAATAAATAATATAAATAATATAAATAATATAAATTATTTTTGTAATTATATAACACCGGTTTAGTCATGGCGCGTTATATTTACAACACAGAAAAATTAATCAGGAACAATTATGACAGTAAAACGTTTATCAATTAGCGGCATGAGTTGTGCCGGCTGTGTTGCGTCAGTAGAAACAGCATTAAATTCAGTTGAGGGTGTAGAAGAAGCCAGTATTAATTTTGCAGAACATACGGCTATCGTTAAAGGTGACATGGATATTAATGAGGTCATTAATGCTGTTAAACAAGCGAGTTACGATGCGGCAGAATTAAAAGGCGGCGATGAGGAAGAGGCAGAAAAAGAAGCCGTTGAATTTGCTTATTATCGCGCCTTATTAAGAAAAGCCTCGGTGGCGGCCTTAGTGGGAATCCCCTTGTTTGTTGGCGGCATGATCGACTTTTTTCCACATATTGATGCGCCCAATGGACAGCTTACCTGGTTAATATTGGGCTTTATCACATTAGGCGTGATGTATTATTCGGGCAGACATTTTTTTACCGGTGCCTGGAAATCCTTTCGCGTGCATAACGCCAATATGGACACCTTAATTGCGTTAGGGACTGGCTCGGCTTGTGTCTATTCTTTCATTATTGTGCTCTTCCCCGACAGTGTGCCGAGTCTGGCACGCCATGCTTATTTTGAAGCGGCCGTTATTATTGTGGGTTTGATTAACCTGGGTTCTGCACTGGAAATGAAAGCGCGCGGCAAAACCAGCGAAGCGATAAAACGCTTAATTGGTTTACAACCTAAAACAGCCCGGGTGTTACGTGATGGTAAAGAAGTGGATGTTGCGATAGGTGAAGTAGGCTTAGATGAAACCTTACGCATCAGGCCGGGTGAGCGTATTGCGGTTGATGGTGTGATTATCGATGGGTATTCTAATATTGATGAATCCATGTTAACCGGCGAACCGATACCGGTTGAAAAAAAGGTCGGTGACGAAGTCTCTACCGGCACGATCAATGTCAGTGGAACCTTTTTGTTTCAGTCAAAACGTATTGGCGCAGACACGGTACTCGCACAAATTATTAATATGGTGAGACAAGCGCAATCAACCAAACCGGCCATAGGTCGTTTAGTGGATAAAGTGTCATCGGTATTTGTGCCTATTGTTTTAATCTTTACCGTTATTACCTTTTTAGTTTGGTTTAATTTTGGTGGTGAATCTGCCGTGAGTTATGCGTTGGTCACCGCAATGACGGTGTTAATTATTGCCTGTCCGTGTGCCTTAGGGTTAGCGACGCCCATTTCAATTATGGTTGGTGTGGGTAAAGCGGCAGAGAGCGGCATATTGATTCGTAATGGCGATGCTTTACAGCAAGCAGGAAAATTAACCACCATTGTTTTAGATAAAACGGGCACCGTCACCGAAGGCAAACCGGCGGTTACCGAAGTTATCGCTGCTGAGGTGAGTGATGAAGACGGCCTGTTGCAGTTAGGTGCGAGTATCGAAGCGGGTTCAGAGCATCCATTGGCCAGTGCTATTGTTACCTTTGCCACTGAAAAAGACATCAAACTTATTAAAACAGAAAATTTTTCTGCAATAACCGGGCATGGTGTGCAGGGCACGCTTAATGGGCAGACGGTTTTATTTGGTAATGCTCGCTTAATGAAAAATAATGATGTGGATATTTCGGCTTTAGAAGAAAAAGCCGGCAGCCTTTCGTCTCAGGGTCGAACCAGTATGTTTTTGGCAGCCAATGGAATTCTGCAAGGTATTATCGCGGTGGCTGATCCGGTTAAAAAGGACTCAGTGGACGCTATTAAACGCTTACATGACTTAGGCATGAAAGTAGTGATGTTAACGGGAGATAATCAACAAACCGCAGAGGCTGTTGCCAAACAAGTGGGGATTGACGACGTTATCGCAGACGTTCTACCGCAGGATAAATCGGCGAAAGTGGTCAGCTTACAAGCCGCAGGAGAACAAGTTGCCATGGTCGGCGACGGCATCAATGATGCGCCTGCGCTTGCACAGGCGAATGTCGGCTTTGCCATTGGCAGTGGAACTGATGTTGCGATAGAAAGCGCCGATATTACTTTAATGCGAGGTAGCCTACACGGTGTTGCCGATGCGGTTGCGATATCACGTGCGACATTACGAAATATTAAACAAAATTTATTTGGCGCCTTCATTTATAATACGCTGGGTATTCCGATTGCCGCAGGCATTCTGTATCCGATCATGGGCATCTTACTCAACCCGATGATTGCGGGTGCGGCAATGGCAATGTCATCGGTCACCGTGGTAAGTAATGCGAATCGATTACGTTTTTTTAAAGCAAAAGGTGACTCCGCATGATGACCGTAAATATAATTGGCCTGGTGTTAATTGCTTTAATCGTTTGGTGGTTCTGGATTAAAAAACCGCAGACATTAAAAGCATCATCTAATGAGATAGATATTATTGTTGAGAATGGCGTGTATACTCCTTCTCGTATAGAAATAAAATCCGGTGAACGGGTTAAGTTAACATTTTTAAGAAAAGATCCTTCTCCTTGCGCGGAAAAAGTCATTTTTGATGAGTTAGACCTGAGTTTGGACTTGCCTGTTGATAAAAAAGTATCACTGTCATTACAGGTAGAAAATGCAGGTGAGTACTCTTTTACTTGCCAGATGAAAATGTACGTGGGTGCATTAGTTGTTGTTGAATAATAACGACACTTAGATAATTAAATCTTTTAATTCGATGTAAAGTATAAGGCAGTAAATAAATGAATATTTTGGGCAGGTTGGCGGGCGCTTTTTTTGGCTACTTAATATCAGGTGGCAGTATTCTTGGTGCAATTATCGGCTACTTTTTCGGTAGTATGTTTGATCGGGGGTTATCGCAAGGTGACTTTGTCGGCGGCTTCCATAGCCAACGTGGTCGTCAACAAATCCAACAGGTCTTCTTTAAAACCATTTTTTCATTATTAGGCCATTTAGCCAAAGCCGATGGCCGCGTTAGTGAAGATGAAATTCAAACAACGCGTTCCATAATGGAACAAATGCGGCTGAATCAATCGCAAAAACAACAGGCGATGAATTTCTTTGCTCAGGGCAAAGCGACCGATTTTCAAATTGATGCTTTGTTAGACGAGTACCGTCAGGTCTCACATAAAAATCGTATGCTCACGCAAATGCTGCTCGAGGTTTTAATCTTAGGTGCATTATCCGATGGTGAGTTACATAAAAATGAAGAAGTTATTTTATTGCATGTCTTTACACGTTTAGGTTTCACTCAAAATGACTATCAAAGAATGCTCTCCATGGTGCAAGGGCAACAACATTTCCATCAGGGTGGTGGAGCGAGCGGGCAACGTTTTTATACTCAGGAGTCGCGTGAAGATGCACTCAAAGAAGCCTATGACGTACTTGATTCAACCCCGGCGGCAACAGACAGAGAGCTTAAAAAAGCCTATCGCCGTCAAATGAACCAACACCATCCCGATAAACTTGTTTCGCGAGGCATGCCAGAAGAAATGGTCAAAATGGCGAACGAGAAAACACAAGAAATTAAAGCGGCGTATGAATTGATTGTTGAAGAAAGAAAAAAATAATTTTAATTTAGTAAATAATAGAGGACAGAAGAGAGCGGAGGCTGGAGTCACCTTTTTTTCGCAACAGTTTAAAAGCCTTGTTGGCTTCTTATCATGCTACAATTTTATTACTTAGGGCGACTAAAAGGAATTAGTTGAGTGGCCATTACATTTCACCCTTCCGCTGGGCAAATATTATTATGTGATTTTTCAGACGGTTTTAGAGCGCCAGAGATGGTTAAGAGCGAAAGACCTGTTCTTGTTCTTACGCCAGCGATTAAAGGGCGCGCCAATTTAGTAACTATTTTGGCATTAAGTACGAGTTGCCCAAGTCCAATAATGCCTTATCACTATAAGCTACCGAAAGCCTCCATGCCCCAGCTAGGAAGGTTTCAGGAAAAAGATACGTGGGTGAAAGCTGATATGATTTACACAGTTGGATTCCACAGGCTTGACTTAATTCGCCTTGGAAAGAGAGATGTAAATACAGGTAAGCGATTGTATTATAGGAAAAAATTAGGCCGAGAACAAATGACTGAAATTTACAAATGTATGCTGCATGGGCTTAATTTAGGTCAATTAGGCAAACACTTATAAAGACGAATTTGCCTGTTTTTCTTGAAAAAAGGAATATTAGGTATATACTTAATTTGTTCCTGCTCTGCTTTGCATCAGGCATTCGAGACTACACAAAGGTCCGCCCAGTGTAGCCAGCCCAGCAAATAACGATGACAAGTTATGTTGGTGCTGAGATCCAAGGCTCCTTTATGGAGCCTTTGTCATTTCTACAGTTTATAAATTTTCCTTATTGCATTAAATCTAAATAACGAAAGTTAAAATTACGCTGCTTTTTGGTGATTATTTTGTACGAGTTGTTATATGACTTATTTCACCAACCATATCTTGTATAGCCTTTCTGTATGCAGTTAAAAAGATTCTGTGCTTTTCATTATTTTATTAATTCGTTTGCAAGCTTGGCTCAAACCCCGCCGCAAGTGACAGAACTTAAAAAAGCCTATCATCATAAAATGAATCAACACCACCCCGACAAACTCGTTTCACGTGGCACGCCAGAAGAAATGGTAAAAATGGCAACAGAGAAAACACAAGAAATTAAAGCGGCGTATGAATTGATTGTTGAAGAAAGAAAAAAATAAGTTTAATTAGTTTGCACTGTTAGATTTCTTTTTTTGCGACGACTGAATATATATGCCAATTATGTGTTGCGCCATCCGCAGCTAAGCCCGATTGTTTGTGTTCTGTGAATGAAATGATTTTAAATCCCTTAAAACAATCTTTTACCTGGCTCTCATCAAAAATAAGTACATCAGGCCAGTAAGCTTCTTTGTTATAATCAGGACCTGCCATGGTGTCCTCAGGGCCGAGAAAGGAACCGCAAAAAATTCCGCCTGCTAGCAAAGATTCATTTATTTTACGCCAAACCTCACTAAACTCCTTTTCCGGGCAAAAGAACAGGCTGGCATCCGCTAATACTAACGAAGCCGTTGGATATTCATAAGTGCTAAAGTTCGCTTTTGATAAATGAACATGGCTATCACCCTCAAACCTTTTACAACAACGCGCAATATATTCATCTTCTATGTCGAAGCCATAAACGGTAAAACCGGCAGAGCGTAGAAAAGCGATGTCACTTCCTGCACCGCAGCCACAATCAATCGCTACCTTATGATCACCCAACAGACTTACTGCCTTCACGAGATCTTCCCTGGGTTCTCGATCAATTGTAGAGTCAAAATATTTTTGTTTTTCTGTTGACAACATTTACTGAGCCTTTCAGAACTTTAATTATTAAGCACCGTTGAGTGCACAAGTGCTGCGAAAAGGAGAACCAGTTTGTGGATTATATTATCCTGTTATATGAGCGTTGCCTGCCAGCGCTCTTTTGTTAATTCATATAGAACGTGCTCTCTCAAAGGGTTAGCAACCGGCACTTCTGGATGTTCAAAATTTTTATTGGTATTAATCATATTTAAACGTTCCATCACCGCCCTGGACCTTAAGTTAGCCACCGAGGTAAATGAATATACCCTGGCCAGATTTAGAGAGCCAAATGCAAATGTTAATACCTTTTTCGATGCCTCGGTTGCATAGCCCTTACCCCAATATTGCTTCGCTAAGCGCCAGCCTATTTCAACACAGGGAGAAAATGGTAACTCAGGGACAGGTTTATGAAGCCCGACGAAACCAACAAACCTAGTACTCTTCTTTTCTTCTACCGCCCAGAGTCCCCAGCCACGTTCTGAAATAAGTGACTTTATTTTATCCGCCATTTCATCGCTTTCGGCGCGACTCATTGTTTTTGGAAAATAGGCCATAACTTCTGAATCAGCATTCAGTTCAGAAAATGCAGGATAATCACTCTCCTTCCATTGCCTTAGTGTCAGCCTTTCTGTTTCTAATTCAATTATTTTAGTCATGTTTTTTTAAAGCAGGTGAATGAATGAATAAATTCAATTGTTCCAAAAGCAAGGTGCTGTTTTTGGTGGTTAACTGAAGTATCTTATTAGGTAGCTTCAATATTTAACTTTTTTACCTTACGAAGATCAACATTATTTCTGGCATGCCAAAGATTGTAAGCGTCTTGCATAGACAGCCAGCTTTCCGGTGTACGACCCAAGTGTTTTAGAAAGCCTTAATGCCATTTCAGGTGAGACATTGCTTTCAGCATTGACTAATCGATTAAAGGTTGAAGGAGAAACCAATAATTTTTCGGCTACTGTACGGGAGCTGACATTAAATGGAATTAAATACACTTCTTTAATAAACTCGTCGGGATGAGGTGGGTTATGCATATTCATTAGTGATAATCCTCATAATTAACAATATAAATATTTCCATTTTTGAATTTAAAAGTAACTCTCTAGTTACCACTTACCTCAGCGCTTGACCCTGTAGCCCTTTCCGATGCGTTTGTTAGTTTTCATTTGATAGTGTTTTTAGTAACGAAGAACATAAGTTAGAAACATATTTTTTCATACTTTCACCAACCATTTTTATTTCATCTTTATTAAAAGTGATTTTTTCGTTTTCCTGAAGATTTAATTTTAATTGGCGGTCTTTTGCGTGATTTATTTGAGCTATACATTTATGGTCTACCTCTTCGCCATTATGTACTATTGCATGTCGGCAAGCTTGCGATACAATAATATTTGATACGTTTTTATCCCATTGTATTTTTATATTAAAGAATTGTTTAAATGCTTTTGAAATACTTCCCATATCTTGAAAACTAATATCACTTTTCCTTGCTATTATTCTTCCAATTTCTGTCGAAAGGTCATAGTTTAGCTCAGATAGTTCAAATAGATTTAGTTTGAACTCTTCTTTTGCTAAGTTTTTTGGAAGCTTATCAATATTTGATAAATAAAAAGTTAAGGTATTGTTAAAGATGCTTGAAAGTGTTGAAGCAAAATATGATACCAGTAACACGATTGATTGATTATAAACAGGCTGATATTTTGCTCTAGACGGACCTTGTTCTAACACTGTTGTTAATAGTTTTATTGTTCTGGTCGGCAAGAGGTTTTCATTATCAATATTATGGTTTGTTTTTAAATCATTCCCCAGTTGAGTTAACCAATCAATTGCTAATAATAAGAAGTCGCTATCGAATTCAGTTATTTTGTACACATTTATAATTTGCGTATCAAATTTTTCTTGTAATTGTTTATAGTGATTATACATATTGTTTTGTACCTCAGGGTCAGGTCTTACATTTGACATTTATGCAAACTGTAAGGCTTGACCCTGTAGCCCTTTTTGATGGTGTTCTATGTTTCAGGGCACAACGTCTAAGCTATGCGGCGCGACGTAAGGAGCGTCCGAACGAGCGTATTGATGCGCCTATAAATCATTGCTCAAAACATCTAATTTTGCTGTTAAACCTAGTATATCAAAGCGCTCTTTAAATATTTCACGCAATATAAAAAGACTACATACTCCAACCTGAGCTGCAGATTTCATGACATGACGTTGCTGCATGTTACCACCCGAGGCATATGTTTGCTGGAGTTTAATATTTCCGTCTTTCTCTTCTATAATAAGACTAGATGTGGTTGCCATTTCATTAGGATGTGCGCCAAAATCTATAGTTCTTTCGTATAGTTGTGAAGCAACCTCATAGTGTTTTGTGCTTGCGTCTTTTAAAGTTTTTTTAGTATCGCTAATTCTGAACTTATTTTTTACTGCTTTTAGTGAGTCTTCGTCTATGTGTCTATTAAGCCATATTTCATCTAGTCCGGCATTTTTATGAATATGTAAAGCGTATAAAGCATTTTCTAAACAAGTGCGTAACTGTGCAAATGATTCTGGATTCATACCGCTCATTGCGAGCATTGCGGATGCCCTAAAAGCAGAATGTGTTCTATAAAGAAGCATTGATTCAACTAACTTATTGCCGGGATGATCTAATGCAGTGGCAATAGACTGAAAAATGTTATCTATTTCTATAAGTACTGGGCATTCATTCTTGTCTCTATAAAATGTTGCAACAATATTATCTATTGCGACATCTATAAATTTTGTGAGGCTGTCACTCTGCCATTTGTCCGGGAATTCTTTGGTTTTAGTCATGTCCCTTTAACGCCTAACGTTTAAGCTCAGCCGCGCCGCTTTTTGGCGTCGGCTGGAGCGCCTTGTGTGGTGCTTTAGTTTCCATTAATTCTTGCATCAATAAACACTCTCATTTGGCCAATAGATTTTTGGAGTTGTTGATCTGTAAATCGGTTATTTAGAGTGTTCTCAGGATGGTGTATTTGATGACGAATATACTCACTAACAATCTTTTGTTCTTCAAGTGGATCGCCATTACGTTGAATCCTAATATACTTGATAGTTTCTTTTCCATCTTTGTAGTCATTGAGGAGTTCTTCGCTTTCAATAAATCCATATAGCTCATTATGGTATTCATCATTTGATTCGCCAAATGCTAAGAAGTTGACTTCATTTAATGAGGGATAAGGCAGCTCATTTCTTTGTACATTCACAACTTCTTTGTTGGGTTCGTTTTTAATTAATTTAATATGATCAAACTCTAGTAACTTTACAATTGAAGGGCTGTGAGTGGTTAGCAGTATTTGCGTATTATCAGATTTAGATAAGTCTATGAAAGCCTCAATAAGCTTTCTTTGATGAGAAGGATGCTGAGATGTTTCTGGCTCTTCGATGGCATAGATTATGTCAGGGACATTGCTCTCATTTTTCCTCCTCTCAGCCTCTGCTCTGAAAAAATTCAATAAGACAAGCCTTTTTACACCACTCCCTCTTTTGTTAATTGGGATATCATCATCAGTAGTTATTGAAACGCTTTTGAACACATCAACCCATTTAAGGCTTTGTGAGCTAGGTATTACAGGTGTTAAGCTCTCTGCTATTTCAGGGTTCATTTCATTTAGTTTTTCTAATGTTTTGCCTGCAACCTCATTTAATTTTGCCTCTACTTCATTGGCAACATCGTTTAGGTTATCCATTAACCGTTGATCTTTTAAAATTTCTTGAACGGCTAATTTCATGGGGTTCTGAATTTCATTGTCACCGTCACTATTTTTTCGATCTGATTGAAAAAGTGCATATAGTGGCAAACATGTTTTTAGTTGCTCCCATGTGTTCTTTGCATCAATTTTTGCTAATTCAATCTCCACGTCATCTAATTTCAAATTATCCGAGTAGTGTCCCCATATAGTTTTTCTTATTTCGGCATTCTTTGTTTGATCCTCACACCTCATATCATCAGTTAAAAGTTTTTTTAGGTCACTTTGCTTTTTAAGAAGTAAATCTGAGCATGACTCGTGAGTAGGATGGTAGGCTTTAACAAATACTTTTTCTTTGCCTGCATTTTGATATTTTTTAATAATCTCTAGCCTTCCATCTCTGTTTAGTAAGTGTTCGTCAGAAAGAGTTGTAGGATTTGTAGCATCAATTGTCAATAAGTCAGGAAGATCCTTGAAAATAACTCCAATTTTAACTTCGTTATTACCATCTGCTAGCGCTTGTTTATTAATGTCATCCTTATCAATCTTAATAATGCCTTTATTATCATTTAAGAAAATATCTAATGCCTCTAAAATCGTTGATTTACCTATATCATTTTTACCGACAAAAACATTTAGATCATTGAAGTCGAGAGTTATTTCATCCTTATACGATCTGAAATTTTCTAGAGTTAATTTTTCAATCTTCATATTGCAGTCATTCCCTTGTTATCTCGGATTTGTTGAAGGCTGTGTTTAGCACTTAACAGTTAATTAGACAGAATTCTGTAATTTACCTTGTTATTTAAAATTCTATCTAATCCAATCAATTAAATGAGTGTGCGTCCCGCACTCGCCACAATAATCACAATCAACCCGATGATGGTATTGATGCCCACCATCTTACGAATAATATTTAAGTTACGTCCACCTTCTGGCCAGTCTTGTTTTGTTACGGCTTTTTTTAAACGTTTGAACGGGGCAAAGTAAACATGTAGGTAAATTAAGATCATGACAATGCCTAAGCCATTCATGATGTGGATATATAACGGTGCGGCTTTCATGCTGCCCCAAAGTTCAAAAAGCATCATGTAGCCGGTGAGTGGTAAAAATAAAATTGCTAACCAGACAAAGGGAAAGAACTTTTGAAAAACGCCGACCCAAAGTTGTAAGCGTGCCGGGGGTTCGAGTTGGGTTGCGGCGACGGGGCGTAAAAACATATAAGCGAAAAACATGCCGCCAACCCAGACAACGGCGGAGAGTAAATGCAGAACTAAAGAAAGTGTGTTAACGGTCATTGCAACATCCCTTATTATTTTTTAATTTCTAAACCGGCAGCATAACGAGCTAACCAACTGCGTACGCGTTTAACCAGTGCGTCTTCTTTGCCGACAAAGAAGTGATTAGCACCCGCCACTTTTAATTGAGTATAGTATTTATTGCCTGCTTTTTTGGCAGTATTTTTTTTGTCTTTAGCGGCATTGATAACCTGCTCTAAGTCTTGTTCACCATAGAGATCTAAAACAGGGACGCTAATTTTCTTTAATGAACTAAGTACATCCATGCGTTCATCTTCAGGCGATTCGCCGGACATGCCAATGGCAATAAAGGCATTGATGTCATGCTTTTCTGTCTTCGCCATATAATACGCACTCATTGCCGCCCCCTGACTGTGCGCAACGATGACAATATTGGCAACGCCCTTTTTCTTTAAAAAGTCGATGGCGGCGCGAAAACGTGGTGGAACCTCATCATAGAGGGGGGCGTAGTCTTTGTGAGAGGCTTCATTGGACAGTACGGGCATTTGGATAGACAGGGTTTGCCAGCCAAAATCCGGTAACTGGGTGCGAAGCGGGTAAATCACGTCGGCCCAATTTGGATGAACGCCGGTGCCGTGAACAAGAATAACGGCTCCCTGGGCTTTTTCGGTATTGTTTTCAGCGTAAATGCTTAAAAACTTCTGTTTACCGGCCTGCAACCATTCGGCATCACCAACCATAATGGAGTCGACCACTTGATCGGCCCAGCGTTTTTCTTTTGCTATATCTGAGGCGTAGCTCATATTAAACAACACGCTAAGACCGACAATTAATAAGGTTTTATAGAGGGTTAGAGGCAACATATTTTTTTCTCCTATATCAACGTATTTAGAGTATATGTTGCTATTCAGTTGAGCAAAAGGCTGAAAATTTCCTCGTGATCGGGTAAAGTCTGCGCTTCAAAATATTTACGGGCTCAGATAGCGAGTTTTCGAGCAAAACGTCAAAAAATAAGAGGCAACACAGCATGGCAGATTACAAAATAGCACCGTCAATTTTAGCGGCAGATTTTGCAAGTTTGGGACAAGAAGTGGATAACGTGATCAAATCGGGCGCGGATGTTGTGCATTTTGACGTTATGGATAACCACTACGTACCAAATTTAACGATTGGGCCGTTGGTTTGTGAGGCCTTACGCAAGCATGGTGTGACAGCCGATATTGATGTGCATTTAATGGTGAAGCCAGTTGACCGTATTATTCCCGATTTTATTGATGCGGGCGCAAGCTACATCACTTTCCACCCGGAAGCGTCTGAGCATATCGACCGTACATTGCAAATGATTCGTGAAGGTGGCTGTAAAGCCGGTTTAGTTTTCAATCCGGCAACACCGCTTTCTATTCTTAAACACGTTATGGATAAAGTGGATATTATTCTTTTGATGTCGGTAAACCCCGGTTTTGGTGGTCAAAGCTTTATCCCAGAAACACTGAATAAATTACGCGAAGCACGCAAAATGATCGACGAAAGTGGTTATGACATCACTTTAGAAATCGATGGTGGTGTAAAAGTCGATAATATTAAAGAAATCGCTGAAGCCGGTGCGGACATGTTCGTTGCGGGTTCTGCTGTGTTTAATGCGAAAAATGATAGCGACGCAGACGTTTACAACACGGTCATCAAGCAATTCCGTGACGAGTTAGCGAAAGTTAAGTAATTTGTGATTTAACGCAGAGGTCGCAGAGACGCAGAGGTCGCAGAGGAAATATTTACTTTGCGCTCTCTGCGTCTCAGCGTTCTTTGCGTTGAAACCGTAAGAACTCAAAAGCGAATTTATGATTAAGAAAAAGCCAGAAATGATCCTCATTGACGTAGACGGTACACTTGTTGATAGTGTGCCGGATCTTGCTTATTGCGTTGATGAAATGATGAAGCAGCTGGGTATGCCTGTTCACGGTGAAGCGAAAGTGCGTAACTGGGTCGGCAATGGGGTTGAACGTTTGACCCGCCGTGCTTTAATTGGTCAGCTTGATGGTGAACCTGATGATGCTTTGTTTGAAAAAGCCTACCCGATTTTTTTAGCACTTTATGCTGAAAACACCTGTGTGCGTAGTTGTTTATACCCGGGTGTTAAAGAAGGCATGGCATATATGAAGGCGGAAGGGTATAAGCTGGGTTGTGTCACCAATAAAGATGCGCAGTTTACCTTGCCGATTTTAAAAACGCTGGGCATACACGATGATTTTGAAATCATTGTTTGTGGCGATACCCTAACAAAGAAAAAACCGGATCCATTGCCGTTGTTACATGCAGCGGAACAACTGGGTGTTAAGCCTGAAAATGCCATGATGCTGGGTGATTCGATCAGTGATGTGAAAGCATCACGTGCGGCGGGTTTTCAGATTACCTGCATGAGTTATGGTTATAACCACGGTGTTGATATTAATGAAGCCAATCCGGATGCAGTAATTGATTCAATGGCTGAATTATCTGATATATTGGGTAAAGCTGAAGCAGCCTGAAATTAAAACAAAATAATGATCTGATAATGAATATTAAATACCAACAAATTCGACCACGATGGCATAACTAATCTGTTAGCTCGTACCCGGCTTTAGCAGGCTGATTGTATTTGTTGCGTATTTTATTATTAGGCAAAAAGAATGAATCAAGAAGAATTCAACGCGTATATCGCTCAAGGTTTTAATCGCATACCTCTTATGCGTGAAGTGCTGGCTGATCTCGACACGCCACTCAGCACCTATCTTAAATTAGCGGATGGCCCCTACTCTTACTTATTTGAATCTGTTCAAGGCGGAGAAAAATGGGGGCGTTACTCGATTATTGGTTTACCTTGTCGTAAAGTCATTCGTATCTCCGGTTATGATATCAGTATTTTAGACGATGGAAATGTTGTCGAAACCTTACGCGTTGAAGATCCGCTGGCGTGGATTGAAGGTTTTCAGGCGAGCTATAAGGTGCCAGAAATTGAGGGCTTGCCAAAATTTAATGGTGGTCTGGTGGGCTACTTTGGTTACGATACGATTAGGTATATAGAACCACGGTTGGAAAACTGCCCAAACGAAGATCAACTTGGCTTACCTGACATCTTATTGATGCTGTCAGATGAATTAGTGGTGCACGATAATTTGAGTGGCAAACTTTATATTATTGTTCACGCTGAAGCCGATGGATTTACCGCGGCAGAAAAAAGACTCGGCGAGTTAACTGATTTATTAGATAGCCATATCGCGCGTCCGGCAAAGTCAAAAGCAGTTAACGTCGATGAGGCCGATTTCATTTCTGGCTTTAGTGAAAACGGTTATAAAGATGCGGTTTTAAAAGCGAAAGAATACATAAAAGAAGGTGATGCGATGCAAATCGTATTGTCACAGCGACTCTCTATTCCTTTTTCTGCCCGGCCATTAGATCTTTATCGTTCATTGCGCAGTCTGAATCCATCGCCTTATATGTTTTATCTGGACTTAGGTGATTTTCATGTTGCCGGTTCTTCACCCGAAATTTTGACACGTTTAGAAGATGGTGAAGTGACGGTAAGGCCGATTGCGGGAACGCGTCCACGCGGAAAAACAGAACAGGAAGATCAGGCGCTTGAAGTCGATTTATTAGCCGATCCCAAAGAGCTTGCCGAACATTTAATGCTGATCGATTTAGGTCGCAACGATGTCGGGCGTATAGCAAAAACAGGTTCGGTAAAGTTAACTGAAAATATGCTGATAGAGCGTTACTCTCATGTGATGCACATTGTTTCCAATGTCGTCGGTCAACTGAAAGATAACCTAAGTGCGATGGATGTCTTGCGTGCCACTTTCCCGGCAGGCACAGTCAGTGGAGCGCCAAAAATTCGTGCGATGGAAATCATTGATGAATTAGAACCCGTAAAGCGTGGTGTATATGCCGGTGCGGTGGGTTATCTTTCATGGCATGGAAACATGGACACCGCTATAGCGATTAGAACCGCTGTGATTAAGGATAAAGTCCTGCATATACAAGCCGGCGCAGGCATTGTTTATGATTCCGTCCCACAAAATGAATGGGACGAAACCATGAATAAAGGACGCGCAGTATTCCGTGCAGTCGCCATGGCAGAGGCGGGGCTAGATAAAACACATCACGACAAAGCGCATAAGTAAGTGATTTAACGCAGAGGTCGCAGAGGCGATGCCAGAGCGTGTAGAACACGTTAAGGTAATACTGACGAAACGCTTAGCGTTCATTAAGTGCGGAGAGCGCAGAGTTTTTCAAGGAGGAAAAACAATGGGTGAGAATGATATAAACAGCAAGGTTATTGGCGCGGCAATAGAGGTTCATAAAGTATTGGGTCCCGGTTTGCTGGAATCTGCGTATCATGATTGTTTGATGTATGAGTTAGATCTGATGGGAGTAAGCTATGAAGCCGAGAGCCCTATAGTCATAGATTATAAAGGGCAGATAATCGGAGACGCTTACAGGCTTGATTTGTTAGTTGAAAACAAAGTGATAGTTGAGTTAAAAACTGTTTCTAAATTATTAGATATTCATAAGGCTCAACTTTTAACTTATTTAAAGCT
>Ga0316206_1001939_pt1 | contig 15714 bp, 11 predicted proteins | sample 6monthpyrite_MG_FD_204942 | JGI IMG/M metagenome (GOLD analysis project Ga0316206, IMG submission 204942) | Microbial mat bacterial communities from mineral coupon in-situ incubated in ocean water Damariscotta River, Maine, United States -... | ecosystem: Environmental > Aquatic > Marine >... | reverse complement strand
GAGACCAGCGGCCGCTTCGCCCTGTGAGACATCGATGGGTGGTTTGGTGGACGAGTTGGTAAAATAGCGGGTGTTGCCGCTCATCCCGCGGAGTGTCCGCCACCCGTGCTCCCATCCCTCGTTGCCGAGGATCGAATCAAAGGTGGTGGTGATCGACCCAGACTGGCGTGGGTCGGCCAGCGCGATCCACCCTTTGAGCTCAGGCACCGTCAGATCATCGAAGGCGGTCGGATCAACGAGCCCGAGCTTTTTGAACACATCGCGGTTGTAGACGATCCCGAAGCTCGATAAAGCAGTGCCGATCCAGTACTGCTCGGGGTCGTAGAGCTCCTGCGGGCCGATGGTGTTCTCGCCGAAGAACTCGTCGAGTTCGTCCTGAGTGAGGTTCGCCGGGCGGGACATCGAGACTTGGACATCGAAGTTCGTCGTCGTCGAGCCGGTGGTTTTTTTGGTCGAGACCGTCACGCCCTCTCTCAGCAGCGTGTGGTCGTAGGAACCGCCTCCGAGCATGATATCGAAAGGGATCGATGAGTCGTTGTTGAAGCTGAGGACCCCGCCGGCGTCGATGGCGAATCCATCATTATTGGCAGCGTTCTTGATCGCCCCGTCGAAGAGTGCTTCGAGCTGCTTGCGGATCTCCGAGGTGCCTCCCGGTGCCCGCCAGTCGATGCTCGCCGGCTCGCCATAGACACGCTGGTGCCACTGCGAGAACCCATAGCCGAACTCATCGCGGATCTGAGGCACATGGGGCGAGACGATGATGAGCGTCCGCGAGCCGGGCGTGTGCGACGAGCCCTTCTTGCCCGCGCTCATCAGGAACGGCACCCCGAGCACGATCGCGAGCAACACGAGGATGGTGATCTGTTGGGTCTTCATGGTGCAAGTGTATGGCCCAAGCCCCTACTGTTCTCTCATGCCCAAACCGACGCCTTGGAAAGACGAATACACGCTGCTGTGCGAGCAGTGCGGATATGTGGTCGAGGGGCTCGATCATGCGGGGGTGTGCCCAGAGTGTGGCAAGCCGATCGAGGAGAGTCTGCCCGAGCGGCGCGTCGGCACGCCTTGGCAGCAGAAGCCGGGGGTGCGGGCGTTGGTGCGGACTTGGTGGATGACGCTGAGGCATCCAATCAGGACATTGGATGTCATGCAGTTTGAAGACACGCTGCCACTTTCTCCGCTCTCGGCGACATTATTTTATACCATCGCAACTTGTATCGCGGTTGTCCTCATCGAGCCCGTCCCGGACCTACTCAGCTTGGTGTTCATCCTCGGCATCATGGTTTTCCTAGGTATTGCCATATGGTTTGTCTTCTTTGCGCTCTCTGGTATCGAGGCACTCGGATTACAGTTCTTTGGCTCTCGCCGAGGGGGACGAGTTGACCCGAATCTCGCTTGGGCCATTGTTGGGCATGGTGCTGTTGGTTGGGCATTGACTGGATTTATTTGGGTTGCAGGCTGGAAAATATTTCGGATCATGTATTATCTCAATCCAACCACAAGCGACCATGAACTACGACAACAAGTGGCTCGACATACCGCCCTCATCATCGAACCTGCTTTCATCGGCGGTCTTGCTGTTGGCTTCCTTTTCTTCGAGTTCTTCGCCTACCTCGGGCTCCGGCGGTGTAAATTCGCCAACCGTGTTCGCCCTGAAGACTCCGATCCGGGTGCCACTACTCGCCCGTAGGGCGCAGTAGTGTCTTCAATCGCAATTGCCACACCAGCACTACTGCGCCGAAGACGGCGAGTAGTGGCACCCGGATACAAACCTCGCCCTAGAATCCACCGATGCAACCACGAAACCCAACTCGACCCATATTCGTCGGCGACGAGCGCACCGGGATCATCCAGATCGGAGGCGGGATCTCGCTCGATCACCCGCTGGGCAAGGGACTCGCCGGACCCAACGAGTTCGCACCGATCAGCGTTCAGACGATGACGGCGGGGTATACCTACACGATCGACAAGTGCATCGCCGAGATTCACAAACTGACGACTGCCGGCGCGGATATCGTGCGGGTGGCGGTGCCCGAGAAGAAGGACACCGAGGCACTCAAAGAGATCCTCGCCCAGACCACCGTGCCGATCGTGGCCGATGTGCATTTCCACTTCAAACGGGCGCTCGAAGCGATCGAAGCGGGCGTGCACAAGATCCGGCTCAACCCCGGCAACATCACCGATCGGGCGCAGGTCGAGCAGGTCATCGATGCCTGTAAAGAGCGATCAATCCCGATCCGCGTGGGCGTCAACGAGGGCTCGATCATCGAGCGCAAGGACAAGCAAGCCCGCGCCAAAGAACTCGGCGCCGTCTTCGGCGACAACAAGCACGGGTACATGATGGCGATCATGGTCGCCAAGCTCGAAGAATACCTCGATATCTTCTACGAACGCGACTTCTACGACATCGCGATCAGTGCCAAGTCGATGGATGCGTCGCTGGTAATTGATGCGTATACCGAAATCTCCAAGCGATTCCCCCACCCCTTGCATCTGGGTGTCACGCATGCAGGCCCAAAGGAAACCGGGTGTATCCGATCGGTGGTTGCCCTCGGCACCCTCATGGCCAACGGCATCGGCGACACCATCCGGATCTCCTACGCCAACGATCCGATCTATGAAGTCGAAGACGGGCTCGAACTGCTCTATACGCTGGGCAAGCGCGAGCGCATCGGGGCCGAGCTCATCGCGTGCCCAACCTGCGGGCGCATCCAGGTCGATCTGTTCTCACTCGTCCAAGAAGTCAACGCCAAGCTCAATGCGGATATCCAAGTCCCGATGAAGGTCGCGGTGATGGGGTGTGTGGTCAACGGCCCGGGCGAAGCTGAGGGCGCGGATGTGGCGGTGTTCGCGGGCGATCGCAAGGGCATTATCTATGTCCAAGGCGAGAAGGTCGCGACCGTCGGCGAGGACGAAATCCTCGACCGGCTGCTCAGTGAGTGCAAAGCCTTCCAAGAGCGGGTGCTTTTTGGCGAGGCAAAGCTCGGCGAGAAGAAGGTGGACATCGTACCTCCCGATCCGGAGGGCGAGCTGGGCTCCGGGTGGGAGAAAATGGCGGCGACCCGGATGGGGCACACGCCATTGACGATCAATGAATCCTGATCTTGTCCAAAGACCCAGATGACAACCGCGTGGTTTTGTGCTACATTCTGTCTCAGGTTAGGGGGGACTATCTCGCATGGTCAGGATCAAGCACATCTCGATGGACGACCCGCTTTACGCCCAAGAGGTCGCGCTGCGCACTGTTGTACTCCTTGAACCCATCGGATTATCGATCGAGGACTATTATCAGCTCGCCCCGGGGCGTGAGGAGCAGTGCGAACACTTTGTCGCGGTGGTCGATCACCCCACCGGCGAACGGGTTGTGGGGACCGCGACCCTCTTTGTGACTCAGGACGAGCACAACGGACGCGCCGGCAAGGTCCAGCAGGTTTGCGTGGATAAGCAGCTTCAGGGAGAGGGAATCGGGCGTCGGCTGATGATCGCGATCGAGGCGCGCGGGTTTGGTGAGTTGGGACTCACGAGCCTCTGCTGCCATGCCCAGATCGCGGCGATCCCGTTCTACGACGCGCTCGGATGGGCGGTTGAGGGCGAAGCATTTCTCGAAGCGGGGATTTCGCACAAGCACATGTACATCGCTGCGCCGAAACCGATCGAGACCACCGAACACTGATTCTTACCAAATTCTGACCCAATGCACTCTTTTTTGGATACATGAAGGCTTCGATGCCGCGAGTCCAGTACGATAGAGAGCATGAACGCCGAACCTGATAATCACGCGCAATCCCTGAATTGCGAAGAACTTCGGTGTATTTTTACCCGTCACGGTCTCCGTACGACACGCCAGCGTGAGTCGGTCTATCTGATGCTTTCACAATGCACAACGCACCCGACTGCTGACGAGTTGATGGATCTGGTCCACGAGAATGATCCAGAGGTCAGCCAGGCGACGATCTACAACACGCTCGAAGCGCTCGTTGGGTGCGGGCTCGCCAGAAGGATCCCGTCACGGATCTCGGGCGGAGCGTGCCGATTTGATGCCGACACTGGTGAGCATGTGCATCTGGTCCTCGGCGATGGGCGCGTGCTCGATGTCCCGATGGATCTGAGCCTGCGGATCATCAATGCGGTACCGAGCGATGTGCTCGAAGAACTCAGCACCCGCATCGGCGTCGAGCTCTCGGGGATCAAGATCGAACTGCTCGGACAAGCAACCGACTGATCAAATCGAATACACGATTGAATAGACGATTATTGATCGCTTAGACTTTGAGCGCGCTCGCCGTCAACTCGGGGCTTAATAGGATCGCCACGGGCGAGGCCCCGTCGATCTCGGTGGCATGGCGTCGGATCTGGGTGATTTCGTTCCTGCTCAATCCCATCTTCCGACTCACTGTCTTGAACGCGAGTTCGCACGGGTCGGTCTGACGCTGACGCCGATAGATCAGCACGATTGCGAGACTGATTGCTCCCAAAGCAACAATGATCCACGCACTCGGCGACAGAACACCCCCCTGTGTGATCGACGGATCGATCCCGGGCGGCGCGACAAGGGTGGTTGGTGATGTGGGTGGCGTTGTGGACATATTTATATCTCGTCGAGAGGAAAGTGGGCTCGATCTTCGAGATTCATCCGTTGCTGCTTCGATTCGTTCTCGAGGTGGAGATCAGCGCTGAGCCGATGGATACATCTCGAAGCCCGTGATCGGACACGCACATCGTGATCGTTGGCGGCAAGTGTTTCGATCTCGTTGACCAGTGGCTTCCAGGTGACACCCATCAACTCTCTGCTCGCGAGGGTCAGGGTTCTTTGAGCGGCCCATGTCGCGGCCAATCGGTGCATCGTGCGGCCGTCGAAGAGCATCTCGAGGAGCGAATGCCCCGCGTTGCGGATATTGGCAGCATGAGACGGATCGGACTCACGGATCACCCGACGGATCGCGCTGGCTCGGACTCGGTGATGGGGATCAGCTTTGAGTTCGAGGAGTTGATCCGGCGATCTCGATATCGATTCGGCGGCGTTGGCGCGGATGCGAGCGTCGGGATCTTCGAGCGCTTCTTCGAGGATGTATCTGGCAGAGGGTGAGCCGATCGTACCGAGCGCCATCACCGCGGTCGCACGAGAAACCGCGTCAGTACAATCGCTCTGGGCGATCGAGATGAGATCGATCTCAAAGCGATGCTCAACACCCATCAGCCGGATCAGCATCAGGGCGCTGGCCCGGGTGTCGGGGTTGGAAAGATGGTCACGCACGGATCGCACGAATCCAGACGGATCATGCTTGTACATTCGCCGCGCAGCAACACGCGAGACGGGAGAGCTCGGGCACATGATGCTGAGACGCTCTGATTCTTCGTCCGCGATACGACGGACCCATCGGTGGGGCGATCGTGTATTGACACGAGCGGTCTCGGCTCGTCGCCCCCAAGCCGGGGCACCGACGCGGGGCGGCGTATATCCCAGTGACGACCACCGGATGGCTGCGTGGCGAGCAACGCGGGCATCGATGTCAAAGAGAAAATCGGTGAGATCGCTCGATGGCCCCGATGCACAGGCGGAGAAGCGGATCTGAGCCGATGGATCGGCGAGTGTGGGTTCAAGCAGCACTCGCTTGTGCTGATCGTCAATTGAGATGAGCGATGTAAACCGGATCAATCCGAGCCGAGCAGAATTGCTGAGTTGGTCATAGATATTTCGGCTCGGGAGCGGTCCATCGGATGCGGATTCGTTCCGATCGTTGACGGGGTGTGTTTTGTGATGCAATGACTTGAGCCGAGCACCCCGTGCGGGTCGGATCGCCAGATGCGCCCGGCGGAGGACCACCTCGTGCTCTTCGATCGAATCGGCGCAGGCGAGCCGATCGATCGCGGCGGTGCTGATCGGAGCGAGTGTGAGCCAGCGGAGAGCCCGCTCACGCAAGATCGGGCATGGCGTCCGGCGGAGGACGGTCCGCAGGGGCGAATGGCTCGGGTGATTGCGCTCGCACAAGAGCCGACGCATACGCGCCGAGATCTCACGCTCCATCGGGGTCGCGACGGCTCTGTCCATGACGAGCAGGGCGGCGAGCAGGGGAGATCGGCATCGGTGCGCGGCAAACGACCAGGCCGCGTCGGCGATAGCGCGGAGCAGGATGCACCGCTCGAGGGCGAGCACCGCCGGATCAACCGGGAGCACGATGCGCGGGGTCGCTGCGATCTTGGCGAGTTCTTCGCCCAAGAGGTGATCGGGGAGATGATCGAGCATAACCATCGTCATCCGCATCATGGCTTTGTCGGCGGCTTTGCGGACTGTTTGGTGCTCATCGGGGAGTAAGGATCCCACGATCTTCCCGAACCCCGGGTCTGCCGAATCATGCGCGATCGCGATGGCTGCCAATCGGGCACGCGGGTCCGGATCCTTGGCGAGTGCGCGCCCGACACCCAAGAGCCGATCGCGTCCGAGCCCCGCCGCGAGCACTTTCATCTCTTCGCTCAGTGCCCCCCACCCTCGACCCAACGCCAGCGCAGCATCGTCCGCAGAGCGCATCCGCCAACGCATCGGCAGGCGGGTGATCAGTTCGATCGGGCTCGCGGCGGATTCAATCGCATGATGCGGATGCGTGGGATGAGCCCGCGTGTTGAAACTCGCCAGTTCGATAAGCATCAGCGCGATCCTGTTGCGTTCAACTGGTGGAACAATCAAAAGCGCATCGCCCAGAGCCGAGATCCGCTGGCGGATCGGAAGCTTGGCGACGATCGAGATCGAATCGGAATGATTGGCTCGGGTTGGTGTCAAGTTTGTACCCTGTTTGTGGGTCGGACTGGAGAACTCATTTCCTGAGAAAACATGCTACCCATTGTGGGTGAAGTGTGCACAAATCTGCTATCTTGTGTTTCTGATGAAAAGAATTAGGCAATTCTCCCTGTTTCTGAGATTGAGCTTGGGATTTCGTACATCGTCCTATAAGCTCTTCTCTTCGATCGGTTCAATCGCTGTGTAGGCGAGAGAATACGGTCCGGGGGTCTCATCCACTCTCGCGGGACACACACACACACCTCGGCATGGGAAGGAATCCATGACCCACACGAAATCCGTACAGACGACTGGTTCTTTTTTGCAGTCGTATCAGACCATTTTGTACTCCAGGCCTTTGCATCCAGAACATTTCACGATTCACGACCACAAAGAGATACGGTTTGGGCCGTACCAGTTTGAAGCATGGATCATGGAAGGTCGCCATCTGTGCAGGTTCGAGATCTCGGGCGCGTGTGCGTGCGAGCTCGTCTCCGAGACCCAAGCAGGGCTGCCCGATACTGGGATTGTTGAGACGATCTTGTGCGCTGGCGAACGCGAGTTTGAGCACCGGTTCGCCCGTTCGGATCTCAACTACATGACTTCGGTCCAGACCGAGCAGCTGAGCTCGAACCTGTACTTATCCACATTTGAAGAACTCGACGAGTTCGCCCGCGAGGAAGAATCGCTGGTGTATCGCTGGGACGACGAGATCGGCCCGTGCATGAGCATATTGGCGGTCCAGCGGATGGCAAAAGAGATCCATGTCCAGAGCTACCACCTCGTCGCCCGCGAGGGTCTGGTGCTTCGGACGCAATCGTTATTCGAGCATCTCTGATTCAAATTTTCTGGTGGCACAGGCGCCCTGCCTGTATTCTTGAATGTTGTCCAGATTCAAAGACACAGGCGGGACGCCTGTGCCACCGATTCTGTTTGATCCAACCCGGATTCATCCGGGTTTTTTCGTGGTTAGGGTGTGCTTTGGATCGGGAGTTGTCGATAGATGGGCTATGCTTTTGCCCATGAACGCCCAGATGTGTATATTCATCCGAATTATGCTGCCCCGCTGAGGGGCATGATGCAATGCACCTTGCTGTGCATCCTCCAGTCACGGGGCTTGGCGATCGCCAAATCTGGCTCGATCGGCACGAATCGCGTTCAAAAACACCAATCCATGCCATACGATGATGACCGCTGCCTGTTCGCTGCGATCTGGAGATTGACCCGATATGTCCGACACACAAACAACCGACAACCAATCTGACAAGAAGCCGAACTATAAGAAGACCCTGAACCTACCCAAGACGAGCTTTCCGATGAAGGCGAACCTTGTGCAGAACGAGCCGGCGTCGCTCAAACGCTGGAACCAGCTCGCAGAGAAAAAGGGGCTCTATCAGGCGATGCGCGACAAGGCCGCGACCTTCGACAAGAAGTTCGTGTTCCATGATGGGCCGCCGTATGCCAATGGGTCGATCCATCTGGGTCATCTGATGAACAAGTGCCTCAAGGACTTTGTGGTGCGCTCGAAGTTCATGGACGGGTTCGACACGCCGTTTGTTCCGGGGTGGGACTGCCACGGCTTGCCCATCGAGCACAAAGTGATGACGGATCTAGTTGAGTCGGGCAAGTTCAAGAAGCTCGAAGGGCTCGACGACGACACGCGCCGGATGGCTGTGCGGAAGGAATGCAAGAGTTATGCATCCAAGCAGGTCAAGCTCCAGACAGGACAAATGGAGCGGCTGTTGACCTGCGCCGATTACAAAGATCCATACCTGACGATGGTGCCTCGCTATGAGGGAGCTGTGTTGGATGTCTTGTCGGGTTTGTGCGCCCAGGGGTTGGTGTATAAGGCGCTCAAGCCGGTGCATTGGTCGGTCGCCAATGAGACAGCGCTCGCCGATGCGGAGCTTGAGTATCAGGATCGTGAAGATCTGTCGGTGTATGTCGATTTCGAAGCCGCCGACGGCGATGCGGTGTATGAAGCATTCGGGCTCGATGAGGACGATCGCCCGGGTGCCAAGCCGAGTTTTATGATCTGGACGACGACGCCTTGGACCTTGCCTGCGAATCTGGCGATTGCGGTGCATGAGAAGTTTGAGTATTCGTTGGTGCGGGTCGATGGCAACATCACGGTGATGGCGACTGAACTCGTCGAAAAAGTCTGCGCCAAATCCAAGGCGGAGGATGTCGAAACACTGGCGACTTGTTCAGGCGAAAAACTCATGGGTTTGAGCTATGTGCATCCGTTGTGCAAATGTCCACCCACGCCTGCTGGTGAACCCAGTGCAGAGACCTGTTGCTGCTGCTATTCGATCGTCAGTGCGGATTATGTGACACTCGAAGATGGTTCAGGACTCGTTCACACCGCGCCCGGGCACGGCAGCGATGACTATCTGACGGGGTTGCGCGTCGGGCTGCCGGTGTATTGCCCGGTCAAGGGCGACGGGACCTATGACGAGACGGTGCCCGAGTGGCTCGTTGGGATGTCGATCTGGGATGCCAACGCCCTCGTCGCTCAGAAGTTAAATGAGTCGGGGCACATGTTCCATTCGCACAAGTTCATGCATAGCTATCCGCATGACTGGCGATCCAAAACGCCGGTGATCTTTCGGAGCACGGAGCAGTGGTTTGTGGATGTGAACAAGCCAACGAAGCGCGAGGGCAAGGGGCTCCGCGAGATGGCACTGGCCGCGACGCAGGACGGCGGCAGCGTCAAGTTCGTCCCGGCATGGGGGCAGAACCGAATGCGGGGGATGCTCGATTCGCGCCCGGACTGGTGCATCTCGCGTCAGCGGGCGTGGGGCTTACCGATCCCGGCGTTTACACTTCCCGATGGGTCGGCGTTCATGACCCAAGCGTCATCGAAAGCGGTCGCCGATGTAGTGCGTGTGAAGGGGTCGGATCTGTGGTTCAGCGAATCGCCCGAGGTGCTCCTTGCGGAGTACGACCCGAGCATCGATCCTCAAGCACCGGCCGAACTCAAAGATGGTTCGGTTTCGATCGGCGAACTTAAAAAAGGGCAGGACATCCTCGATGTGTGGTTCGAATCTGGGTCATCGTGGAACGCGGTGATGCGCGAGCGATCCGATGGCGAAGACTACCCGATCGACCTCTATCTTGAGGGCTCGGATCAGCATCGCGGGTGGTTCCAGTTGTCGCTGTTGCCTTCATTGGGTGTGATGGGCGAGCCCGCGTTCAAGACGCTGCTCACGCATGGGTTCATGGTGGACAAGGACGGCAAGAAGCTCTCCAAATCTGCTGGGGCAGCCCTTAAAGACCTGTTCGATCGGTTCGGAGCCGATGTGCTGCGTTGGTGGGTGTGCTCGATCGCGTATGAGAATGATGTCAAGGTGGACGAAGAGTTTTTTACACTTGCGGGCGAGAACTATCGCAAGGTGCGTAATACCTTCAAGTTCATGCTCTCGAATCTGAGCGACTTCACGCCCGATGACACGATCTCGTTCGATGAAAACAGTCTCGAAGCCTGGGTGCTCGGCGAGTTTGATTCGCTGATTGAGAAAGTCATTGCAGCGTACACCACTTACGCCTTCCACGAAGTCCACAAACTGATCTACAACTTCTGCAACACCACGCTCTCTGGCGAGTACCTCTCGGCGGTCAAGGATCGGCTCTATTGCGACTCAGCGGACTCACCCCGGCGCAGGCGATCGCAGCAGGCGTTGTACATCATGACGGACGGGCTGAGCAAGCTGCTCGCGCCGGTGATGTGTCATACCGCGGATGAAGCCTATCGCAGTTTGCACCGCGTCGATCCAAAGGATGCTACCCAATGCGTGCATCTCACTGGGTTTCCATCAGCGACGGGTGCCAAAGCATCGCCCGAGTGGGCCAAGGCGATGGCGATGCTCGAAGACGCCCAGCGGGTGCTCGAACACTCGCGCGCAGAGCAAGGGATCGAGAATCCGCTCGATGCGGGGCTGACGATCGCTGATCCTGATGGGGTGCTGAGCAAGTTCGAGACGGTGGACCTCGCCGACTTCTGCGGCGTGTCGCGGGTTCAAGTCATCTCATCGGGCGATGCCTCGGTTGAGGATCTATGTGATGAGCCTCGGTGTGACCGGTCATGGAAACGCGACGGAACGGTGAAGCTCCGCTCCGATGGCGGGATGTTGTCCGAGCGCGACGCGCTGGCGGTTGGTGTAGAGTAAGGCTGTGAAAAACGGGCTGGAAGCCCGTTCCGCCAATGAGGATGCATCGTCCGAGAACGCAGATGGGCGGACCGATTATGCCGTGTTGTCCAGAAGCAACAGGTCCGATTCCATCGGGTGTTGCTGTTTGACCACATCACGGGATCATGCATGTGCTGATCGGTCGAAAAGGGTGGTGATGAGCACCAACCCACACAATCCGCAGCCGGAAGACCCATCGCCCAACCGTACACCTGCCAAGAAGACGGTCCGCCCGCCGGGGATCTACGATGCACGCGATCCGTCGTCGGGTCCGGTGACGGCGGACCAGCTCACCAGCCTCGCCCATGATCTGAGCAATATGCTCGACGGGTCGATGCGTTGGCTCGGGCTCGCGGCGGCCGCGCTTCCAGAAGAGGATCGACTCAAGGATCTCGATGACCTGACCAAGGCCCGCGAGCAGATCACCACCGTGCTCTCAACACTCGAGCGGATGAGTTCGATGGTCAATGCCGCGATGCGTTCGAAGTCGGTGCCCATCGGCTCGCCGATGCTCGGCGTCTCGGGGGCGACGACAATCGCGATGGTCATCGACCATGCGGTCGATGTCGTGCGTCCGCTGGCCAACCAGGCCGGGGTGCGGATACAGATCCGGATCGATCCACGAGCCGGTCGTTTGCCCGCGGGTCCGATGTACAGCGTGGTGCTCAATGGGCTCTTCAACGCGGTGCAGTCGATCGCCAAGGCGACCAATCCGGATTCGCTCGACCCGGGGGGGCTCATCGTGATTGTCGCCCGTGTCGATGTCAAGCGAGAAGAGACCGTGATCGAGATCTTCGACGATGGGATCGGGCTCGACATCAGCGTCCGCAACAACCGCGCCTTTGACCACGGCGTGAGCACAAGCCCCGACCACCAAGGGATCGGGCTCTCGATCTCACACCAGATCGTCGAGCAACTCGAAGGGGTGATCACACTTACTCTCAGAGAAGACCGGTCGGGCTCGAGCCGCCCGGGCGCGCTGCTCAGGGTGAGCATCCCCTCGGTGAGCGAGTCGGATGACTCGGATATGGAGATCGGTGCCCGATGACCACGCATCGTCCTCGTATCCTGATTATCGATGATGATCCGATCGTCGCTGATTCGCTTGCGCAGTTTTATTGCAACGAGGGGTGCAGGGCAGTCTCGGTTTACTCGCCATCGGCCGCGCTGTGTGAGCTTGCGCAGGGCGAAAAAAGTACCGACGGGGCGTATCAGATGGTGCTCTGTGATATCAACCTGCCCGAGATGGGTGGGCTCGATCTCTTGCGCGAGATCGTTAAGTCTCACCGACAGGCTGCTGTGATAATGCTCACCGGATATGGGACTGTCGAGACGGCGGTGCAGGCGCTGCGGCTCGGCGCGGTCGATTTTCTGACCAAGCCAGTCGTCGATGATGAGCTTCGGCTCGGGCTCGAACGGGCGATGCGCCACCACGAACTCGCCAGAGAGAACACGACGATGCGTTCGAGGCTCGAATCCGCCTTTGGGCTCGGGAATATGGTCGGCACCGATCACCGGATGACGAAGATATATGAGACAGTCCACGCTGTGGCCAACTCGCGGACGACGGTGCTAATGACCGGCGAATCAGGCGTGGGTAAGAGCATGATCGCCAGCGCGATCCATCAGGCATCGAACCGACAGGCCAAGCCCTATGTCGAGCTCGCCTGCGGGTCGATCCCCGAGACGCTGCTTGAATCCGAGCTCTTCGGGCATGTCAAGGGTTCATTCACGGGTGCCCACGCCGACAAGGTCGGCAAGTTTCTTGCTGCAGACGGCGGGACGCTCTTCCTCGACGAGATCAACAGTGCGTCCCCTGCGATGCAACTCAAGCTGCTACGGGTGCTCCAAGAACGCAAGTTCGAGCCGGTAGGCTCGAACGAGACGATCGAGGTCAATGTGCGTGTGATTCTGGCGAGTAATCAACCGCTTGAGGAGCTGGTAGCTTCTGGAGCGTTCCGCCAGGATCTGTACTATCGGATCAATGTCGTCAAGATCGAGATGCCGCCATTGCGTGAGCGGGTGGGCGATATCCAATCGCTCGCAGAACATTTTCTTGATCTCCAAGCCACCGAACTCGGACGACAGTTCAATGGATTCACTCCCGACGCGCTCGATGCGCTCCGACGGTATAGCTTTCCCGGCAATGTCCGCGAGCTCTCAAACATTGTCGAGCGGGCGGCGGTGCTGACTCGATCGCAGACGATCGGGGTGGATGACTTTCCGACACATGTGCTGAGTTCGGAATCTGGATCAATGCGGATCGATCAGCCTCAAGCCAACGAGCAGGATTGGGTTCCGATGACACTTGGCGACGCAATGGTCGAGCCGGAACGCCGGGTGATTCTCAGGACGCTCGCGGCCAATGATTGGAATCGCCAACAGAGCGCCGAGGTGCTCGGGATCAACCGGACGACGCTGTATAAAAAGATGAAGCAACTCGGCATTGATCCGGAGGATCACGCCCAGGCGGGTTAGCCCTTGAGCCGCCCAACAAGCGATGCCGCTTTAACTTCGACGCCCTTGAGAATCGAATCGAGCATATCACGGTTGGGTGCATACTCTTTGGCGGTCTGAACAGTGATCCATTCTTTGTTGACCAGATCCGCGAAATATTGAGTAAACGAGACCATTCCTTCCTCTCGGCTCGATGCGACCACCGAGGGTAGGTCCGCGTCGCGTTCATCACGGATCAACTCGCGGACCATCGGCGATGTCAGCAGCACCTCGACCGCCGGCACCACCTTCGAGCCGGTCATCTCGGCGTTTGAGGGCACGAGGCGTTGGGCACAGATCGCCTTGAGTGTAGCCGAGAGCGAGTTGCGGACAAAGGCACGCTCATCTTGCGGAAAGAACTCGAGCATCCGCCCGAAGGCCCCCATCGTATCGGCGGTGTGGAGTGTTGCAAAGACAAGGTGTCCGGTTTCAGCCGCTTGGATCGCTGAGAGCACGGTTTCTTGGTCGCGCATCTCGCCGATGAAGATCACATCGGGATCTTGTCGCACGACATGGCGAAGTGCCCCCTGGAAATCTTGGACATCGATTCCTATCTCTCGTTGCGAGATGATCGATTGTTTGGGGATGAAGCGATACTCCACGGGGTCCTCGATGGTGATGATGTTTTCGCCTCGGGTCGCGTTGACCTCGTCAAGCATGGCAGCGAGCGTCGAGGATTTCCCTGAGCCGGTAACGCCGACGATCAGAACCAACCCGTCGCGTTCCTTGTGAACGATCTGGGAATACACCTCGGGTAGATGAAGTTCTTTATAGCTCGGGATCTCGGCCTTCACACGCCGGATGGCGGCATGGGTGTGATTGCCAGAGCGGAGAATATTGATACGGAATCGGTCGCCTCCCGAGCCATCGGACGCGTTGAGGTGCCAAGCAAAGTCAAGATCGCCGGTCTCGTCAAACTTTTTTTTCTGAAGATCGGAGAGAAGCGGATCGAGGAGGTGGTCCGCTTCATCCTCGGTGATCGGATCGCCGGTGACTGGTTTGAGTGTTCCCCCGATCCGGTAGACCGGCGGGATCCCAACCTTGATATGCAGGTCGGACGCATCAAGCCGTCCCATTGCACCGAGAAGTTTTTTAATGTTCAGTGCGCCGTGGATCATCGTTGCCACCTCTTTTCTGGATTGGTCCCATGCGCATTCTATCGTATTTCCTGGGATGATGAAAGCCCCGCAGGTTGATCCTGACAAGAATGCTGACCAATCCTCAAGTTTTGATCCTGCGATCACTACAGTTGTGCCTGAATCCGAATGGCAAAACTCTACCGGAGATAGATCGATGAAAAAAGCAGTTGTACTCGGCGCGGGCATGGTGGGCACAGTCATGGCGACGGATCTGGCGGGCGATCCGGACTTTGAGGTGACGCTTGTGGATCTCCGTCAGCAATCCCTCGACAAAGCATTAGAACATGCGGCCAAGTTAGGCGTCAAGTTCAAGACGGCTGTTGCCGATCTCAGTGATGTGAAAGTCCTCAAAGCCGTCATCGCCGATTGTGACATCGTATTGGGTGCACTGGCGAGCAGGATCGGGTTCCAATCGCTCCGCGCGATCATCGAATCAGGCAAGAACTTCGCCGACATCTCGTTCATGCCTGAAGATTCATGGGACCTCGACGCGCTGGCCAAAGAGCACGGCGTGACGGCGGTCGTCGATATGGGCGTCGCGCCGGGGATGAGCAACATGCTCTCGGGATATGGTGCGAGTTTGCTCAAGGAATGCCAGAACATCGAGATCTATGTCGGCGGCTTGCCCCGCGAGCGGAACTGGCCCTTCGAGTACAAAGCCGGGTTCTCGCCGGCGGATGTGCTCGAAGAATATACCCGCCCGGCGCGACTGGTCGAGCACGGCGAGATCGTCGTCCGCGAGGCACTGAGCGAACCGGAACTCATCGACTTCGACAGGCTCGGCACGCTCGAGGTGTTCAACACCGACGGGCTGCGCTCATTGGCGTACACCATGGATGTGCCGTTCATGAAAGAAAAGACGATGCGCTATCCCGGGCACATCGAGTTGATGCGTGTCTTCCGCGAAACCGGGTTGTTCAGCCAGACCCCGATCGAGGTCGAGGGCGGAACTGTCAAGCCGCTCGATGTCATCAGCAAACTGATGTTCCCCAAGTGGACCTACGACGAAGCCGAGGAAGATCTCACGGTCATGCGGATTATTGTCGATGGGCTCGACGAGCAGGGCGATTCGGTCCGCCACCAGTGGGACCTGCTCGACTACTACAACCAAGGCGCGACG
>Ga0316206_1001937_pt1 | contig 15715 bp, 14 predicted proteins | sample 6monthpyrite_MG_FD_204942 | JGI IMG/M metagenome (GOLD analysis project Ga0316206, IMG submission 204942) | Microbial mat bacterial communities from mineral coupon in-situ incubated in ocean water Damariscotta River, Maine, United States -... | ecosystem: Environmental > Aquatic > Marine >... | reverse complement strand
CTCAGCCTTTAATAACTGCTGAATGACATCAGCTCCCTGCTCATACTGACCACCTAGAACCAAAACACGCGCTCTACGCATATCCCATGCCAGACGTTTTTCTCCATCTGGAGGTTCCGGTAAGAATTTAAACAGATTAGCCGCACGTTTAATTTTTCCTCGCGACAAAGCAAAATCTAACAACATATAACGAACGGCAACAGGGATGTTATCTACAGTATTGAATCGTTTGTTTTCCAGAAACAGTCGTTCAATCAACAGTAATCCATTTTTGTGACTTTTTTTAATTGATAGAGCAAACTGATCGTATGATACTTTACGCTGATTTTCATCGACGGCTTTCAATCCCAAAAAAGCAAACAGACTACGAGCATCTAGCGCCTGCTTCTCAAAACGGTCAGATGCTGCCTGAAACCAGGCCTGATCATCGCCTAATAACAGGTGCAGTTTATTTCCTATAGATGAAGCATATGACTGATAGTGTTGCCACAACAAATCAGCGGTAACAGGCAACAGATCCCTGTCCGCATCTTCAACACCTGTAATCAACACTTGTTCTAACGCTTCAATTTCTGCTTTTGCATCTTTATTCATGCCTGCAGCTATATATGCCAGAATCCAGTATTGTCTTCTGGTGTTCTGATTTATTGTCGGCGTACTTTCTTCGGCCTGCGCTATAGCTTTCTTATAAACATATTGACTGGCATCAAGACCTGCTTTCAGTCGGGTCAGTTTTTTTAAAACATCAACAGAAGCATCTGTTTCCTTGCTCAGAAGGTTGACCGCTTCATTATAACGACGTGTCGCCAACAAAACTTTTGCCTGCAACATTTTCCACTCGACGCCAGACTCACCATAGTCCTGTCGATACCGCAACATGGCGCGTTGAGCATCATGCGATTTATTTTCAACTAAATAACTTCTGATAATTAATCGCCTGGCAAGCGCTATTTGTTCTGTCGACAAACGAAGCCCTGACCATAATAATTGACGAACATCTTGCCTGACTTGATCTGACTGGGATATTTTCAACTGTGCCTTAGCCTTTAACAGACTAAACCATGGACGGTCGACATCAGATAACTTATTAAGATACTGGTCAATCCTTGTGACTATAATTGGCCAGTCACTAACATCAGAAAGAAGCTGAAGTCGTTTCTTTTCCCAACTCATCCACTGTTCAGAATTAGTTTCAAACGCTGGCTGATACTGATCAATTAACCTGACTGATAATTCTGGTGTGGAAAAGTTTAATTTTGAAAAGTCTGGCGAATTTACTTTTGTAGTAACTACTGAATTTAATTCGGCATTAAACTCAGCGGGAGTTTCACTGGCTTGAAGCGGCTGAGAAATCAGAATAAACAAGAAACTAAATACGAAAAAAAACGAATACAAGTTATTCAACCTGTATTCGTTTTTTAAAATTGCTACCATCACTGGTCAGATACTCGTCGCCAATTCTATAAAGAGGCCAATAAGATATCTGCGAAAAAATGACTTAAGCCAGTTTTTCCTTGATACGTGCCGCCTTACCAGTAAGACCACGCAGGTAGTACAGTTTAGCCTGACGAACTTTACCGCGACGCTTAACTTCGATGTCAGCAATCGTTGGGCTGTAAGTCTGGAAAACACGCTCTACACCTTCGCCATGTGAAATTTTGCGAACAGTGAATGCAGAATTCAAACCACGGTTACGAATCGCAATACAAACACCTTCAAATGCCTGTGTACGCTCACGCTCACCTTCTTTGATACGAACCTTAACAACTACAGTATCACCAGGTGCAAACGCCGGGATCTCTTTGCTCATTTGTTCTGCATCGAGTTGATCGATAATATTGGCCATTGCCTTAACTCCAGATAACGTGGCTTCGTCAGCCTGTTAAATTTAAAATTTCATTGGTTATTGAGTTTACTACTCAACACCCTTCATGCTCTGCAATAAACTGATTCAATAATTGTTGATCAGCATCACTCAGCGATAAATCATTTAGCAAATCTGGTCGTCGTAACCAGGTTCGCCCTAAAGATTGCTTGCGTCGCCATTGTTCGATTTTCTGATGATCACCACCTGTTAACACGGCGGGAACTTTCAAATCATCGATCACTTCAGGTCGTGTGTAATGTGGATGATCCAGCAACTGATTCATAAAAGAATCCTGCTCTGCCGATTCGTTGTCTCCCAGTACACCTGGAATCATACGAGCAATGGCATCTATCATCACCATTGCCGGCAGCTCACCACCACTTAACACATAATCGCCTAGCGACCATTCTTCATCGACTTCTGTTTCGATGAAACGCTCATCGATACCTTCGTATCGACCTGCAATAAATATTAACTGCGAACATGTCGCCAGTTCTTTAACAGCAGCCTGATCCAGTCGTTTTCCCTGAGGGCTTAAATAAATAACCCGACTGGTTTCAGCATTAAAAGCCGTTTGTTTTTTGATGTCGTGAACCGTGTCTCTTAATGGCTCAACTTTCATCACCATTCCCGGGCCTCCGCCGTAGGAACGATCATCAACTGTTTGATGACGGTCGTTGGTATAATCTCTCGGGTTCCAACAAGTCAGATTAATTAAATCCTGCCCTGCGGCTCTACCGATGACTCCAGAAGCAGTTAAACTGCTGACCAACTCCGGAAACAAAGTCACGACGTCAAATCTGATCTTGGCGAATCCCATATCAGAAAGCCTGTCGAAACCTAAAACTCTGGATCCCAGTCAACCTTGATCAATTTCTCATCAAGATTCACTTCAAGAACTGCGATGCCTTGTGTAAATGGAATCAGTCGTTCCCGATCACCCTCTACAATCAACACATCATTGGCGCCTGTTTCCATTAGATTAGTGACCTTACCCAGATCAACGTCATCCTGATTGATAACAGCAAGACCAATTAAGTCCTTCCAGTAATATTCATTCTCAGCCAGTTCAGCCAGCTGATCATTATTGACGGCTATTTCTGATCCGATCAGCAACAGAGCCTGATCACGATCATCACAACCTTCAATTTTTGCGACGACACCTTTACCTTGTTTACGCCCCTGAGTTATCTGCAGAGGTTGCCACTGTTCTCCTGATTTCGAACCAGGTCGTTTCAGAAAACAGTTCTTGTAATCAAGTATGCCTTCGCGAGGTTCGGTGTAAGAAAACAGCTTAACCCAGCCTTTTACACCATAAACCCCTGAGACTTTTGCCAGAATCAGCATATTTTTTGCCGATTGTTCGCTACTTTGCATATCAGTTAGCGACCAGTTCCAGTCTCAAGCAAAACTTAAGCTGCAGTTTTCTGAGCTTCTTTAACCAGGCTAGCAACGCGATCTGACTTAGCGGCACCTTTAGAAATCCAGTGTGCTACACGGTCAAGGTCTAAACGTAGACGCTCTTCACCACCACGAGCACGTGGATTGAAGAAACCAATACGCTCTATATAACTACCAGCATCACGTGCTTTACGTGAGTCAGTTACAACTACCTGATAAAACGGACGCTTTTTAGCTCCGCCTCTTGATAAACGAATCGTTACCATTAGTAAATTCTCAACTTATTCATTGATTGGACCGTAAAGTTTCTGGTCCGGGATCGAGTAAACGCGGCATTTTACGTGATTTTGAGCAAAAGTGAAATATTAATTCACTCTGAATCGGTAAATATTAGCAATATTTACATTTTTATCGACAAAATATTAGAAAATACTTATCTATAACTCTGCCTCAGGGTTACATTCCACCCATTGGGCCGCCGCCCATTGGTATCTTGCCACCCATGGCACGCATCATCTTCGCCATACCGCCTTTAGCCATTTTCTTCATCATTTTGCTCATTTGCAGCTGCTGCTTCAGCACCTTATTCACTTCCTGCACCTGAACGCCGGCACCGTTTGCGATTCTTTTCTTACGCGAACCTTTAATAATGGCTGGAAAGGTACGCTCTTTTGGTGTCATCGAGTTAATGATGGCGATCATGCGTTTGACCTGACGGTCATCCACCTGACCTTTAATCTGCTCCATATTCGGCATACCCGGCAATTTATCCATTAAACCGCCCAGACCACCCATATTTTCCATTTGCTGCATTTGTTCTTTAAGGTCGTTAAAATCGAAGCCTTTGCCTTTCTTGAACTTCTTCGCCATTTTTTCGGCTTTTTTAACATCAACATTACGGTGCGCTTCTTCAACCAGGCTAAGGATATCGCCCATACCCAGAATACGTGAAGCCACACGGTCAGGATGAAATGGTTCAAGTGCGTCAATTTTCTCACCTGCACCGAGAAATTTAATCGGTTTACCAGTAATTTGACGAATGGATAACGCCGCACCACCTCGGGCATCACCATCGGTCTTTGTGAGCACAACACCGGTTAGCGGTAACGCTTCATGGAAAGCTTTTGCGGTGTTGGCTGCATCCTGGCCGGTCATACTGTCGACAACAAACAGAGTTTCGACTGGATTAATCGCAGCATTAAGCTGCTTGATTTCATCCATCATTTCATCATCAATATGCAAACGACCAGCGGTATCGACGATCAGTACATCCATGAACTGCTTTTTAGCAGCCGACAACGCCTCATTGGCAATATTGACTGGTTTTTGATCACCGTCACTTGGAAAGAACTCAACGCCGACCTGAGTTGCCAGTGTCTGTAGCTGATCTATCGCGGCTGGACGATAGACATCACAGGAGACAACCATCACCTTTTTGTTTTCACGTTCTTTTAATAACTTGGCCAGTTTGGCGACGGTGGTGGTTTTACCAGCCCCCTGCAAACCTGCCATCATAATTACAGCCGGAGGTTGCGCAGCCAGATTAAGGCTTTCATTAGCCGAGCCCATCAGCGCCACTAATTCATCGTTAACGACTTTTACAAAAGCTTCACCTGGTGAAAGACTATTTAATACATCTTGTCCAAGCGCTGTTTCTTTTACTTTATTGACGAAATCTTTGACTACCGGTAAAGCGACATCAGCCTCAAGCAATGCCATGCGAACATCACGCAGTGTTTCTTTGATATTGTCTTCAGTTAAACGGCCCTGACCACGTAGCCGCTTAACCGTCGTCAGCATACGATCGCTTAGATTATCGAACATGAAAAAACCTTAAATGGAGTTACCGATAGTAGTTAACGGTATTTTAACGGATTTGAACACTAAGCGACACTATATAAAGAACCGGGTTTTTCTAAAGATTTGTGAATAATTCACAACTCGTACGTTTGATTAGCCAATAATAAGCTCAATTCTCGGTCAGGGATCGCCGCTTTACACTGCTGCATGATAATTTCTTCATCTATCGGCATCGTATGACTGATGCAAACCTGCGGTTTATGCTTTAATTTTTTTAAATCATCCGCTAGCAAAGACGGACAAAAATGTTTTGCTAAACGACATAGTTCAATCTGATCATCAGGGAACGCCGCCTCCACAAATAACAACTGCAGATCATCCAGCTTGTTTAATCCATCCCAGACAGAATCATTCGTTGTGGTATCGCCACTAAAAGCAAAACTTTTACCATTTGATGTCGCCGTTAATGCAACGGTTGGTACAGTATGATTTGCAGCCAGCATTGAGATGGTTCTGCCATCAAAACTTTTTTGCTCACCCGCTTCCATCGCATTGAATGTTACGACGGGATTTTTTTCATCCGGTAAGACACTAAAGTCAGGCCAGACCGACCAGTTAAAAACATGCTTTTTTATCGTATCAATGGTGTTCTGCTGTGCGTAAACCTGAATTGGCTGATGCAAATGATTAAACAACGTATCCAATAAAAAAGATAAATGACAGATATGATCAAGGTGCGAATGCGTTAAAAAGACGTAACGAATCTTTTGCATTTCTTCCAGAGTGAGCTCTCCCACTCCTGTTCCGGCATCAAACAAAATATCCTCATCCACTAAAAATGATGTAGTTTTGTGATCTTTACCTATGCCTCCACTACTGCCTAAAACGCGGATTCGCATTGTTGCTCCATTGGTTTATGTTTATTATATGCTTATCGTGTCTTTTGAATGCTAATATGGCAAAGCTTACCATTTTCTCAGCATACGTTATGATATAGCCATTATTGCTACTCAACACAACATAAAGTGCAGAAATTTATGAGAATTCTGTCTAAAAAAAGGGAAAAACAGCTCTGAAATGGGCCAATCATTACTATGACATCTTTTTACGCCATTTTACTGACGATTACATTCTACCTAATCGCGACAGGCCTGATTGCCCGTCGTTTAAAAGATAATACGTCGAACCAGACTAAGAAAAATATTTTAATCTTTAGCAGCCTGGCGATTATTTTTCACTGTGCGATTCTGAACAATATGATTTTCACGATCGCTGGTTTTAATCTCAGCCTGTTTAATATTTTATCGGTCATTGCAGCCATTCTCAGCTTATTAACATTAATCGCTTTTATACTCAGGCCACTTGATATTATGCTGATGTTAATACTGCCAGTGAGCGCATCCAGCCTGTTGCTGGCATGGATGTTCCCGTCATTGCACTTACTACCATTGGATAGTCCAATCGGTTTACGCATCCACGTTTTCATATCTATAGTGGCCTACAGTTTTATGGCGCTGGCGACACTCCATGCTATTTTTCTATCCATTCAAAATAAACACCTCCATAACCATCAGACTGGAGGCATCGTTCGTTTATTGCCACCGCTTCAGGAGATGGAAAAACTGTTGTTTGAAATTATTCTGGTTGGGTTCATACTGCTTAGCGCCGCATTAAGCAGTGGTTTTATTTTTCTGGAAAACCTGTTCGAACAACACCTTGTTCACAAAACTATCCTTTCGATTCTTGCCTGGTGTCTGTTTGCCGGATTACTGCTGGGACACTGGCTCTTAGGCTGGCGTGGTCGCACAGCCGTTCGCTGGACAATTGGCGGTTTTGTTTGTTTGATGCTGGCATATATCGGCAGCAAATTTGTTCTAGAATTTTTAGTGAACTAAGTTCCCAATCTTTGAACAGACCCTTAAATTATGACTGACATCGCTTCCAGTACCCTGCTGGTTATTCTCATTATATTGATCGTTCTTTCCGCTTTATTCTCGAGCTCTGAAACCGGGTTAATGAGTCTCAATCGCTATCGATTGAGACATAAAGCCGATGAAGGTGATCGTGGAGCCAGGTTAACACTCAAACTGCTGCGCCGCCCGGACAGATTACTTGGCGTAATTCTGCTTGGAAATAATTTCGTCAACATTGCCGCCTCAGCCATAGCAACTGTGCTGGCACTTCGTTATTTTGGTGAAGCCGGTCTGGCTATTGCCACAGGGGCATTAACCTTCGTTATTTTAGTGTTTGCTGAAGTTGCTCCAAAAACACTGGCCGCCCTTCACCCTGAACGCATCGCCTACCCGGCCGCATATGTCTATACCGTTTTATTAACGGTACTTTATCCGCTAGTGTGGTTCGTAAACGTTCTGGCAAACAGTATGTTGCGAATAATTGGTGTCAACCCGGAAGAAACCAGAGATCACAGTTTATCGACTGAAGAATTGCGCGCTGCCTTAAATGAAAATGACCAGCAGGTACCGCAACAGCATCAGGACATGCTACTTGGCATTCTTAACCTTGAAACCATTACCGTCGAAGACATCATGGTGCCGAGAAACGAAATTACCGGCATCGATATTAATGATGATATCAATACCATCAAACAGCAACTGACTCAAAGCCATCGAACCCGATTACCTGTTTTCAATGAATCCATCGACGATACGATCGGTATTTTGCATTTGCGCCGGGCCATTGCCTTAATTGCAGACGATGAATTAAATCACGAAACATTCACCGCACTTATTTCTGAACCCTATTTTATTCCCGAGAGCACCTCACTCAACCAACAGCTATTAAAGTTTCAGGCCGCAAAAAGAAGAACAGCAATGGTCGTGGATGAATACGGCGATATTCAGGGGCTGGTTACATTGGAAGATATTCTGGAAGAAATTGTTGGTGAATTTACAACAGGTACTGATACCAACAACCCGTTCGTACAAAAACAGGACAATGGCTGTTACCTGATCGATGCAAGTACTCATATCCGTGAAATCAATCAGGAACTGAATCTTAACCTGCCTGTTGACGGTCCAAAAACACTGAACGGCTTAATTCTGGAACGACTGGAAATTATCCCGGAACCCGGCACCAGCCTTAAAATCAATGATATCCCCATAGAAATCACAAAGACCAGTAACAACGCAGTTAAATCAGCCCGAATTCAATTACCTGAATCAACAGATTCAACAGACACTCAAAATGATGAATAAGCATGGCTAAAGCTAAAACCTTATACACCTGTGCAAACTGTGGCTGCACACATTCCAAATGGGCCGGTCAATGTTCTGACTGCGGCCAATGGAACACTCTAGAAGAAGGTATTGCTCAAACACAAACGCCCCCCGCCAAAGGTGGTCGGTTTGAAGGCTATGCCGGTCAATCCAGCATCAAGAAGATGGCTGACGTTGATGAGAGCCATGAAACACGAACTCAAACACAAATTGGTGAGCTGGATCGTGTATTAGGCGGAGGCCTGGTATCTGGCTCTGTGGTACTGATTGGTGGTGCACCCGGGATTGGTAAATCCACTATTCTGCTGCAAACCGTGGCTGCACTGAGCTCTAAAATGAATGCGCTTTACGTCACCGGTGAAGAATCATTGCAGCAGGTCGCGATGCGCGCAAAGCGGCTGAACATTGAAGCCGACAATATTCAATTATTAACTGAAACCTGCGTTGAAAGTATCCTGAAACACGCTCAGGCGGCCAAACCACAGTTAATGGTGATCGATTCAATTCAAACCATCTACACCGAGCAATTAACATCAGCCCCCGGCGGCGTTTCACAAATACGGGAAAGTGCCGCTCAGCTGGTGCGCTTCGCAAAACAAACCAATACTGCTTTATTTATAGTCGGGCACGTCACCAAAGAAGGCACATTAGCTGGCCCGAGAGTACTTGAACACATGGTTGATACCGTGCTTTATTTCGACGGTGAACAGGGCGAGCGCTATCGTCTGATTCGTGCCATTAAAAATCGATTCGGTGCCGTCAATGAACTGGGCGTTTTTGCGATGACTGAAGAAGGCCTGAAACCTGTCAGCAACCCTTCCGCTATCTTCTTATCGCGCCACGAATCGCCTGTACCCGGCAGTATTATTATGGTGACACGTGAAGGCACTCGTCCCTTATTAGTCGAAGTACAGGCGCTGGTTGACGAGAGCCATTTAGGTAACCCACGACGCGTCACCTTAGGCCTGGAACAAAACCGACTGGCCATGCTATTGGCCGTTTTACACCGACACGCTGGCATTCCTCTGCATGATCAGGATGTCTTTGTTAATGTCGTCGGTGGTGTCAAAGTGACAGAAACAGCAGCAGACACCGCACTCATTCTTTCGGCCCTGTCCAGTTTCAGAGATAAAGCCTTATCTAATGACATCATTACTTTTGGTGAAATCGGACTGGCGGGTGAAATTCGTCCCGTGCCCAACGGCCTCGAACGCTTACGAGAAGCCGCCAAACATGGTTTTAAGCGCGCCATCATCCCTATCGCTAATAAACCAAAAAAATCCGAATATCCAAAAGGTGACCCGCTGCATCAAATGGAAATCATTGGCGTAAGCCGGGTTGATGAATTACTGTCATTTTGTCAGCAAGAATGATGTGATAGAGACACTGTATTCCTGAATAAATAACGCAAGGTTGACCCCTCAAGACAGAAGCGCTACCGTAGCGCCCTTAGTACCGCAATTCAGATGCCTGAGGGCATGCAAAACAGATTTTTCGGAGTGAAAACATTGGCTCGCAAAGCAACACCAAATTTTGAAGAAGCATTGACCGAACTGGAACAGTTAGTCGAGACAATGGAAGACGGCGAACTGAGCCTGGAAGAATCACTAAAACAGTTTGAAAAAGGCATTGCTTTAGCATCCAGCTGCCAGCAATCATTACAAAAAGCCGAACAAAAAGTCGAACAATTGATCGAAAAAAACGGCGAGTTACTCAGTAAAGATTTTGATACAGAATAAACATGTCAGCTGCTAAACAATCGCTTGAAAAGAATTTTAAACAGAGCGCTGAAATATACCGTCAGCGGGTAGATGCTGCACTGGATAAATGGCTTCCCTCTGTAGACACCATCCCTACACATTTACATGATGCTATGCGTTACGCGGTTATCGGTGGCGGTGGTAAACGGGTTCGCCCAATACTAGTGTATGCCGCCGGTCAAACCGTTGGTGTTGAGCCCGCTCAGCTTGATGGTATTGCTGCCGCGCTTGAAATTATTCACGCCTATTCATTAATTCACGATGACCTGCCAGCTATGGACGACGATGACTTGCGCCGTGGCCGACCGACCTGCCATAAAGCGTATGATGAAGCCACGGCCATTCTTGCTGGAGATGCACTACAGGCACTGGCTTTTGAAATTATTTGTGAAGACCAGGCAATGAAAGCCGATGCAGAAACTCGATTAAGATTAATCCGTGAATTAACAATTGCCAGTGGTTCCATAGGCATGGCTGGCGGACAAGCCATCGACCTGAATTCTGTGGGTAAAAAACTGAACCTGCAAGAATTAGAATCCATGCACAGCCTGAAAACCGGTGCCCTGATCAGGGCCAGTGTCATAATGGGTGCATTAAACAGTAACGAATGCGACCTGGACACCTTGCAAAAGCTCGATCAGTATTCGCAACACATCGGCCTGGCCTTTCAGGTGCAGGACGATATTCTCGATGTCATTAGCGATACTGAGACTCTTGGCAAACCACAAGGCTCAGATATCGAACAAAATAAACCGACTTTTCCTGAACTCATGGGACTGGAAGAGTCGCAACAATATGCCATTCAATTACATAAGAAAGCACTGGAATGCTTGCAGGGCTTTGATGCTCGCGCTGATACGCTGAGGGAATTATCAGCCTATATTGTTGAGCGCAGGAATTAAAATGCCGGAATCTTCAGATAACTACCCTCTGCTAAAATCCATCAACAATCCGACTGAACTACGTCAGTTAGATGAAAAACAGCTGCCCGAATTAGCCAATCAACTGCGTGATTATTTATTACATAGTGTCGCTAATACAGGTGGCCATCTGTCTGCCGGACTCGGCACAGTAGAGTTAACCATCGCTCTTCACTACATCTACAACACACCTGAAGATCGCCTAATCTGGGATGTTGGTCACCAGACTTATCCACATAAAATGCTGACTGGCAGGCGCGAAGCCATGTCGACCATGCGCCAATATCAGGGACTGTCTGGCTTCCCAAAAAGAACTGAAAGTGAATACGATACCTTCGGTGTCGGTCATTCCAGTACCTCGATCAGCGCCGCAGCCGGTATGAGTATTGCCGCCGCACTAAAAGGCGACCCACGTAAAACTGTAGCCGTGATTGGCGATGGAGCCATGACCGCGGGCATGGCATTTGAAGCTTTGAATCATGCAGGCGATACCAAAGCCGACATGCTAGTTATTCTCAACGACAACGATATGTCGATATCAGCTAATGTAGGTGCATTATCTAAACATCTGGCAAAATTACTTTCGGGGAAGTTGTATTCCAGTATGCGCAAAAATAGTAAAAAAGTTATGTCCTCAATGCCATCCGTTTGGGAGCTTGCCAAACGCGCCGAAGAACACGTCAAAGGCATGGTTGTACCCGGTACTTTATTTGAAGAGCTTGGCTTTCAGTATTTTGGGCCGGTAGATGGTCACGACATTCCAACACTACTAACCATGCTCGATAACCTGAAAAAAATTGAAGGTCCAAAGCTGCTGCACGTGGTTACTCAAAAAGGTAAAGGTTTTGCTCCGGCAGAAGAAGATCCGGGGAAATTCCATGGCGTATCTGCCTTCGATCCGACCACTGGTTCAAACCTTAAATCCTCCTCTGCCAAAACCTATACCCAGATTTTTAGTGACTGGTTATGCGATATGGCTAAAGCCGATGACAAACTGGTTGGTATCACACCTGCCATGTGTGAAGGCTCAGGGCTGGTTGAGTTCTCTAAACAATTTCCAGATCGATATATTGATGTCGGTATCGCTGAACAGCACGCTGTAACGTTGGCCGCTGGAATGGCCTGCGAAGGACTAAAACCTGTTGTTGCCATTTACTCCACTTTTTTACAGCGCGCCTATGACCAGCTGATACATGACGTCGCAATCCAAAACCTCGATGTTCTATTTGCAATTGATCGTGGCGGTTTAGTTGGCGCCGATGGTGCAACACATGCCGGCAGCTTCGATTTAAGTTTTATGCGCTGCATACCCAACATGCTCATAATGACCCCAAGCGACGAAAACGAATGCCGCCAGATGCTGTATACCGGCTATCAACACGCAGGGCCAGCAGCTGTTCGCTACCCCAGAGGCACCGGACCATCAGCTGATATTTCAGACAAAATGAGTAGCCTGGAAATTGGTAAAGCAATGGAACGCCGTTCCGGCAAGAAGATAGCTATGCTCGCCTTTGGCAGCATGTTACAACCGGCACTGGCAGCCGCTGAAGAGCTTAATGCCACAGTGATTGATATGCGCTTTGTAAAACCTTTAGATGAGGCAATGATTACAGAATTATCATCCAGTCATCAACTTCTGGTCACTATTGAAGAAAATGCTCGACTAGGGGGCGCAGGCTCTGCTGTGAACGAGTTTATTGCAGAAAAAAACCTTTCAACGCCGATAATAAATCTGGGCCTACCCGATTATTTCATTGATCACGGCGATACCGGCACATTACTTTCGACCTGCGGACTGGATAAAGAAGGCATAATTGCTTCCATAAAATCGCACTCGAGCCTTGGTTAGTGTAAAATCTCGCCTCGTTCTTGAGGCCTGGCTGTTATTTCACCTGTCGATAATTGATCATCAGGTAGCATAGATTGCCAAATTCAAGTATTATCCTACTGTTTTACTCAGGTATTAATCGACAATGAGCGCTCGTTACACTTTAAAAGTGATCACTGAATTTGCCTCGGCCCACACCCTGCGGGACTACCCGGGTGCCTGTAGTCGTATGCATGGTCACAACTGGAAAGTAGAACTGGAAGCCATTGCCACCAAACTCGATGAGGTTGGTATGGGTGTTGATTTTAAACAGATGAAGAAGATCGCTCGCGAAGTTGGCGACCGACTTGATCACCGCTACCTGAATGAAATAGAACCATTTACTGAAATTAACCCGACAGCCGAGAACATAGCGGCCTACTTATACCGGGAAATTTCCAAACAATTAAACAGTGACTCCATCACTGTCAGCACAGTCACCTTATGGGAAACCGAACGTGCCTGTGTGCGATATAGCGAAGAGTAATCAACATGAGCATTTCTGCAAACGATATCCCTGACGTACAAAATTCTGCTGACAAACGTCACATCGCCATCAATAAAGTCGGTATCAAAGATATTCGCCACCCAGCTCAGGTAAAAGATCGTTCAGGTCAGATTCAGCATACGGTTGCCAATTTCAATATGACGGTTAACCTGCCACACAATTTCAAAGGCACGCACATGTCGCGCTTTGTTGAAATCTTAAATGGTCACGAACGTGAAATTACCGTGCAGTCATTTAAAGATATGCTATCTGAAACCACCGAACGACTGGACGCAAAAGAAGCTCATATTGAAATGACCTTCCCTTATTTTGTGAATAAGACAGCTCCAGTTTCTGGCGTGCAGAGCTTGCTTGATTATGAAGTTACCTTTATTGGCGAACGCAAAGACGGTGAAAACATCATCAACGTCAAAGTTGTTGTTCCCGTGACCAGCCTGTGCCCATGTTCAAAGAAAATTTCAGACTACGGCGCGCACAACCAGCGTTCGCACGTTACTGTGAATGTCCGCACCAATGGTTTTGTCTGGATTGAAGACATTATCGACATGGTCGAAAAACAGGCCTCATGTGAGTTGTATGGCCTGCTGAAACGCCCGGATGAAAAAATGGTCACCGAGCGTGCTTACGACAATCCAAAATTTGTTGAAGACATGGTGCGTGATATCGCCGCGACATTAAATAATGATGACCGAATTCTGGCTTATGTACTGGAATCAGAAAATTTCGAATCAATCCACAATCACTCTGCCTATGCACTGATTGAGCACGATAAAGAAGCATAATTCTCTGTTAAACACCCGTATTTAACAGAATTAAAAAGGCGCTTAAAGCGCCTTTTTTTATATTTATCTATATTTATCATAGACATAAAAAAACCCCACTCTGAAACCAGAGCGGGGTTTGACATAGGTTCATGCCGCAAAGGGACTATTCAATCCAGAACAATCCAGTTTATTTGACCATACATCCTGCAGGACGTTATTGTTATATAGACCAACTAAGTTCGCTTTACTAGCCGTTAGTCTAATTGTTTAATTTTTGACCATCCATGGTCATTATTCTCCAAAGTACTTTTAACTAACTCAAATTAGAAAATATGAGTTAACTGTACTGCCGTACGTGCACCAACACCTTCTAGCATGTTATTAACATTCACAGTATCAGATTCAAAAGTACGATTTGAATGTTCAATAGTTACACGAGTTTTCTTATTAATGTGATATTGAGCTGCTAGTGTGGTTGTATCAAAAGTTGACTCATCATCAGCTGCAGATGCAGGGTGATTTTCACCACGAGTATAAGAATCTACACGTACATCAACCTCCCATTTTGAATTAGGAATGTAGTATCCGAAATCAACATAATAACCACTTGCTTTCTCATCATTAAAGATATGCTTAGGACGATGCTGACCCATGAAAATCATACCTTCACCTTGCATAGCTTCAAACGTTGCACGGAATGGTTTTTTCAGATACTTAACACCTACACCAGAACGTGTACGGTCTTGTTCCTGAGTCGTATCAGTTGGATTGGTACGCGTACCAGACTGATTCCATGCAAAGAATTTTAAACCTTGTGCACGAGGGCCTTTTCCACCAAACGATAATTCAGACGATACATAGGTATATACATCTTTATTGTCATCATTATCACCGAAGTTCAGACCATTACCGTTACCAATCATAATCGCATATGAGGTATCCCATTTTCCTGATTTAAAGCTATCAAAAAACTGAATACCAGTATCACGGAAAGCACCAACTGGAGCTGCAAAATTATTGATACCGCCAGCAGTACCTAATTCCAACTCAACAGGATATGGCGCTGATGGGTTATTGTCACCTGCAGACTGGAAACGCTCCAGCATTAACTGGTTTGATACTGAAGTAAAGTTGATGTAATCAAACACATGAATAGCCTGTAAAGCTTCTTCAGGACCAGGTGTTTTAAACAAACCCATACGAATACGAGTAACATCAGTATTAACAGTAATACTTGCATCTGAAACTGCAGCATCATTATCATTACCGGTAATACCGTTATGACCGAACTCAGCTAACAGAAAATAGTTAACAGATGAATCCAATGGCATACCAATACCACGTACACCGAGACGTGCGCGATTTACATTAAACTGAGCTTGAGACTCCAGATTTGGACCAATTAATTTTGGTGGAACCCATAAATCCTCACCTGTACCAGGATGTACAAATGGATCACTGCTATCAGATTGATACTGAGCCTGAACAAAACCCCAGACCTTTGCACGACCAGCAGCGCCTGGACGCTCTGTGCCTTGCAGCATTAACCAGTTAGCAGCTTCCGCTACCTGAATAGCAGACAAACCTGCCAC
>Ga0316206_1001936_pt1 | contig 15721 bp, 17 predicted proteins | sample 6monthpyrite_MG_FD_204942 | JGI IMG/M metagenome (GOLD analysis project Ga0316206, IMG submission 204942) | Microbial mat bacterial communities from mineral coupon in-situ incubated in ocean water Damariscotta River, Maine, United States -... | ecosystem: Environmental > Aquatic > Marine >... | reverse complement strand
TTGTGCCTGCAGTTCAGGAGATGGGTAGACGTCATGTTGATTATGGCGTTAAAGATGAGCACTATGACACAGTAGGAGAAGCGCTTATCTGGACCCTCGGTGCAGGTTTAAAAGATGATTTTACAGAAGACACTAAAGCCGCGTGGATAGGTGTATATACCTTAGTTGCTACAACCATGAAAGAAGCAGCGGCTGAAAAAGCCGCATAAATAATGTATAACGGAATATTTACAGCCGGTTAAACCGGCTGTTATATTTTTAATAACTACCTATCACACAAGCCTGTCACATTACCTTCTATAGCCTTCCAGCACTTCAGGGTGCACGAGGTAAAGCCCTTTCTTAACGCGAAACACATATTTTGTTTTGGTTACACTACGCTGGCCTGGTTCGATCGTAGCAGCGGGTAAAAATGAATTTATATAATCTGATGTAATATCATTAAAGTGCGCTTTGAATTCTTTTAGTGAAACAATCACTCCACTGTTTTCAACTCGCCCTATCTCACCATTCACTACAGCTAAAAGAAACCGGTCTTTTAAGGATAAATCACTCTGCTCTATTGGCTTATTATTTAATATTTTATTATTTAACGTATTAGACTTAGGATTTACTATTTTTGTTTTTACTTGTTTTGTATACATTCTTACATCTCCATTAAGTGATTGCATTAATCTCTCTATAAGTGATGTAAATCGTGTATTAGCCGTCGGTTGTGTTTTTATGATTGTATAGTTATATAAACATTTAGTTATAGAACAAGCACGTAAAGGAAACCCGGTACTCAAAGAGTACCGGATAGTTAACCACAGGCTAAAACTGATTTACGGGTTTAACCTGTTACGGCGAGTCTACTGGGCCCGGTTTATCCTGCATGGCATCTAATAATTCCAGTGCCGCTGCAATATCTACCGGATTTAATAATAATCGCATCTCTCTGCTTCGTGATTCAATATCACAATAAACTCGCACCAACCGACTTCGCGTCTGAACAGACAGGGGTAAACGCAGCAGGTTATGAACATGCAGACGCAGGGTTTCCAGTAGTTCGGCGAGTGTGGTGTCTATATGGTGGTTATTTATTAAGGAGTCTGAGTCAAAATTTCGGACTGATTCACTTTCAGACTTAAATTGAGACTCATTATTGATCACGAAATGATCAGATTTGTGAGACGTGTAAGTTTTTGCATAGAATTTACTTTCAGCAAAGCGGTATCCTAGCGTATGATCAGTATCAGCCATATTTACCTCTGTTCAGGTTTTGTGGTTAGCTGGCTTCTGGTGTTAGTAGCACCTTAGGTCAGCGATTATAATTTAAGGGTTCAGGGTTAAAGTTAGCCGATAAAAACCTCCTGTTTTAAAAGATAAACTGACTCTAGCACACAGTTTGTTTAGATGGCCAAGGATTTTTAACAGGTTTTTACAGGTATTTTCCGGGTGTATTATGTAGGAGTTTTTCCTATATACCCCTCCCTGAACTCAGTCACTTGTTGATATGTATTATGATGCATTAAAATAAAAACCAGAATCAGGTGATTTAAAAATCTGGAATTAAGCGGGACTGTGACAAAGACTATTAGTTACTTTTGTAAATAATTATCACTGCTACCCGCCCTGTTTATAAACAAGGAAATAGAAGAGGATTTTCTATGCAAGTTGTTATCGCTTATCAGTCATTAAATTCCAATACCAGCTCTGAACATGATTTAGCCGCCAGTACCGCACAAAAATTTCAACGCGCAGCTCATAAAACATTAGCTGAATTATATCCAGAAGGCAGTGGCGCTCTTAAATACCCTACTAACCCACAAATTGATTCTGAACTTGCACTTCAAGGACCGGCCGAGCTGGTATCCGTTGCCGATAAGAATTATTTAGATGGAAAGAATGAAAGAAAGCGAAAAAGATCTGCCTCAGATGATGGTGAAAAATTAAGGCTTGAAGCTGCACAAACAGAAATGCTCAGCATGGTTGAAGGCAAGGCCCGGCAAATTCATCAGATGGCTCATCGAGCCATGGCTAAGCAGTGCGACTTAATTGTCTTTGGCGAGCTGGATTCCAGCCACCCTGACTGGGCTTCTATCTCTAAAGCTGCCGGGGATAAAATACATGTATCAAAACGACAGAAAGCCTGTCACAACTTCAGTATTCATGGGCCAACAAGTACAGCGAAGCCTGTCTGTGAAGGTGAAGGCTGGTGCGCCGCCAGATGCAGTGGCATTCTCGCGGTTTTTGTTCATGTGCCGAATAATATTGCCGGTGTAAAATCGGCAGCAAGCAAGTTTTACAAAGATATAAAGAACACCCTGCTAACCACCAGCGGTGGTGGCATTGTTGATGTGTTTATTGGTGATACCAACCAGCCAAGAGACAGCTTTAGCCCAGAGGTAATCACTAGCGGTATGGACCAAACCTATCGTGATGCGCATTCTTCGGATTCGTCTATTAAACCTGCCGACACCTGGTCAAAAAGTGCGGTTACTCACAAAGGCACTAATTCGGCAAATTCTAAAAAATTTGATGTAGCGGTATACAACATTAGCACTGTTAGTAAAATTGAAGTTAAATACTTTTCGCAATTTTCTTTTACGTCAGATCAGGCCGCGGCTTATACCGATCACATGGGTGTTTTAGTAAAGGTTGATAAGAAATAACCATGCTGTAAAGTTGCTATAAATAAAATCAACTACACTTGAAAGCAACTATATATGACTTCCCATATAAAAGGCTTAAAAACTTAAGATGGTTCTATAGAGTAACAAATACCATGACACAAAATAGAAAAGAACGAATTTGTACTTTACTCAAAGGAATTGAAACAGGTGATGCATCGTCAGTATCTGTTGTTAACGAACAAAAATACATTCAGCACAACCCACAAACACAGGAAGGCGGTGAAGGCTTAGCTGTTTTATTCAAACGTTTATCTAAAAGTAACCCACGTGTGAATATTGTACGTATCTTTGAAGATGGTGACTACATTTTTGCGCAAACAGAATATGATTTTTCCAGCTCTAATATCGGATTTGAAGTATTTCACTTTGAGGGTGATCAGACAGATGAGCATTGGGATAATATTCAAAAAAGACTGGGGCCGAATCAATCTGGTCATAGTATGGTTGATGGCATAACTGAGATTACTGATATCGAAAAAACTGAGGTTAATCGAAAATTTGTAAACGCTTTTGTTAATCAAGTTCTTATTAACAATCAGTTAGAAACTCTAGAAGACTATATAGATAAAGACCATTATACAGAGCACAACCCTCTTTTATCAGATAATTTATCAGCACTTAAAATAGCACTATCAAACAATACAAAAAACAGTATTAGAGTAATTCAGTACGAAAAGAATCATCGTTTTCTAGCCGAAGGAAATTTTGTACTTTCTGTCTGTGAAGGTTCATTTAACGGCAAGCATTCTGCATTCTATGATCTGTTCCGAATCGCTAATGGAAAAATTGTTGAGCACTGGGATACTACTGAGGCCATTCCTCCTCGCACTGAATGGAAGAACGATAATGGAAAGTTTTGATACTAACTCTAAATTTTAGTTTAAAAATAATTTATTACACAGTAGGAGTAGAGATAGATGATTAAATTTGTAATGTGTTTAACACGCCACCCAGATATGACTCGTGAAGACTTCAAAGATTACTGGATGAATAAACATGGGCCTTTTTTTATGAGCAATGCTGAAGCTATGGGTGCTAGAAAATATGTGCAATCACACACATTAGACACGCCTTTAAATGAGGGTTTGAAAGTATCACGAGGCATGATGCCTGAATATGATGGTGTTGCTGAAGTATGGTTTGATTCAGAAGAGTCGCTAATGGCGGGAATGAGTTCCCCTGAAGGTCAGAAACTGGGCACCGCGTTACTGGAAGATGAAAAGAATTTTATTGATCATTCGAAGTCTTCTGCTTTTATAGTTACTGAACATGAGTTTTAAACAAATTTGATACAGCATACATATTTAATAAAATTCATGCATTCAGACTACTCTAGAGAAATAACAGCTTAAACATACTCGGCTATTAATAAGATTTTATTTCACTGCGTACAACAAAATTACTACTTAATATATATCAAAAACCCTACATGACTTACCCCAAAATACGACCTGTCTTATATTTAAATTCGAATTAGAATACTCTCAGTTTCATGGATTATGAAACTTTTCATTCAACTAAACATGGATGTTTTCAAGCTCTTATCAATAAAACACCCATCAAAAAATCGCTTATTCAGTTTAATAAGCTTTTGTAAAACATACGCGTACAAGGAAATATTATGATTAATAATGTAATTACCGCAAATGTTGTAATTGATCAATTCAGGTTCCCGGACAGAATTATTTCTCTTTTTAAAGAGTGCACACCAAAAATACTTGTGGTCACCGACAATGGACTCAATTTCGGTTCCAGTGGTTTTGGTTTAGAAGATTTTGTTGATACTTTAAAAACTACAACAATTCACGGTATGACCCCCATTGTAAAAACAGCACATACAGGTGCCACTGCAGCTGATTACACTAACTTTCAGTTCACCAGTAGCACACTGAGTAATTCTAAATATGATGTATTATTTTTATTTGGTTTTGAATCAGGGCCTGCACTGCCAGCTAGTGAAGTAGATGTAATTACCACTTTCATGCAAGCTGGTGGTGGTGTATTTGCTACGGGTGATCATGCCCAGCTAGGTAAAGGTTTATGTAACGATATCCCTCGGGTTCGTTCCATGCGTTACTGGAGTTCACCTGATGTACCCAGTTCTTCAGGCATAGATCGTTTATCTACAAATCGTCCGGGTAGTAATAATATTTTTGAGTTTGATGATCAGTCAGATGATCAGCCGCAACACATTTACCCATTATACTACCCCGATGCGAGTGGCTTACCAGCTGACAGTAAACCCCACTATATGTTGCAGCACCCTACCAAGCAGGTTATTGAAGTGTTACCAGATCATCCACACGAAGGTGAATGTGTTATCCCGACTGACTTAACGACATCACTATCTGCAACTGATGATACGGATGAATGGCCTGAAGATTCAACAGGCAATCGTATTTCACCAGAGCTAATTGCACTGTCTATGTCTTACGGTGGTGGCTTCAGTGCAAAACAGCCTTTAGTACCCCGCAGCTTTGGCGCTATAGGTGCTTATGATGGACAAAAAGCAGATGTAGGGCGCGTTGCCGTTGATGCCACATGGCATCATTTCATTAATATAAATTTAACCGGTGCTGGAAGTGCGCGACCTGGTTTACAAACAAACGCCGACGCGATTGATCGTGTGCATACCTACTTTAGAAATATTGCGGAATGGTTAATGCCAAAGAAACGTCGTAGATGTTTGCGCTGGCCATTATTACGTTTTACATTAGAGCTTTATCCTCTAGCTGAATTTATTCCTGAGATTGGGCCTAAAGTACCGGGTGACATTGAAGCCGTTATAAATCTGGGTAGCAGTGTTGAAAAAACCATGCAACAATTTTTAACCCCCGCCGCGCTGGATGAAATTAAACAGGATGTTATTTCACTGCATAATACTGATTTCACAGATAAACTGTTATGTCATGATGAAGATGAAACATTTGCGAAATTAACGGGGCGTAAAATGGTTCCCGCTGAGATGATATTTCAGGCTGCTTTAGGCTCAGTATGCTGGACACTTTCCCAGTTATTACCTATTGGTGAAGACATAGAAGCTTCGTTTGCAAAAAACGGAGGCATACAGGGCATAGAAAAACAGGTTACTAAAAATTTAAAAAAATCGATGGGACAGGTTTCTGAGGTTTTAGTAAAGAGCTTAAGTGAAGTGGAAAAAATCGCTCGTCTTGTTTAACTAGATTGAGCATGCCGGAATCAATATACTGATTCCGGCATTTTTATTTGAGTTAAAATCAATATTTATCTACAGGAAATTCATTCACTAATCCCTTTTAATAGAAAATATTAAAGCTATAATCTAAGCAACCGCTAGCAAATGATAAATAATTAACATAAAGACTATAGTTACTTGTCAGCGCCCTGTTCTACTCTCTTTCGTTAGTCATCTAGCACAAATAAAGGAGTTACAAGTATGAGTACTGATAAGCCCAATATAACTTGCCTGACAAACGGCCCCTATTATCTGGATAATGACACCTCCCCACCGATCGATGTAAATATCCTGAATTCCAAAGGAGAGTCCGTCTCATCGGCTAGCGGGGTAGCCTTGTGTCGTTGTGGTGCCTCAAGGAACAAACCTTTCTGTGATGGCTCACATAGCAAAATCGGTTTCACGGATGAAAAGCTTGCAGATGCAACGCCCGACAGACGTGATAGTTACAGCGGAAAGATGATTACGATTCACGACAATCGTGGGATATGTGCTCATGCTGGATATTGTACAACTCACCTCAGCTCAGTATTTAAATATAAAGAAGTGCCCTGGATTGATCCTGATGCTGCAACGGTTAATGAAATTATCGACGCTATTGCTAAATGCCCATCTGGTGCATTAAGTTATACTGTTGAAAACACGGCCAATCAGAACCCGGCTTGTGAACCTGTGATTACAATCACTAAAGATGGCCCATATGCCATTACGGGTAACATTGAACTCCTGGATCAGCTTATGGGTGAAGGTTGCTCACAAGAATGTTATACGCTCTGCCGCTGCGGAGCTTCTAAAAACAAACCCTTTTGCGATGGATCCCACTGGGCTATAGAATTTAAGGATGAAGCAAATTAATCATCAGGGGGTAAGCTGAAGTAACGCCTGAAAGAGACCACAACATTTATTGAGATTATAATTAATGAGATACGCAGAAAACTGGACAAAAATAGAAATTGAACATCTGAATTTAGAAAAAATTCTAATATGGTGTAGCAAGAACCTTAAAGGTAAACAGTTTGTAGAAGGAACTTATATTAAATTTGATGATAAAAAAGAAGCCGATATATTTAAAACACAATATAAAGAATAATTTAAACAATTCCGCATATGAACCTGTTTAAAAAAATATCTAATTTCTTTTTTGCTGATAAAATTGAGTACTGGCACCGTGATCGCTCAATTGAAGTTATTGCCTTAGAAAGAAATATTGACATAGATATAATTTCAAAAGAAACTAGAGAAACCATTAAAAACAAAGGCAGAATTGAGGCTATTAAAAAACTACGACAGCAATTTCACGTTCCTCTCTCTGCGGCATGGCGGTTTGTAAACAAACTAGATAACAACGCGACTACTTAACCATAATTGCTAAAATATGCTGAATAAAATAGAACCACAAAATAGCCAATTAGATATGTTTTATAAGCAGAGCGCTTAAGCTCTAAATTACGAATCTTCCTCCTCTTTTTTCTTAACTCCATGTTTACCATCAAAATATTTCATCATGCCCGCAGAACCTATAACAAATAAAAGGGCAACTATCAGTAATATCCAGAAAAGTTTCATAATGAATCACTCTTTATATATTGGTTAGGTTAGGCTTAAATAAAAATACATATATTTTAAGTAAACAGATGGCAATTATACCTGATATTGGAGTATATTGTTTTCCAAGCTTAATTTAACATTCACAACTATCTGCAACCACACAACAGCATAAAGAAATAAGTAAAACATGAATAACAAACTTGAAGCTGCATTAAAACGCTTAAATATAATTTTACCTATAAAAGAATGTCAGGATAAATGCGATCCTGAAATCAAAGAACTGCACCAGCAGATGCTGCATTCATTTATTCACAGGGGACGCATTCTTAATAAAGCTGAAATGGCGAACTGGGTCGACAATGTTCCGCAAGCAATAAAAATACTGCGTGAGAATGATATGGTAACTTTCTCTGAAAATGCAGAACCAACAGGGGCCTACCCTTTTACCATGAGTGAACGTGAACATGCTGTTTTTGTTAACGGTTTTAAAGTGCATGCTATGTGCGCACTGGATGCTTTGGCAATCGCACCTATGTTTGAAGAAACCACAGAAATTAATTCACAGTGCAGAGTAACCGGTGAACCTGTACATATTCAGATGTCGGGTGAAGTAATCCAAAATCCACAGGAAGTGAACAACCTTCATTTTGGCATTATCTGGGGTGCTGCCGATTCAGGTTCGAGTTGTGCCGATAGTTTATGTATGGATATGATATTTCTAAAAGATACCGAAGTAGCCCAAAAATGGCTTTCCAATGATGTACAGGGTAGAGAGATATTTACATTAGCTGAAGCGGTACAGTTTGCCAGTCGATTTTTTGTTCCCTTTTTGAAATAATGGTATAAATATATTTATTTAATATTGAATACCGTTCAGAAACAAATAAACCTTTCACTAAACAGGTGCAGATCATGATTACACTTTCGGATATAACTGAATTACTCGGATGGGCGTCTATTATAAACATATGCGCTCTTATACTTGCTGCTTTTTTTCTTACCGTGATGAGAGGCACTATTATCGCTATACACAGTAAAATGTTTGGCCTTAGCGATAATGATTTACTATTAATTTATGTTAAATATATGGCTAACTACAAAACACTTATTTTTGTTTTCATGTTATCACCCTATCTCGCATTAAAGGTAATGGGACATTAATGACAGTAATATTTCAAGCTGTGTCATTGATTTATCTCAGCAATTAACGTTAATAAACGTAATAGATAATTTTATATAATCTTATGTCTTGAATGTCCGATATGCAGCCATTCTTTTTTCCTTACTGTTCAATTTTTACAATATTGATTTTGTGTTGTTCTAGTGAACTGAAAAAAATTAAATAAGCCTTGAATTTCGTCTATGTATAACATGCCTTATTTACAAAGAAGACATCAAAATATATTTTCAGTCCATGAAAATACGAGATAAACAGACTTTCGTTTATTTTCGTTGACCGACCATTTCTGGCCATTCAAAGCTTAATCCGACTACTCCTCTTTTGAATATCTGCTTTTACGTCATATTACAATCTTCGATGTCGAACCTGTCAGAAATAGGTAGCCGCGTATATCTGGACACCCGTAATTCGATTTTCATATTTAAATTTATGATCACTGGTGTCTTCAACTACCTCCAGATTGTTACTTGAAAATCCAGCACCGAGTGCAACATTTTTAAAGATACGGTACTCCATCGCCGCCGTAAGATCAGTATAGAGACCGTCCCAATCATCGAATTTGAGTGCAAACCATTCTGACTTAAGAAACCAGCCAAATTTAGGTGTTACCTTGTAGCTAAGATCAAAACTCAATACAGGTAATGGCAGAGTAGTTGAGGTATCGCTGGCATCAATACCAGAACTCGTCGTATCTGTTCTCATAGCAACAGCAATACGTGTTAAGTGAAGACCTGCTCCCACTGCCATTTCAACTTTCTCTGTATGATGGAAAGACCATAGATAACCGAGCTTGTAGACATCATAATTGAGCGCAGCGTCAACCTTTGCCCCTATAGGAATAGTAATTTCATTACCATCTTTATCGAGCCAGTCAAATTCTTCTTCGATTGTCTTCTTGCCATTCGACGAAATGCTATACCATGAATAAGTAAGCGCATGTGTTTTAGTAAATCGATAATAACCATCAAGGCGTAACACAGTTTGTTCGGGTTTCAAATCCAACGTATCTTCAGGGCTAATTGATACACCTACACCTGAATTGGGTTCAGTTAACGACAATGATCCATCATTTCGAATAAGAGAGTAACCTCCCAGGCTGATTTTGAATTTATCAGGCACTAAATCTTCTGCATAAGCGTAATTAGTTGTGACCATAAACATCATCACTATTGCAATAAAACATTTCTTACGTAACGAGCAAAATCTTTTTATAAACATATTGAATTGAGACAACAGCATATATATTTCAGCCTATATTCAAATAAGCTTTTCGGTAGACTCAGGTGGTAGAGGTATTGTTGAATCATCTGTCCCTTCACTACTTTCTACATTCTGAAGATATGTTAAACCTTAGAATATCAAGGTTTCTATAAAGTGTAACTGATATACGTCACATTCAACAATAGTTGAATATCGTCTATCTAAAACATCCTTTTTACAAAGAAGACATTTAGATCTTGCAGTATTCCTTCCCTGTCCAATCATATAACGACATTGAGAGATATAATTAAAAAATAATCAATAGCGTATGTTAACACCTGCTTCAGCGGCGGCTTTGCGCCGACCGCTGAAACCGTTTGTTAGCTGCCGGCAATTGGCAACACTAGAATTGGAAATTCCTCAGCCACCGGCTGAACTTGCAGGTGCCGGTTCCTTAAACGGATGTTCATTGACAGGTGCAGGTGTCGCTGCGGCATCTGGTAAGGTGCCGGGTAGCAGTTCAAACGCCAAAGTGAAAGTGGTCAGCATGTTTTTCAATTCATCATAAGGCTTGCGGTTTCCTTTTAACTTCGCCTTACCTTCCTTGAGCTTGTCATCAAAGCTTGTTTTGCCCATCATTACATCGTTAAGCTCGGAGCGGTTCATGGTAATGGTGAGATCAGCTTTTGGTGACTGAATACCTTCAATATTGGTAAGTGTAGAATTGCTGAGTTCAATCAGGTATTTCTCACCGTTGTCAGGGGTAATAAAGTTAATGATGAAATGCTTGCCTTCAGCCTTGCTGGTGTCTAAACGCACAGCCAAAAAGTCCAGCCATAGTTCTGTAGACATGCCGCGAATCACATCAGGTCCAGACCCTTTGGGTGATGCACCGCTTGGCATTCCATGGCGTAACTCGAAAGCTGCGGCGAGGAAGCTGTTACGCACACTCGGGCTTTCTTTCTGATAACCGATTTGTTCATATACGTCGGCCAGTAAGTCTTTTGCGCCCTGGTTTTCCGGCTCGGCATAAACCAGCTTGTTTAGAATTTCGATGGCGTAAAAATACTTGCCCTGATCATAGAGTTTTTTACCTTTATTCATGATTTTCTTGGCACCACCCATCATTTCAACATATAGCGGTGCTGAATCTTCAGGTGACAGAGGCATCAGAGTAGCAGGGTTGGCATCCCAATAGCCTAGATAACGGTTAATAACAGCACGGCTATTGTGCTCTTCAGAACCGTGGTAGCTGTGCGCCGCCCACTGATTGCGCAAGCTGTCGGGTAACTTGTAGACATTGTGAACCTGGTTAACAGTCACACCCTGGTTAGCCAAATGCAGAACCTGGTTGTTCAGGTGGGCATAAGTATCACGTTGGGTGCGCATCACTTCCTGAATGCGTTCATTTCCCCAGCGCGGCCAGCTGTGTGATGCGAACATCACCTCTGCATCCTGGCCAAATTTATAGAGTGCAACATTGATTTGCTTGGACCATTCCAGTGCATCGCGTACCAGTGCGCCACGTAGGGTATAAATATTGTGAATTGTGCCTGTGATATTCTCGGCTGCCCAGAAAGCTTTCATATCCGGAAACCAGGTATTCATTTCGGCAGGTGCCTCGGTACCGGGTGTGTTCTGGAATACCATTTTGATACCATCAACGGTCATTGTCTCGAAGTCTTTCTTGATGATGGTATTCGGCGCAATCAGGCCGGAGTTACCGACTGCGATGTTTTTGCCAATTGATTGGTCAACATGGCCAAATGGACTGCGTGGCAGCAATACACCATATTGAAAGAACAGGCGACGTGACATTGCATTACCGGCCATTACGTTTTCGGCAACTGCGTGGTGCATAAAACCTTCGGGGGCGATGATTTTCACCTTGCCGCTTTTAACATCTGCTTCATCGACAACGCCACGAATGCCGCCAAAGTGATCACCATGCGAGTGTGAGTAAACAACAGCCACCACCGGGCGTTCGCCCAGTTGTTCATTGATGAACTTGAGTGCAGCGGCGGCAGTCTCTTTGACGGTTAGAGGGTCAAAGATAATCCACCCGGTATCGCCTTTGATGAAACTGATATTGGCCAGATCATAACCGCGCACCTGGTAAACTTTTCCAGGTATCACTTCATATAATCCATAGGCCATATTGAGAATAGCCTGGCGCTGTAGCGAGGGGTTGATGCTGTCGAAGTCCTGGCCTTCTTTAAGTAAAAATTCGTAGCTACCCATGTCCCATGCTACGTTGCCGGCTTCGGCCATAATTTGCTTGTAATCTGGTGCAGCAATAAATCCTTTCCTGGCTTCTTCAAAATCACGTTTGTCGTCAAACGGCAGGCTTTTACGAAGCTCAGCTTGCAATTCGATGGTGAATTTCGAAGGCAATTTACCTTTTGCATCGAAGTGTTTGCTTGGGTCACTGGTTACTACATCACCGCCACCTGCAGCAAAAGCTGTGGAAAACATTCCGAAAAAAAATGCGAATGTGATTGTCGTATAAATTGATTTTCGAATCATCTCTCTATCCCTATTTTGATTTTTAAATTTAGCCAACGAAAGAATTAATCAGTAATCGTACTTTTTACGATTGCCTGATTCTGCATTTGCCTGGTTTAATGGTTAGTTGGTCTCGTTAATTACTCACCCATTTTTTAGATTAAGCGCTCGTTTAAATTTAATAAGTCGTGAAGACATAAAACGAGGTTAAAACATTTTCAATAAGAATGCATTGAGATTTGTCAGCCTTTCTTCCTTGTCCAATCATAAAATCACATTTGAAATATTTTCAGTGAATGAAAATACAAGTAAAAATGGAGCATTATTATTTTCATTGACTGAGTATTTCAGGCCATATACATATGCACAATAAAATCCATAAAAACGGGTAAGGTGTTGACCGAATAAACACCTTACCCTGCAGGTTATCGATTACCAACCCATATGGTAATAAGCCCAGATCCGCTCAATATTCATTGGCAGCCATTCATTGTAGTATTGCCAGCTTTTGTATTTAGGTAGTTTTACAACCTGGCGTAACTTATCAGGGCTATGTGTTCCCTTATTAAATTCTGCTTTAACGGCAGTCATTAGATCTTCGAGATAGATGCGCTGCTCTGCAACTACCGTAGCTGGATCGATGGCGGGTTGATTAACAGGTCCGTGTCCTGAGATAACATAATCAAAATCCATCTGTTCAATTTCTTTCAATGATCTAACCCATTCATCTGGCCAGAAGTCTGGCATACCTCTGAAAGCAACTCTTCGTGGTGTAACGATATCCACAATAAACAGTATCTTCTCTTTTGGCAGTCGCATCACGACAAGGCTATCACCATGGTTCGGGCCGAAGTATTTTAGTTCCAGTGCCCTGCCACCTAAACGTACCGTATATTCTTTCTCAAATGTAATGTCTGGTAGAGGCGTAGCAGCACTGGGATGATCTGCTAACTCCTTCAGCACATTTTTGTGAGCAATGAATTTCGCTCCCTGATCTTTGAACACTTTGCCGCCAGAAATATGGTCATGATGATTGTGACTATAAACAACATACTTAACAGGCTTGTCAGTGATCTTGCGAATTTCACCAAGCAACAGTTTAGCGGCTTTAGGATTCATCGGGTCGGTAACAATAACCCCCTCATCAGTCACCATAAAGATATTTCGATATACCCACCAGCGAAATACGTACAAACCATTACCCATGTTTTTTACACTGTGGCCGAATGGTTCTCCCCCCATTGGTTTATCTGTTGAAAAGTTTGCCGCCGTTGCTATTGACGAAAACAATAAACCTGCAATAAATACTGGTAGTATAAATAATCGTTTCATTTTTAATCCTTTCAATGCTGATTTAATATGCGACTTTGTTAGATCACGCCCCCGTAGTCATTTGCTTCAATACATTATCTTTCTTAATAAAATGGTGATGCAATGCAGCAGCTGTATGACCGACCACGGCAATTATCAGTAATATCCATACGGTACCATGTATGCTGAGAAATGTTTTCGCTAACTCTGGATTCTTATCCAGAAAAACAGGGAATTCAAACAACCCAAAGAAGCTCACTGGAAAACCAGCCGCCTGACTCATCATGATTCCAGACAGCGGCTGTGCAAACATCAGCACGTAAAGTCCCCAGTGCATCGCTTTAGCGATGAATGCCTCTCCTGCTGTTGTTTCATCTGGAAGCCGAGGTATTTCATTGATTAATCGCCACACAAGGCGAAGCATAATCAGCATTAATATAACCGCGCCAAATGATTTATGCATACCCGCGGCTTCTAGCTTCTCAGCCCCTTTGGGCAGGGAGGCAAGAAAGTTTCCCGCGACAACTGAGAAGGTCAGCATCACGAATAACAGCCAGTGGAAACTTTTAGCGACTACGCCGTATGAATTAGCAGTATTTTTCATTTTGAAATTCTCTTAAATAAGTTTTTTGTTTGTTTATACTCGATGATTCGAGTACAGCTGATGGCTAGAATTACGTTACAAGTCAGACAATATGGTTATAATTTGGGCATAAGCGTGGATAAAGAAACTTAATAACGCCCAAACTCAGCGGACGGTATTAAGCGTCGCTGAATTACTTGTTAGGTGCAAAATAGATTATTTTTTTGTTTATTTAGTGAAATCGCCAACTTGTTTTAGCCACAAAACACCAACCGGATACAGTATGTAATTGACAACATCGTGTTGTGCGAATGGAAGTTGCTTAAGAATTTCATTAGCTTCATCTTTGTTTTTCGCGTTAATAAAGAAAACTATATTTACCTTTTCTTTGCTTTCTAGTTCAGATTTATTTAAACCTCGGTTTAAATAAACATTTTCAACTACGCCCTTCTTCCATAAAGTCAATAATACAGCGGCTTGTTCCTGTATATGTTTCTTGAACATAGGGCTTTCTTGCGAAATACTGTCCGATACGACAACATATTTATTTATAGTTTGTGCATCTGCCCATAAAGCCTGGGATGCTAACAACATCATTACTGCAATCAGATTTTTAATTCTCATTTTTTTCTCCTAAAAAGTTATTTACCTGTTTATACCCGGTGGTTTGGATATCGCTCAGAGTTTGAATTACGTTATAAATCATTATATATAGTTCTAACCTGCCCATAAACATGGTAAAAAGAAACTTATTGTTTCTAAATATTAACTAATATGACTATTCTTCCTTATCTTGAGACATTTTCTGCTGTTGTTGAGAATGGCAGTTTTACAGCTGCAGCCGACGCACTGGGTATATCCAAGCCCGTTGTGAGCAAGCAAGTCTCTCTGCTCGAGAGTCATCTTGGGGTTCAGCTTATTCAGCGCACTACCCGGCGTCTGCACCTCACTCACGCAGGGGAGGTATTTGCGAGTTATTCACATAGCATCATGTCAGATGTGCGAGAGGCCGAGCAATCAGTCTTACCCTTACAAAGTGAACCACAGGGCCGGTTACGAATTTTGTCCCCCGAGAGCCTTGCGATATCATTACTTCCTGAGGTACTACTGAGCTTTCAACAGAAGTTTCCCAAGATTGAGCTGGATATACATGTCTCCGGGCGCATGGTGAATCTTGTAGAAGAAGGTATCGATGTAGCGCTCAGAGTTGGCAAGCAAGAAGATTCCAGCCTGATCACGAGACTGCTAATGCCATGTGGCTTGCATGCATGTGCATCGCCCGAATACCTGAAGAAGTATGGTAAACCCGAACACCCCCGTGAACTCGATACACATAACTGCCTGGTCTATTCACAGTTGCCTAACCCGGATAACTGGCTATTCAGGGATGATCAGGGAAATGACTTCAGTATTAAAGTAAGAGGTAACCTTCGTTCAAGTATGGGCAGTATACTGATGAACGCCGCGCAGAACGGTAGCGGTATATTCATAGGGCCGACATTTAT
>Ga0316206_1001934_pt1 | contig 15730 bp, 13 predicted proteins | sample 6monthpyrite_MG_FD_204942 | JGI IMG/M metagenome (GOLD analysis project Ga0316206, IMG submission 204942) | Microbial mat bacterial communities from mineral coupon in-situ incubated in ocean water Damariscotta River, Maine, United States -... | ecosystem: Environmental > Aquatic > Marine >... | reverse complement strand
TTTGCAACTATTCGTCTTGCTCTGGCTTCTGTTTTTTTCTTGTTAGAGTTTTTGATAAATTGATTTTTCCTATTGAGAATAAGAGGAAATCCAATGGGGTGGTAAATATAAATTTCTGAAAAATTAAAATTGAAAATGGCCACTACACAAAAAATAACTGATACCTAAGAATATTGGTAAAAAGCTAGATTGAGCGGTCTCAGCTGGCCTAATGAGAACTATTTTCACCAGCACTAGCACCAGCACCAGCACTAGCACCAGCACCGGCCCAGCATCAACAGGAGATAATTCTATTACTTCATCTAGAGTAGAGGGCAGGATGTGTCACATTCAGTTCTTATAAGATTCAATGATCGTACTTTGTTTGTTTTTTTTTCGCCTGGTTTAGTGGGGGATTAGTTATTCCCACAATATTGCGACTCTAATGTCTCACGTTTATCAAACTCATTATTGATCATCGCCGTTTTGCCGATACAACCTTTGCATATTTCTTTGGTTTGATTTGCATCGTTGCAATTGAGATAACTTTTTTCAGAAGCTGTCACAACTGCGGCACCACTAGAGGTACTCGTTGCCTGGGGAAGAGAGTTAAATTTATTTTCTAATTTGCGAAACTTTTCCTCGAGTGCGCTGGTCCTAGCGTTTGCTGCTGCCAGGTCAACTTCCAAATCGTTGATTCTACCAGGCAAGCCATTTTCGTTTTGACGCTCATCTCTCCTATTATCTTGGTTCTCTTGGAACTCAGCTCGTTGAAATTCGCGATCCCGATCCCCGCGCTCGGTTTTGCCCGCCATAACCACCGTCGCGGTCAGAGAAAACGTTAATAAAAATATAAATAACAAATGTATTTTTTGTCCGGTGTTTTTCATATTAATCTTCTCCTCAAAATCTAAACATTGCATTTTATAAACTCAATTATACTATCGTTCGGTGCATTGATAGGGTGAATTTTTGAGCTAATAAACGAGCCAATAATTTAAGGAGGTTAGAGTATATAAGTGGAGAATCGTTATCTTTTATTCACATATATTCACATAAAATTTATCGAATGACCTATTAGATGGGCAATTTAATAATGAGGCATAGGTGCTGCCGGAGGGGTTGGTCTATGAGTGTCATGCACGATTGCAGTAAAAAATTCCTCTCTAAGGCGTGCGGTTTTCATTTTAGTCTTTTTTCATATAGAACATATATCTTTCTATTTCTGATGGAGATTTATTATGGAGAAGCTCATTTCCTTTGGCGGGCTCGTGACAATGATTGGTATCGCTTTTCTGCTGAGTAGTAATCGCAAAAAAATAAATTGGAAAACGGTGGGCACGGGCATTTTTTTACAAATTCTCTTCGGCATGGTGATTTTAAAGACTAGCTTCGGCAAAGAAATTTTTGTCTACGCCAAAGACATTGCCACGGGAATCTTAGATTATACCAATTACGGTTCGAGTTTTTTATTTGGCAATTTGGCGAGTATTCCCAAAGTCGGCTTTGTCTTTTTTACCATGGTTCTCCCCACCATTATTTTTGTTAGCTCATTGATGTCGATTCTTTATCATCTCGGTATCATGCAATGGGTGATCCAGGGGACGGCGTGGTTGATGGTTCGCGTGATGGGGACTTCGGGCGCCGAGTCCTTGGCCACCGCCGCGAATATCTTTGCGGGCCAGACTGAGGCCCCTTTGGTGGTGCGGCCGTATATCGACAAAATGACTCGTTCGGAATTAATGGCGCTCATGACTGGTGGTATGGCCACCGTCGCAGGGGGCGTCTTGGCCGCCTATGTAGGATTGGGGATTGATGCTGGCCATCTGCTGGCAGCTTCAGTGATGTCGGCACCGGCGGCCTTGGTCTGTGCTAAGTTGCTGATGCCAGAATGTGAAGAATCGCAAACCACTGGATTGATAAAATTAGAGGTGGAAAAGCACACCTCAAATATTATTGATGCCGCCGCTCTGGGCGCAAGTGATGGACTCAAGCTCGCCATGAATGTGGGGGCGATGCTCCTGGCCTTTATCGCTTTAATCGCCATGTTTAATGGTCTTTTAGGTTGGCTAGGGGGGCTTTTTTCCTATCCCGGCCTCTCCCTCGAGTTGATTACCGGTTACCTTTTTTCCCCTATTGCCTGGCTCGTTGGGGTGCCGTGGAACGACGCCATCGCCGTGGGTTCTTTGCTGGGCAAGAAATTAATTCTCAATGAATTTGTCGCTTATCTGGATTTGCAAGCGCTGATCGAGGCGGGAACAATTTCCCAAAGATCCATCACCATTTCAACTTATGCCCTCTGTGGTTTTGCCAATTTCAGCTCCATTGCTATTCAATTGGGGGGCATTGGCACCATTGCTCCGGGTCGCCGCAAAGACCTCGCCGCCCTGGGCATTCGCTCCCTCATCGGTGGCACCCTCGCCTGCCTGATGACTGCCGCCATCGCCGGTATCTTCATCTAGCTCTCTGGCCTAGCTCTTCAGGTTTTAAAAATCTCTGGCATAAGACGCATAAGACGTGCCATGCACTCGGGATAGCATAAGACGTGCCATGCACTCGGGATAGCGCGTTCATAAGACGTGCCATGCACTCGCACATAAGACGTGCCATGCACTCGGGATAGCGCGTTTACTGCAAGACATTGGGTGCACCTGATACTCGCACGAATCTTCTGGCCACCTCAAACAAGGCCTTATATTTTAAAACTAGGGATAAAAAAAGAGGTATGGGTCATTGTCAGCGCTAGCGCGGAAATGTTGGAAAAGGTGAGGTCATGATGCTGATCTCATAGAGAAAACCGCAAATTTTTGTACCATTAGAAGGGCCCTAAACTTATAGAATCACGATACGTATCCGCGTACCTTTGCCCCTTTGCCTCTCTCATGAGGTGGTCCAGTTTTGCCTTCAGATATAGTTGACGGGGATTTGGATGACTTTTTCTGCCAACATTTTTACTTCTTCCCCCCTGTTAATAACAATAGCAAAAGGGCATGCATTATCTTTAACGAAATTTTTAAGGGAAATAATTTGTTTTTGTCCAGTGCTTATACCACTTTTAATTTCAATCGGAATGCGACCAAATCGTCCTTCTAGAATTAAATCAATCTCGGCCTGTGCCTTGGTTCGATAAAAGTAATATTCATATTTAGCATAAAACAAATTTGTCATTTTAAGAATCTGCTCGATGATGAAAGATTCCCAAATGCGGCCGAATTGCGGGTGATTTTGTAATTCTTCAACGGTATTTATATTCATTAGATAGCATAATAAACCACTGTCACGAAAATGGCCTTTGGGCATTTTGATGACTGTTTTTTTTGAGTTTTTTGCATAGGACGGTTGCATTCTCCAAATAAAAGTACCATCTGCTATTTCAAAGTATTTTTTTATCGTCGGCTGAGAGACATCGAGAGATCTGGCATAGTCTGAATAATTAATAATCTCTCCACTGGAGCGTGCCATCATACGTATAAATTTTTTAAATGAATCCAATTTTAAAGTAGGAAATAAGGCCCTTATATCTCTGTCTATATAGGTCTTAAAATAGTTTTCAAACCAGGTATCAAAAAAATCTAGATCTCGACGCAAAATAAATGGTTGAGGGTACCCACCATACAGACAACTTTCGAAAACATTCTCTAGACTACATAGAGGTTTTAAATCTTTTATTTTTTCTAAATGAGCAATATTTTTTAAAAAATGAGAGCTTTTCGTGGCGTGGGATTCTGCAAAGTCTAAGCAGGGAATTTCTAGTATAGCAACTCTACCGGCCAAGGTTTCACTAATGTTTCCGAGGAGTGCAGGAGAGCTTGATCCACTCAATAAAAATTGGCCATTTTCTCTGGTTTTATCTATTTCTACTCGCAGAGCTTTAAATAAATTATGGGACATTTGCGCTTCATCAAAAATAATAGGTTTTGCGTATTCATTAAAAATAACTAAGGGATCATGTTCCGCTAATAAAAAATCTTGCTCATTTTCTAGGTCAAAAATCTGAGCACCAGGAAGGGTATTTCTTAAAATTGTCGATTTTCCGACCTGTCTGGCACCAAGTAAAACAACCGCAGGAAACATAGTCATTAAATGCTTGATTTTATTTACAAGGTTTCGTTTTATATAGTCCATTTTCAAAGTCTAACTTTGAAATAGGCTTGTGTAAAGACTTAAAGACGTGCCATGCACTCTTAAAGACGTGCCATGCACTCGGGATAGCGCGTTTTTAAAGACGTGCCATGCACTCTCGTAAAGACGTGCCATGCACTCGGGATAGCGCGTTTACTGCAAGACATTGGGTGCACCTGGTACTCGCACGAATCTTCTGGGCGCCTCAAATAAGGCCTTATATTTTAAAGCTAGGGATAAAAGAGAGGTATGGGTCATTGTCAGCGCTAGCGCGGAAATGATGGGAAAGGTGAAATCATGATGCTGATCTCTAGCGAAAACCGCAAATATTTGTACCTTTAGAAGGACGCTAAATATTTAGAATCGCGATAGGTACCCGCGTACCGATGAAGTACCCGCGTACCGATGAAGGGTAAATGTTTGTATCCTCCAGTATACAAATAACTTGTTTTCCTCTTTAAATCTGTTAAAATGTAAACTGTAGTTAACTAATTGCAGCCATTTCGGGCTTTATAATAATAATGTTAACTGGAGTATACATGAAATTGCAGGATAAAACAGAAATTAGGTTAGAGAACTCTCAAATGATCGGAGAGCTGATTAAGGGCCATCGCAAGCAAAACAAAATAACCCAAGAGGAGCTTGCTAACTTTTCGGGTCTTTCTCGTATTGGTGTAGTGAAACTGGAAAAAGAAAAGAGTGATATCAAGCTTTCCACCTTGATAAAGGTGGCCTCCATGCTTGGTTTTGATCTTATCTTGAAAAAAAGAGATAGGTTGTGAGGAGGCTCAATGTGTTTCACAACGCTAAACTTGTAGGAGTTCTTGTTGAGGACGATGAGGAGCGTTTGGAGTTTTCGTATTCGGATGAATGGCTGGGTGATCCTGGCGCATTTTCCTTATCTCTTGCTTTAAAAGTCAAAAAAGATAGTTATGGCCATCTCCCCACTAAGTCATTTTTTGAAAACTTACTTCCGGAGGGGGAGGTAAAGAAAATTTTGGAGAAAAAAAGTTCTGATAATATTGATGATGAATTTAGCTTTTTAAAAAAATATGGGATCGATTGCGCTGGGGCATTTGTCATATCGGATTCTGAAACAATTTCCATACCATCTGAGTTTGCAAGCAAAGAGATCAAACTAGCAACCCTCTACGGCCATCTCGATAAAAAGCAGAGCTTGACCTCGGCGATGATTCATAATGAAGGCGGGCGATTCTCTCTCGCTGGGGCGCAAGACAAATTTCCCGTGATCTACAAGAAAGAGAAAATAACGATCCCATTAAATGGTGAAGCTACTACCCATATTCTAAAACCCTATGTTCTCTACTTGGAGGACACTCAGGATTCTCCCTACAACGAATATTTTTGCATGAAGCTTGCCATGGGTGTTGGCCTGAATGTTCCCAAAGCCTCTTTAATTGACGGCAAATACCCTCTTTATCTTGTAGAAAGATTTGATCGCTTGATTAAGGGCGATATCGTCACCCGAATTCATGAACAGGATTTTTGTCAGGCCCAGGGACTCACTTCGAGAAAAAAGTATGAGGATGAAGGTGGCCCAAATATCAAAGATAATTACAACCTGATAAAGAATAATAGCTCTCTTCCGGTTAAGGATTTATCACAATTCATAAATTGGATTTGGTTTAACTTGTTCATAGGCAATCATGATTGCCATTCCAAAAACTTGAGTTTTGTTAGCACACCAGAAGGTCTGAGGTTATCTCCTTTTTACGATTTACTTTGCACTGTCATTTACAAAGGGTTGACCAATAAATTCAGCTACTCCATAGGCAAGCAGTGGAAATGGTTTGATCTGAAAAAAAGAAATTTTGCAAGTCTTGCCAAGGCACTTGAAATAAATTCTGACGTTTTATTTAAGGCCGGACGGGAGATGTGCAAAAAACTTGAATCTCAGCTTGAAAAAGAAGTCCCTGAGTTTGAGAAAAGATTTATTAAAGTTAAAACGGCACAGAAAATATCAAAAGAAATAAAGAAAAGAATCACCCACCTACAGACAAATATATCCCATTTAAAAAAATAACTTTCAAATTGGAAATTATCTGTGGATGCTCAGGAGTCTCCATGTTGACGAGTATTTGTGATAAGGGTTCATCTTCAGTTATCTTTGAGTAAAACACTTCTTTACAAGCTCGTACTTTCAAATATACAGCTCCATAACATCTAAGGGAGATGTAATTTGTTTTTTACACCTAGCTCGAATGGTCATGGAATTGCTGTTCTTGAGTCTTCGGAACTAGGGGCGCGTGTATATAAAAGATTGGATTTAACTAATATTGTGAAAAAAATCGGTACGAAAAAATAAATTTTGAAAATAGTAAATAATAAACTCGTAGTTATATTATGATTAAAAAAATAGAGAGAAATAAGTTTACACCCTTTTTTGAAGCAATGGGTGAGATTGAACCTGACAGTGAGTTTAATCCATCTAGTGAAGATCATAAATGGTTGAAAAAAAATTAAGTCTCATTACGATCGAGGGATGGAATTCCCCCTGTTTCAGGGAACATTGCAGTCGTTTAGGAGGAGATAAAGGATAAGGTGCCAGGAGACTTGTGCATAGTAGGATAAGGTGCCATAGGATAAGGTGCCAGGAGACTTGTGCATAGAAATTATTACTTATATTTTTTCTTACAGATCTGCGCGCACCACCCGTTCATTTAAGCTGATTTGATGTCCAGAATTTCCAAAATTCCACTCGCCCAAGGAAGGTAGTGGACATCGTCAACAACCCTCGAAATAGGATCTTGAGAGAGTAGGTAGCAGGTAGAGTTTTTTATATTCAAAGCGATACCTCGCAGGGCCTTTGCATCATCAGTCGTAATAATTGATTTTGATTTTATTTTTATCAGGATCACCTCTCTATTAGGTTTTTGAATGATAAAATCAACTTCAACCCCTGCCTCCGTCTTTAAATACGAGTAGGAAAAATCATTTTCTAAGTATTTAATCAAGTAAATGAATTGAGAAATAATAAAGTGCTCAAAACTTCGCCCATAAGCATATGTTCCAGCGACCAGTTCGACGGTCAACGTTTCTTCTAGCGCACGCTTGACACCGAGATCAAAATAATAAAACTTAGGTGCTTTAATAAGTCTTTTCCTAATGGAAGTTGCATAGGGTTCTAGGATGAAACCGACTAAGGTGGCCTCTAAAATTTGAAAATAGGCCTGAATTGTTTTGTTGTCAGCACCAACCTGTTTTGCCAGTTTGCTATAATTAATGATCTCCCCATTTGCGAAGGCCGCTAGTTCCAAGAACTTCCTAAAGGGATCGAGGTTTTTAATAAGATGTTCCGCCCAAACTTCTTCCTTGAGATAAGTCAAAGCATAGGCCCTTAAAAATTTATTTTGTGACTTACGATCTGTAAAATTATAAACCTCTGGTAGGCCACCTATTTGTAAATAGTTATTTAAATTAAAGTGTTCCCCTAATTCTAAAAAACTTAAAGGGAATAAATGGTAAACAAAGGCCCTCCCCGCAAGTAGGTTGGCGCCTCCTTGTTTTAATTTTTTAGCACTAGAACCTGTCAAAATAAAAATAATTCTATTGCCATTTTTTTGGATAAATTGGTGGATAAGATCTAGTAGCTTGGGGACTTTTTGGATTTCATCAATAAGGATATACTTCAGACCTGGCGCCGCTTGGATTTCATCAACCAGTAATTTCGGTGTTTTGCTATACCTTGCTTCGAGTTCTAAATCCAGCAGATCAATGCGCAATATATCGTCTCTATTTTTAAAGAGAACTTGTAGCAGCGTTGTTTTGCCTGTGCCTCTTGCCCCAAAAAGGAACAAGTGGTGAGATTTATTGATTTCTACTGTCCTTCTATACATAACTCCATATAATACACGTAATTATGGAGTCATGTCAACTAAAGGGAGGCATGACTCTTTTGAGACTTGGGCATAGAAATTTTTACTTTAATAAGGATAAAACTATGAGTAAAAGAGGGGCATGAAACCTTTGAGGCCCAGGGGTTTGCAAAAGTGTCATGCCCCCTTTAAATGGAATAGGCCAAATCAAGGCCCTGTTTGATCGCCTCTTTGGCATCAATTTCCGCCGCCTTAAAAGCACCACCAATAAGATGACAGGGTCTGGCATCAGTATTTTTCATGGTTGTATGAACTGTCGTTTGAGAATTTTGGCCAGAGCAAAGGACAATATGCTCCACCTCTAGGTAGCGCTCTTCACCATCAATATTAATATGCAAACCACCATCATCGATGCGCAGATATTCCACCGCCGCCAACATATGCACACCTTTGTCTTTTAAAGAGGCACGATGAATCCACCCTGTGGTTTTTCCCAAATTTAATCCCGGCCTGCTAGCTTTTCTTTGCAATAAATAAATTTCACGCGGACCTACGGGCGTTTGTTTTTGATAAATCAGCGCGCCCGCTTCCCGATAATCTGGGTCCACTCCCCACTCCCTAAAAAAGGCCGCCTTATCTAACGACGTCGCTAGGTGAGCGGGGTCGTGTGCTAAAAACGTGGCGGTGTCAAAACCTATGCCGCCCGCGCCGATAATCGCCACCTTTTTTCCCACCACTTTTTTATGGGTGAGGACATCTTGATAAGTCAGCACAATTTTATTTTCAATGCCGGGGATGGTGGGGATATTGGGGGTTACCCCGGTGGCAAAAATAAATTCGTCAAAGGAGCTTTTTTGTAATTCCGCCACACTCGCCCGGGTGTTGAGTTTGAGTTCAATTCCTAAAAGCGCGATTTGCGTTTTAAAATAGCGTAGCGTCTCACTAAACTCTTCCTTGCCGGGAATCTCTTTGGCAATATTAAATTGACCACCAATTTCCGGGGCGCTTTCAAAAAGCGTAATTTTATGCCCAGCTCTGGCGGCTTCTAGGGCAAAAGAAATTCCCGCCGGGCCAGCGCCGATCACCGCCAGCAATTTGCCCTTCTTTTTATTTTTAATATTCTTTATATTCTTAGTATTCTTAGCATTCTTTGTATTCTTAGTCGTCTGCGCCCGTTGCTCAGCATCCAGCGCATTATAATAAGTTTCGTGACAGGCCTTAGGATTGACCAAACAAGAGCTGATTTGCCGCTTAAAAATATGATCGAGACAAGCTTGGTTGCAGGCGATGCAGGTATTAATTTCCGCTGCCTTGCCCGCCGCCGCCTTATTCACAAATTCCGCATCTGCTAAAAACGGTCGCGCCATGGAGACCATATCCGCCTGGCCGGCCGCTAACACCTGCTCGGCCATTTCGGGTGTGTTTATTCTATTGGTGGTGATTAGCGGCAGGGAGACCTCTTTTTTCATTTTTTCGGTAACCCAAGTGAAGGCCGCTCTGGGCACCATGGTGGCAATGGTGGGAACGCGACATTCGTGTTGGCCAATGCCGGTATTGATGATGGTGACCCCCGCCTTTTCCAACGCCTTGGCGAGCAGGACCACTTCGCCCCAAGTGGAACCTCGTTTCACCAAATCGAGCATGGACAGGCGAAAAATAAGGATAAAATGATCGCCACATTTCTTTTTTATAGCGCGCACGATGTCCAACGGAAACTTCATGCGTTTGGCGTAAGTGCCACCGTATTCGTCTTGGCGCCAATTGGTTTTTTGCATTAAAAACTGATTGATCAGATAGCCTTCGGAGCCCATCACTTCGACACCATCGTATCCGGCCTGTTGCGCGAGACGGGCGCAATGGGCGTAATCCCAAATGGTTTTTTTGACCTCCCAATGAAACATGCCACGCGCCTTAAAGGGGGAGATAGGGGACTTACTGGAGCTGGCAGAGCGCGCCAGGGGATGATAGGCATATCTTCCGGTATGCAGAATTTGCAGACAAATTTTCCCACTCTCGCGGTGCACCGCCTCGGTGATTTTTCTATGCCCACGGATTTGCCAGGGGAAACTCAATTGACTGGCGTAGGGGTGCACGCGGCCGCAAAAATTGGGGGCATATCCTCCGGTGATAATCAGCCCAACACCCCCGCGAGCGCGTTCGGCGTAAAAGGCCGCCAAGCGCGTATGACCCCGTTTTTCTTCCTCTAGGCCAGTGTGCATAGAACCCATCACCACGCGATTTTTTAAAGTGGTAAAGCCGAGCTCAAGGGGTTTAAAAAGATGCGGGTAAAACATGGGATAGACGCCTTTCTACCGCATCTGGCGGTGGTTGCATGGTGATGGAATGACAAATTTTAACGATATCTAGCGCCGTCGTAAACCAAAAGGTTATGCGGTTGTTGGAGTGAGCAGGCCGATGAAGCGAAAATTCTCAAAAAATTTTCGCGAAAAACCCTCAAACATGACCATTTTTGAAAACTATTTTCTAAAAACTTCTTACGGCAGATAATAAAATCCGCTATAAAACGTGTAATGGCCTGAAATTACGTCAAGCAAGCGTTGCCTGCAGACAATGCCCTGTTGCCCGAGAGCTTGCCAGCTCATACCTAACTTTTTTAGGATATTACTATTCAAAAACAAACAGGGAGGGTTGTTGTGACGGTAGCAAAAAAGCTTTGTAGTGCTCTTATTATTTTAAATCTGATGACGGTAAATTTATGGGCCTGCCCAATTGAGCAGGGTGGACTGATGCCAGATAACGATTTAGAAATTCCACGCAATAAATCATTCTTTGAAGACGAACGGGACCAAATTGCACTTGACCTTATTAATCGGGTGGACAGAGTTTTCTCCACCATCGTTGCCGAAGCGGGGGGAAATTTAAAAATCGCCCTAGACGTCGAGAATCCAAAAGTTAATGCCTTTGCCGAGCGCGATCGGCAAAAAAATTGGCATGTCAATATTATGGGTGGTTTAATCAGACATCAGCTGATGACCACAGATGCTTTGGCGATGGTTATTTGTCACGAATTAGGGCATCACCTGGCCGGCGCCCCTAGAGTCAGTCGCTTTGGCCCAGGGAAGGACGATTTCGCTTCGGTTGAGGGCCAATCAGATTTTTATGCCAGCATGAAATGTTTTCGCAAGATCTTTGCGGTAGATGAAAATGAAAAGATTGTGAAAAACCTTATTATCAATACGCAGGCGAAAAAGGCCTGTGCGCGCAAATATGGCCAAGACTTTAAAGAATATTATCTATGCCAAAGAATCGCCGCGGCTTCCTATGTCTTGGCGAAAGTTTTAAATAGTGGACGCGAGGTGAGTTTTGTTGAAAAAGATCCAGCGGTGGTAGCGACGACGTATGCGAAACACCCGCGTGCGCAATGTCGCTTAGATACTTATTTTGCCGGCGCCTTATGTGACAACACCTTGCCACCCAGTAATACCAATACCAAAGATGGCATGTGCAATAGATCGGAAGGGGATTCGATTGGTGTGAGACCACTGTGCTGGTTTAAGCCTCAAGCTGAATTTCTTTAATCTTCATATTGGGGAGTAATGTGTGCAATCGCTCCCCAATATGTTTTAAGCTAGGATCGAAGAAGGTGTCAGCATGAAAGTCTGTAGATATACCGATTATCGCGATTATTTACAAAGCGATTTGGAAATTCGCACCCAGGCGAACCCACAATTTTCTCTGCGCAGTTATGCTGAATTTTTAGATGTCAGCCCGTCTCATCTCAGCCGCGTGTTGGGTGGCAAGAAAAAACTTTCCTTGGCGGCGGCCACCAGATTTTCAAATAAACTTAAACATAAAAAAGAGGAGACCCAACATTTTCTCGATTTGGTGCAACTAGAAGGAGCTGAAAATCAAGAGTATAAAAACCAACTTTTGCAACAAATTTCTAAGCGAGCTGCAAAATACCATAAAGAGGTTTTCACATTAGAGAATTTTAATCTGATCTCGGATTGGTATCATTTTGCAATTTTGAGTATGCTCAAGCTTAAGGACTTTAAACCTTCACCTCAGTGGATTTCCAAAAGATTGGGCATCACCTATTTGGAGGCGAAGATTGCCCTGCGCAGACTTGTAGATTTGCAGCTCTTAGAAATTAAGGGGGACCAATATAGTGAAGTCAACGATTTCACTATCACCACCACAGACGATATTTCCTCCCTTGCTATAAAAAATAATCATAAACAAAATATCCAAAAATCTTTGCGCGCTTTGGATGAACAAGACACCGATGAAAGAGAGTTTAATAATTGCACTGTGGTTATTAACAAACAGGCCTTGCCAAAGATCAAGCAAAAATTGCGAAAAATTATGCACGACCTCAACGACGAATTAGATACCGAAGGAGGAGATGAACTCTATCAAATGAATTATCAATTTTTTAAACTAACCAAAGATATCAACGACAGCAGGAGGACAAAATGAAAAAACGGATGTTTTCACTACTCTTATTTTCCACCCTGGTTTTGCTAAAAACCGCCCATGCGGGGCCACGCGTCGGCAATGGTGGTGCCGGTTGGCTCTGTAGCAGCGAGGAAAAAGTCTTTTGGCTTTCAACCCTCGATCTCTATGAGGCGAGTCACGAATTTCATCTGACCCCCTTAGAATTCACCACAGCGGCCTTTGATGAAATTATCCATACCCTCAGTCTAAGATTGCAAAAAATAGAAGAATTTGAAAATTATAATTTTCACCATTATTTAGAAGAGGTGCGCACCGGTTTTACCTTAGTCGATAGCAACGATCTCACCGCCATCGATGACAATTTAGTGCGGGTGGTGCCCAACGGCAGGGCCTGCCCCCACGGCGACATTAGCAAAGTGCAAATTGCCAATATGACTTTTGATGGACGCTTAATAATTGACAAAGACCTATGGCAGCTCTTGCCCGCCACAGAGCAGGCGGCTTTAATCTTTCACGAAGCCTTCTATAAACTTTTCAGAGACCTCTACAATGATCAAGATTCAACTCGTGCCAGGAGGGTGGTGGGCCCACTCTTCAGCGAAATGCCCTTAGCAGACTTAAAAAAACACCTGGTCAGTTCACGGCAAAATCTTTTTTCCCTAGTAGATATGTCGCCACTGGCAAACATCCTCATCAACTCAAATTTTAATGATTTTATCAATGCAAACCTAGTTAATTACTGCCAAAAAATACTCTGCCCCGAGGGCACAAAATTCTCCTTCTCTTCTGTCACTTTACGGCCAGTGCAAACCAGCGCCGCCGCCACCATCCATAGTTTTCATTTTACCTACGCTATCGATAACCTAGCAACCGAATGCCAATTCCTGGTGGACTACACCACCTCACCTCGACAACTTGAACACACCATTTCCAAAATACTTTTCGATTGCCATTAAGGAACGCAAACTTATTAACCGGCGACAGGCGGTTACCCTTCGCCGCCCGTCTCGTGATAAAACTCTCGATCAATCTCATCTTCATAATTTTTAACCATAGTTAAAAGCGCCCTTTTTCCACAACTTTCACAATACCCAACTAATTGCGAGGAAAAATTGACATAGGCAGGGGTGCATTCTGCACAAAATTGCACACTACTTTTAGGGGGGTTATGATCTGTTAGGTTAAGCGCTTCGTTATATAAATTTGCCATAGAGTTTCTCCAGTTTAAGTTGATGGAATATTTTACCCGAAGACAATTATCTACCTATATGACTTGCACGACATTTAAGGAGAATTTAAATCAGAATTCCATGGCCACGCCCTATCCTTATGGCCCTAAACTGTCTTTTTTCTTCTTAATGAAAAGGTGATGAACTCTATAAGATTAAGGAGCAATTCATAAATTGAAAGAATTACAGCACCATTAAAAAGAAATTGATGCAGTATGCTATCTATGTCATAGTCAAAAAACAAAAATTATGCATAGCATATATTTAACAACAATTTTTGAGAAAATCGGGAATAAAAAATGAAGAAACTATTATTAATTGTGGCGTTTACCTTCTCAATGTTAACTTTTGCCGGGGCCACAGGTGGTGGTGGTGGAGAATATCCTATAAGTTCGAAAATTACTGAGTTTCTTGAATTAAATTATCAAGAAGCTTTGACAGGCCTAACAGAAACTCAAAAAGATAAAATAATAACTATAGATGCAAAATTTTTTTATTGCTATTCTGAAGAAGTCGCTCTACGCATGTTGCAGCACGAATTGATACTTTCGCAATATTATTCATCCAATAAAGCTGAGGATTTAATCCTTGCGTATCAGCAGAGTCTTGCAGCGGATAAGAAGAAATGTGCCGAATTAAAACTTAATGAAAAAACTTTATTAGAAGATGAATAGTAAATCATTAAGAGGTGCCTCATTAAGAGGTGCCATGCACTCGGTGTTTTGCAATAGACGCGTTGTCTCGGGTGCATGGCACGAATATTTTTTAGGATTAGATTTTTTGAGCTTCAATCTTGAAATGAAAAACGCATTTAAGTGGGCCAGTTAATATCGATTATTTTACGTTGTTGCCCATAGTTTTTACTATGGGCAACATCCCAGTAAAGGGAAGGATTTTTTAGTTTATTAACGGATATCACCTATCCAAAAATCGGCCTCTTGCAAAATGATATATTCACCATTAGGGTTTTTTAAACTAAAGGAGTCTCTATAGAAAAAGTGTGTCTTCACTATACTACACCTCCAATCAGCTGCTGCTTTTCCTCTAATATCATTTCTTTTGTAAAATTTGACTCTGGCAAAGCCTTCATAAGTTTGATTATCATCGTCTTTTGCAATGTAGTCGAATAAAACCACGTTCTTGTCAAAAGCTATCTTTGGAGTCAGACCTTGCTGACTGACCAAAATATCAGCATACTCCCTACCAAAGTTTCTGCGTATTTTATTATTTATTAATTTTAACGTACATGATGACATGCCCGGATGAACCTTAACCTTGGGTATCAACCCACCAATATGTGCAAAAGATAAGGTGGAAACCAAAAGTAGAGATACGGCCATTAGTTTTTTCATTTTTTCCTCCAAAAATAAAAACTTTTTAATATATTTGCACTCCTTTTAACCGATTATTGCGCACAGGACCAGCCGTCCCTTACTTTTCCCTAAAATTTACATAGTATAAAGTTTTTTCAAACTATTAAGTCAGCGAAAAAATTAATATCAAGGTCTCCAGAATGTCAAAAAGGCATTAAAGTTGCGGCCCCTAGGAAATATAATAAAGACAAAGTTTAAAAGGAAATCTCGGAGTTCCCTGCCAATTGAGAAATACGGCCATTTATTTTTGCTTAATATGGGAGCCTCTTTTATTTGTCCTAGGGTTATTGAATCGATTCCTAAGTTTTTTATTTTTGTTTTTGGAATTATTAAGTATTCTTTTCTTATTCCGACTTTCTTAAGAGGTGCCATTAAGAGGTGCCATGCACTCGGTGTTTTGCAGTAAACGCATTGTCTCGGGTGCATGGCACGAATATTCATGGCACGAATATTTCGAATATTTGAATATTCGTAATAACAAATAGGTAGTAAAACCCCCAGCAAGTGGGACGCTATCAAAAAATAAAAATTGAGGTATTTTATGAAAAGAATAATTTTAACAGTACTACTACTTCTATCACCAATGTCAATTTTTGCAAATTCGTTTATTTCAGGTATTGCTGACTTAAGTATCGATTCTTTAAAGGATAAGGTGCCAGCAGACTAATCCGAAACGTACTCGCGTAAAGACACTCATTTAAAACCACAGTAAGATTCCGTTAACGATGTCTCAGATATTGCTGCTGATTGAGGGAGACCATGTCTGTGGCAT
>Ga0316206_1001931_pt1 | contig 15744 bp, 20 predicted proteins | sample 6monthpyrite_MG_FD_204942 | JGI IMG/M metagenome (GOLD analysis project Ga0316206, IMG submission 204942) | Microbial mat bacterial communities from mineral coupon in-situ incubated in ocean water Damariscotta River, Maine, United States -... | ecosystem: Environmental > Aquatic > Marine >... | reverse complement strand
CTGGTCATGATGCAACGTCGCAAAATCAACACCTTCTTTTATTTCCCTGAAGTTATATAATTCTATACTGCCGTTTATATTTAAATCACCACTACCATCAAAACTAAAGTTCGTATTATCATTAATGACAACTCGCGCAACCGTATGAAATAAGTCAATATCAGATGGCTCGTGAGCTGGCAGGTGCTCAAGCTCCATAGTGGTTTCTAAATACCGACAGGCATGTTCAATACCATCAACTTCTCCGACCTTTCCGCACTCCAGCGTCACAGACGGACAGACAGCTGCTAAGGCTTCAGACTGTACACCTATTGGAGTCGTAAAATACACCACGGTATGGCTGAATAGCCTGGCCAGCTGCAAATACTGCGGGCTTAATCTGTTAACGCATCCGTAATGTGGATTTCTTCCTGTATTATTATGTAAATCTATACTGGCAAATGGCTGTCTGGCTTTAATGATATCAACGACCTGCGCCATCATCTCTGTTTCTTTACAATCCTCATGATCCGTTCCGGGCCAGATGCGATTATAATCTGGCTGATTATCCAGATGCCGCATATCTTTTGCAGCCGCCGTAACGTTGGCAATAAAGACTATCAGGTCACGAGGCAACTTTTTATCCAGATATTTTTTCAACAGCATTTGCAAAGCAAGTAAGCCAGTATCTTCATTACCGTGTAAAAGTGTTGTAATAAATAATGGTTCTGGTTTATCTCCCTTTAAATGCATTAATGTAGGGCCCGATAGAAGGCCGAGCAAATCTTTATGATCAGCATCCAGAAATCCAGCAGGTAGTTCGGTAATTTCATTCAACATCGGTAATTTCCAGATCCCATTCATGCACAGGCTTACCTGCATTTTGGTTAATAAAATATTGTCTTGCCAACAGCTGCATATCATCCCCGTGTCTTTTTACAAACGCCTGCTGCCAGTGACTTCCTGTTTTTCCTGTTTTAACTCGTTGTTCAATGACATTAATAAAATAGTCAATATCTGATTCTAATATTCCTAATTCATGAAGTCCCTGTCTGGAATTATCCAGTAACTGCTCACTAAATAATTGTTGCATTTGATAACTCTCTCCATCCAGCCATTTGATTTTAGCGTTAAGACCATTTCTGGCTGCCTGATAAAAATTATCTTTTGCTGTTGAAAACTCTGATACCTCTTCACAAATTTTATGATGAACCGCAAAGTAATGAACAAGACCATAATACAATGCAACATTAGCAATCTGGTCAAGTACAGTCGGGCCCGCTGCCATAACACGATGTTCTATTCTAAGATGCTGCTGCCCCGCCTCATCAAAGCCAATTATCGGCCGGTTCCATCGCCAGATGGTTCCATTATGTAAACGTAAGTGCTCAAGCTGTTCAGCTTCTTCATCAAAGCACATTGGCAAAAGAACGGGAAAGTGTTTTATATTTTCATCAAAGCATTCCATTAAGCTTTGACGACAATAGCCACTACCAAAGCTAACTCGGTGTAAAGGGCCGTCAGCCGCTGCATCAAAGCCACCAGACTCAACAGCTTGCTCAAATAATGGTATTCGGCTTTCTTCCCATAAATTTTTACCAAATAGAAACGGTGAATTCGCAGATGCTGCCACGGTGAGTGCAGAAACAAAAACCGAGCTGTTGTAATAAGCTACCGCTTTATCTTCAGGAACCTGAATATGAACCTGAATTGAGGTAGCTGCAGCTTCCAGCATGACGTCGTAATGTACAGACTGCAGACTGGTTTTACCGACAATATGTAAGTTTAATGGTTTACCTTTACGCTTGTTCAGAACCTGCTCGTTCAAAGCTTCATAACGCGCCATCTTCGACATATTATCAACCGTCAGATCAGTATCTTTCAACGTCGGTAGAATACCAGTCGCCAGCAGTTCAGCATCCAGTTCCTGAGCAATTAGACGACATTTATGCCAGTGATGCCGAATGCTTTGTTCAAAGCCAGTCAATACATCACTCTTTAACGGTAACGGGTCCACATTCAGTTCAATATTAAACTTTGCCAGCTCCGGAGATAAATATTCCGACTTAGTTGCCCGAAAGAATTCTTCATTTATTGGAGCGGGCTGAAAATTTTTATCAATAAGCCAGGCTTCCAGTTCAAGGCCGGCAACGAACCCGGATCTTGAAAACTTATCCTCTCGAAACCATGATCTCAATATTTCAGTTTCAATTTTTAATTGCTGACTAAAAAGATCGAAATCATCTTCATTAAACTCGCGCTTATTAATTTCTTTACCCATAAACTAAAACATCCTGATATTAATAGTTTCTAGTAAAAAACAACACTGCTTACATCTAAATATTAGCTGAAAACTAACCTTTTACTATAGATTAATACAATCACTAATTTTGTAACTATACTTAACAAGTATAATGATTTTAATCTGGTCTTTTAGCGGATTAATTAACCGAGATCAACTAACGCTATCGCAGTTATTAGAAACTTGTTATAACATCATAGACATGATGTAACTATTAAAATATACCTACCAAACCAATAAACACCGATCTGAAAGGCTTGTTAAATGAAAGATTTAAACGCGATTGAAGCCAAACTTAAAGAGCTAAAAAAAGATTTGTCATCACGGATAGAAGCTATTCACAAGGATACACATCACCTTAATGAACCTGTCGAAAAAGATTTTGCTGAACAGGCCACTCAAAGCGAAAACGATGATGTACTTAATGCCTTAGATAATGAAACACAGCAGACTATTTATCTAATCGATTCGGCCTTAAAAGACATATCTGACGATCATTACGGCGTTTGTCATTCCTGTGGTGAAATGATCAGTGATAAAAGACTGGATGCAGTACCTTATGCCCAGCATTGCATCCAGTGTGCTGAAAAAAACCAGTAAAGCCAGCCCATAATGTCAGGCATAAAAAAAGAGGCTAGCGCCTCTTTTTTTTAATTAAGACTTAATCAAACAGTAAATTAAGTCATTTTAAAACTCACCAGTCGCTCCTGCTTCCATAATCTGAACCAGTGTATTATTAATACGCGTGGCAATTTTCTTTAATTCAGTAGGTAATGCGGTATTATCTATCAACATATTAAGATTAATCATCATCAACCAAATCTTACCATCACCTTCTTCAACCAGCGCAATTCGACAAGGCATATAGGCTGCAAAAATAGGGTTAAATTTAACCATCTTATGTGCATCAAGCGGATTACAAAACTGAAAGATTTCAAGCCGACCGGATTTAACACCTCTGGCATTAAGTTCTTTGGATAAAGGCTGATGAGCAACAAATTTCATGTTCAGCTCAATTGCTTTGGACTTGATCGCCTCAATTGCATCATCGGCAGTCACTCCCTCGGCTAACAACTGCTTGGTTACCGTTTGTGCAACATCAAACTTACTAGCAGGCGGCGCTTTTTTAGACGCAAAAGCAGAATGATTCATTAAAAATAGTGAAATACATAGTAAGAATATTTTGGTTTTCATTGGTAATCCTTGCCATCTTCTGAATGCTTTAATTTAATCAGATTCAGATAGATATGCAATATAATCCTGCTCCGTTAAGTTTCCAACTGATTTAACAACTAAGCGCTAAATTCAACATCATCATCGACCAACCTTTTCAAACTTCATTTAGTCTGTATAAAACATTTGTAAGCAACTGGTTTTAAAGATTATTTAACTATTCTGTAACATACTTATTACTTTGCTGTGACACTCTATTTATCTATATACCTTACTATTAACTTATGTATTAAGGTTACAGGTATACACTATGAAAGCATTAATGATTGAAGATGAGCTGTCTTTATCAGATGAATCTGAAGCAAGAAGACAACACGAACGATATCAGTGCCACGGCATTCAGATTTCATACAGTCTATTCAGTAGCCGCAGCATTCTTGCCGTCAATGAAAATAACCATCAAGCGACAGTTAATGACATAAGCCTAACCGGTCTATCCATTGAACTCCAACAGTCTCTGACTGTTGGCGACTTACTGTCTATTGAAATCCAGAACCCAGACAGCTCGGAAAACGAACTATTAACAGCAGAAATAATGTGGTGCAAGTCATCAGGTGGTGAGCAATACAATGCGGGCCTACAAGTTATCGGTGCGGATATCCATACCCACGATTCTGCAAACGACGACGACTTACATGACGTCAGTCAAAACCAGTTAATCTGTCCTAGTTGTAATGAAGTCAGTTTTTATCTTAAAGAAGTAAACTCAGACAACAGTAAGCCTGAGTTACATCACTGCTGTCGATGTGGACATAGTCATCAAATCACCGATGTGATGGCATTTAACAGACAGTTATAGATTTCAGCAATAAATGACAAACCTTTATAGGTTTGTCATTTTTCAATTCTCTTTTCTAATAGATTTCCACTGTAATTTACATTTCTCTTTTCGTGAACCACGTATAGAAACGACTTCATTTTTTTGTGATATATTTATGCTTATTATGTTTAAAAGGATAAGAGCATGAAAAACACAAAACACCTGATATGTTTCATCTGTTTAATCATTCCTAGCTTTTCATATGCCGCCAGTATGATTGAATCGCGCAGCGATAATAACGAAATTACAACGATACTCATTGATGGAAATAAAGCGCGCATTGAAACCTCAGGTAATGATGGCTTTCTTGTTATGGATATTGCCAATAAAAGCCTGAAAATGGTTATTCATGAGTTCAAAGCCATACTGGATATGAGCGATATATTTTCACAACCCCCTGCCCGTACCACCACAGCAGAAGGCGACTTCATAGATACTTATACCGAACCTAAGGGGCTTGGACCTAATGTTGCCGGGTATGAAACTGAAGAATATGAGATTTTTGCTAACGATAAATACTGTGGCAGCGCTTTAGTTTCTATCCGCGCTGTTCAGGATACAGGCTTACGAAAATTTGCAACCGTTTTGCAAAATTTAAGTGGTCATATAGAACAAAAGATGTCCCGTTTATCAATAGTACCTCGACAAAGTGTTTGTGAAATTGCTACCAATAAACTAACAGACAAAATTCACACCATTGGCTTTCCTCTAAAGACCACAAACCAATTTAAACAACTGACCAATGAAGTTATACGCATTAATACACGATCAAATGTACCAGCAAATGCTTTTGTGATTCCAGCTGACTATAAAAAAACTACACCATCAGAAATGATGAGAAATGCCGCAAAGCAGATTAAAGACGCTTCGCCACTTATTTTAGAAATGATGAAAAACATCTCACCAGCCGACAGAGAGATGATGCTTAGAAAATTGCAACAAATGCAACGCTAGTACAGCAACACTATCGTTCCATTAAAAACAAAACGGCCCTCGATACTAATACTGGTATCGAGGGCTTTTTAAATAAGTTTTCAGGAAACCTTAAACAGACAGCTTACTTAGTCTTTATTTAGCCATTTGGTATGCAGATATAATGATTCTACTTTTTCTCTGGCCCATGGTGTCTTCCGTAAGAACTTCAGGCTTGAGCTAATACTTGGGTCTTTACTAAAACAGTTTATCCTGATCTTTTTTGCCAGCACTTCCCAACCATAGTGTTCGCTTAACTGTGTCACAATCATTTTTAAAGTAACGCCATGCAGCGGATCCTGATTTGTAGAATGACTATTATCTATCATTATGGTTTCGACCTAAACTGTATCAGCCTTTTTAACGCGAATTTTGCTACCTGCAATATCTTTACCATTAAGATTTTTTACAGCTATTTTAGCCTCACCTGATTTTGGCATTTCAACAAAACCAAAACCTTTGGAGCCCCCTGTTACTTTATCCATTACCAAATTACACGACTGTACAGCGCCATACTGTTTAAATAGCGCCATAAGTTCCTCTTCAGTAGTAGAGCGAGAAAGATTACGAATTAATAATTTCACAGAGAGCACCAGTATATAAAGGAGATAGTAAATTATAGCGTAGTAGCAACTATTTACGTGAAAAATATTGGAGCGTATATAAGGTTCGATAATTTTGTATGAATATGTGAAAATTAGCCTATTCAACAACTAAATGCCAACTCATGAAATCACCCGTTAAAGATCTATTAAATAATCATCAGAAACTAAACCATAGTGAGATGATGAAAGTTGAATCACATGTTCAGAGAAAGACTGATGAGTGGTATATCAATACGTTAATGATTGAGGGATATGATGTTCCTTTCAAATACAAACGAAAGAAACTATATAAAAAGCTCAATGGTCAACGGGTTAACCTGACCTATTATCCTGCACATGAAGAAATAGCCGGTCTAATAATAGAAGTTATGAATGTGGTACGTATCAAGGTTTCATAAGACGCGATATAAATACAATAAACCTACTGAATAGTTAGTAGTATGAGCGCCTCACCTGGAACCCCAAATTTTAGCTACTGCCCGGTCATTACCTGTAAATCCAACAATCAAGCTTACCAGGCCTACTCCACCAAAAATAATAACCGGCAATAAATATCCTGAGTCCTGCCCTCTGGATAACCAGAAGACCAGCAATGACAAAGCTGAAAATAAAACCCCAATCACATTCAGAATTGTTCGATGTGATTTTTTATAAACATAAGGCTCGGCACCTGATTCAAACACGGATAGTATTGGATAAAACAACATTCTCAGCACATTTCTCACAACAAGACCTTCTAATACAATTGGTTAGATTTAGTCCCATATAGTATCAGACTACTCGTCTAACTCAGTAATAAAGAATCGTTTCAGATAAATAATTTAGGCATTATTTGTCTTTTAGTGAAATAGATACCAAAGTCCCAAGAGTTTTTTTAATTTGAGCAACTGTTAAATGCTCTGCATCCTCCGGATCTTCCCAGTGACTGCATAATAAACGGGTAATATTTTTCTGCTTCTCAGAATATAAATTGATTTCAGTCGTATAGCTCACCGCCGTTAACCCCGCACTCGATAAAAAGGCAGAAAACATATAGCCACCTTTCAAGTTTCTCACATACTCATAAACATGACGTATTTTTACGATCTTAAATGTGTCTGGCTGTATTATTTGAGGAGTCGCTTCTCGCTTTAATGAAATAAACCAGCAATGCGGGTAGTAATGATCCAGTCTTGAATAGGCCTGAGTACGACCATTTTGAATACTGACTCTTGCATCATTTTCTTTAATGACAAGCGCCTGATTGACTATTACCAGATCACCAAAGTTTAATTTCCCGTAATAATGCTTAACTGAACATGACTGTAGGACTATAAATGCCAAGACAATGAAAACCTTCATAATACCTCCAGCAATTAATTAACTAAGACCCAAAAAGTAATACTTGTTGTTTTAGCAGCTTAGTAACCGATATAAACATTTAAATCTGTGATTCAATTCAAATATTCGTCTTAGCATTAGGATTAGTTGGTATATTTACATGATAATTGGTCAACAATTCAATTCCTAATTATATTTAAATTATTGTATAGTATATGTCTTTATTATCGTGCAATTCGATAATAACTACTAAAATAAATAAAGGGGTAATCATGAAGTTCAAAGTACTAATTCTATTTCTAATTTTCGGGCTTGCAGGGTGTGTAACAACGACGCCTAATTTCGCAGTTAAAAAGCAGTTCTGGAATGACAAGAGCAAAATTATTGGTGTAGTTATCGGCGATATGCCTCAGCCAACAGCTCATAAAGGCGGCCAACAAGGACTTCTTGATCTTGCAATAAACAATGCAAACGCTGGCGACCTTGAAGAACACCTGAAAACACTTGATGTTTCTAATATTAAAGATGTTGCTATTAAGATGACAAAATATTTAAAGGGTAAAGGGCTTAAAGTTAAACACATCACGAAAAATCTCGACCTCGCAGGTCTGAAAGATTTTGAAGGCGAAAACGACGAAGCCAAAGGCATCTATTATGGTCAGTCAGATTATCGTGGCCTTAAAGCAAAATACGGCGTGGACAAACTAGTTGTTGTTAATATTGTACGTATTGGAACAATACGTAACTATTATGGTTTTGTCCCTCTCGGTGATCCAAGTGGTTTAAGCCACCTTGGTGGTTACGTAGTAAATTTGTCTAATAACCAGCTTGAATGGAAACAAACTATTGTTGAACAGTCTCCTATCTCAGCAGCTGAATGGGATACACCACCAAAATTTGATGGTCTGACTAAGGCGATGTATCTGGCATTTAACCAGTCTAAAAGTTTATTATTCAACGCTTTCGCACAATAACCTGATTTTGGCAGCAGCAAGATCTGCTGCCAGAATATCAGTCAAACTAAAATCGTTTACGCATATGAGGAATAATTGTGAATAAACGAACCGGTATATTTACAGGCATTTTTGTTTCATTAAGTATTATCAGCTGTGTTCCTAATAGCTATAACCAGCAAATTACACCTGTTTCTTTATTGCAGAAATCCAGACCGCATCTAAAGACAACCCGGGTAATCGTTGGACTTGACCCTAAAAATACCAATAACTTTATTGCCCAGCAAGCTGGTAGTTCTGGACAACAATATGGATTACTTGGCGTTTTAATTGAATCAGCAATGCTCAATGTTATAAATTCAGATAAACAAAAACAGGCACAGCTGATGTCACCAATTCGAACAGCTGCAATTGATTTTAATTTTGGTAGCCAGTTCCGTGGTGAATTAGCAAAAAAAATACGCAAAGTCGACTGGCTAAAAACCAGCTCAGTATCAAAAGCTCCCGGATTTCAGCGATTTAATGCTGGACCGATAATACACGAGACCGAAGATGACTCTGTACTTGTTTCAGACGTATTTTACAAAATGGAAGAAGATTTTTCTAAAATGACTTTCACATCAATTGTTACGATTTACCCTAAAAAAAATGCACTAAAAGTTTTAGCAAAGAAATCCGACCCAGAATCTGAACATCCTGTTTTGTATCAAAACAAATTCGTTTACACCTACAATTATGAAAAAAATTACCAAAGCTCACATATGGCCGCACAGGGCTGGGCTAGCAATAATGCAGCAATGGTTCATCGGGCACTCGAGAACGGCGTAATAAACGTAACTAAACTGATAACAAAGGACTTACATATCTAAATAATAAAAGCAGGACATTAGTCCAGCTTTTTTAGATTACTTAAAATATCGATGGTTAATTGAACTCGCTTACCGTTGTTAAATACCACTAACACCTTATCAAAAACGGTTTCTCCGACAGAAATATCATCAAACAAACTATTAACGTGAATTTATTTAGCTGGTATATGAGTATGCTCTGCCGGTTGAAAAGCATAATCCTTTATTTTTACTTTTCCAATTTCTGGCTTAATCGCTCTAATCGAATTACGGTACGAATTATAACCTGCATATTCCTGATTATAATCAATATAATATTCCAGACCCGCTCTAACTGGCATAGGGAAGCTCAAATAGTTTTTATTAAGCACACTACCGGCTGAAATCTTATATATACCTGGTTTCAGATGTAACCAGGTATATCCCTTATCAAGTAACGACGTCACTTCTACATCATTTATTGAAAATATAGTTTCCCAAAAGTTACCATAGCCGACTGTAGAGCGCATTAAATATATAAGTGATTGTCCCTCAGGTGCTGGAGGAGGAGATGTATAGGGAGGTCCCATTGTTGTACAACCAGTAACAACAATTAGCACTAAGGAGAACATATATATTTTAATCTGATTTATGAGCATCACTATCTCTTTAAATTATTAGAATGCACTCCACCAATATAACGAACATAAATAGTTCTAATGGTGACCTTAATCACACTACATATATTTATAAGCTTTTCCAGTTACGTATAAAGTACCCAATAGCAAGAAAGGTAATACCAAATGCAAGCCATATCTGATTATCATCTACAAAATAATAACCAAATTTATCCACTTTAAAACTAAATAAATTATAGGCAGTAAATGCGATCCCAATCAAAAAAGTGATAATTTGTGAGACTTTAAGCACATCAATTTTCATTATTTTTCTCCGAATTATTAAATGGGTGTATGATTTTACTGAGTGTTAATAATTTAATAAATACAAATCATCACTAAATAGATAGCGTTTATCTCTTTTTAGAAGGCACAGATTTATTTTGAGAAGACAGAGATTCAAAAAATCATAAATTAAAAAATATATTTATTTTTTATTTATCTTTTTATAATCTTTTTTACTAGAACTTGTGTGACGGATGCCATATGAAATGGCAACTGCCGCATTATAGTCACAACTTTTAATGTGAATGACCACCTTCGCCATGCACATGTCCATGATCAAGTTCTTCAGGAGTTGCGTCACGCAGGTCTACTACTTCGATATCAAACGCCAGATCTTTACCTGCTAGTGGATGATTACCATCAACGGTTATATCATCACCATCAATTTTAGTAATATGTACTGAGTGAGCTTGTCCTTCCGGTCCACTGGCTTGAAATTGCATACCAACAGCCAGCTCATCCACACCCTGAAACATAGCGACAGGCACTACCTGAATAAACTCTTCATTAACTTCTCCATAGCCTTCGGCGGCTGGAACCAGAGTACTAAACTTGTCACCAACCGACTTACCTTCCAGCTCCTTTTCAAGCCCCGGCACAAGATTCATATGACCGTGTATATACGGTAAAGGGTTACCACTAGAGGCATCAATCACCTCACCATCGCTGCCTTTTAATGTGTATTCAATGGATGCGACTTTATCTTTCTGAATTGTCATGAAATTTCTCGTAAATTTTTAATTAATAAGTTAAGTATTCAATAATAACCCACGTCCAAGGTCATTTACATGAATTTCTGGCACATGTCGGAGTTTATTGGAAAACTATTCTTTATCAGCCCATTCTCGAATCTTGCGTTTTAGTTTTTTCTCTACTTTTTCACTAATGTTTTTCCAGTCTTCTTTATCCTCGGTATTCTCTTCATCATTTGCCCAATCCTTCAACTTGCGCATGACTTTTAACTCAACTTTATTACCAATCTCATCCCATTCCTTATCATGCTTTTTTTCTGCTGCTGACTTACAACTGAAATGACAGCCACCACCCCAGATACTGATTACACCAATCAAAAACCCGAAATCGTACCAACCGCCTGTATTGTTTACTTCGTATACAAGAACACTATCGTTAAATACATGAACAATCATACTGATGATAGAAATGATTCCATGCCAGAGGCCATATAAAAACCCTGCCTGACTGTCATTTGAAAACTGGGAGTCACCTGCCGCACATGAAGTCAGCAAGACAAGAAATGAAACCAGAAAAAGTACTTTGAATGAAAAACGATTAAATATGTACATAACAAACTCCATTGTTATTAATATTTTTCTACATCAACAAATCAACTCATTATCTATTACATACAGCACGTACGATCTCTACAGGACCTTTTTTTAGAACATACTTCATTAAGCTGGCAAACAACTGCCTAGAGACTTTTGTTTGCTGCTATTTTCAAAACATTTATTTCTTAAACTTAATGAATAAGCCGGCCGCAATGCAAACAGCTCCAGCTATATAAAGCATCATCACATTATCTGAGTGAGACCCGGTAAATGCATTTGATAGTTGGGAACTAAAACCACCAGACTTCTGATACCCCCAAATCGCAAGACCTGCACCAGCAACTATTAAAACAATACTTATAATTTTATTTGTAGGTTTTATCATTTTATCTCCATCATTTGAACATATAAAAATTTTGTTACTACTATTATTATCAATTTATAGCGCATATAAATCAAAAACTGATCAAGTTCTAGTTGATTTTTTTCTGCCTTTGAGCATTAGCCCAGTTCTTTACAATTAATGGACGCTCTTCAGGTCCATATGTATTTATTTCCGGACCACTACCGGTATCAGTATTAATAGAAATCCAGACTTGCGATTTATCATCTACCACCATCTGAAAGACCTTTGACACAACCACATCATTAGGCCATATTATCGTTTGATACTGATATTTACCAGTTAACACCACATCTTTAACGGTAAACTTTGCATCAAACTCTGGCTTATATTTTTTCCATTCCAGCAATACATCTTCCTTTTTTATCCCGACCATATACAGATGAAAAACTGTATCTTCCCATATTTTTGTGCTCCTTCCGTAGATGGTCTTTATGTACGCCGCATCAAATAACTGATTATTGCCACCAAACTCTTCATCACTCTGCTTTCTTAATTGCAACAAACGCAATGCGTACTTGGTAGACAAACACTGTGTATCTGCATGAAGTTCATTTTGGCATAATTTGTTACGCGCTTTAACCCAATGACGTTGCTTTTTTCGTAAATCAGATCGCTCAGTATCAGGTAAAGTTTTGCGTAGCTGACGATAAAGCTTTCCCATTTCTCTGTCGGCCCGAGCCAGAACAGGTTGGGCACAAATTTCTTTCTCTATATGCGTATCAGCTTTATCACAATTGAATCCCGCCTCGAAGACCGTACGTTTTTGTTTGAAAAACTTCTGATTATTATCCTCACCAACAATTGTAATACCCCGATCCCATTTCTGTTTACCTTGTGTAAAAACCAACCGGGTATTATTTTTTTTATCAAATACATGCCCATCATCAGTATATACAGCCTCACCCTGAAAATAGGTTACCTCATTAGGCCCATAACCAACATCATTGCCAGCATTACGATAACTAAAACCATTTTTAGTTACTTTAGTAATTCTCAGAAAATCATATATATTGACCGATTTTTTTAGTTCCTCTTCTGGCATGATGTAACTCAAGCTATCTACATTTTTCCAGAGCCCCCCCACTTTCGAACAAGATCAGAACCGGAGTCATCCGCATATAGTGAAGAGCTGAATAGCAACATAAAAAAAAACACAAACAGCATCACAAGACCAGATTCTTGTCCCCACCATATCTGTCTATAGTTTTGATTACCAAGTTGATTGAGATTAATTACCATCTGTATATCTATTTTCTTATATTCATGAGTTATCAATATTTTTTATTCCGGCACAGTATAGGTTTTCTGAAAAAAAACGACTTTCGGGTCCATTGCCTTTAAATACCATTCTAAAAACCATATTTATTAGCAACTGAAATTTACCTAATACTTTTTCAATAAACCTTTTCCAGGGAGGTGTATATGTTGGCTGAGGAAAAGCAAAACTCCCTTTGTAACCGCATTCATTTACATTGAAATCTGAAAAATCGAAGCACTCTCTGAAGACAATCAAATCCATAAGCTCAAAATTGTGAGTTGGTATAAATGATGTATTAAAAAAAGCTTTAAGTATAAAATTTATATATCTAAAGTTTGGAATACTAACAATCAGCGTACCTCCTGGCTTAAGAATATTAATATGTTTTTTAACAACATCCTTAGGATCACTAAAGTGTTCGATAAATCCAGAAGAGTAAACAATATCAAAATAATTCCTATATTTATCCTGAAACTCTTCATCAAAAAAATCAGCTTCGATAACATGGTCAGCAGGAATTCCGTTTTTCTCGAATACCCGTTTATTCATCTCAGCACCAGACTTTGAATACTCTATACCATAAGGGACACAGTTATACTTATGTTTAAAAGAGACCATATTGTCTCCGGGCGCAGATCCAACCTCAACAATACTCAATCCTTCTTCCTTTGGTATATGCTTTTCAATAAAAGCGCTATAAAGGTAGTTAGAATAACTTGATGAATTCTTTTTCCACCAAGAGACATTATTTTCAGAACCTTTATCTACCAGATCATCACTAGACATATCTTCATAAATATCATTCCAATATTTTTTATTGGTTAATTTTATATTACTCATTTATATACTCTAGTTATTTAGAAACTCTATCTAAGAAGGGGGGCTATCTCTTAAAAAAGGCGACAACAAACGCTAACACTAATGATTCCATTTGTCACCGCCCTCTTGATATTTTCCAGGATTTTCAGGTTATGTCAGTCAGTATTCTTTTAAAAGGTATGTAACTGACTGCTATAAAGACCCTGGTGAAGCAAGCTGTTTGATCATTGAGTTAGCAATGATTCTGCTCAATTTAGTAAAACCTTCAGCCAGGAGTTTTGGATTCGCCGCATATTCTTCCATTTCATAAGGAGTTACTTCTTCATCACTTGGAAACTTAAGGCTTTCATGAATGTTAAGAACGTGCCTTCCATTGCTATCAAAAACCTTTCCACCTACTTCTAGCATTGGCTCAACGGCAGAACTAAATGGTCCGTCTGGATGTATACCATAAAAAATAATTTCTAACTGGACACTCACATCACCCTTATCCTTAGCTAGTTTTATTTTAGTGTCTGGTGAAGCCAGCTGTTCTCTAAAGGTCTTTCTAACGACTTTTTTCAGGTCAATGTTTCCCTTTTTTAATAAAGCAGAAAATTGTAGCTCTGTAGATGATTCACCGGCAATAGCTGCTCCTAACAAACCACCAATTGCATTACCCCATACCTGTCCAGGAGTTTGTATAAATGGCTGTACCTCCAATGTCACTTCTGGTTGAACTGAAACCGTTCGAATCTCAAAATTCGCTGGTAACGCACTATCAGGCTGAACCATTTGTGACATACAACCTGACAGTGAAACAATCGTTATTATTATAGTGAGTACTTTATGCATCCCATTCCCCAAATCATGTGTGAAAGATAGTTATAATATACTGATTTTATTTATTGATTATGTATCAACATCAAACCACATAATAGATCAAGACTTCGTTAATCCCCTAGTAACTTTTAAATATTTAACGTGATATTAGTCACAGTTTTATTCTTTTTATTATCAAGGAATAAAATATATATCGTCTCATTTTAAGTAAATTAAATGTATATCAGGTCAGTCAATCGGGCTCGTAAATTTCTTGCGTGCATGCTCCACTTTACTTCTGATCACACAACCCTCTGCATGATCATTAACCAGCCCCATTGCTTGCATAAATGCATACGCAGTCGTAGGCCCAACAAACTTCCAGCCTCGTTTTTTCAAATCTTTTGATAAAGCAATCGATTCTGCAGAGGTAGAAACAGTTTGCGGCTCTGCTAATTTTTTTGGATCAGGTTCATAGCGCCAGATGTAAGCCGCCAGTGAACCTTCCTGCTTTACCATTTCCTGTGCTCGCTTTGCATTATTGATTGTTGCTTCAATCTTTCCACGATGACGAACTATCCCCTCATCTTTCAGCAGACGCGTCACATCACGCTGTGTAAAACGCGCAACCTTGTCAAAATCAAAATGATGAAATGCAGCCCGAAAATTCTCGCGCTTTGCCAGAATAGTTCGCCAGCTTAAACCAGACTGGAAACTCTCAAGACATATTTTCTCAAACAAACGATGATCATCGCTAACTGGAAAACCCCATTCAGTATCGTGATAGGGTAGAAATTCTGGTGTTGCATCACACCATCGGCAACGTAATTTACCATCAACTCCCTTTGTTGTTGTACTCATTCATCGATCTCATTTTACTCAAGAAGTTAAAACTATCTAAGGCATACTTTAAATTTTGAGTACACTAACGCATATGATCCAATGCCTCAAAATCACGGTTAACCATCTCCACATCACCAAGATTGTATTCGATCAGTTTACGAAGGTGAACCATGCTTTGATCATCGATAGATTCGCAACAAATACCTACACGATTTTCTATTTTATGAGCAACAGTACCGTTCATAATGATCTGACATTCTTTTGATTCATCAAGATTAATAATTAACTGGCAAGGGACACCCGGCCCGGGCGTTGCACCCGTACAGGCAGCAATCAGCGCTCCTTTTATTGAAAC
>Ga0316206_1001930_pt1 | contig 15747 bp, 10 predicted proteins | sample 6monthpyrite_MG_FD_204942 | JGI IMG/M metagenome (GOLD analysis project Ga0316206, IMG submission 204942) | Microbial mat bacterial communities from mineral coupon in-situ incubated in ocean water Damariscotta River, Maine, United States -... | ecosystem: Environmental > Aquatic > Marine >... | reverse complement strand
ATTTTTGTGGTGCATCTAACAAATGAATTGATAGGGCAATATAATGTAAAAAACTTTTCTAATACACTGGCCAGTAGATACCCACTAACACCGGATAATAATTTTTGATCAATTTCAATTTCTACATCAAGGCCATTACATAATGATGAGCGGCCATTTATAGTTAATGGAGCAGTTGTCTGTTTAACAGTAATATCAGATATTGATTCAATTAATAATTTAGTACTTCGTCTATCAGTAAAATCATATAGATTCATTATTTCTTTTAATGAGCTGGCAGAGTCTCCATCAGACGTCAGTGATAAGTAATTAAGATTTAAGTGGGATAATAATCGCCACCTTGCCTTGTTCTTTAAAGGAGGGTAAATGGTTGCGGTAGGCTGATGAATAAATTGTATACTCTCGGTTGGCGGAGAATTGCTGATGCAATATAAATCAGACTGATCAGAACCAATAGATATTATGCTTGGGAAGTCATGATTACAGCATGTTGTTTCAAGCAATAATACATGGTTGTCTTCAGAAGCAGGATCGAAGTTTATATCAGATAAAGAAATATGGGTGCCGATCTTTGGCATATATTTTTTATTGCCATTTTGTTTGTGTCGTCTTTCAGTAGTCCAGAATACGGTATTCTCATTCAGGTCATGTTCTTTACCATAAAAAGGTGTGTATTGATGTATGTTGCCGCTAGCATCGCTGACTGAAACATTGTCTACGGAGTAAACTTCTAATGAATTGAATTGCCGCAGATCAGGTATTATTTCATAGGAGTTTTCATAGTGTGTTAATTTAATGGGCTCTGCTTGTATAGGGAAAAGATTAATGACGGGTGTACATGCTAGTAGCATATTATCTTTTGTGATATTCCTTTCCAGTTCCATGTCGGCACTATCAAGATAAATATATATATTTATCTCATCTTTGTAGTTTTCATCAAAATGAGATGCAATATCATTTAGATCAATAAACATAAATTTTTCTGGGAAAACAAAAAATTCAGTAAGTAATCTATAGCCAATAAATGAGTGTTTAGGGTAAGGGAGTAGACCCTCATCTTCGTCAAAACCGACTTGTTGGAGTGTTTTCCTGTCAAGATAAACTGGTTTTAGGTCATCTTCAGAGTGAGTCATGGTTATACCGTGACAATTTCTAAAGATCAATTCATAAAAAGGGTGTATAAATTGAGGCTGGCCTTTGAGGTAGAAGCGTAACTTGTCAAAGTTTAGTTCATTGATTTCAAAATCATTATTTATTGTTTTTAATTGAATATGTAAAACTGAACCGGCGCCGCGAGCATGTTTTGATCCAGGTGTAGAAAATGGTCTGCATTTTATCTGAGCTTTTGTAACGGTTACAGGAATCATTTCGACAGGATAAACTGTTTTAAAGCGACACTGTGTGTCATTAAATTTAGGTGTGTCTAAAAATGAATTTTCATTAATAACAGAAACCGAATCTGCTTTAGTGTCATCGGGTGTAAACTGTATAACGGAGCATGAAGGAATTTGCCTTAAATAGTGAGGGTATAAAACGTTTAAAAAGGCATCGCTAATTTCTGGAAAATCATCTTCAAGTTTGTACTGTATACGCGCATTAAGAAATGCAAAGCTTTCTATTAGTCGTGATACATGTGGGTCTTCTATAGTGTCATCGGCAATGCCTAGTCTAGATGCTATTTTAGGGTGTTGTTCAGAGAATTCTTTACCTAGTAATCGTATATAGGCGAGCTCTTTTTCGTAATAGGGGAGTAACTCGTCAGACATTATGCTTCCTCAATACTGACGTTTCTGGAAATAGGTTCCAGAATAGAGTCAAAAATAATCTTTTCAGGCATGGGTTCTGCGTAAAGAATTGCTTCAATTCTAAAGCGAAGTGTTCTATCTGTATAATCAGAATTTTCCATGTATTTAACTTTTACTGATTTAAATCTAGGCTCAAAGTATCTAATTGTTTTTTCTATGTGTTTGCAAAAGTCTGATCTCTTTTCAATATCTATCATATTTATAGTTGCAAGATCTGGTAGGCCATAATTCACAAGTGATTTATCGACTTCTGTGAGCTCTTCAGGCAGGTCGCTGATTCTGTATCTTGAATTGAATAAATTTTCTAAATCTCTTCGAACACTGTTTTTTAATAAATTGAGATTAAATTTTTCACTATTCTGTTTGTCTTTGTGACTTATTTCAGGTGAGTCATCAATAATTCTATCCAGAATCGAAGGCCGTAGTTTCTGTTTGATAGATAGTTGTCGCATTTTTTAAACCTATCTCGATGAGTAAGTGTTAGACAATTCAGTAACCAGTTCCAGTTCGGAAACCATATTGTCTAATTGGTAGTGTGGTTTAAGATAAATGACACAAAGGAATTTACCTGGGCTCGATGGCTTTTCTCTAACGCTGACATTTGCTTCTCGTAATGGGTATCTTGCCTGTTCGTCCCATTCTAAATCTTCTCTCCCAGTTGTGTAACGATGTAACCAGTCCTGCAAATAACGCTCGCATTCATCAGCAGTCAAAAATGAACCTACTTTATCTCTTATAATTACTTTTAGATAATGAGCTATTCTTGAGCCACAAAATATATGTTGCAGCATAGTTGATAATTTTGAATTAATATTGAGTGAGTTATTTCCATTTTCAGAGATAGACTGAACCGATTGATTGCTATAAAAAGCTGAATACACAGTGTTATAACATTGACATAGCGGCATAAATCCTAAATCACTTAACCTTCTTTCAAGGCTGTCTGTGATTAATACATCTGTGTTCAGTTTAACGGCAACGCCTTCAGAGTCCGTTTTATGGCTATCATGATTAAGGTTTGTCACCAATCCGCCTGACTTTAAACCTCTTGGGACACCTCTAATATGTCCAAACCATCCCACATTAATAAATTCTCTGATAAGGATAGCGCCAAATACATAACACGCATTGCCCCATAGATAATTTTTAGCATTATTGGTAGTTAATATTTCATTGAAGATGATTTTTTGTTTTCCTAATAATTTATTAGTATATGGTTTGCGTGATAAATAATGAGGCAGAGTTAGTCCTACAAATCGTGAGTCAGGTCGCTGTCTTAATCGTTTCCATTTTAAATATTCAATATTTTTAAACGATTGCTCAAACTTTATTGATGAAGTCAACTCTGTAAAATGATCTAAACCAAATAAGTCTGCTGAAGCGGCTGCCACAAATGGTGAAAAAGCAGCAGCACAAATGGCGCTAATTCCCTCAAGTGTTGCCATGTCATCATAAGGATGGTCTTTGCTTGGTAGGTGAGAAATTTCATAATCACCTAGTATCACACCATAAGGTTCACCACCTGGTAAGCCATATTCTTCTGAATAAATTTTAGAAAAGAGTGTGCTCTGATCAAATTCAATGGCCTTACTTATATCTTTTGATATTTCTTTCCAGCTAATATTAAAAATCTTTATTTTTACGCGCTTGTTATAAGCTGATTCATTTACAAGATATTCAATGCCGCGCCATCCGGATTCGAGTTTTTGGAATTTTTCATTATGAATAATATTATTTATGTTTACATTAATAAGTTCGTCAATATTATTGATAACCCAGCTAATACTGGCTTTTATCTGACGTTTATTTAATGAGGTATTGTCTTTTTTTAATGTGACTATCCAGTCTTTAATTAGATTGTTAAAGATCGTTCCGGAATGTTGCCCTGCATGGAATTGGGAAACAATTAAATCGAGGATTTGTGCGTTATCTATTTTTTCTGAGCGTTTAGAATAGGCAAGCTGTGACATACAATCAACTAATCTCGAATAGAAAAAGATACCAGGATTAGGACTCCTGGTATCTATCAGCTATTTAACCGCCTGAGTTAGGTATGGTAGCAACCATACGAAGTGATGCTGTTAATTCTTCCATCTGTAACCAGGGGCGTAACCATGCAATTGCACTGTACGAACCAGGTGAGCCTGGAATCTCTTTAACTTCAACTTTAGCCTCAGCAAGAGGGAATTGAGCCTTCATGACAGCGCTAGCATCAGGGCTTCCATTGACATATTTATTGATCCATTGATTCAGCCATTCTTCACCTTCTTCAACTGTCATGAATGAACCAATTTTGTCTCTCGCCATAACTTTCAAGAAATGAGCAATTCTGGATGTAGCCATAATGTATGGGAGTCGTGCTGATATCATTGCGTTTGCAGTGGCATCAGGGTCATCAAATACTTTTGGTTTCTGAGTGGTTTGGGCGCCAAAGAAAACAGCGTAATCTGTATTCTTATAATGGCAGAGCGGTAAGAAGCCCATTTTGCTAAGCTCGGCTTCTCTGCGATCTGTAATACCAATTTCAGTAGGACATTTCTGATCATAGTCACCATCATCCGATACAAAAACATGACTCGGAAGACCTTCAATTTTACCACCGTTTTCTGCACCACGAATTGCTGTGCACCAGCCATTCTCTGCATAGGCTTTTGTAAGTGTGGTACCCATTGCATAAGCAGCATTCATCCAGCAATATTCATCATGATCTTTCTTGGTGTGTCGACCTGAATCATCCAGTGCGGCTTCTTCGAAGTTAAATGTGTCAATTGGTTTTGTAGCGCTACCATAGGGTAATCGAGCTAATACACGTGGCATTACCAGTGTTACAAAGCGAGAGTCTTCACTATCTCTGAAGCTACGCCATTTGATATATTCCTGTGATTCAAATATTTTTTCCAGATCTCTTGGTTTTGATAGTTCTTCATAACTTTCAAAACCAAACATATTTGCACCAGCAGCAGCAATGAATGGACAAAAACCTGCAGCAGCGACATTTGACATATTTGATAATAAATCCATGTCATCAGGATGGCTTGAGAACTCATAGTCGCCAATTAATGCTGAATAGGGTTCACCACCTGCAGTGCCGAATTCACTCTCGTAGATTTTCTTGAAAATCTGACTTTGGTCAAATTCAACTGCTTTATCAAGATCACGGAATAGCTCTTTTTGCGAAATATTCATCAGCCGAATTTTAAGTTGTGCACCTGTTTCAGAATTCATAACTAAATGATTAAGTCCGCGCCAGGAGCCTTCCAGTTTCTGAAATTTCTGTGAACGCATAACCGCTGCGAGTTGTTTTGACATGATTTCATCAATCTGATCAATCGCGGAATTGATGGTAACTGAAAGGTTCTTATTCCAGCTAACAGTTCCACCTAATGCCTGTTTGGTTAGTTCTTTTAACAGGTTTTCTGTTTCATCTTTAGGTGTTTGTTTAGTTGCAGTGATTGCTTGCTCAAGAAGGCTGACGCTTTCCGCTTCTTCTGCAACTGCTTCTGTTTGTTCTTCAGTACTCATTATTCATCACCTTCTTTATTTTCTTCACCAACACCTAATTCATCAGATAGGGCCTGCAATGCTTCAGTGCTGCTTAATACATCTTCAAGAATGTTTTCCAGTTCTTCAGATCGGTCGGCTTTAGTTAATAAATCTCTTAGTTTATTTCGAGTATCTAAAAGATTTTTAAGAGCAGGTACCTGATCAACAATCTTGTGAGGCTCAAAGTCTTCCATATTCGAAAAGTTAAGCGCTACTGGTGTCTCAGTGTCATCACCAGCAATCGTGTTTTCAACTTTTAATTCGAGTGAAGGAGCTATTTTTCCAAGTATTTCATTAAAGTTGTCACGGTCAATTTGTGAAAACTTTCTATCTTTTATAGCTTTTTTGTCAGTGTTATCACCAGAGTAGTCACCCATGACACCACAAACAAATGGCAGTTCTTTTTCTACAACTGAACCATTTGTTTCAACGTCATAAGTAATATGTACACGTGGTTTCCGTACTCTTTTTAGTTTGTCATGGATGCTTTCTGACATAGTTTCATACCTTCTTTAATACATTCTGGTGAATGGTTGTGGCTAAATGCCTAATATTCATCTTCTAGTTTTATTCCAGTCAGATGACTGTAATGTTCACGGGAAGAGTTATCAGGAATTAATTCTTGAATAAGTTGCTCTAATGGCATATTTCCCCAATCCACTGCGCGTTGTAATACCGCGGGAATAGGTGAATGAGGTTCTGTTTTTTTAAAAAAATCTGAAATTCTTAGTAGCTGTTTAAATGCTTCTTCGCGAGATGTAATAGCACTGGTCGATACTGATTTGTTATTATTTTCTATTGAGCTAGTGATATCGCCGGATTCATCCGTTTCTTCTTCGCTACTTTCAAGTACATCACCTGCAAGGTGCTTAATAGCGCCGACGCATTCCTCAAGAACATTAAGAATGTTTCTGGTAGGAGGTGCGATATCAAGACCGCAATATTCATCTAGCTTATGGCTTATGGCTTTGTAATCATCAATGCACTGATTGAGATCGCTGATAGTTTTAATAAAAAACTCATCAGGTGTCTCACTTACTGATTGTTGAATATCGGTTAAGCTGAAGCCGGCACTATTAATACGATTTTGGCGGTCATTCTCATCATGAATTTTCTGAATATCGAGTGCTTGCTGATATTGCCAGAGACTAAAAGACTCGTGTGTGCTTCCGGCTGTAATATTTACGTTACGAATTGGTGAGATTAATACGCCCTCAGCACCTTCACCGTTAAGCCCAGTTAGTGGTGCAACGCGAGTTTCGAGGCCATCTTCATCGGGCATAGGGTATAACTCATCCCAATATTCCTCAATTAAGCCACGTATAAGTTCAAAGCCATGCTTTAAACCACTGAAACCTTCCTTTCGGACGAGTGCTTCTGTATACCAGCAGCATATTTCAATATCTTTCGTTTGTTCACAGAGAACCTGAGGGGCTTGTGTGATGATGGTGAGCCATTCAGGAATTTCAGAGGTGTTGTTATCAAATATATTAGATCTTTCAGCTGCGCGCGCAGTTGTTCGGGCATCTTTTAAAGAGTAATAATTCTGAGTTATTTCAGGTTCAACTCGGGCATCTGCACCAGTAGGCTGAGATTCTGAGATGGGACTGAGGAGAGTATCAATATCCATGACGCGTGCGTTATCCATATATCCTTATCATTACACTTCCTTGTTAATATCCTGGTTGCTTGTTTTAGATAATCCATATCAGCAACATTGGTAATAACATACACAAGTCTCGACATGAGTTCAATATTTTTAATATTAGTTAATACTATTTATTTGATTTATGGTGTTTTTTTGTGGTTTAGCTAAAAAAAACTTATCGATTTTTTTGAATTTTTAGCAAAGTCAGTTGTACTTATAAATTTACCTTATGGCAATTTTCTTTAAAGTGACTGGTAAAATAATAATTGAATGTTTAGAATGGTTTGCTCATGGAACAGGTTTGTGGATTGTATAACCTGCCAATTGTTAGTTTTGAACGAGTGATGGAAAGTCTTGTTATTTACAATTGTTAAGTCTCCTGAAGCGGTGGCTCTTGCTGAAACAACTAAAAATATCGGTAAGAATGGAGCAAGTATTGGACGTGGTAGAGATAACTCATGGGTTTTACCAGACCCAGAGCGATTCATGTCGTCTCTTCATACTGAAATCGTTTTCAAAGATAATAAGTACTATGCTATTGATCACAGCACAAATGGTACGTTCCATAATGACTCCTCAGACGAAATTGGAAAAGATAATCAGGTTGAATTAATAGATGGTGATTGTTTAATAATCGGCGATTACGAAATTGTCGTTAGTTCACTGCAAGAAAGTGAACAGCAAGAAGTACAACAAAATGGTCCTTTTGCCTCAGTAGCTGAAGCTGCTCCTGTTATTCCACCGGCCAATTCCTTCGAACAAGATTCAATACCTATCAATGATTCACCGTTATCGATGGGGATTAGTCATCAAATTTCAAATGACCAGCCTTTATTACAAGAAGAGCAAATCTTAGATCCTCTCATTGCTTTATCTGCTTCTGAGGCAGTTGAAGATGTGTTTTATGTTGGGACGCAGGGTGATCAAGGTAGTGCTTTAAATCAATCGATACAGTTTCCTGAAATGATTCCGGATAACTGGTTTGATATGCCTTTACCAAATCTGGACGAGCAGGTGGAATATAAGGATGCATCTATAACAGAGATGAATTATGCACCTGATGTGCTTCATCAGCGGCAGTTAAGGTCAGAAATAGGCGTTGGCGCAAAAGTATCAACAGACAATAAACGTGAACCTGAACTTAAAGAATTCCATTCAGGAAGTGAAGAGCCGTCTGCACCGCCAAGAAGGCCTGCTCCTAAAATATCTAGACCTCGTAATACAAAGATGGACCAGATAACACCTGATATTGTAAAAGAAAAACCGAAGAAAAAGGTAGCGCAAACAAAGGCAAAGCTTAATAAACCTGAGATATCAATATCATCAAATGAAGATTTAATTGCTGCATTAGGCTTGAATATTCAGGATATGACCGATCATCAAATTGATGATATTAATAATGTTGTTGCTGAGTTTTTACAAGTTGCCGTTAAAGGCCTGATGTTAATCCTAAAATCAAGAAGTACGCTTAAAAATGAATTCAGGATGAGCGTAACGACGATTCAGTCGGTTGAAAATAATCCACTTAAGTTTTCTCCTTCATTAGAAGATGCAATGGTCAATATGTTTGTTCGTTCAGGTAATGCTTATATTGATCCGGTAACAGCTATGAAAGAAGGTATAGAAGGTATTGCTGATCATCAATTCGCAGTTTTTGCTGGAATGCGCTCTGCATTCAACCATTTACTTGAGAGATTTAACCCTCAGATACTTGAGGCAAAATTCAATAAGCAGAAGTCTAATAGTGTGCTTTCCAGTAAAAAAGCTAAAAACTGGGATTTCTATACCGGTTTATATGAAGATATTATAAAAGACAGAGATGATTCATTTCAGTATTTATTTGGTGATGAATTCGTTCAGGCTTACGAGCAACAAATGCAGCAATTAAAGCTAACAAGAGCAAACACAAAAGAATAATAGTAATAATTAATGGATTAATAAATGATGGAAAATGCAGGATCTTTAACCAAAAAATGTCTTTTTTTTACTCTACTAGTAGGTAATCTTTTATTTTTAACGGCCTGCAGTAATGTTGCAAGTGTTCTTAATCTTGATGCTGATCTTGAATTAAATGTTGTCGCAAAAGAAGATATTAATCCAGATGATTCGGAACGAGCTTCACCGTTAGTTATCCGTTTATACGAGCTTAAAGATAATAAAAAATTTGAAGGTATGGAGTTTTACGATATATACCTGAATGATAAAAAGATACTCGGCAAAAACCTTATAGAGAAACACACCCTAAAACACTTTGTACCGGACACAAAGCGTAAAAAACAATTTGTTTTAAACAAAAAAACTAAGTTTGTAGCTCTGTTTGCAGAGTTTTCAAATTACAAGGACTCTGAATTTAGAGCAGTGGTTGAAATTGATCCTCACTTTGATAGAAAAATAGATGTCGTACTTACGGGTACCAGTTTACAGGTTGATTATAAGAAAAGTGAGCCGTTTTTCGAAGTGGAACCAGTTGATGAGTTTGAAGCTGGTGTAAAAGAAGCAAAATCAATAACTGAAGCATTGCCAGGTCAATAAGTGGTATAGCGGTTTTAGCAGGGAGTAGTAACATGGCAGTTAATAGTAAGGTTATATGGTCTGAAGGAATGTTTCTCAGTCCGCAGCATTTTCAGCAACAAGATCGCTATTTTGAAAGATATATCGAAAACAGGTGCTCAGCGTTTTCTGGTTACGGCTGGGGAGTAAAAAACTTTGTTATTGATCATCAGTTATTGGGTTTAGGGAAAATTTCCTTTGCTTCAGCTGAAGGTGTCTTCCCGGATGGTACGCCATTTAATTTCCCTGATATAGACGAGCCACCACCAGTTTTTGAGTTACCAGAAAATACACATAATAGTGTCGTATATCTGGGTATTCCACTGCGCCGTTCAGGTGCGCAAGAAGTTTTAGCTGAAGGCAATAGGTCCGGGCTAGCTCGATATGAGGCTAGTGATCATGCGGTACATGATGTTGTTTCTGAAGAGAGTGATAGTCGTCAAATTCAGGTTGGTAAATTACGAATCAGATTGTTATTAGAGACAGATGATCTGAGTGGGTACGCCTGTATTGGTATGATGCGAGTTGTAGAAAAAAAAGATGATCAGCAGATATTACTTGATAAGAGCTACATCGTTTCTACTACAGAGGTTAAAAGTTCTGATGTTTTAAAAGGATTTCTTTCAGAACTCTCTAGTATGTTAAATCATCGAGCTGAATCTATTGCGGGTCGCTTGTCTGATGCAAGAAGAGCAGGAACGGCAGAAGTTTCTGATTATCTTTTATTACAGCTTATAAACCGAGTTGAACCTTTAATTGTACATTACACGCATATTCGAGGTCTGCAACCTGAGTATCTTTATTCAACTCTGGTACAGCTTGCTGGAGAGTTGGCAACGTTTACTACGCCTGGTAGAAGGGCGCCAAGATTCACAAGTTATTTACACGATGATCTGGAAAAAACATTTAAACCTGTTATTCAGTTCTTAAGACAATGTTTTAGTTCGGTCTATGAACAAAGTGCGATTTCCATGAGTTTTGTAGAACGTAATTATGGTATACGTGTAGCTGAGATCAGTGATCGTAGTTTAATTGAGTCTTCATCATTTATTCTGGCTGTTAAAGCTGAAGTCTCGACAGAAGTTATTTTGAACAGGTTTAGTGCACAAACTAAGTTAGGTCCTGTTGAACGAATTCGTCAGCTTGTTAATGCGCAGATGCCAGGCATTGGTTTAAAGGCATTATCTGTCGCACCAAGACAAATTCCGTTTCATTCTGGTTTTACCTATTTTCAACTTGATTCCAGTAGTCCTTACTGGCAGGAAATGAAACAGTCAGGAGGATTTGCCTTACACATAGGTGGAGAATTCCCTGGTTTAGAAATTGAGTTCTGGGCAATCAGGGAGTAGTTGAAATGGATGAACTAGCCGACAAAACTGTTATACGATCTGCTCGTCAGGCTTCAGCAGATCAGACTGTGGTCAGGCCTTCGCCTGGCAGAAGAGGTGGGCAGCAACCAAAGCAGACTATCCCATCTGATAATTTTGAAATGCCACCTGTTACTCAGGCTGCGCATGCACCTGCACCTCAACGTCATATTAATCCTGATATTGTTTTCCAGCAAATAGGGATGCACATTAATCCTTTGATTAGTTGTTCATCAGTTTTGTTAGGTGTTTTTAGCAGTTTAAAAAACACCATGACACATAATGATGAAAATGGACTTTATTCACGTCTGGTAAATGAAATAAAGTTATTTGAACGGCATGCTAAAGAAGAAATGATCCAGCCAGAAATTGTTTTAGCTGCAAGATATGTGCTTTGTTCAATGTTAGATGAAGCGATTTTGAATACACCCTGGGGAAGTACAGGGCAGTGGTCACAACATACTTTGTTGAGTACTTTTCATAATGAAACAGCTGGTGGTGAAAAATTCTTTTTATTGTTAGATCGTATGAGAGAAATGCCATCAGAAAATATTGATATTTTGGAGTTAATGTATCTTTGTTTAAGTTTGGGTTTTGAAGGTAAATATCGCGTTACTCATAATGGCAAAGAACAGATTGAATTAATCAGAGATGACTTGTTTGCTTTGATCAGAAACCATAGAGGTGAATTTGAAAGAGATTTATCATTTGGTTGGCGTGGTAGTGAGCACAATACATCTACATTAACTCAATATCTCCCGCTTTGGGTCGTTGCAAGCGTGTTTGCTGCGATCATGTTTTTTAGTTATCTGGGCTTCAGGGTATGGTTGTTTGAATCTTCATTTGAAGTGACAGACAGAATAGAAAAATTTAATACGGTGCTAGAAGAAAATACCAATAAAAAATCAGCTTTCTCTTTTGAAAAATCAACAAATAATAACAGCGATAATATTTTTAAAGTGAGAGGGTCTGGCAATGAGTAAAATTGTTGGTTTTATAAAAGACCCAAGATTTATTTCACTGGTTGGTCTGCTTGCTCTTTCCTGCCTCATCTGGTTTGCAGGTCCTTATGTTCGTTTTGGTGAAGGGAACTATGCACCTTTAGAGTCTGATATTGCCAGACTGTTGTTCATTATAATTATTCTGGTGGTGTGGGGTTTGAATAACCTTCGTCATCAATATGTAACGAATAAAAAAAATGATGAGTTTATTAATGATATTGAAAATGATAATAGTCAATCATCAAATGATAATGTACAAAGCGCTGAAGAATTAAAAGTTTTAAATGAACGTTTTACTAATGCTCTGGATACATTAAAGAAACTTCGAGTAAAAGGTAAGCTTCAACACTCTAAAGCGGTTTATGAATTGCCCTGGTATATTATTATTGGTCCACCAGGGTCAGGTAAAACAACAGCATTAGTAAATTCTGGTTTAGAATTTCCACTGGCTGACCAACTTGGTTCTGCATCTCTTCAGGGTGTTGGTGGCACTCGTAACTGTGACTGGTGGTTTACTAATGAAGCAGTAATGATTGATACAGCAGGCCGTTACACAACACAGGATAGCCACAGGGGAATTGATAGTTCAGCATGGAATGGTTTTTTAAAGCTTCTAAAGAAGAACAGACCCAGAAGACCTATTAATGGCGCTATCATTGCAATCAGTGTTCAGGACTTATTGCTTCAGACTGAAGAAGAGCGCTCATGGCATGCAAAGACAATTAGAAACAGGATCGACGAGTTAACGTCACAGCTAGGCGTCAGGTTCCCTGTCTATATTATGCTGACAAAATGTGACCTTATATCTGGGTTCACAGAATTTTTCAACGACTACGGGCATTATGATCGTGAAGAAGTTTGCGGTATTACTTTTCCATTAGGTGAACAACAATCAACTGATTTTGACTGGTGGAGTGGTGAATACGATAAGCTGGTCGAAAGAATGTTTGATCGCGTATTAGGACGAGTTCATCAAGAAAGAGATGTTAACCGAAGAACAAAAATCCAATCGTTCCCTTCAGAGTTGTCTAATTTAAAATCATCAATTGAAACTTTTTTGAGGCAAACGTTCTCGTCGAGTCGCTTTCATGATAAGCCTTATCTACGAGGCGTCTATTTTTCAAGCGGTACACAGGATGGTACACCAATTGACCGTCTGATGAGTTCTATATCAAGTAACTACGGAATGAATCCTGATGTGGTTGCTGCTGCCCCAGGACAGGGAAAAAGTTATTTTATTGGGCGATTGTTTAAAGAATTAATTTTCACTGAATCTGAATTAGTTGGCACTAATAAAAAAGCGGAAAAAATATACTCTTATGGAAGAAAAGCAGCGTATGTTAGCCTGGTTACAGCTTTCTTTGGTACTCTGGTTGCCTGGACGGGTAGTGTTGCTAGTAACAAATTATTATTGAATGAAGTTGATGCTTATCTAACAAAGTATGAAACCGAAAATCGGCGTATTAAACCCTGGAATACTGATTTAAGAAGGGTGTTGCCAACACTAAACGCATTGCAAACAGCCAGTGAGGTTTATGATCAGAACGAACATCCATGGCTTAATAACCTCGGGCTCTTTGATTCAAGTGTTGATGATCATCTAGATGCTTTGTATGTTTCAAACTTGAAACAGCTCATGGAGCCTAGAGTAATCAAATATCTTGAACAAGATCTAAAGCAATCGCTTAATGAGCCAGGCCAATTGTATGATGGTTTAAAATCATATCTTATGTTTCAGGAGCCTTCACATTTTGAAAAAGATCATTTGATTAGCTGGTATAAATCATCCTGGAAGCATGCATTTAATAGCAAACAAGTTGTTCAAAAACACTTAAATACACATTTTGTTGCATATCTGGATAATCTTAATGAACCTTTAAAGCTAGATAAACAGCTTATAAGTACTTCTCGTAATCGCCTTATGCGTATACCTGTATCAACCAGAGTATATGAGCGTATTAAATCGCATAAACAACTTTCTTCGCATGTAAATGTTGGTAATTATCTGGGCGAGTCATCGATAGAGTTATTTAAATATAACAATAAGTCATTAAATAGTTTTTCAGTACCATTTTTATTTACAAAAAATGCATATGAAGAATTAGATTTCACTGCGGATTCGCCATATCTTAATGAGATATTAAGTGATGACTGGGTGTTGTCGAAGAAATCCAATGCTACAAATTATTCAAAAAACTATCATTATGATGATAGTCAGTTAGAAGAAATTGGAAACAAAGTAAAAGCGCTTTATTTGGCTGATTATGCATTTCACTGGCAGAAGTCTCTTGATAGTCTGGATCTAAAGGGTTTTAAGTCTCTAAGTGACGCATCTAAGAAATTGTCAGAGCTATCAGATGCCGTGTATTCTCCGATCACGAGAGTCCTGGAAGTTGCTAAAGCTAACACACAGTTATCTCCATATGTACCACTTGAGATACCAGGTGCTGGTGACAAATCTGCAAAGGGTAAACTTGTAGCAGGTCTGGGTGGTTTTGTTGCATCAGCGATGGAAGGTAATAAGGTTGATAAACAATTCCGAAAACTAAATCAGCTTAATAGAGAGTCGAAAAATAAACCTGCTCCAATTGGCGCAACCTTAGTTTTGCTTAATGAGCTTTTCTCATATATTAATGAAATATTAATTTCACCTGAACCCAGAGAGGCCGCCTATAAAGCAGCTAAGAGCAGATTCTCTGGAGCAGGAAGTGATGTCTTTAGAAAGATACAGGTACACGCTGCCGGTTTGCCAGATCCTGTAGGCCGTTGGATGTTACAACTTTCGAAACAATCATGGGGAGTTGTTTTATCATCATCTAAAAGTTATCTTCAGCAACAGTGGCGAGTACAGGTGTTGAATGCATATAACGCAGGTATTAATGGTAAGTACCCGATCTATGGGCAGGCAAGTAATGAGCTAGAGTTATATGACTTTACGGAATTTTTTAAACCGGAAGGCACATTTAAAATATTTTCAGATCAATATTTATCTCCATTTATTAAAAAAGGTTCGAAGTGGTCACTTAAAAAGATTGATGGCAGAACAATAGGCTTATCTCGGTCTACAGTTGCTCAACTGCAACGCGGTAATTTAATCAGTCAGGTATTTTTTAAAACTAACCCTGAACAGCCATCTTTTAACTTTCAAACACGTCCATCTAAAATGTTAAAGTCTGTATCAAGATTTGTTTTAGATATGGGTGGTAATAAGTATTCGTATACTCACGGACCAAAATTCTGGAGTCAGCATTCCTGGCCTGGTGGTCCTGAAGCTCAGCGGGTAAGTATATATTTTGAAAAACTGGATAATGAGGTACTAACACGTGATTATGATGGTGCGTGGTCCTGGTTCCGTTTACTTGATCAGTCACGATTAAGTGCAACCCATCAACCAAATAAATTTAATGTTATTTATTCAATGTCCGATTCAGAAGTTAATTATGAAATCAAGGCGAATAGTGTAGTAAATCCATTTACAAAAGGATTGCTCAGTAAATTCCGGTGTCCAGGAGTTTTATAGATGCCTAATAATACTATTGGGATTTACGGAAAGCTTCCGGCACATGGTGACTTTGTGACCAGAGATTTGCCGCCAGCATTTATTAATATCTGGGATGAGTGGTTACAGAGAGGCATGCTTTGTTCACAAGAAGAACTTGGCGATAACTGGCTTGATATTTATCTCACAAGTCCTATTTGGCGGTTTGCATTTTCATCCGGCGTGCTGGATGAAAACAGCTGGGCCGGCATTATAATTCCTAGCGTAGATAGGGTGGGGAGGTATTTCCCATTTACTCTTGTTGCAAAATTACCAGTTGTTTCTAACGCATTTG
>Ga0316206_1001929_pt1 | contig 15747 bp, 15 predicted proteins | sample 6monthpyrite_MG_FD_204942 | JGI IMG/M metagenome (GOLD analysis project Ga0316206, IMG submission 204942) | Microbial mat bacterial communities from mineral coupon in-situ incubated in ocean water Damariscotta River, Maine, United States -... | ecosystem: Environmental > Aquatic > Marine >... | reverse complement strand
TTCGAGCCTGACAATAAGCCGACGTAGATGATGGAGGCAGTTTCATATCCTTCATTGCCGCAACAGCCTGAAGTTTACGAACAATTTCCTTACAGCCTCCATCCGCATCCAGTATTTGAGAGAAAAAGCGCAAGCTCGGGGTCGGACCAAACCAACCCATTGAAAAACATTGATAAACACTAAAAAACAAGCCATTATTTAGCCTTAAACATACCTTTTCATAACCCAAAACGATACTTTAAGGAGGAAGTACCATGCCTAGAGCCAACCGTCATTTTCTACCCGATCATATCTGGCATATTACTCACCGTTGCCACAAAAAAGATTTTCTACTCAAATTTGTTAAAGATCGTAAGAACTGGATTCACTGGTTATATGAAGCTAAAAAACGTTTTGGTCTGTGCGTTTTAAATTACACCGTCACGTCAAACCATATTCATTTATTAGTAAAAGATACAAAAGAAAATGCGATATCAAAAGCGATGCAATTAATCGCTAGCCGTACGGCACAGGCTTACAATATGAGAAAACATCGTAAAGGCGCTTTCTGGGAAGATCGTTACCATGCAACAGCGATTGATAGTCAGCAATACTTAATTCAATGTCTGGTGTATATCGATATGAATATGGTACGTGCGGGTGTTGTGCAGCATCCGGGGGATTGGGTGCAGAGTGGTTACAGGGAAATTCAGTCACCACCCAATCGTTATGCCATTATTGATCAGCAAGCGCTTATGCAATTAGCCGGCATAACTTCGTTAGATAGTTTACGAATTGCGCACCGTGACTGGATCAATGCTGAGCTGTTAAGTGAGCCAGGCAAACGTGAAGCTATATGGACAGAAAGCGTTGCAGTCGGTAGAGAAAATTATATTAAGTTGGTGCAGACAGAATTAGGGCAACGAGCAAATGGACGACAATGTATTAATGACGATGGTAAATACTTGCTTAAGGATCCCGCGGGTTCTTACAGCATTAGTTTTGATATTAAAATGGACGGTCTAAGCTAATAAAATGCCTGTTTATTCAGCTTTTTTTCATGTATTTTAATGGCTTGGCTTGGTCCGACCCCGTGCTTTAACCCCGTGCTTTAAAAATTTTAGATAAAAACATTAATTTGAAAGATACCACCAAAACGAAGTACTTTGCATGAAAATGTATAATGGAGAGATTAATATGTTCCGCTTGTTAAGAGCTGCCTTACTTGGATTGGTGATTGGGATATTTGTGCTCTGGAGCACCTATCCTGCCGCATTTATGGGTAAGGTTAACAGCTTTCTTTATGAGTATGGCGTGTATTCAAATTCGGAACTAAAACAACGCATCCTAGATGAACGCGCTCTCGCAGAACAACAGGTGAAAGTTTTACCCAGCCCTCAACAGGCGAAGCCTGAACCTGAAAAACTTACGAGTGGTGAGTTGGTTTTTACTGAAGAGACATTGGCCTTTCAACCTGGTCAGTTTCCTGCGCAGTCTCAACAACATCTTGTTGCTGCAGATGACAAGTCTAAAGCGCTCTGGTTCAGTCTCAGCGATGACGATTTTCCCAAACTACAATGGTGGCAACCTGAGAGTCATAAGCTGAGAACGTTTGAACTACCCAGAAAACCTTTGGCTTTTCTCGAGCCACCTTTGACATTAGCCATGCCTTCGGGACTGCTTATATTTGGTGGTACGTATATACAAAACAAACAATGGTTTAATGATCCAGCACGTTTAGTATTCATCGATCCAAATGGCCAGCTGGCCACGGCCAATTCACAAGTAATACGTGAAAATCCAGACTTGATGGTACTGGATGATGGTTCGGCCCTGATGATTGGCGGCTACAAAATAGAAGTCAATAATAATCCCAAACGAAAAAGCGCCTCTAAACCTGTACGTATTGGTAATAGCATGGCCGTGGAGCGTATTCGTTATATTGACAAGCATCTACAGATTGAGCGACTAAAGGATCTGCCCGGTGAGCCCCGTCGAGGAATGAAAATGGTCGAGCTGGATAATGGTCGCGTTATGGTTGTGGGAGGTACTACCTCAAAATATGCTGGTGGCAAGCCGATGACAGCTGAAACACATATTCTGGATCTCAAAGCTAATAGCTGGCAGCCAGGCCCTCCTATGAATATGCCACGTAGTGATCCGGCACTACAACGTTTGCCGGATGGCAAAGTACTGGTAGCTGGTGGCTGGACGCCAGAGCTGGATTGGCAGGATGGGCCCAGTACCAGTACGGAGCTCTGGGACCCAGAGAGCAATCGCTTTGTTCCTGGTAATTCTCTGCCCCTGCCTCTGGCTCGACATATGGCTCTTTGGGCTCCCGGTCAGCAGGGACGACAATTGATTCTGTTGGGAGGTATGGTCGGACCAAATGATGGGAATGATCAGGTGTTGGCGCTGGACCTTGCCAGCGGTCTGTGGCGAAACGTGGCTCAGAACTGTAAAGATTATCATGGTAAAAAAAGCCGGGTAAAAGTCGCCACTCTGTTGCATGAAAGTATTCCTTACCTATTGTGCTACAAAACGGATACACCTATGGAGCGTGCCTGGAGTTCTAATACACTTCGTTTGCCTGGTTTGGCAGTGGATAGCCAGCTGGCACTTGATGATACTGGCTATGGTGTAAACCTGCTACGGAATGGGATGGCATTTTTACCGCCAGAAGAAAATCTACCTGGCCTGGCTGCCGGTGGATTTGTAAATGGAGCTCAATCTGCAGCAACTGATGCCATATTGCCCGATGGTCGCATTATTTCGTTGGCACCGCTTAATCATCGTCGTGTTAACGCACAGGCATTTCGTCTCAGCGCTGACGCATGGTTAGTGGTTGGTGGAGTGCAAGGAGATTCAAGTCGTCGCACTCAGAAGTACCTCCCTCCGGAACTACTCATTATCAGTGATAGCATCGAGAGTGATAGCCTCGAGCAGGCGCGCTGGCGTGAGCTCGATACGACGATACAAAAGGGTGCGATATTGGCGCATCTCAAAGACAGGCATTTTATCTCGATTAACCCGGATGGTAGCGTAGAACGAATCAGCTTTAAAATGGATTCGCAAAGTAATTTGCGTATTGCCAAACGTAGCGCATTAGCACCACTCGACCGAGTACGTAATCAGGATTTTGGGAAGATGTCAGTCCAGGAAGTAGATGACGGGCGTATTATTGTTGCCGGTGGTAGCGTCCAACAGTATCGTGTTGCAGTGCTCAACGAAAATACTATCAACGGAACTGCGCCAGATCGTTATCAATCTTTCGGGCAATTCGAGCCCGCCAGACATTACGACATTTACAATCCTGAAACCAACAGTTGGCAGGTGTCTGCACAGATGTCTGGTCAGGCTCATCGTTTCGCCATTCTACCCGATGCTCGAGTAGCGACATGGAGTATGCGAGAACGATTACCTGACCCCAATACACCTGACGGGACACCCGTACAGACAGAAGCTGTACTGGAACTCAGTACATCAGATGGCAAACACTGGCAACCATTAGGCGGTTCTGCACCCCATATCGATGTGGGATACCCCTCTGGCAATGACCATCTTTACGCGATAAATGGTGAGCTATTCATTGCTGGCACTCTGCCAAAATCCAGTTCAGGCAGGAGACTGGATGCACTGGAATGGTTTAACCCGGATAGCCATAGCTGGGAAAAGCTATGGCAGGCTGTTGAAAAAGAGAGCTTGTTAGATCATCACGGACACTTCGTTAAACGAAAGCTAACTAATGGTAAAAAAGTCATTTTGCCGGTTAAGGCGCTATAGGTTATGGATAAGGAGTTATTTATGCACTTAAGCCGATTAGTTTTTGCTGGTTTTAGCATTTTGTTTATATCTACATTATGTGCGGCTGACAAAAACATATCTGAGTCAACCACGAATCCCATTGCACAACACCTTATGGCTATAGCTAATACACGGCAGTCGCAAGGTGAAGTTATGCAGGGTTCAATAAAGTTTGTACTACATCAGTCTCGCATTTGGCAACCAGGGGAATCGTTTAAAAATGGTGAAAACTGGCTGGCACTAGCCTGTAGTCAAACAGAGTGTAATTTGTACCCAGCTACACTAGTGGTACAGGCGGATACCTGGCAAGGACACTACGATGATCAACCCACCAAAGGACAACAACTGTCCTTTAGCTTAACAAACCCTCATCAAGCACAAGTAGTGGCCTGGTTTAACACCCACTCAGCTCCAGTTTGGCTTCGACCCGGACCGGTAACCAGTTATCAGTCACCATTGTCAGCTTATAAGCGGACACCTATGGGTGGTACATTAGAGGTACGGGTTAATCTGCATGATTATTATGCCGATCTGGTGCCCATGGCCATAACGCCAGAGACTTTACAACGCCTTGGGCCTGAGCAGCGCTATTACAACACGGTTAACCTGCTCCAATTAAGGGAAAGAGGGAAACGCCAGTTACTATTGGGGCGCTTAGGGGAGTGTAATGGATTTTCAGCAGAAGCCATCAAACCTGAAAATTTTCTTAGATGGGCCGGTGATCTGGATCGGGATGGGCTCGCCGACTATATGATCAGCTTTATTGATGAAGAAGGAGTGGCACATCTGTACTTATCTGGTAAAGCAGACCAAGAAAAACTAGTAAAACTAACCGGTATTTATATTTCACCACCGTCGGGTTCAGAGTGCACCGGTGGGTAGTCATTACTTTTTCCAAAAACAAAAACATCAAAAACATGGACAGCCAGTAACTAGGATAAGTAAATCAACGCGTACCAAAAAATCTTAGCTTGAATTTGTTTTTTTGAAAGTATGTAAAGTATGTAAAGTATGTAAAGTATGTAAAGTATGTAAGACACCCAGAAAAGTATGTAAGAAAGAGTATGTAAGACACCCAACATAAGTATGTAAAAAGCCAGTATGTAAAAAGTATGTAAGACACCCAATATTTAACAAAAAAACAATAAGCATTTATACCAAAAGATAAAATAAAACCCAAAAAACACAAACAGCTAAGCCTCAGCTAACGCTGAAAATCATATATTTAAACAATGAAATAAAAACAGAAAAACTTAAGTGAAAAAATCTGCACAGCTTTTTAGATTGGGTATGCGTTTATAGCCCAGTTTTTCACAGGCTTGCCTGAGCTTATGCACTGATCCGACTAACCCCTTTAACCGGCTTTCAAAATGCTGTGTCAGATAGAGCCAGTTTCGACTATCCATTTGTAAACGGTGTAAAATCGGTGGTGTGCTCTGATGAATAACACCGCGCTTGTCATCACGCAGTGTGCGCCCGGTTTCTTCAACCAGATGCAGGTAATCGTTAAAATTAAAAGGCAGGCCCTCGGGCATAGTTTGATTAACGTGGCCGACAAAAGCATACAGCTTTTTATCCGTTGCTGTTTTTTCAGGGTGCAGCGCTTCATGAATGCGTTGCTTAATGGAGGTAAAATCCGATGCCTCAGGTGTATCTGCAATGGCCGCTCTAATCGGGTTTAAATCGACATACGCCATGCAGGTTAAAATTGCCGCTTCATCTAATAAGGCCTGAGATTTAAATCGTCCCTCCCAAAAGCGCCCACTACAGTTATCCTCTGCATTCGCCTGACGGGCAATGAACTCATTTAACACCCGCATAAACCAGCTGATATCCATTAAACGCCCACGCCAGCACTTAACCGCCTCTTTTAAGGCGGCCATTTCAGCTTTACATAAAGGCTCTCCCTGGCAATAGCGTTGCGAAAAAACATTGCCAGAGAAAAGCCGGTGCCAGGTGTGAATAACCTCATCAAAACACCAGCCCCGTGCCTGTTTACGGTTAATGTGTAATACCAGATGATAATGATTTGACATGACCGCATAAGCACAGATATCAATCGCAAAAACATCACTTAATTCAAATAACTTATCCTCAACCCATTGGCGACGGTGCTCAAAACTTTCACCCGTGGATAAATCTGTACCACAAAGAAACGCTCGACGAACACAACGGGAAATACAATGGTAATAAGGTGTGGCTTCAAGTGAAATCTGAGCATAACGGGGTTTGGGCATCATCGGCTCCTTGATGTTGCGATGGTTTAGTGGGTGTTTAAACAACGTTACGCTTGACGTTTTTAGTTGTCAAATTTGAGGTGGGTGTCTGTCTTATAGTTTCTGTCTTATAGTTTATATTATATTGGTGTCTGTCTTATATTTGTCTTATATTGTGCCTGTCTTATATTATACTTTATGGCTTATACTGCGCACAAAGCGCATAATTAGGTGTCTACTATTCGTGGGGAACATCACTCTGTAATGGTGATATTCAAATCAAAGGTTATTTATTAGTGGAAAACATAATACAAATACTGATTGAAGGAATTACTCATTGGATGCCAAGAGTAGGAGGTGCGGTATTCATCTTAATTGTATTTTATATCATTTCAAAAATAATTAAGCGTGCAATTACTAAAGGGGCTAAGCGGCTAAAACTTGATAATAATCTCACGTCACTCTTCGCTCGCATAAGTAGTTTGACACTAATAATATTTGGTTTTATTTCGGCACTCGGAACAATAGGTATTAATGTATCAGCACTCGTAGCGGGGCTAGGTTTGACAGGATTTGCTTTGGGATTTGCTTTAAAAGACACTATTTCTAATCTACTTTCTGGTGTTCTCATCCTGTTATATAAACCATTTAAGATCGGCAATACAATAAAGATCGCTGGATTTGACGGTGAAGTAGTGTCTATAGATCTACGGTATACAGAACTTAATAGTCACGGGAATAAGATACTAATACCGAATTCAAAACTATTTACCGACCCAATTATAATTCTCCAGCAAGAAGACAGTAAGAACTTAGCAACAAAGGAAAAATAGCTCACAATCAAATCAACATTGACTCATTTTTCATCGGCCTGTTTTTGCTTATGAAAAATGAGCACACTATTTAAGCGTTATACAAAAAACATAGGCTTAGAGCGAAACCTGTGTATAACGAGGTTTTGGCATCATTGACTCCTTGATGTTAGCTTGAGTCCTTCTTTAAATCGACACTACGCTTGCAACATTAACGTGTCAATTTTATGATGGATGCCTGTACACATTTCTGCACTACATTTGTGGTTATTCTGTTTATCTTTTTAGTTAAATTTTTATGTTTTCATGGTACATATCATAACTCAATCAAGGGGTTAGAGATTAACTTACTGGCAGTTCCCCTTCCCCCCCCAACTAATATTCTCAATTAATTATTCTTTTTCGTATCTTTCAAATCGTATCGGATAAAAATAATTTTTTTATATTGTGACTTATCATCAGTTTAAAGCGTCTATATTGAATATCGGAATTAATGAGGAGACATTTTTATGCCTGAAACAGATGAAGAAAAAATTGGCCAGCAATTCAGTCAGAGAGTGCAGGGACATGATAACAAATTAAAAAGTAATGATACTGTCGAGGAGATTGTCACATATACAAATATGCGGACTGGCTTGCGTGATGTAATTGAGTTATTTGTTGCATCAATATTCACACTATTATTGGGATGGATATGTGAACTGAATGTAAAAACACAGAAAACATTTCTACAATCGGGACAAACACCAATAATAATCGACAAAAACAACAAATCATGACTCTAGGAGTGCTCTTATGAAACAAGAAATAAATGTATGGTCTGAAACTATATTGACAATTATGACTACTATTTGGGGTAAGATTGCGGCTTTTCTGCCAAACCTGGCTGCAGCAATTGTGCTTCTAATCGCCGGTTATTTTATTGCTAAAAGCGTCGGGTTTATCTTATCGAAAATACTGACTAAAATCGGTTTTGTTACACTAAGCGATAAAGTAGGTGTTAGTGATTCGTTATCTCGTGCAGGTATTCAACAAACTTCTGCTGAAATTATAGGTAAAGTTGGTTTCTGGATTATTATGCTGGTATTTCTGGTGTCTGCGACAGAGTCGTTAGGGCTTCCAAATATTTCGGCAACAATCCATGAATTTATTCTCTATTTACCACAAGTCATTGCCGCTGCTATCCTTTTTATCATAGGTTTATTTCTGGCAAACTTTGTACGCGATCTTGTGCGCAGTAGTGCTGAAGGTATTGGTATTGTTTATGCAAAACAGTTGAGTACTGCAGCTTATAGCGTATTATTTATAATCGTTCTGTCTCTGGCAATTAATCAACTCAATATCGACACACTACTACTCAATTTAATATTTTCTATTATGATTGGTGCACTAGGTATAGCTGTTGCTTTGTCCTTAGGTTTAGGAACAAGAGATCTATCTACCAGTATTATGGCAGGCGTTTATGCTCGAGATTTATTTAAAGCAGGTGACCATATTAAAGTAGCTGACATTGAGGGTGAGATTGAGCAAGTTGGTGCAGTCAAAACCACAATCAAATGTAAAGGTGGTGCACGCGTAAGCATGGCGAATACTACACTAATTACATCAACAGTAAGTATAAAATCATAAAGGAAGGTAATTGAGCTGAATCGGTAGATTATGTATCGGTTCAGCTTACTTCTTTATATATAGCTTTTATGATAATAAAATAGAATCATATCGTCTTGACAACAGAAGAAAACATTAGTGATTTGACACTGGTCAAACAAGCGTTAGCTGAATTACCGTATGTAACTACTTCATATGCAGAATTAATGGAGCATTACCAGCGCTTGCTCAGGCATGTTTGTAGCGGAGTACTCATTAATCCTTCGTCATTGGACGATAGCATTCAGGATATCATGCTCAAGGTCTTTCATAAATTGTCTGATTTTGAGGAACGCTCTTCATTTAAAATCGGGTGAATGAAAATCACAGTCAATGTTTGTATACCGTATAACAGAAAATCACTACGCGAGGCCCGTTATATAGTAGATATAGATAATCATCGGAAGGAATCAGTTTCAACCGAGACTCATCTTGTAGCTGATGAAGATTCATTTCAGAAATTGATTCAACCACTTGATGAATTAGAGCGACAGGTTGTCACATTAAAGTTCGTTGCTGAGATTGAGTTTAAAGAGATCGCCAACATTATGAATATAGGCTTAAGTGCTACCAAGATGAGATATTATCGTGCCATTGAAAAGTTAAAAACATCTAGTCAATACGTATGAACTCAAAACAACCGGGTCAAATAAAAATTGTTACTATTATTAGTGAAAACTGCTTACGGTAGAAGTGCCGATAGCCATGATGCAGTCACAGGCACTCTGTGGCATGGGCTCGTATAAATAACGACAAAAATATAACTAGGAGAATTAATAATGAAAATTGCAATCTTATCACGCAACAAAAAGCTCTACTCGACTCGCCGCTTAATAGAAGCCTGCGAACAACGGGGTCATGAACCTGTGGTGCTTGATATCATGCGATGCTATATGGAGGTGGTGCCAAGTAAACCTGAAGTTCATATTAAAGGCGAGGTGCTTAATGCGTTTGATGCAGTTATTCCTCGAATAGGTGCGTCAGTCACCTTTTATGGTACTGCCGTATTAAGACAGTTTGAAATGATGGGTGCGTTTCCTCTTAACGAATCGGTTGCTATTTCACGTTCGCGTGACAAACTGCGCTCTTTACAATTACTTTCACGTAAAGGTGTTGGTTTGCCGAGTACTGGCTTTGCTCATGATCCTGATGATATTCAGGACCTGATCAAAATGGTTGGCGGTGCACCTTTGGTTATCAAATTACTGGAAGGTACACAAGGGATCGGCGTGGTTTTAGCTGAGACGAAAAAAGCAGCGGAAAGTGTTATCGAAGCCTTCATGGGCCTAAAAGCTAACATCATGGTACAGGAATATATTAAAGAAGCCGGCGGCGCAGATATTCGTTGCCTGGTGATTGGTGACAAAGTCGTTGCAACGATGATGCGCCAGGCCCTGCCCGGTGAATTTCGTTCTAATCTGCATCGCGGTGGCTCTGCTTCATTAATTAAAATTACCCCTGCAGAGCGTGCCACAGCAGTTAAAGCGGCAAAAGTTATGGGCCTGAATGTTGCCGGTGTCGATTTGTTACGCTCGGAACGCGGTCCGTTAGTGATGGAAGTTAACTCATCACCTGGCCTTGAAGGTATCGAAAACTCTACTGGCAAAGACATTGCTGGCATGATAATAGACTTTATAGAAAAAAAAGCTAAACCAAATAACACAAAAACAAGAGGTAAAGGTTAGCAGCATTGTAAATGGGCCATTAGTAGTAAGTATCAGAGTCATGACTTACAATTTACATTATGCCAAATATAAGGTCTGCCCCTTGTTGGGTCTTATATGCTGAAATTACAAAACTAACGAACTCAATTAGTGGCGGCTATAAAAACTGATAACAAATGCATCAAGCCGTTCACTCTCACTTGCTGGACGAACAAAAGTTCCTTATGTTAAATGTTTGGCACATTAACATAATAAGGTTTTGATTATGAATGATTATTTTGAAAAATTATGGGGTAATAATTCGACGCAGATACTAGAAGTTGGTTATAACGGACTTCTTATCATAGCTGTAGTTTTTGCTAGCCATTTTTGTGCAAAATTTCTACACCGGTGGATTAATAGAACCAACGATCGTTTTGAAAGGTTTGACGAAACTTTGGTTCCCATTTTATGCACAGTTGCCTCTGTCGTTGTGTATGCAATTGGCCTTGTTATTGTTCTTGATTTTTTTGGTGTTAATACTACCAGCATACTTGCACTGCTTGGTGCTGCAGGTCTTGCTATTGCATTGGCGCTTAAGGATACACTCAGTAACATTGCAGCAGGAATGATGTTGCTTATACTCAGACCTTTTCGCGCTGGTCACACGATAGAGTTCGGTTCCATACGTGGAAAAGTAAAAGAAGTGGGGTTATTTACTACCATTCTGGAAACGCCAGAGGGGCTTTACATTTCTTCGCCGAACAGCAGTTTATGGGGGACGCCCGTTACGAATTTTACCAAGAATGGTAAGCGACGCATGGATTTGCTCGTTGGAATATCTTATTCCGATTCTATTGACGAAGGCTTTGCCGTATTACAGTCTATTATTCAGGATGAGCCGCGATTTCTTGATGAGCCAGCACCAAAAATGATGGTAGTGGCTATGGCAGACAGCTCAGTGAATTTGCAGTTACGGGGATGGGCAAGCATTGAAGATTATTGGGATGTTTATTGGGATAGTACCAAAAAAATAAAGGAACAGATTGAAGCTGCTGGACTAACTATTCCTTTCCCACAAAGGGACATGCATCATTTTAACGAAAAAGAGCATTTTCCAGACGACAAAAAATCACAGCGATACAGGTCGTCAGGCATATAAATAAATACTAATGAATCAACAAGAATTACTTTACACATACAGTAGCATTGCAATAGTGGCTACACTTTTTATTGCGATTATTGCGTTTAATGAAGTTGGCTTTCGAGTTGGTCGTTTTGTCCAATTGCGCACAGATGATGAAGTTAAAACTCTCACTGGCTCCATTCAGGCAAGTATACTGGGTTTGCTAGCTCTCCTGCTTAGCTTTACATTTAGCATGTCTATGCAACGTTTTGATAATCGAAGTATGGCCCTGATTGATGAAGCTAATGCAATAGGAACAGCCGTTTTGCGTATTCAATTATTGCCAGAGAAATACAATAAGAAAGCATTTGACTATTTTCAGGAATATGTCGATTTACGTGTTGCTATAGGTAAAGTAGATCATACTAAACGTGAGGAACGTAAAATTTATAATAAACAAATTACTGACCTTCAAAGTAAACTATGGGCATTGGCGGTATCAGCAACAAATGATGATCCACGACCGTCAACAACCGGAGCATTTGTCAAATCTCTTAATGAGGTTATTGATAGCCAGGGAAGGAGAAGTGCATTACTTCAAATGCATGTTCCTGAAGTAGTTCTAATCTTACTCTTTGTAGTCTTTATTTCATCTGGAGGAATATTGGGTTACTCCGCAGGTTTAAGTGGCAAACGTGTTTTTGCACCAATCCTGTTGGTCTCATTGCTGATCACGTTAATTGTTTTCATTATTATTGATCTTGATCGACCAAAACGCGGGGTAATACAAGTAAACCAGGGCGTTATGATTGAGCTGCAAAACAATATCAAAAAATAATATTTCATGTACACTTTATGACGTATGTATTCATTAGCGTTATCAGGTCTATTCTTTTTTATAGGAAAACATTATGTCTAGCACCACAACACAAAATGCAATTAAATGATTTGTAGAGATGCCATAGACACTGATTTAGAAAACATTATGCGTATGCTTCACACTAGCAATCTCCCATCAGTTGATTGTGAGGAACATTTAGATAATTTTATTATTGTCGAGGTCAATAATAAAATTATCGGTATAGGGGGTCTTGAAGTTTATGGTAATGTTGGTCTTCTTCGTTCTATCGTAGTTGATGCGGATAGTAGAAAAAACGGCGTTGGTGAAATTATCTATACGTTAATTGCAAAAAAGGCATCTAATGTTGGTGTGAATATTCTATATTTGTTGACAGAATCTGCGGAGAAATATTTTTCAGGTTTAGGGTTTTCTGTCCTGGACCGAGATGAGATCCCTGCTTCAATCAAGGAAACAAAACAATTTAAAGAACTTTGCCCTTCTTCGGCGAAGGTGATGTCTCGTGTGCTATAAAGTCATAGAGTATAAATACGACCCCACGCTAAAAACACTTAGAATAAGTCAATCGAAGCAACAAAAACAAAGCCTTTGATAGAATTTTGTTTATTGATATCATGGGTGCCGGCCTATACTTTAGATTATACTTTGGTGACAGAATTCAAATAGTGAGTAATCTATACACTCATCCCTATTACACTTTAAATTAGACAATTGAGAAAAAAATGAAAGCAAGAGCGGCAGTCGCCTGGGAAGCGAAGAAACCATTATCTATTGAGGAAATAGAGGTTATGGGACCACGAGAAGGTGAGGTTTTATTGAGAACAGTTGCATCAGGCGTTTGCCATACTGATGCTTTCACCTTATCGGGTGATGATCCTGAAGCATCCTTTCCTTGTGTACTCGGTCACGAAGGTGGCTGTGAGGTCGTTGAGCTAGGCGCAGGGGTCAAGAGCTTAAGTGTGGGTGATCATGTTATTCCACTTTACATTCCTGAGTGTGGTGAGTGTGAATATTGTAAATCAACGGAAACAAATTTATGTCAGTCCATTGCGGGGACGGTGTGGACAGGCTATATGCCTGATGGGACACGCCGCTTTTCTCAAAATGGCAAAGATATATTCCATTACATGGGTTGCTCGACGTTCTCTGAGTATACGGTTGTTCCAGAGATTGCTTTGGCTAAAATCAATAAACTGGCGCCGCTTGATAAAGTTTGCCTCCTCGGTTGTGGCGTAACCACCGGCATTGGCGCAGTACTCAATACGGCAAAAGTAAAACCCGGTTCAACGGTCGCGGTATTTGGATTGGGTGGAATAGGCTTATCCTGTATTCAAGGTGCGGTCATGGCGGGCGCCGACAGAATTATTGGTATTGATATTAATCCGGATAAGTTTGAATTTGCAAAGCAGCTAGGGGCAACGGACTTTGTTAATCCGAATGAGATTGATGGCTCTTTTGTCGAGTATATGCAGGACACATTTAACGGCGGCCCCGATTATTCCTTTGAGTGTATTGGTAATACGCATGTAATGCGAGATGCCCTTGAATGTACGCATATGGGCTGGGGCGTTTCTACCGTTATTGGTGTTGCAGGTGCGGGACAAACGATTGAAACCAGACCATTTAATCTAGTCGTTGGCAGAACCTGGAAAGGCACCGCTTTTGGTGGTGTTAAAGGTCGCACTGAGTTACCCGGCTATGTCGATCGCTATATGAATGGGCAAATCGAACTTGATTCATTAGTCACACATACGATGCCGCTTGAAGACATTAATACCGCCTTTGACCTGATGCACGCAGGCAAAAGCATTCGTTCAGTTATTATTTTTTAATCATGAAACAAATAGAATCCATAAAAGAATTTGGCGGCTACCTTAACCGTTATGTACACCGCTCAAGCTGTTGCCATTGTGATATGACGTTTTCGGTTTACCTGCCCTCTCAAGCCAAAAACATCAGCGTGCCCGCTTTATACTGGTTATCAGGTTTAACCTGTAGCGATGATAATGCCCGCACAAAAGCAGGCATGCAGCGTTATGCTGAAGAACAGGGTATTGCATTAGTTTTTCCAGATACCAGTCCACGGGGTTCTGATGTGCCAGATGTCGCGGATCAATATGATTTAGGACAGGGTGCCGGGTTTTATGTTAATTCCATTCAGCCCCCGTGGAATCAACACTATCATATGTATGATTATGTCACTCAGGAACTCCCCAAACTTATCGAATCTGAATTACCCATTTTACCCAATGTTAAATCGATATCAGGACACTCTATGGGCGGCCATGGTGCATTGATTTGTGCACTTAAAAACCCTGACAATTATCGTTCGGTGTCGGCCTTTGCACCCATCTGCAATCCCATAGAATCCGGATGGGGTCAGGGATGTTTTAGTGCTTATTTAGGCAAAGATAAAGTACTGTGGAAACAATATGATGCGACTGAGCTTATAAAATCAGGCGCAACTATCAACCGCATTTTAATAGACCAGGGTAAGGCTGACGAATTTTATGAAGCAGGACAGTTATTGCCTGAAAATTTTAAAGCGGCTTGCCAACATTCTGGTCAAATGCTTGAATTAAGAATGCAGGAAGGTTATGACCATAGTTATCATTTTATATCGAGCTTTGTCGGTGAACATATTGCATATCATGCGAAAGCGCTTAAAGCTTAAATTGGGTAAGGGCTGACTTTTAATCAGCCCTTACCCTCCACCCTGCATGAGATTTCGCCCTGCATGAAATTTCGCCCTGCATGAAATTTCGCACAGGGTGGTTCATTTACATTACTGAACTCCAGATGAAATTTTCAACTGCTAAAGTAATTATTATCTGACCCCAATGCCAGTAAGTTAAGCTCTAAGGCATTGTAATGACATAATATTTGTTTAGCTTTTCTCCCCTCTTTGAAAAAGAGGGAATACATATATTTTTATTGCTACCCGTTGGAGAGTACTAAATATTAATTATACAGGGGAGATTTTTTTGCTCGTGCGTTCTAGCTGTTTATTGTCATGGGTGTTTTCAAATCCCCCTCAGTAACAAGATTAATTTTATTTATAATCGGCAATAATTATACCCATATCTATACTCCCGCTTTACTAAGGGGGAAGCCCAAACATTTCATCCCATTAATGACTGTAATTTCATGAGCTTAAGACTTAACTTACTGGCATTATATCTGACCCTGATTATTTCAGTTCATTCAAGGCTTGATATCAGTTCACGAACGAGAGATTCTTTATCTTTATTTAATCTCATTAAAAATTCTGCCGGTGTTCCAGTATTAGCATCATACCTGGCAGACCAGGCAATCATTTCCAATAGCATCGGCAGTAGATCAATGCCTTTTTGGGTTAGGGCATATATTTTTTTTGAGTTATTCTTTTTATCAATTGCCTTTGTTATAAGCCCATTGGTTTCCAATTTTTCTAACCTGTCTGCCAGGATGTTGGTTGATATTTTTTCATCAGAAGCCAAAAACTCACCATAATATTTTTTGCCCTTAAACATTAAATCCCTGATGATCAGGAGGCTCCACTTATCGCCAAATGTCTCCTGAGCGAAGTTTATTGGGCAGTGCGATCTGTATTTTTTTTTATTTTGTTTCATGAAGCCATCATAGCACTTGCATTAAGCAAGTAGAAGGCTTAGGATTTGGG
>Ga0316206_1001928_pt1 | contig 15763 bp, 11 predicted proteins | sample 6monthpyrite_MG_FD_204942 | JGI IMG/M metagenome (GOLD analysis project Ga0316206, IMG submission 204942) | Microbial mat bacterial communities from mineral coupon in-situ incubated in ocean water Damariscotta River, Maine, United States -... | ecosystem: Environmental > Aquatic > Marine >... | reverse complement strand
TCGATAATGAAGGTCGGCAGTCGGTGCGCCTGCACCTTTCCCTGCCCAAGTTCACCATGGAAAAAATCACTCAGCTGCAGGGACTGTTCGCCCATCAAAAACTTGATCTTGCGGAAATCGTCGACCTGATGGCGGACGCTCTGTTAGAGAAAAAGAAGGCAAAAATGCTCGGTATAAAGTTACACGGAAGTCGCAAGGGTCAGCGAAAACAATCTCTGGCAAAGCAATCTCAGGACAAAAAAGATCGAGAACAAAATAGTCGGCCCCAAGAACCAATGCCAACCCTAACAAAACCTAGCGAGAGCACTCCTGCCCGCGAACTTTTCAACGAACAGACCACCAAGCCAACTAACCCAACCAAGCCAACTAACCCAAGCAACCTGCAGGACAAGGCGAACTTAACTAGCGACCCACAAAAAAACCTCTCTAAGAGTGGCCGCACACTTCCTATTGAAGTTAGACGAGAGGCATTAGAACGGGCGAATTTTAAATGCGAGAATTGTCGTTCCACCTTTGCCTTGCAATTTGAGCATCGAATTCCAGTCGCGCTCGGTGGGCGCAGCACTGCTGAGAATGTATTGCTGTTATGCAGAAACTGCAACTTTCGGGAGGGGGTGAAAGTTTTTGGCGTGGCGGGGATGGGGGCGCGCTAGCGCTGAAGATGTTGCGCTGAAGATGTTGCGCTGAAGATGTTGCGCTGAAGATGTTGCGCTGAAGATATTGCGCTGAAGATATTGCGCTGAAGATATTGCGCTGAAGATATTGCGCTGAAGATATTGCGCTGATGCTGAGGGTGGTGCAGAAAAATTTTGAGAGCAGTGGGTACCAGCAAATGGAAATTCCTGTAGTGGCTAGAATCAATATTTTATATTGTCAAAATATGCTGGCGAGCTATTTGAAATAAACCACGATGCGTCCCTGAATAAAATTTGTCATAGCAAAGTCCCGCTCTTTTTTAAACTCTCCCCCCAGGGTCATATGGCCAAACAACCATTGACCGTAAAGCAGTTTGCGATAGGCCAGCGAGGCATCGTAGGAAGTATAATTAAAAACGGGGGAAATCTCTCCATTGGCGCCCAGGGTATACACCCAAGACCTTCTGTCATCGAGCCTTTGATAGAGGGACAAGCTATGCCTGAGAGCAAATTTGTCATTTTTATCCTGCCAACTAAGCGAGTTTAATTGCTCCAGGCTAAAAAAAGAGCTTAGTTTTTTGGAAAAAGAGAGAGAAGTCACTTCGCTGAAACCCTCTTGGCGGTATAGAATAAATTTTTGTGAAATAAAAATATGCATAAAATCAGTGGTCAGTTCGCGAAAAAATTTTAGTTTCATAAAGGGGTCTAACGGCAGCAGAATCTTCATGCCCAAATCCCCATGAGTTTCAAAATATTCAGAGTCGAATAACAGATAGGTGATGCCCGCAATATAATTGCTCTGCTCTAATACTTCATTAGAAGATCCACCGGCATTATTTTTAATATTGTCGGCGCGAGATTGGGTCGCTTCAAAAATATCATCGCGCTCTTTTTCAATGACGATCTTCAACCGTTTAGCGGTTCTACTCAAATCAACTCTAATTTTAATATCGAAATTATAGGATAGCTGGGCGCCCTCCGTTTTTTCGGCGCCATAATAGGCCATAATCATACTCTTGCTCTTGACAGCTTGATCCGTTTGATTGGAAAAGAAAAGATCCACTCTATTATTCAGGCCAATCCACCCCTCGGAGATATTTCTATGGGTATGATCTATGAAGGAATAGGTTTCATTCCCTTTGACCGCCTGTAAGGAGAATAAACCTTGCATAAATAGCAGGAAAAAAATGGTTTTAAAAATTTGCTCCTATGGAAAAAAAAGTTTTTCTGGTTAAATAGCTTTGATTATTAATTTGATAAATAAATCTAAAAATAACTATTTTGTATTGATAAAGCGCACCCCCTTCTAATAAAAACATGGTGTCTCGACGCACACTCTGATCATTTTTGCCAAACCAGGGCCGCTCGTGCAACGCCGTCTTTGCGTAACCAAAAGATAATTGTAAAAAAAGTGGCACCCAAGGTTGCGTTGGCAAGTAGACGCCCCCTTTGAACCCTAACTCTCCCGCTCTAAGTTCGGCATTTGTGGTATAGGATTCCTCTGCGATAAAAAAGGCAGCAAAGGCGTTAAATGCATAATCGAACGATGGGATAAACTTCTTGGTGACAAACCCGAAATCCATTGCAAAAAATTTTTTATTCAGCAATTGCGGTGTATAAAACACAATTTTATCTTTTTTAAAGGAAACACTCTCAAAGGAGCTTGCCGAGGGAGCTGTCAATAAAAGGTAAGTTAGAGGTAATATCATTAAATTTTTCATAGATAATTATCAGTATTTTAGCCATTAAAAACTTAAATTGCCAATAAATTCAAAGAGTTAAAAAGGCACAGCAAGATTTCCTCTCAAAATAAGTGTTTCATACCTCAAACTTTTGTTGTATATATAGATAAACAACAGACGCTTTGATCCTCAGGAGGTGGCCAATGAACGCATTCTCTTTATCCACCATTAAAATTGGCAGGAAAGTTAAAATTGAAAATATTGATGGCGATAAAAACACTCAACTCAAATTGCTCTCCCTGGGCATTTTACCGGGGGATATCATCGAGGTTACCGGTCGCGGTCTCTGCGGCGGGCCAATATCCATGAAACACGATAATGGCACATTCTTCGCCTTAAGACGTGGTCATGCGGCGCAAATCAAAGTCATTCATTTATAAAAATTAAAAAAGAGGTCTATGTGCAGACAGTACTGCTGGTTGGATTCCCCAACTCAGGCAAATCAACAATTTTCAATTTACTCTCCGGCCAATTTAGAAAGGTAGCAAATTATTCAGGTATAACTGTGGACTCGGCGGTAGGAGAATTCAAAACCAATCACCAAGCTGAGCAAAAAATCAAACTCATAGACCTGCCAGGAATTTACAATCTGGTGCCCACGAGCATAGATGAGGCGATCACCACGGCATCGATCTTAAATCTCAACAAAGTTGGTGAAAAATACCATTTAATCGCCTTGGTAGTTGATCTGCATCGTTTTGAGGCGAGTCTTTCTCTCGCTTTGGCCTTAAAAAAAATTGTTGGCAAAGGCCTCGTGCTGATTCTCAATAAGGATGACAAAAAGAAAATAAATATTCAAGCGCAAAAAAAATTAGCGCAGTTGATTGGCCTACAAATCATCACCATCTCGGCGAAACACGATGATGGTATCCTGTTAGATCAATTTCTTAGAGCGCATATAAGCGCTGCAGCGATTGTCCCACAAGGTGAGTTTATTATCGGCCATGAGCAAATTGAACTCTTGCCCGCCATCATCGATAATCAAGCGTTAAAAATTAAAGCAGGCCAAGAAATAAATCAACAGGTGCGCGCCTACCACGAAGAATCGCGACGGATTATTAAACAGGTCTTTGCGGAAAATAAATTACAATCTAAACGCACAAAAACATTAGACAAGATTCTGATGCATCCCCTCTGGGGCAGCTTGTTTTTTATTTTTATTTTTTATCTTATCTTTCATTCCATCTACACCTGGTCTGGCCCAACCATGGATTTTATCGATGAAAGTATCACTGCGTTTTCTAATTATCTTGGCCACAACATTCCAGCGGGAGTCTTCAATGGGCTGATCACCGATGGCATTATTGCCGGTGTCGGCGGCGTCATCATTTTTCTACCACAAATCATGATTTTATTTTTTCTCTTAAGTCTCTTGGAGCAATCCGGCTATATGGCCCGTGCCGCCGTCATGACGGATAAGGTGATGAGTTTTTTTGGTCTCAATGGCAAGGCCTTCCTGCCCTATATTTCAGGTTTTGCCTGTGCTATTCCCGGCATCATGGCGGCGCGGACCATCCCCGATAAAAAGGAAAGGATGGCGACCATTTTAACCCTGCCTTTTATTACCTGTAGCGCCAGGTTACCCGTGTATGTCTTATTAATTGGCACCTTTGTCCCCGCCACCACCATTGCTGGTATCTTTAACCTACAGGCGCTCTCCTTTTTCTTCCTCTACTTTTTAGGGAGTTTCTTTGCCTTAATCATGGCAAAAATATTCAGACTGACCTATTTTAAAGGGGACTCTACAAATTTTATTATTGATTTACCACAATATCAAAGACCGTTGCTAAAGTTGGCGCTAAAAAACTCCTACGTCAAAGGTAAACTCTTTTTAAAAAAGGCCGGTACCATTATTTTGGGGCTCTCAATAATTATTTGGTTTGCCTCGACTTACCCCACTCCTCACACTCAATTAACCCAAGGAAAACCCGCTGCTGAGGTGGCACAGATTACCTTAGAGCATTCCCTCTTGGGTAGCGTAGGCAAAACCATTGAACCGGTCTTACGACCCCTTGGTATGGATTGGAAAATGGCGGTGGGCCTCTTGGTGGCGATGGGTGCCCGTGAATTATTTGTCTCAACCATGGGAACCATTTACGCCCTCGGAGATGTCAACGAAGAATCTCAAGGGCTCAGAAACAGACTAAAGGCGGAACTCAATCCGCGCACAGGTTTGCCCATGTATAATTTGGCCGTCGCTTGGTCCCTGCTGATTTTCTTTGTATTTGCTTTGCAATGCACGAGCACGCTGGCCATCTTAAAAAAGGAAACTGAGAGCTGGAAAATTCCCCTCTTTATGTTGAGCTATATGACTTTAATGGCCTATGGCGGGTCATTTATCGCCTACCACCTACTTTTATAGCAGAGGAAGCTCATCGGGAAATTTGCAAATCTTTCAGCGCTGTGGGCCAGGGTTATCTCAACGGATTCTATATCTTAGGCCAAACATTTTTCGGTGGAAAAAAAGGTAACCAACGCGCTAAGCATCTGCTGGAAGCCTCTTTCTACACTTTTGGCACTACTATGGGTTCAGTATCCTCCCCACCACTGACCTACGTGGCGCCACTTTAGGTTATAACTATCGCTTTTAATACTTTGCTAAAAACTCACGACAACGAGCATTTTTTTTGCTATCAATTTTGCCGAAAGACATTAAATTTTCAGGGTTATTATGGAACGAGATAAACAACGTTGTACATTCGCAATTATCAGTCACCCAGATGCTGGGAAAACCACCATGACAGAAAAACTTTTATGGTTTGGCCAGGTGGTTCGCCGCGCTGGCATGGTTAAATCTAAGCAGGGAAACTTTGCCAAGTCCGATTGGATGGAAATGGAACAAGAGCGAGGAATCTCTATCACCTCCAGTGTCATGTCTTTCCCCTACGCTGAACGCGCCATGCATTTACTGGATACTCCCGGCCATAAGGACTTTTCTGAAGACACCTATAGAACATTAACCGCCGTGGAAAGCGTGCTCATGATGATTGACTCCGCCAAAGGTGTGGAGGCGCAGACCATCAAGCTGATGGAAGTCTGCCGCTTGCGAGACACCCCCATCATCACTTTTATGAATAAATTTGACCGCGACAGTTTGGACCCCTTCGAATTGATAGACAATTTAGAGAGTATCCTGAATATCCAATGTGTTCCCATGACCTGGCCGATTGGTGACGGGGTAGATTTTAAAGGGGTTTACGATATTCCAAAAAAGCAAATCATAAGTTTCGTGCAAAATAATGATCCCACCCGGCCCACCATTATTGACGCTAGAGATTTAAATGCTGCTGCAGTATTGCAATATGTGGGTGCCCCCCTATTGGAGAAATTAAAGCACGATATTGAAACCATCTCAGAACTTATTTCTCCGCTGGAAACAGAGGAATTTTTAGCGGGCATCCAGACGCCAGTTTTCTTTGGAACCGCCTTGCATAATTTTGGCGTTAAAGAGGCGATTGATTATATCTCCAGCTATTGCCCTGGGCCCGCCCCCCGCGAAGTACGCCAATTTCCCTACGAAAACGATTCGCCAACGCGCATCTTAGACCCACAAGAAAATAAATTCTCCGGCTTTGTTTTTAAAATTCAGGCGAATATGGACAAGAAACACCGCGACCGCGTGGCCTTCTTGCGCGTCTGTTCAGGTGTCTTTAATCGCAATCAAAAAATATTTCACACGCGCTCCGAAAAAGAGATCAAGATCTCCTCTCCTCTGATTTTTCAAGCGCAGGATCGGGAAATCACCGACCGTGCTTTCCCGGGGGATATCATCGGTCTTCACGACACCGGTAAATTTCAGATTGGGGATACCTTTACCGAGGGTGAAAAAATCATCTTTACGGGTATTCCAAGTTTTGCCCCAGAAATATTTAATAAAGTCCTTTTAAAAGACCCCTTGAAAGGCAAGCAGCTAGACAAAGGTTTGCAACAACTTTCCGAAGAGGGAACGGTGCAATTATTCACCCGCTATATCGTCAACGAAAAAATTCTGGGTGCCGTCGGCGCCTTACAATTTGAAGTGGTCAAGCATCGCCTGGAGACAGAATACGGTGTGCGTGGGGACTATCAATCCTACCCTTTTACCGGCATAAGATGGCTGAAATTTCCCGATGAAAAAACGCAAAATGAGTTTATTGCCAAAAACGCCGTCAATATTGTCTACGATAATAAAAAAAGATTCTGCTATTCAGTGCGTTCCGCATGGGATCTTAAAATGGCCGCAGAAAAATTTCCCGCAGTCCTTTTTTATAATAACTCCGACTATAGATAGGCCCTCCTAGCAAGTGCATCGCATCAAAAACCCGCTTATTTTATTGTAAAAGAGGCCTGTGGACAATACAAACGTAAGATCATCGGGTATGTATCACAATTATGAAAACAATCTTGTTGACACTTTCTCTCACTTTATTTTACCAAGGCCCTGGTCACACCGAGGAAAACAGGCGCTTTGCTCAACTGCTCAGGCAGGCGCAGGAAAATAACTACCAATTAAAAATTCAATATAATAATATTGCTATTGAGAGCATCGCCAAAGACCTTAAATTTCGCGAGCTCTACTTCCCGGTTGTGGATTGGTCTTTATACGCGGAAGACCAATCCAGTAAAGGGGGACCGCTAACGAATGCCCATGCCCTGACTTCTGACCCGCTCGTTTATTCCTCTGAGCTCTCTTTAAGCTATAATTTATTCAATGGCCTTAAAGATTATAATGCGCTTCTCTCAGCGCGCAGTCGGCATTCTTTAGAAAAGAAAAAACACACAAAAGAGCAAGAAGAAATCACCTTTTCATTAAAAACTCTGTCTTTCGACCTCTCCCTTGAAATTAATAAAATTAAAATTCTGCAAGAGCAATTGGCCCATGCCAAATCCTTAAAGCAAACCGCCACTATCCGCTATCAAAAAGGCCTGATCCCAAAAGTAGATTTAGAGCGCAGCCGTCTAGAGTTTTTAAATAACTCCGATCAGCTTATCGTGCAAAAAGAGCGGGTCAAAAGTGTCAAGTTGGAAATGTCTAAACTTATTCAACTAGATAAAATACTGGCACAGGAGTTCATTGACCTGCCCTACCTAGAGTTGGAAAAGAAAATTACTGTAGAACTTAATAAAATGAAAAAACGCGGAATAGACCATGCGGTGGACGACCTTTTTAATGATTATTTGCATGCGGGAATAGACCTGGCCGTCTTAAAAAATCAACTTGAAATTGCCGACTACGAAGTGCAAGTGGCGAAAGCAGGCCATTACCCCCGGCTCAATTTTAAAATCGCCCACCGGCTCGATTTTCATGGTAATTATCGTCGGCATAAAGACGATAATTATACCTTTTCGATGCTTTTAACATTTCCCATTATCAATAATTTTGAAATTCAATCCGCCGTGAAACAAGAAAAACTGAGGCATTTAAACGCCCAATATGAATTTCGTGAAAACAAGTTTCAAGCAAAGATCGATATTCAACAAATCTGCCAAAAATTATTGTCGCTACATGCTTCGTTTGTCGTGGCCAAACAAAAAGTACAATTGCGCGAACAAGTCTATCAATCGGCGCTAGCAAGATTTAAGCGCGGATCAATTCCCATTCAGGATTTAATTACGGATAAATTAGATTTGCAAAACGAAAGTTTTTCACTCGCCACCACTATCAATGACATTAGAAAGTTTTTTTTAAGTCTACAAAAAATAACCGGAAAACTGAGCACCACAGGAGTTTAGATGGGCAAGATATTATTAATATTTCTTTTTTTGATGCATTCTTCCTTCGCTGTGAATGATGAAAAGCTTAAAAAAGATCATAGACCTAAAGTTTTTACCGAGACTTTAATAAAACAGAAGATCCGTCGCCATGTGACCTATTTGGGTAAACTCGCTCCCACCATTGTATCAAAAATCTATTCCCCCATTGAAGGTGTCGTCCAACAACTCTTAGTGAGACCGGGACAAAAAGTAAAAAAAGGTCAAATCATGGCGATTTTAATGCAAAATTTAATCGGCCATCAAGTTTTACCTCTAAAGATTAGAGCGCCCATTGCCGGTACTGTCTATCGCCCTAAAATCAATCAAAATGCATTAGTGCAAAGAAATGAACACCTCTTTACCATCTTTGGAGAAAAGCAATACAAAATCAATTACCATTTATCACCAGAGGATGCCAACGAAGTTACTCTCGACGACCCAGTTACGATCATCATTAACAATATGCAATACCGTGGTCGTATTTATTCATTGGCCGCAGAACTCGATTTAGATACGGGGACCAGACCTTTAGAAATATATCTCCCGGCGAATATCCAAAAACTAAGACCAGGAATTATTGCCAAAGCAAAATTTGAATTTAATAAACATGCTGGTTTTCTCATCCCTAAAAATTATGTGCAACAAAGAGGAAATAAAAATATTTTAAGACTGCTGGGAGAAGATAATAAGGTCAAAGAACTAGAAGTCAAAATCACCAATCGTATTAAAAATCAAATAGAGATTGAAGCCGACCACTTGGTAGAAAAAGTTAACCTCATCGTTAAGTCATCTGTCGAGCCTTTATTAAAGGGTACGGAAGTTTTGGTTATAGAACGTCCTGTAGAAAAAAAGCAAGAGACAAAAAATTAGCATGAAATTTATTAATTACATAGAAAAACCAATTTCGTTTTGCTTACTGATCTTGTCCTTAGTGGGGATCGGAGTTTATTGTATTTTTGACCTGCCTGTTAAAATGTACCCCAATATGATCAAACCTGGATTTAAAATTTGGTATGGCCATAAAAATGTATCCTTGCCACTAGAAATCTATAAAGCCTATGGCAAAAATATTGAAGAGCAAATCAAAGGTCTCAAAGACTTAGAAACCTATAGCACCACTTATTCGCAAAAGAATGCCAATATCACCCTTGAATTTGCCTGGAACGTTGATGCAGAGGAGATCGCAGAGAAATTAAAAAATATTTTTATTAGTGTAAAAAGTGGCGATAAAAAGTTTTGGTATAATATTCAAAATAAGGCGGCACAATCTTCAGGTGGCATGCTGGTAGCAGTGGCGCATAAAGCAATGGTCAATCAACAATTGCAAGACTTTTTGGAAAATAAACTAACCCCCCAACTGCGCGCCGTCGAGGGCGTTGAAAATGTTAATTTTTGGGGTTCCAATTATAGTCATTTGGCCTTTGCGCTCGATCAAGAATTGCTGTTAAACCATAATATCAACCTCGATCAATTAATTGATATCATTCTTTCTGCACTCTCCACCAAACTTGCGGGAGAAATTGGCATGATGAATAGTGCTGAGAACTCTTATGCGATAATTCTCCCGGCCATTGCAAAGGATTCCCAAGAACTACTCGATATCATCGTCTTCCAAGACCCGAATATTGGCATCACTCTTAAACTAAAAGATTTGGGAAAGATCACAGAAATACAAAATTCATCCGCCAGCATTTTTCATCTAAACGGCCTGCATGCTAATTTTATGAATATAAATTTATTGCAAATTGGCGATGTAAAAAAATCATGTGACGAAGTTGAACATCTTTTAACAAAGTTTCAAAAAGAGCAGCCGGGCCTTATTTACAATATCTTAGTCAATCCTGCAGAATTTATTCAGAATGCTATCAATAATTTATTATTAAACGCCTTGATCGGGGGCATCGTTGCCACTTTTATCATTTTTCTTTTTTTAGGGGCCTGGCAAAACACCCTTATTATCGGCATCTCCATTCCCTTTTGTATTATTACCTCGTTTATATTGATGAAAGTTTTTGCTGTTAGCATAAATATTATTTCCTTGGGAGGAATGGCGATCGGCGTGGGCATGATTTTAGATAGTTCTATCGTCACCTTAGAAAATATTTATCGCAATCTCATGCAAGCTGATCGGCAACTGGGTGCCACAAAAAAAATTCGCATTATTTTAGACAGCACCAAGCAGGTGGCACTCCCCATAATCTCAAGTATTTTAACCAGCATCGTGGTCTTTTTGCCGATTATCTACACTAACTCCTACACTCAGGCCATTCTCGGAGATTTGGCCAAGACTGTGGTCTTCACCCTGCTCATTTCAACTTTTGCCTCACTTTTTATTGTTCCCGTATTAAGTTTTAAATTTATAGCACTAAAAAAAATATCGAACAAAAAACATTTATTTGATAAAATCAATATTTTTTATCTCTCCATATTAAAGAAAATTATTAAGTCTCGCACCAGTGCACTGATCACATTATTGATCTCTCTACTCTTATTTTCAGCTTCCCTATTGCTCATACCTAAAATAAAAAAAGAGATCATTGCCGTCCCCACCACTAAATTATTCGATATTCGCTTTGAACTACCTGACAATCAAAGTCTCGCCTTAGCGAAAAAATACACGGAGCGGGTGGAAAAATTTCTTGCCAGCAGAGAAGAGGTCAAAAATTATTCCACTTATCTATGGCGCCCAGCTAACGGCTATATTACTGCTGAACTTTATGACCGCCATCAATTTAAGGCCTTAAAAAAAATATTTGACGAAAAATTTCCCGCAACTCCTGAAGCAAAACTGACCGCCCAACAATGGGACCCAGGGCAAATGCCATTGCCAAGAAAAACGGATCTCCTAGTCTATGTCTCCGGCGGTACAGAAAAAGAGATGACCACTTTTACCGACGCCGTTATGGTGCAAGCTCCCCTGCTCGCGGCGAATATTCGTAGAAGTCCATGGATGTCCAAAAGTGAAGGTATAAAATTAAAATTTCATTCTTTTGTCGATCCCGCAGAAATATCAAATATTCAAAAATATGTGGAGATTTCTGCAAAAGAAGGAGCTTATCTAACAGATATTTTAGATGATGGAAAAAATAGATCTCTCTATTTAATTCTACAAACACAGCAAAGATCGGTTTTTATTAATGACCTACAAAACTTACCCATCCCCTATAAAGGAAAAATCATTCAATTAAAGGCATTGGCCGAGATAAATATTAGTACAGAAAATTATATTCCCATTAGACGCATGGACGGAAAAAGCTTACAGACCTTATATATCAACTTTAACGAAAAAAATGCTCAAAAAAAACAAGCTCTCTTGCAGCAAACAAAGGCCACCATAAAAACCATTGAGCGGCCACTTAATTTATTTATTGAATACCCCGACCCCAATAAAGAGATTAATAAATCTTTTGACAGTTTTAAATTCTCTCTCTTTATTTCACTATTTTTGGTCTTTACAATAATCACATTATTATTCAATTCCATTCGCTACCCGTTAATGATCATATGCACGGTTCCTTTTGCCATCACTGGGGTGGTTCTTGGACTTTATCTTGCCGCTAGCACCATTAGCTTAAACTCGATGCTCGGAACCATTTTGCTCAGTGGTTTAGTGGTCAATAATGCCATCCTTTTCATCGACTTCTATATTCGTGCAAAAGAAATGGGCCAGTCGAATATTGACTGCATCATGCAGGCGGCGAGCTTACGCTTTCGTCCCATCCTCATGACCACCCTGACCACCATCTTTGGCGTTATCCCAGTGGCACTGGCCATTGGAGAAAGCGGAGAGATCCTGCAACCTTTGGGTATTGCCATTCTCTTTGGGCTGCTCATCTCTACTTTATTGGCCTTAATTCTGACACCCTGTTTTTTAAAACTCTTTTATGCAAAGGACGCCTCCATTGAACGCACTTACCAACCGACTTTACAAAAATCATAAAAAATTTGCGAAATTTTTTGCAAAAAAAAAGATCCAAGCTTATCGGCTTTACGATCGCGATATCCCAGAAGCGCCAATCATCATAGATCTTTATCACGATCATGCCGTGGTATTTGAAAGATTTAACGAGCAGTTAGACCCGTTAGAAAAACAAATCGCCATCAGAACTGAAGTTATCTCTGCCCTAACAGCATTAGGCGTGAAACCAGAAAATAGTATTTTCAAGGCAAGAAACAAGCAGCTAGGTCATACTCAATACGAAAAACTTTCTCGCACTGGCAAACAATTAAAAATCTTTGAAGGTGAAACTCAATATATCGTCAATCTTCATGATTACCTAGATACCGGATTATTTCTCGACCATAGACCGTTGCGAGAAAAAATTAAGGCGGCCCATTATAGAGGGAAGACTTTTCTCAATTTATTCTCCTACACGGGTTCCGTTTCAGTCGCAGCAGCACAGGCCGGGGCCATTGTCACCAGTGTGGATTCTTCCCAAACCTATCTTAAATGGGCCAGTGATAATTTTAAAGTCAATCATCTCGACCCTACCACTCACCAATTTGTCTGTGACGATGTTTTACAATATTTAGAACGCCCGCAAAATAAATTGTTTGACCGTATTTTTCTCGATCCACCCTCTTTTTCAAATTCTAAAAAATTTGCCCGTGACTTTGATATGCAAAGAGACCACCCTTTACTCATTAAACTCTGTTTAAAAAATTTAAACAGTGATGGCATTCTCTATTTTTCAACGAATTTAAGAAGCTTTACCTTAGATCCCGCATTAATAACCATCGCCTGTATAAAAGACATCACCCAAGAGACTATTCCTCTTGATTTTCGCGATAAAAAAATCCATCATTGTTACCGTATCACTCAGCGAGAATTATAATTCATGGCAGTCTTGATCATTTTACCACTCGTCTCTATTTTGACTTCGATCATCTCTGGAGTCATCGGCATGGGCGGAGGGGTTCTCCTGCTCTCTGCCATGACCTTTTTCTTACCCCTACAGATCATTGTGCCCATCCACGGAATATGCCAATTAACCAGCAACTCCTCTCGCGCTTTTTTCTTAAAAGATAAAATAAATAAAAAAATATTTGCCTACTTCACCGTAGGGGCACCTTTTGGTACCTTTGCGGCCGTCTATCTGCTCAAAACTTTAAAAAATCCCGACTGGGCACTGATACTTATGCCAGTTTTGATTTTCTATGTTTTATTTAAACCAAAAAAACTGCCTAAATTAAAAATCCCCCAATGGTCATTTCTCATTGTAGGTTTTATCGCCGGAATATTAGGCCCCTTAGTGGGCGCCACCGGACCTTTTCTGGCGATCTTTTTTTTGCGGGACGATTTGGCCAAAGAGAATATTGTCGCCACCAAGGCGGCCACCCAATTCATTATTCATCTCATTAAGATCCCCGCCTTTATCTACTTGGCCTTCCCCTATCTCGATTATTCACTGCTGATTATTAGCATGGCCTTGGCGAATATTTTGGGCACTTTTTATGGCGTTAAAATTCTCAAAAAACTCCCAGAAATGGCCTTTATCTACCTTTACAAATCCGCGCTACTACTTGCGGGTATTCGTATTATTTATAAGATTATAGCCTCTTAACTATTTGCACAAAAAAAGAATTTCTTTATTCTTTGCCAGCAAGTTTGACTCCTGAGTAGAATATCTCAATATTTCCAAGGATGATTTTTTCAACAAGGTAGTTAAAAATGATACGGCCAAAAATTGCCTACCTTATGGCCATTTTCTTTTATTTGGCCTTTCTCCCCCACGCCTTAACCAGAGTCTCAGTGCTGGCAGATTTTTGGCCCTATCAGATGGAAGGGTGCATGAACACCAAAGATATCCTGCTGAGAAAGACCACAAATACTTCCAGAGTCAGCTACCATAAAAGAAGAAAAAAAAATTGCCATATAAAATCCGGGCGCTGGACCGATGCCTTTTCCGGCGAGGAGTTACGTGCCGCCGACGATATCATCGTTGCGCCCATTATTCCCCTCTCCCACCTCAAATATTTAAAAGTCAATTGGTCAAAAAAGAAACTTTTCAATTTTGTCAGAGAGAGTGAAGTGCTTATTCATTTTGCCAAAGGTGGCATTTCTCAAATGTTCTATTTAGGCAATGCCGAGCAACTGGTTTATGTGCCCAAAACATTCGCCCAACGCTGTGAATTTTTCGGTATGTGGATGGATACCAAATCGCGTTGGTCCATCCCTTTTCAAGAGGGCGAAAAGGCCCGTATTGGCAGAGAGCTGCTGAATTGCCTCAAAGAAAGTTCCTACAACAGGGCGGAAACATTTGGCGATTGGTTTCGCCTAACCGGCAGCCGTTGCGATTCCCGCATTGAGGTTTTACGCAGAGACGGTGGTGCGTGGTCGAACAGTGGTAAGGGTTGCAACGGTACCCTCAATGGCAGTTGGCACGACCTCTACACAGACCGAATTTTCCATTCCACCACTGGCCTGGATATCGATCATATGGTGCCCCTGAAAAATGCCTATATTAATGGGGCCTGGCGCTGGCCAAAATGGAAAAAAAGAGAGTATGCCAATAATCTCCTAAACCCTTTTCATCTGCTCGCCGTCGACCTCTCTGAAAATAGAAAAAAAAGTGCCAATCACCCGGGCCTTTACATGCCCCCCAATAAAAGCTACCATTGTGAATACCTAAAAAATTGGGTGGGCATTAAATTCAGATGGCAGCTCAAAATCGCCCAAGACGAAGGCCAGTCCATCATCCAACAATTAAAAAATTGCGCCAAGACCAATCTATCCGACTATCGTGAAGTCATCAACTTCCTCGCCCACGACGACTAATTAAAACTTTAACAGTTAGGAAGTTTTGCGCTCCTTATATTGATGGCCGACCACTTCCATTTAAGGAGCGCAAACTTAGCTTGAAAAAGGTCCCATCTTCCTCTTCTATTAAGAAAAAGGAGGGTGGGGTTTTATTAAATAATAGTTGTCCCTGATCTAACATATTTTCTGATAATACAAATTTTTCGAAGTAGCGCTAAGGTTTCCCGATCCTAACCCCAATTTATATTTTGCCCGCGCATGATGATAAAACATAACAAGTGGACGGTGAAAAGATGCCATTGATTTGAGGCAAGGGCGGAATAATTTCGCTGCGTTCTAATTTATTTTTTTCTGGGAACAAAAACTCGCTACGCTCGGATTTAAGAATATGTTAACCCGTACTGCCCTAACTTCTTTTTGTTTGGCGATCTGAATCTTCCCAGATCGGCCCTGCTATTTTTGCACGGTCGTGCAGGACTCTCTGCCGTGAAATCATAGACAAGAAAATTGTCAGCGCTGGCACGGACAATGGTGCGAGCGCGCACTGGGGTGAGAAGTTTTCTTGCTCGGCCCATAAATATTACAAGATGATGCTTGATTGTTGATCGCCTGTGGATGATGGATGATATCTCGCTATTTGAAAAAGTAAGGTTTTTTTTCTTTTATTTTTGAACACTGAGTTCAGCGCTAGCGCACTTACAAAGTCTTTTTTACCATTTTTTAATGTCCCTTTAAAAAATTATCAGTGGCGCCAATTCACAACGCTTGGAAGACGTGGCTCTAAACGTCTTAACCCCCTATCCATCGCCCTCTGAAAGGTTCTGACATTTTCAAAGTCCCCTGGACTATGCTAAGTTTAGCAAAATCATTGAGTGGGAGAAAACCATGAATTT
>Ga0316206_1001927_pt1 | contig 15764 bp, 16 predicted proteins | sample 6monthpyrite_MG_FD_204942 | JGI IMG/M metagenome (GOLD analysis project Ga0316206, IMG submission 204942) | Microbial mat bacterial communities from mineral coupon in-situ incubated in ocean water Damariscotta River, Maine, United States -... | ecosystem: Environmental > Aquatic > Marine >... | reverse complement strand
TGACCGCCGCCTATGACGATTACTTCGTATTCATCGCTGTAGAACATACTGTTTCTCTTGCCAGATGGGTAAAGTGGAACCGGTTATTATCCTATATTTGGGTGTTGTAGGTATAGCGGTTATGGGTATTTTGTATAAATTTTAGTCGATGTTGAGCCTGTTCGTCATTTCAGCATTCATAATTATTAAAATCTAAGTCAAAAGCGTGGGTAGTCGACCCACAGGTCTAGCTCTTCTTTATTGCTGATAAAGCCTTCCTACATTCGGTTTCGCCTTTATGGCGACTCACTTTTCTGCCTATAGCAACAGAAAAGTAAGCAAAAGAGTGCCATCCCAGTTCACAAGCTCTCATAGAAAGCATGAGAGTACCTTCATCCTTCGTCATTAAGGTGGCTGCTGCGGAACTCGCGAGAACAACACTCGCTCAGACATCCTCGCAGAAAGCCTCCAACTTAATAACTCTCTCTTCAGCTTGATCAGATGGGAGGGGTGGGTCAACGTCAAAGTCTGAACCGCTTTTTCTTTTAAGCTTTTGACTTACTCATTCCCCTTTGACTGAGCCGAAGAATGAGTTAAAAACAGGGAGTCTTCTGCGAGGATGTTTGAGTGCGTTGTTTGCACGAGTTCCGCAGCAGCCCTGTTTTTAAGGAGTGAGGAGGGCAGCCCATGCTTTTTATAGGCCAAAGGAGCGGGGCGTGTTTCTTTTGGTTCGTTTTCTTTAGCACGAGCAAAGAAAATGAACACGCCCGTGGGTGCGGGAACCCACAGTTTTTGACTTTGACTTAGTTTTTGACTTTGACTTAGATCTTGATTTTAAAAACCGCCTACGGGTGCGGATACCCCCTCCACCTTTGATTAGCGCTTTACTCGATTTATGTTACAGTCGGGTACTATAAAAATAATATAAATATATAGGCGCCCGTTCGCCTAATAAGGTAAAAGGCGGCTAGCCGCCTAAATAACTGTTATGTGTAAAAAATGAATATAAAGCCTTATGGGAAAGGAATGTTGTTTGTAGCCGTCCCAGTAACATTACTTGGTTTGTTTTTGGCTTTTGTAACTACACACTCTGGTGGTGCTTTATTTTACTTTTCACTTACGTTGGTTCCGGGGCTTTGGTTTATTGATAAATTCGATTTAATGGACAGTAGTGGGGTTTGGGTAATAGCCATCTCAGTACAAGTAGTTTATTGGTCAATTCTAGTTCTAGTATTTAATGGGGTTTTAAAGTCTAATGAAAAAATCACATAACAAATCGGTTAAGTACGCACGTAAAAAGCACGTGCCGGATGCTCCGCAAAAGACGCTGCGCACCTCTTACCTCGGCCGTTAGCTATGAAAAATATAATATTACTTTTTATTCTTATCTTTGTTACTGGATGCTCAACAAATCAATTGATGTATAAGCTCGGTCGCTCTAGTGAAAATGGTAACGTAGTTATCTATCGCTATTTAACTGGGTTACCGAAACCTGAAACAACATCTAATTATCCTTGGCTAACAGTCATAAAGTGGAAATATGACGGCGCTCAATATAATGGCATGCCATCTGAATCAGAAAGAAAGGGAATACTAAATCTTGAAATAGCAATTGAGAATAGTCTCGAAAGCAAGAACTTAGCAATAAGCGCTTATAGCAAAACTGGTAACGGTGCAAAAGAACTTGTTTACTACATTAGAAATAGAGAAACATTTACAAAAAGACTTAATAAAGCACTTAAAAGTCACCCACAATACCCTATAGAAATAAACTTTTACGAGGATAAAGAGTGGAAAGACTTGGCAAAGCTATTAAAAGATGCAAATAATAGCTAACAAGGCATTTGAGTTTGTTCGCTTCGCTCTCGGGACTCGCCTTAAATTAATAGGGGTCAGAGAGCAATTGTTTCTAATATACCCAGCCTCTAATACCTGAGTTACCTGTTCTCTACCTTATTTAATTATGTGTAAAAGAAAAATCGGAGTTCTATTAAATATGGATATTTTAATTCCACTAATAAGTGTCCTACTATCAGGAATAGTCGCTGTAATAGTTTCTAGAATTCAAGTGAAATCTGCAATTGGTAAGCTCAAACTTGAATATAAACAAAAAGCAACAGAACAGTTATTTTTGAAACGCTTGGATATATATCCAAAACTCCATAGCGAACTCTTAACATTAACGAAAAAACGATGGGTAGACGGCTTGGTAAGTAAAGATCTTACAAATCTAATTAATAAGTTGGATCGATGGGAAATCGAAAATGCAATTTATGTTAGCCCTCTCGGATTATCAAAAATAAAAAGTGCTCGAATTGAATTTGGAAATGTTATTAATCAAGTTTCTGAGAATGAAATAATTTCAAAGAATAAAACAAAGCAAGTAATGAATGAAGTTTATTCTCTCTCAATGCTTTTGAAGACAGAATTGGGAGTACTTGATGCTGATGATTTCCATAATCCTTCAAAAACACAGAAATGGAGTGAATTACTTAAGTTAAAGAATAATAAATAGGTCGGTGACAAATAATAATTAATTAAAGTAATTAAAGTAATTAAAGTATTAAAGGTGCCGGAGGGATTAAAGAGAATAAAAGGGGTCGGTGACAAATGAGAATCATTAGTATTACTATTTGTCACCGACCCCTTAACTATAACTACAGGTCTGCTGGTTATATAAGCATTATGTTTAAGGATTAAACAATGAAAATATCAATGACTTTGAATAATGATCAACTAAGAACATTTTCAACCGAAGTCCATGGTGAGCTGAAGCCGCTTCTTCCAGGCGAGACATTTCCTATTAATAATAACTCCAATATCAAATTAGAAACATTAGTTGAGCATAGAGCACTAGATATGCCGACAGTACTTAATTTTATTGTCGATACATCAGTAACAATGGAAGTTGGATTATTAACAACATGGCTATATGACAAATGTAGAGCTACAAATTTAGATAAATTAGAAATTGACGATGATTTAACAAAAGTTGATTTTAAAGAAATAGAAAGAAAATTAGCAGAAGAATTAAAAAAACTGGATACAGAAAAAAGTGAATAAAGGTGACGTTAGGCGTCACTCAATGTAAAACTGGGGTCATATCCCAGTTAACTAAGGAATAAATATTATGAATGGACACTGGTCATTAATTTTATCAGCTATTGCGTCTTTGTTTTTACTCACTGTTATCATTCAAATCAGGGCAAAGAAACCTGACTGGCTTGATCTGGATACAAAATGGTTAGCTGTTTCTGCATTACCTATTTTAATTGGGTTGTTTTCTGGTGGTTACATAACGAGCTTTAAGGGACTTGGTATAGAAATTGAAGCTGCTCTTCGTGAACCTGTTAAAGACAGGATTAATCTCAAGGCTACTCAGGCAAAAGCAGCAGAGTCACTATCTAGTGAAACTAGAAAGTTGAAGCAAACCATTACTCATCTTCAACAGTTATCCGATGATGAAAAAAAAGCTATACAAAGACTAACATTCAAAAACAACTATCCTTGGTATTCAGCTGTTGCAGTAAAGGAGTATCTTAAACTTCTTCCAAACGTTAAAATTATTGAGATAGTTGACGATAAATTAAAATTTCTCGGAGCTATCAGAACAAAAGACATTAAAGGACTTGAAAAGTTGTTTATCAATGCAGTTAAGGCAGGAAATATTAAAGATAAATTTATTCAGGTTTATGTTACTAAATATATTGATTCAGATATTAGCGCCATTCAAGCCTTAAGAATTATGAAGGATAACAAATTATTATTTCTTCCAATGTTAAACAGCGATCATACTATGAAAGGCGTTGTTACCAAACGCTCTCTTGAACATCGTATTGCAGAAGACTTGCTTGCTGCCAGCAATAAAAAATAAGTGGGGACAGACCCCATTTAATTTTAAAAATAATACCCAAAAGGTACTATGCCCTTAATAAGAAAGTTAGGTGCAACAGGGATGATCAAATATGTTTGTAACAGCTGAAACAGAAATATTAACAAGTGTCGAACCTGAAGTTATTTGGAATTATGCTTCCGATCCTGATAACTGGACAGCATCAAATCCAGAAGAACATCTAGGTCTAGTATTTTTTAATTCCTCTAACCGCCCTAAGCAAGGTGTAACCTTTCACCAAAAAGATATGTTGCTGGTGTGTATGCTGATCTACATGGAAGAATTATTTATTTAAAAATAAAAGGGGTCGGTGACAAATGAGAAATATAAGGGGTCGGTGACAAATGAGAATCATTAGTACTACTAAATAAATGACAACAGACCGGGACCGCCTAACTGCGCGCCCCTTAACTCAACTGTTTGATCTCAGGGAGTGAGATGAATGAAAACCAAGAACATCATACAAATAAGTGCAGCTGTTATTTTAATTGCTATGTTATTCTTTTCTAATCAATCAACAACTGATTTGCCTGAAAAATATAATTGGATCAATATAGATAATTACAACGATGCTTTTAGGAAAACAAAATCTGATAAGAAACCATTAATAATGTATTTTCATGTTGATTGGTGTAAATACTGTAAAAAGCTAAATGAAACATTTCTCAATAATGAGGATGTATATAAATACATTTCTAATTTTGAAATGGTTCAAATAAACCCAGAGCATGGAGACAAACAAAAGAGGCTAGCTAATAAATATGGAGTAAAAGGCTACCCTACATTTCTGGTTACGTACCCGCATAACAACAAGAAAATAAAAATTCATCCTTTTAGAAAGGGCGGAATTGTATGGACAATAGATAAATTTATTAAAAAAATAAAGCATGCAATTGGAAGTGTAAAAAAATAAAAGGTGCCAGAGGGATTAAAAAATGATCAGGTTATTGGGGTGGTTAAAAAAATAATCTCTCCATCCCCTTTTTGAAAAAGCATAAGAGTTACCTTTTTGTTTTGATTTAGAGATTCGACACCTTTATCAAAACGGGTAACTCTTACTTTTTCAAGCGATATGTCAGATCAAGTCTGAACTAATACATATTAGAGTGTATTGAGATCTAACCCCATTTAAGTTCAAGTCTACTGATGAAATCTCACCCAGCCTCCCTTGGTGTAGTCAATATGCTGAATTTCATAACGCATGATGACTTTATGCCCATATTCTGCGCTCGGGATGTTGTAAATATCGAAAAGAATTTCGCTGCCCCGCCAGATTCTCGTTGGGAAACTGTCTTCACCACCCTGGCGAGTTACATCGGGTGTTTTATCCAGTATCTCCCAGACTTTTGGGAGCTGTTCATATGTAAAGTTGGAGAATGTCTGGCCTAATTCTTCTCCTGAAGATTCAAGATACTGTTGTTCTTTATATTGCTCCATCAGTTGTCCCTGGTAGTTTTCCCACAATGGAGCGACGACGCTAGCATCTTCATCTTTTACGCAAACAGGTGTAGGGCTTCCTTCTAATGCCCAACCAAGATCAAAATATTCATGCTGCATGCTAACCGATGAAGTAGCGCTTAATGTTTCATTGCTGTATTGCAAGCCGGCAAGGTCACCATCTGCATGAACCGTTACTTCGATCGCTCCTTTATTCGGCTCACCCCAGTAACTGTATCGCTCGAAAGTATCAAACGAACAGTAACCCATATCATTGACTTCTCGTCGATAAACCACTTTCGGAAAATCAGTCTCGACAATAATATTGCCATCAACCTCAACTGCATCACCTGCATCATTAACATGGATAGCAAGATTGATATCGTTATATTCTGTCCAGTACGATGCACCACTTTCTCGTGGTCGTGCAGAATATTCGCCCCAGCTTGGGTAACCTATATCCGAAGCCAGCACCACGGAATATTCGATACGACCCTGAATAACATTGCAACGTTCAACCAGTTCATGAAAAACTGAAAACAGACTTTCTTTAATATCTTCGGGGCCGAATATCGAAGCCTGGGCAGCCAGATTCATGATCTTTTCAAAATTGATGCATTGTGGATTTTGAATGTGTGGATTGGCTAGCTTGGTGATCACACCTTCAATGGCATCGTATAATTCGCCGGTCTCCCTGATCACACCATTACTATCCTGATGATTGTAATCGTCATAGCCCAGAATCTGAAGACGACCAATGGTATTGATCAGCAGAGTTTTTGCTTCTTCACTGGGGTGACCCTTTGCCCACTCAATGGCGGCAATCAGTTCATTGGTCAATGCATCAAGCAATGACTCTGGCATGCCACCGGAAGTATCGCCACTTTCACCCCAGTCATTGAGCTCCTGTTCAGAGTCTCTCTGCGCGGAATCCGGGTCATTAGGTGGTGGTGACGGTGGTGGCGTATTGCCAGCACCACCGTGGTGAGAAAAGTGCGATACTGTGCATTGAACATGGGTGCTATCTGAACGCGTACAGCCTGCGGTTAGCTCTTCTTCCCAGGTACCTGTATCTGGATTAAACCAGAACAACCGAGGTGTTACCCCCATGTCTCCGTTATCCATGATGGTTACAGTAGCCGTTTCACCGCTCGCCAGTTGCAGGTCTTCACCATTTGCATCGAGTGCACGGATTTCGAACGGATGAGTGATATAGAGAGGATCTGTGGTATCAAGTGCTGCCAGTGTAGTGCGTGTTTTGAGTGGGTCGAGCACGGTGACAGACAGGGTGACGTCACTGGTAAAGGCGCTTGCGCCCAGGCTGATACTTAACGTTGGCGCAGATGGATCACCGACGTTCACGGTGATCGGTACTGCAGCTGCCATGCTCCAGTCTTGTAATGTATCAACGGGTCTCAGGCGAGTCGTAAAAGCGGTTATACCCTGGTAACTGGCTACAGGTTTAATGTATTCCTGCGCATAACCGGGTGCGCTGATACGGTACCAGCCAGAGGCTGTGGGTTGTGTATCAGCCATCACGATGCCACCTGAACCGGTTTTTCCATTATCGCCTACCAGTGCATCTCTGATAGGCACACCATCAGTATCGGTGACGGACGCCATTACGGTCATATTTGTAATCAGGGCGGTTACTTCGGTAGGTTCGGTTGTATTACCTGGTACTGTTGGCGGTGGCACGGTGCCTGGAGGCTCATCTGTATTACTGTCACCACCACAGCCACCAGCCAGGGTAATAATACCTGACAAGATAATAATAAATAAGAAATGGAAAATTTTGTTTATAAAAAGAAATTTGATAGCCATTATAATTTCCTTTTAAATAGAAGCGTCATATTAAATATCTGCCTCTCAAAAAAACATATCAAGTATTTTCGACTCGAAACTTGATGAACATCAATGACTATTGGTCGGATATTTTTTCTTTAAAAAAGTGTAAAACAAATAAACGTTATTGCTAATGTTTAAACAAAACAAAAGGCGCCAGTGACAAATGAGAGTCATTAGTATTACTATATATCACCAAGCCCCAAATTAATGTGTAAACAATATATCTATGTTATGGCTAGCCGATAAAGTTTCTAAACTTCAAGAAAAAAGAAAGAAACAAAATAAATGTGAAAGATGTGGATTCTTTTATTTCAAAACAGAAGAGAAATGTCCACATTGTTCCGAGTTAAAAGACCATCAGGTTAAGCAGGCACTTACTAAGAGAGCAAATTTTCGTTTAGGTCTCGGAAAAGGAATGTTTATCGTAGCTGTTGTAATAATAGTGTTAATGTTACTTATATGAGAAATTAAACACACATATTAAAGCAGAATAAAATAAGTGGACATAATCCCCATTTCTCCCGGTCACTAAAGAAAGGAATATTAAAATGAGTTTTGAAAATCGATCGATAGATGACTTAGTAAAGATTGCAGCAGCAGGAGGTGGTTTTTCTCTTGCTGCCACACATAAAGATACAGATGATTTGATTCGCATTGCTGCTGCAGGATCTGAAAAAGGCTCAAGAATTACTTTTACCGGTTTAACACACCGTGATATAAATGATCTTATTAGTATTAGCGCTGCAGGTCAGGGTTGTGTTGTTCTTGAAGTCTAATACCTTCTAACAAATATCTAAGTTAGCTTTATAAAAAGAAAGTAGAAATTGACTTATGAGTGATGCAAAAAATAAATTCAAACTAACTATTCTTCTAAAATCCATTTTCTTAAGTATAGTGCTAGTTCTTATATATAGTTATAAGAGAGACATCGAAATCAATACCGTTCTTTTTATTGTAGGCACGGTTTCTGTAGCCAGTATTTTTTTATATTTTGTGAATGTAAAAAGATATGTGTTAAATCAAAAACTAAAATCGCTCTGTGATGTAGATATAAAATCAAAAGACTTTGAGTCAGCAAAAGTATTAATTCATCGTGGGCGTTATACAATGGCATTAATGAAACTTAAGCTTGTATTGACAGATAACCCTAATAATAAAAATATAAATGAAATGATATATGAAATTGAACAGCATATTGACTAATGAGATGAGCCCATTTGATTTCATGGTAAAGTAATGTAGAAAATATAAATCTTCCATTTATTTCTCAATAACTACTATATTTATACATACCTTCACATCACTTATTGCTAACTAAAGCGACTACTGTTATGACACTTACAACTTTATCAACGATTGTTACAGTTTCTTTAGAGATTTCACTTATATTTTTGGTGATTCTAATGCTGCGAATTAGAAAAATGAAACGCCTTCTGTCTGATTACGAGAATAAACAATCTACAAATGCACAAACTCCAAGTATTGAACATAAAAAAGAAGTTGATATTCTAAACCCCACCATAGAGGAAAAAATAGTTAGTAACTCCATAGATAGCAGCAGGGAGCAAATTTATATTGCGCGAATAAAGAATCTGGAAAAGTTTAAGGAAATGTATATTAGCAGACTTGAAGAAAGTCAAAAACTTTTTTCAAGAATAGAAACACTGAGTCAATTAGCAAATACAAGCCCCGCACCAGAGTTATCCGATTTACAATTTCAGATCAATAAGCTTGAATCAGAAAAACATGAATTGAAGAAATCGCTCAAAGGCCTACTTGATTTATTAGACCAAAAAACTAAAGAGAATGAGGTCTTTGAACATGAACAATACAAAAAACTTAAATCTCTTACAGAAGAAAATGAGTTCCTCACAGTACAAATTCAATATTTATTGAAACAGGAAGTTGAAACTACAAATAATTTAATGATGAAAATAAAGCACCTTGAAGACACTTTGGCAGCTATAGAACACCATGCAAAATAAAAAAGGGAGGACCTCATTTTAAGTGGCCCGCTTAAAAACGAGCGCCCTTTAATTCAACCAAATAACCATTAACCCTTCGGATTCCACCCCTCATTAAAGAAATACTCATACCAGTCCCAGCCATCATCCATTGTCATCACGCGATGAACCTTTAGCGCCTTCGGCATGCCTTTTTTGATGACATCAAGTACCAGTTTTTTGCCTTTGGGTTTATCTTCATCCACACCGATGCCTTCCCAATAACATCTTGCTAGTCGCATTTCTCCCAGTACATTACCTTGTCTGGCTGATGCTTTATAAAGTTCGAAAGCTTTTTTCTCGTCATCGTCTTCTACACCGATGCCATGTTCATAGAGAACACCTAACATCGCCAGTGCTAAGGGGTTGCTTCGGTCTGCACCTGCTTTTATGTATTTATAGGCTTTGTCTTCATCTTTCTCAACACCTCTGCCTTTTAGAAACAGGTGTCCATACAAACCCAAGCCTAACGGGTTACTGGTTTCTATCGATTTGCTATACCACTTATGCGCTTCTTTATAATCAATCTCTACTCCCAATCCAAACTCGTAGGTGCGACCTAACCAGGCATAGCCCCATGAACTACCTTTTTCTGCTGCCAGCTTGGCGTGTTTGTGGGCTTCATCGTAATCACGCGCGACACCGGCTCGAACAAAGTGCGCGTAACCGAGGAAAGCATGACCAAGGCCATGACCTTTTGCGATTGATTTGCGCAGTAGCTCAACGGAGCTCAGTGTGTCTTTTTCAACGCCAACGCCTCGCTGATACATAAAACCTAATCGTGCATAGGCAAAGCCATCATCTTCATCTTTTGCCTTATGATAAAGCTCAAGTGCCTTTTGATAGTCCGGTTTTACGCCAATGCCTCGCTCATAAATCCAGCCAAGTTTGGCCTGTGCTTTTGCATAACCCTGATCAGCCAGCGATTTCATCAGGCGGATCATTTCTACAAAGTCTTTATTAATGTAAGCATGCATGGCTTTTTGGAACACCGCTTCTGATTCCATGTCTGCGACGGCAGTCTGGTATTTTTGAACAAGCTTCGCCTCTTCTTTAGGCTTCGATTTTGTCGCTGGTGTTTGCAGTTGTTGTTTTAATACGGCGATTTGCTGACGTGCCTGATTCAGGTCTCGCATTGAGTCTCGCAGCGCCACTTCCAGTTCTTCATTTTTTTGCAATGCTTTAACCGAACGTAACACTTCATCCGGATCGGCTTTCATTTTAGCTTTCAGATAGTACCGAATGCGGTTCCAATTTTCGTTCAGCACTAAAAGTGAAATAATGCCGGCGGTAATGTTTTGAATGTCTTGCGACATATGCGCATTACCAAACTGATCTTTATTAACATTAATGACTGACGAAACGTAAACACCCAACTCGTCAAGCAAGCTTTGTTTTACGCCATCAATCGCTCTGATGCGACTGGTGTACTCTGAATCAAAACGACTGGCAGGGTAAGAATAATCGCGGATATATTCCTGAGTAGCCGCCTCCGACAGGCTGGCCGATAATAATAGCGATAAACATAACAATTTTAACATAGACATCGGCTGACTCACTCCAGCGTTTTTTAATGGCACTAATAATTATATATTTTATAATACGGTCTGATTGAAATCTTTGATTTAGATTTTCTTTAGCAAAGCCACTTGTTAGCAAACAATCATTTTGTAAATTTACTATTATTATTTATTGCACCTCTTACAAAATCATATTCAGAATCTTCACCTTCAACAAAGGCAAATTTTTTGGCGATTTTATTCTCTGCTTTCTTTGATATATTCAATAAAGCCTGTTTAATATACCCGTGTGTTTTTTCATCCAGCTTTGAACGAGCCACCCACGGTTTTGTTACGTTTTCGAAAGACGCAATCACTTTAAGTGGACGGCCTTTTTTAACAAGCTTTTTATAGGTACTTTCCTTCATCGCACCAGCGTCATAATGTTTACTGGTGACGGCATAGCCTACAATGTCATGTCGATCTGAATAATCAAACGATTTAAAGTCTTTTGCATAAATCCCATGTTTGATAAAAAGAGACTGAGCCAGGTATCGGCCAATCGTTGATTTCTGATTACCAAATGCAAATCGTTTATTTTTTAATTGATGGATGCTGGTGATATCACTATCTTCTGTTACACAAATAACACCATTAAATCGTTTTTTACCGTTTTTACTTTCCATTGCCAGGATTTTAATCGCCCCGCTTTTTTGTTTTGCTTCTATATACGAAGCAGGCCCTAATCGAGCGAAATCTACCCGCCCACTTATCAGATCATTAATACCAGTGCTATAGCTTCTTACAATGTGTAACTTGATCTTGACCTTTTCCTGGACGATCAGGGACATCTCTGTTTCCAGCATGTTTAGTATTGGGCGAAACTTTTTGACCATTACTGTAGGTTTATCAGACGTATAGGTGCCAAAATTCAGGTTAATGTCCGCATGAGCTTTCAGCCCAACCATGACCATTGCCACCAAAATTATTATTCTGAAAAACCGCAAATTAAGAACGCTCCCTCAACAAATTCTTTAAACCATCAAATTCATCACCTAAGTATAGAAGAACACTGACTATTTTTTATCTCAATCTATGTAAATAACAGTTTCATGAACTGCTCTTAGTCATCACATTGATTTAAAACAACTACAGGGCTTATTTAGCGGCTATCGATGATTCTTACCGGGTAGGTTTTAGGTGAAAATTCGCCATATATTCTAATCTGATTAATGACATTGATGCTCTAATGCTATTTATTGAATACGTGAATAATATCAAAAACACTATCTGAAAATATACTCATGAATGATCAGCTTGTGATAGAAGAGATGGGTAGTACACATGCAAAACCGGTTACATATAAACTGAAATAGAATTATCAGCTAAGGAACTTGCCAAAAAGAACTGTGGACATCACGAAAAGATAAAGCGTTTAATTTTTAAGCATCTAGCAATTGCCTAACCTTTTCCAGAAATAAAATGTTACTAACAGGTTTTTGTAATAGACCAGCCTGTAGATCATCATCCAGTTGCTCGTTCAAATTATTGTCGTTATAACCACTTAGTAATTGAATTTTCATATGTGGGTAATGATTACGGATATATTGTGACAATTTATACCCGTCCATTTCCGGCATAAGTAAGTCACTAACTACCAATGATATGTTTTCATTTTCCAGAATGTGTACAGCCTCTATACCATTCGCCGCTGAATAAACTTGATAGCCTTTACTTTTTAATAACTCAACACTAAGTAATCTGAGCGCATCTTCATCTTCCACGATCAGTATTGTTTCATTGCCTTCAACAGAGTCAGACAGATCTTGTTTATCGAGCTTCTCAGGCACGTCAATCTCTGCAACAAAGCGTGGAAAGTACATCACAAACCGGGTACCAACGTTTAGACTGGATTTAACCTGAATAGAGCCGCCACTTCTTTTCATAAAGCCATAAACCTGACTTAAACCCAGTCCACTGCCTTTAGTTCCTTTCGTGGTATAAAATGGATCAAAAATTCTGGCCTGCGTTTCTTCACTCATACCACAGCCATTATCAATAAGACTTAATCGAACAAAATCGCCTGCTTCAAGATCAAATATATCGGCTTCAATTTCTTTAATTGTAATATTTGCCAGTTCAATTCTTAATTCGCCACCATCCGGCATCGCATGCATCGCATTAATACACATATTTAGAATCGAGTCTTCTAACTCACTCTGATCTACATACACATTCCATATACTTTCTTTTATCTCGAGGTCAAGTTGAATGCGAACTGTTAATGTCTTTTGCATCATATCTTGCATATCAATCACTAAATCATCTAGCTTTACGGGAGTCGAATCATTACCTTTATAACTCGAAAAAGTCAGTAATTTTTTCGTTAGTTTTGCTCCACGTTCGCAGGCATGTGAAATCTGATAAATATAGTCTGATATGATTTTATCATCAGTATATTTCATGCTGATCAGTTCAGCATAACCCGAAACTACGCCCAGCATATTATTGTAATCATGCGCTATACCACCGGTGAGATTTCCCAGCGCCTCCAGCTTCATACTCTGCCGGAGCAATGATTCTTTTTCTTTTATTTCTTTAAGATCAATAAATGAACCGATAAAACGCTTATGCCCATTACTATCATCAGGCAACCGATTCAAAGATAGCTGCAATGGAAAAATCTCACCATTTTTTCTTTTGGCATAAAGTTCCCGGCTAGTACCCATATGACGGTTTGATATGATTCTAATCAAACTATCTTTAAGCATCATGAATTTTGGCTTATCTTCATCCCTCATTAATAGCGAGATATCCTGCCCGCATACTTCCTTTTCACGATATCCAAGAATCTGTTCAGCGGCCTGATTCACACCACCGATAGTCATATCTTCATTAATGGTAATTACGCCATCAATCAGGTTATTAAGGATTTCTTCCTGTTCGATTGTTTTCTTCTCGAGTAAGTCTCTAGTGTTTTTCAGACTTGTGACATCTGTCGACACACAACCAATTGCATAAATTTCATTTTTTTCATCATACAGTGGAAATTTTATCGATAAATAACTGTGCAGTTTTCCCTCATGAATCAGTCTTTCCTGAAATTCAATAGGGACTCTTGATTTAAACACTGCCTTATCATTCTTTATTTGTTCACCAGCTATTTCATTATCAAAAAGATCATGTGCTGTTTTCTGATCTATATCAGACTTGTTAATTCCAAATACATTTTCACATTCACGATTTATAAATATAAACTGTCCGTGTCTGTCTTTTACATAAATGATGGCAGCACTCATATCCAGAATTGAGCCGTAAAACTGCTCTCTCTCAATCATCTCGAGACGAGATTGCTCAACTTCCATAATACTTTCATGCATGTTTCTTTTCATTTCATTGAAAGCATCAGATAAAATATCAAGCTCATCCACTTTTCCGGACTGAACATTTTTATGACTAAAAGAAAATTTATCTTTAAGATTGTTTGTCGTCAACTTCATGGCATGATCAGACAGTTCTCGTATGTGTCTGGTGACCAGCTGAGAAAAAATCCATAGAATAATAAATGAAATAAGAAAAGTTTTAATTGAATTACTAACCAGTATATCTACCAGCTGATCCCATAGACGGTTATAAACACTTGAAAGATCAAACTGCACAATCATTTCACCAATTGTCCGGTTTTCACCCCGATAAAAATAATTAAGTTTAAAATTTCGTTGAACAACCTGGTCATTATGATGTGTGCCGGCCTTGATTCGTGATTCACCTTGCTCTCTGACCTCAATATAAAGCATATCGGGAAGATTGATCATGCTTTCCACACGCAGAGCAAGCTGTTCATAATCAGAATTCCATAACACACTGGAAACGCTTCCAACATGTACGGTTTCTATTTCTTTAAGACGCGCATCAATAGCCGAAATATCGCGACTGTAGATGCCGTATAACTGAAACGAAGTAGTCAGGATAGTAATTAGTGTGCTTGATAAAATAACCGCAAGCATCAGTTTTTTTGCAAGACGATTACTCTTTGTCCTTAATACAACCATTTTTAATTATTCACCCAACAATATCCGTTGTTCGAGTTTTCGATAGTCCCCGTTCACTTTCATTTTTTTAAGTGCTTTAGACAAAGGCTTTACCAGTTTCTCATGCTTTTTATTCAGATAAATATACATTTCACGAATAGCCAATGCTGGTTCCAGCATCCTTATACCAGCCAGTCTATTTTTTTGAATCAGCTCTATTCCTGCCCATTTTTCATAAATGACAAAGTCTGTGCGATCTTTTTCAAGTAAAAGGAATAACTGATTATCTGTTTTTACTTTATTAATGTTTGCTGATGTTGGTACATTTTTTTCAAGAATTTTCCAGCCGTTTATGTATGCTACATTCCTATTGGCAAGGCTAACCCAGCCTTTAGTGAGATCAATGTTCTTTTTCGAAAAAACAACAAATTCCCAGTCCATTATTTTTTCAGGTACCTGAATAATATTTTTATAGGATTTTTCAAGTCCGGCAATGCGCGACATTTCAGCATCGTCTATTCCCTGATTAACATTCACCAGGCCTCTTTCTGCAGGCAATTTAACTAGCTGTAATTTATAACCGATATTTGCCAGGGCAGTCTCTGTAACCTTGTCCATAAATCCTTCACCAGACTCTGTATTTAAAGGAGACTTTCCGGTTGTATTAAAAACAAGCAAAGGATCTGCCATGCAGGCGCCGGGAATAAGTAACAGTAGGATGATAAAAGTCTTCATAGACTACCCATTTAATACCTAATATTGCTCAATTGTTGAATACTGAAAGAATAGATTTTCATATTCTGTTAATAAGTCTATTTGAAAATAGTACATGTCCGTATAATGTCCATTAAATCATCCTCTCTTTCATTATTTATTCAACCCTATATAAAGTATTGTTTGAATAACATAATTTAATGAATTAATAATATTTAATCTGTTCTATACTTGAACATTAACTTAAAGACTAAATAATCATGATATTAACCGGTAAGCTTTTGGGTGAACATTCACCTTATATATTCAATATGGTCTACGACATAGACGTAAGAATGCTGTTTATTGAATGCGTAGATAA
>Ga0316206_1001925_pt1 | contig 15797 bp, 12 predicted proteins | sample 6monthpyrite_MG_FD_204942 | JGI IMG/M metagenome (GOLD analysis project Ga0316206, IMG submission 204942) | Microbial mat bacterial communities from mineral coupon in-situ incubated in ocean water Damariscotta River, Maine, United States -... | ecosystem: Environmental > Aquatic > Marine >... | reverse complement strand
CAGATTCAAGCATCCCCCGCTACATGGGCGGCGTTGGGTCTAATCGCTGCGGGTTTAATGCTTAAAACAGCTATTTTCCCTCTGCATTTCTGGCTACCCCCGGCACACGGCAGCGCACCTGCGCCGGTGAGTGCGTTGTTATCAGCACTTGTGGTAAAAGCCTCATTCTATATTCTGCTACGTTTGTGGTTTACTTTGTTTGCTCCCCTGCTGGACGGCGATGCGATCAATAACCTGCTTGGTCTTTTAGGCTGCGCTGCAATACTATGGGGTTCTGTACAGGCTTTACGGCAGAGCCGACTAAAGTTACTTATCGCCTATTCAACGGTTGCCCAGATTGGATATCTGTTTCTAGTGTTTCCACTGGCAACTAACATGGGTAGCGTTGCCTGGAATGGTGTCGCATTTTTGATAATTTCCCATGCACTGGCAAAATCAGCTATGTTCCTTTCCGCAGGAAATCTCCTGTGCTTTGGTGGCCATGATCGCATCGCCGATCTTGATCGGGTGGTGCAACGTCTTCCGCTAACTGCAGCTGCCTTTGCAATAGCCGGAGTGAGTATTATGGGCATTCCACCCAGCGGTGGATTTATCGGCAAATGGTTATTGCTTGAGTCTGCAATGACTCAGGGGCGCTGGGATCTTGCCGCGGTGATGATTCTTGGCGGGCTTATGGCAGCTGCTTATATTTTTAAAGTGATCGGTTACACATTCATTCCGGCACAGATTACGCATGAAGCACAGTCCGTATCTGCGAGTATGCAATGGTCTGCACTGCTTCTGGCAATAGGCGCTATGCTGCTGGGATTTCTGTCATTACCTGTTTTGGCTATGTTAAACATTAGCGACATCAATCTAGCCAGTGGGTTCGGATTATGAACTGGAACTCATGGGTACCACTGCTGGTTGTATTAAGTTCACTACTACCAGGTTTGATTATCTTTGGTCTACCAGAAGAAAAGGTGCGGTTTCGAATTGCACTCAATCTGTTTGGTGCGCTGGCCAAACTCGTACTGGTTGGCTGGATGTTATGGGGGGTTTACAACGGATATCACTACGAAACCCGCCTGCCACTACTGCCAAATCTTGAACTGGTACTGCGAGCTGGTCCGTTAGCACTTTTATTCGTCAGCCTCTCCACCATACTCTGGTTAGTGACTACTGTTTACGCCATTGGTTATCTTGAAGACTCGCCTCATCGTAGTCGCTTTTTCGGATTTTTTAGCCTGTGCGTCACAGCAACCGTGGGGGTAGCTCTCGCGGGTAATCTCATCACCTTCCTGTTGTTCTATGAGTTACTCACTCTGGCAACCTACCCATTAATTGTGCATCGGGGTACGGAAGCATCTCGCCAGGCTGGACAAACCTATCTTCGATATACTATTTTTGGAGGCGCTTTACTGCTCGTCGGCACGGTATGGCTGTATAGCCTAACCGGTTCGCTCGAATTCACCCCAAAAGGTTTCCTCAGTAATCTGGGAGAAGAGCATTATCCTGCCCTGATTACAATCTTCGGCCTGTTAATCGCAGGATTGGGCGTGAAAGCCGCACTCTTCCCACTGCATGGCTGGTTACCTCAGGCGATGGTAGCACCTGCTCCTGTGAGCGCATTATTACATGCAGTAGCCGTGGTTAAAGCCGGTGCGTTTGGTATTATACGGGTTGTTTATGAGGTCTTTGGTGTAGAGTTTTCTGCCGCACTGGGTGTTCTTGTCCCACTAGCCTGGCTGGCGGCTTTCACAATCATATATGGATCATTAAGAGCCCTTTTCCAGGACGATCTCAAACGCCGCCTGGCCTACTCAACTGTCAGTCAGGTATCCTATATTGCACTGGGTGTAGCCATTGCAGGACCCATGGCAACCATCGGTGGCGTAGTTCATCTGGTGCATCAGGGCCTGATGAAAATCACGCTGTTTTTCTGTGCCGGTAATTTGGCTGAAACTCTGGGCATTCACAAAATCAGTGAAATGAACGGCGTCGGCAAACGCATGCCCTGGACTATGGCCGCGTTCACTATTGGTGCCTTTGGTATGATCGGCGCTCCGCCGATCGCAGGTTTCATTAGTAAATGGTATCTGGGTCTGGGTGCACTAAACACAGAGCAGAGCTGGGTTATATTTGTATTAGCCGGTAGTAGTCTGTTAAACGCAGCTTACTTTTTACCTATTTTACATAGAGCCTGGTTCATGCCATTACCCGAGTCATGGCCCGATGAAGAGCTGAGCGAACATGATTTTGGTAATAAGGAGGCAGCATGGGCTCTTTTACTGCCTCCCCTGATTACTGCTGCGATGGCATTAGCTGCCGGTCTACTCGTAACGCTGCCCTTTAGTCCACTAGAATGGGCGAAACTAATTTCGGTGCGGGAGTTCTACCAGCCATGATTTCAGCCATGAATATAGAATTCTATACAAGCATACTGTGGATTTCGGTAATCTGGCCACTACTCCTGAGTATACCGTCACTACACAGTCGACTGCCCTCGCCTCGACATCTGGCAATAATCCCTGCCGTCCTGCTTACGCTTATACCTGTTGATACAGCAATTAACATACCCTGGTTGCTTTATGGTACAGGCTTTGCCATTGATAGTAATGTTCGCTGGATACTAGGATCAGTTGTGGTGACCTGGTTTGCACTGGCAACAATATTATTGCCAACAAAAGAACAGCCCTCATTGAGCCATTCCACTACTTTTTATCTACTCACTCTTGGAGGAAGTTTAGGTGCTCTGTTAACTACCGACCTGGTGGGTTTTTTCAGTTTTTCAACACTCATGAGTTATGGCTTTTATGGACTGTTAGCACAGCATGCAGATAAATCTCTTCAACGCGCCGGACGTTTATATCTGATCTTTTTAATTGCTGCTGATATAGCTTTATTTGAAGCACTACTTCTGGTTGCATTTACGACAGAACATTTTCAATACGAAATGGTTCGACAGACAATGTCAAACATTTCATCTTCATCTGTTTATCTCTACATGGTATTACTCGGCTTCGCTCTCAAAGCAGGTATCTGGCCATTTTACTTCTGGCTAACAGCCATTTTTAATTCTGGCTCACGAGTCATCACGTTATTACTAATAGCAGGCCCGGTTACTATGAGTTTGCTTGGTTTATTACGATGGTTACCTGCAAGAGAAGATATTTACATCACAGGCATTGCGATGCAGATGGTAGGGGTTGCTGCGATTACACATGCAACATTTAAATTTTTCTTACGAGTCATGTTTAAACAGGGCCTGTTAAGACAAGGCACAGAACCTATTACCATTGCCTGGTTGCTTATTACTTTCACAGGTTTTTTCAGCCTGGCACTAGGTACCGCTCTTCTCAATCCCTCGTTATGGCAACAATACGCCTATATTGTTTATCCTTTTATTGCTGCTATCAGTATTTCTATCACTATACTGATATTAACAGCTGGAAAAACAAATAGAAAACCTGAATCAACTGATACCACACCAGTTTTTATAACGAATATTTTTCATGCATTTGAAAAAAGATTTCATGCAACTAAACAGCTGTCAACTTATTTGAAACTGAGAAGCAAAACCTTATGGAATAATTCAGGCTTATTTGTAATCAGGCAATACCAGCATGTTTTAAGTGATCAAAAAAATAAATTATTTGTAATTGACTGGAAAATAAATATTACATTATTTTTAATTCTGGGATTAGTAATATCATGGCTGGCAACATAAATAACGCAAATTAAGTTAATATAATGTTCTAATTTTTTGCTTTAATAATGCCACCTGCCAGCAATAATATCTTATAATTATAAGTTCTTTGAAGAAGCAATTTCATTAAGTTTTAAATGCAAAGTCAACTTATCATCAAACGCGTACTCCTCGCTTACAGCCGTTTTTGTAGATAACTTATACTGCTTCGTTATAATCGTCGTGATTGGAGACAATTCTCTACACTCATTATCAGCCAATGTTCGTATTTCTTTTAAGGCAGGTACTACAGTCTTACGAACAACAGTGAGTTTTACCTCATCACCATCCAGTATATGAATAATTCTATATCCCGTGAAAATTTCACTCATTGAAAACTTTTTTTCTAGTTCACCTGATTTATTCTTAATACAACTTAGTTTTACATAGGTGCGATTAATACCTTTGGTCCAGAGATGCTGTGTCTTTTCAACATAAAAATTATCCCTTTCTATTACCCTTTTACCTTGAGTCAATTTAAAATTTACAATAAATTGCTCTGCTGCGACTGCAGAAACTGGAGGCATTAGAAATATTGCTAAAAAGAGAGAACGTATAAGCATATTCGTATATCCTTTCACATAAAGTTTACGATTTAATCAGATGTTGTTAACGTAGATGTTTATTATAGTATTTATAAGAAGAAACTTTATAGTATTTTTAAATAATTCTAATAGATAACAATATAATTGGTGTAAAAAGAAAAAACCATACACAGAGTAAGTGCAATCTTCAATAAATCAGATTACACATATGCATGGTTTAACTTTCAGATGAATTAGACGCTAATTATATTGTTATACTTTCACCGTATACGGGGACTGTTGCCTGCCAGCCTTCATGTGACAAATGCTCTTTTAATACTTCTTTGGTGTCTGCCTCGCCATGCACTAGAAAAAGCCTGGGGCGAGGTGTTTTGAAATTATTTAACCAGTCAACTAACTGGGATTGACTAGCATGTGCAGAGAAACCACCTAATGTATGAATCTGTGCTTTTACAGCAATTTCATCGCTACCCAGGCGAAAAGTTTTAGCACCATCCACTAAAGCACGACCAGGAGTACCTATAGCTTGATAACCAACAATAATGACATGTGCACTTCGTTTCCATAAATTATGTTTAAAGTGATGCCTTATACGGCCACCAGTACACATACCACTACCAGCTATAAAAATAGCACCTGATTCAATCTTATTAAGTGCCATTGATTCTTCAGTCGAGGTTGTATAACGCAATGCGGGTAAAAAAGAATGCAGGCTACCTGTTTTGCCTTTTTGCATTGTTGCAGAATCCTCATCATTAAATATATTTTGATAACGATGATAAACTTCAGTCACTGCAATGGCCATTGGGCTATCCAGATAAATAGCCTGGTGTCTTAATTTACCTTTCTGGTATAACTCACCTAGTCGGAAAATAATTTCCTGTGTTCTGCCAACAGCGAATGATGGAATCATAATATTACCGCCGTTTTCAGAAGCTTCCTCTATGATATTCTCAAATTCATCCAGTGTTTCATCCAGAGGGCGGTGGTTACGGTCACCATAAGTTGATTCCATTAACAATACATCGGCTTGTTCAACAATTTCGGGGTCACGCAATAAAGCGGCACAACTGTTTCCAAGGTCTCCAGAAAAAACCAGTTTCTTTTCAACGCCACCTTCGTTAATAAATACTTCGACAATAGATGAACCTAATATATGACCGGCATCACGAAAGCACACTTCAACGCCACTGACGATTTCACGGCGCTGGGCATAATTAAAACCATCGCATAATGCCAAAGCAGCCTCAACATCTTCAGTTGTATAAAGCGGCTCAATTTCTACTTTTCCAGAACGGCGCCTACGTTTATTTTCCCATTCAGCATCTCTTTCCTGAAGAGATGCAGCGTCTTTGAGCATAATCTCTAACAATTCACAGGTAGGAGTTGTCATATATAGAGGCCCACTGTAACCATCAGCTACCAGTTTAGGCAATCTTCCAGAATGATCAAGATGGGCATGAGAGACAACAACGGCATCAAGTTCGTTTACATCAAACGGAAATTCATCTTTATTACCTTTTTCCTCTTCGCGGCTTCCCTGAAAAAGCCCGCAATCTAATAATACAGTAGCGGTATCTGTTTCAAGTAAATATGCTGAACCGGTTACGCCGTTGATTGCACCATAAAACGTCAATTTTGACATTACATTTTCTCTCTTATCAGGTTAGCTAAATCATCTCTCTATTACATATTCTGCCTATATATTAGATTTATCAAGAGCAATTATTGATCAGGCGCAAGCATTATAAAAATATTAGATAGCATTAAAACTTATAAATGTCCGATCTAATAATCACTGACTCAATTAATGCTATTTAATTAGTTAAAACAAAACCAGTTGAAATAATTTTTTATGAAATATTTTATATACTACAAACCATAAAACTTATTTATAGATTTCAATGCGTCAACAGCAGAATCAGCATATTCAAATATATCAAGATCCGATTCATCTATAGTTCCTTCGTCAACTAATGCATCAAAATTAATCACACGATGCCAATATTCACTTCCTAGTAATATTATTGGAACGGGTTTAATTTTTTTTGTCTGAATTAAAGTAAGCGTTTCAAATAATTCATCTAATGTACCAAAACCACCCGGACAAGCAATTAATGCTCGTGCGCGTTTAAGAAAGTGCATTTTTCTAATTGCAAAATAATGAAACTGAAAACACAACTCAGGTGTAACATAAGGATTGGGTTTTTGCTCAAAAGGTAAAACAATATTAAGGCCTATACTTTTACCTCCAACATCACTGGCACCACGATTTGCAGCCTCCATAATCCCCGGGCCACCACCTGTAATAACCACATGCTCACATTTCTCATCCTGCTGCGAATTCAAAGTAATTAGACGAGCTAATTCTCGTGCTTCGTCATAATAGCGTGACTTTGCAAGAATAGATTTGGCAATTTTTACTTTGCGTGATAATTTTTTATTAGCAATGTCTGACATTGCATGTGCTTCAGCTTTTTTTAAACGCTTAATAGCTGTTTCAGAATCAGGAATACGGGCACTTCCAAAAATAACAACTGTGGAATTAATATCATTTTCCTGCTGCAACAATTCCGGCTTGAGAAGTTCCAGCTGCAGCCGTACGGGACGTAATTCGTCTCTGAGCAAAAACTCTTCGTCACTATAAGCCAGGCGATAAGACTGTGATCTCGTTTGTGGCGTATCAGGCATTAGTTTTGAAGCACCGACATCTTCACCAGCTGTTGGGAACACATTCCCTGGAATATCTGATTGTTTCATAAAGTGTCTCCTCGCACATTATTATATGAACACAACATAAGAGCTGATAGATAAAGCAGCTGTAAAAAGTTGTATAAGCAAATTCGAAACACCAACTTTATACAAGTACCTGTAAATAAATAATACGCATGTTGGTTTGGTTTGGTTTGGTTTGGTTTGGTTTGGTTTGGTTTGGTTTGGTTTGGTTTGGTTTGGTTTGGTTTGGTTTGGTTTGGTTTGGTTATATCATATGACAAACAAGCTTTATCACTTTGATTTACGAATTAAAGCTGATCCAGTTTTATCGTTACTTTCCTTTATAGAAAGACTTGATTTAACGTTATTCAACAATACGAGCCCACGCTCTTTACCAACAGCGCCTGTTTTTCCAATATATCCTACATACACCCTTTGAATATTTTTCTTAGAAGGTCCAACTGCATAAGGTACACCATACATAAATTTGCTACGGTCACCTGTTTCTGCCCCTGCATTTGATCTCATACTTATAACACCCCACAGATTCAACAAGCTGGACACGGGTACAATATTAGAACTGGTTTTTAGTTTTTTAACAAAACCTGCACTAATAAAAAAATCATTAATCTGCTCACGTGAGGCAAAGGACCAGCCTTCAAACTTACCACCACTTCCAAATTGTGAAGAAACATAGTCATATGATAAGCCACTTGTTTCTGTTAGATCTAACCAGTCAAAACCTGTTTGCGTATCTGATGTATATTTACCATTATCAGTTAATTCGGCATTTACATTAATCGATATAAAACAGGATATTGTTAGCAAACATAATGTCAGTATTATTTTTTTCATTTAATCTCCATCAAGACATTGAAATAAATTATTTTAAATAACTAAAACCATTGCACAAATTAAGCACTAAATCTTTTTTTTAAATAACATTTAAATTATCACTAATCTTAACTGAAGTGAAAGCGAACAAACCACTCCCAATATTTAATCATCTCCATTTTCAGTTGCTTTGCGTTTTTTTACTGGTTTTTTATCTGGCTCTATCAACAGACCAAACCATGCCGGCAATTTATGCTTACCAAAAGGATAATACGAAACCATGATTAACAATGACAAAGTAATCAAGTGTGCCTCTGGATAACGAAGAATCAGGCTGCCAAGCCAGGACATCTGTAATACCGGTAGAACAAATAGAGTCAGAATAATCGTCCAGACAAGTCGTATGAACGCAGTGTGGTTACCTAACTTTTCAACCGTAGAAAAAAAACGATCGATCAATGATGTGATAATGACTATAGGCAGCAATATTAGATGTCCGTCAGTAGCTAAAGAGAAGTAATCCAGAACTGAAACACCAATTACCATACTGGTTGCCACCAATGTGAAGATAATAGATAAACGTGGAGTACGTGACATTTCATAATGAAACGTAGGACGGCCAAAATATACAAGTATCAAAGTAATCATTAAGATAAGTGTCGTTGTTTCTTTTTCAACATAGGTCATAGCCAATGCCAGTATAGTTGGCGTGAAAACACCGTAACTATGAATCCCTAATACCTGCCGAATTACCGCGCACAATAAAACACCAATTGGCAACAACATCAAAAGAGAAAGTTGTTCTCTGGTATCTGAGGGCAATCTATCTAACATTAAAACCTGATACCATTCACTGCGAGTAGTTTCAGGGCTATAGATTGAAACGGGTTCACGTTCAACCATAATCTCGTTGATATAGGTATAATCGCCAGAATCAAGTTCCTGACCTTTTATAGTGCCAGATACAATACCGCTGCCATATTTATCAATTGCGATAAAATTAATCGGCAAACTATTACTGTACCCCAGGCCAGGATGATAACTAACCCAACGATTATTAATATAAACCTCTACCCAGTAATCAGCTGTAGATGACGGATCATCCTTAAGTTCTATACCGGTAATTACTCTGGCAGGAATATCCGATTTACGACTCAATGCAACCATCACAAGAGCGCGTTCACGATGATTTGCTGATCGAGACTTAAGTATAGCGGGTACCTGTCGCAACGAAGATGAATTGTAAATAGATAATTTAGTTGTGAAATTAAAAATATTATCTATCAACTCCTCTTGCCCTAATCCATTTATGGCTAACTTTTCGAGTTGAGCCTCAAGCAATGGATCACTTAGCTGCAACCATTCATTATCAGCAAGAAAAAACTGTCTCCTTTGAGTACCCAGTTTAACTACAACTGGTTCATAGAAATGCGGAATATTACTGTATTGTATTGAATACTCCAATTCGGTCTTATAGGTTCCAGGCTGATTTGCACGTAAGCGTATTGCTCGTTTTGAAATAGTGGTGCGCATTGGTGCAACAACATGTAATCCTGCATGGTTGACACTCCGCCCCACAAGACGAATATTTTTAGATTCGTAAGGGGGTTGAATACTAATGATTGTACCCGCCTGTTTAACAATATGCGTCGCGTCCATAGTGATAAACCAGTTTTCATCACTATGGACTTCCTGAGTACGTAGAAACATATAATGCATAAATACCAATACGAGTCCTACTATAAGCAGAGTTATTGCAAAACGTAGCATCTTATGTTGATTATCATTTATAGATGTCTGGCTAGTATTCATTTAAACTCTAGTAATTAGTTAGATTAATTAAAATAATATTTCATATCACTGAAAAAGACGAGTAAACATTGTCTATAATCAGATTCTCTAATATTTGAATAACAATTCTGGAACAAGTATGCGTTATCTATTGATAATAAGTGTTTTATTTTACTCTCATATAGCATCAGCGAGTGATAGTTTAGTGACGATTGGCTGGATAGAATCTGTCCGAATTATGCCGGAGAGCTTTGATCTACAAGCCAAAATTGATACCGGGGCGGACAACTCATCTCTAGACGTTGTCGACTGGCAGAGTTTTATGAAAAATAGCAAGGAATGGATACGATTTAATGTGCGCAACAACGAAGGCCTTACAAAATCGTTTGAAAGACCGCTTGAAAGGCATGCCTTTATTAAACGTAAACAAAGCGAGCCCCTTAAACGCCCTGTTGTAAACATGCAGTTATGTATCGGAAACAAGAAGATACTGACAGAGGTTAATCTGGCTAAAAGGAAAAATTTTAAATTTAGAATGCTGATTGGTCGTAGCCTTTTAAAAAATCATTTTCTGGTGAACTCTGCTCTCAAGTCAACTCAGTCTGCCAAGTGTCAATCTGAGCAATAAATTATCGCACCAGGGAAATGTTAGCGGTTTTTTATAACTAACACCTGTTAACTAACTCGTATATTAAACTACTTTTTTGAATCTAGTACTTTTTGCGCTTGTTTGCTTACCGCTGATGACTCAGGTTTACATCCATAATAAAAACCAAAACCAATACGCAGCGCACCCAGAACAAAAAGCAAAGCGCTTAGTGCATAGATATCATCAGTTTTAAGCTTATGCTCGAATAATCCTATCATAATATCACGTAACACAAACACGATACCCGCATCAAAAATAACAGGTAATCTGATAGTATGTTCCATGAAATACTGAAATAGAGATCTTGATAATTCCAGCAAGATAACCAGCGTTAACACATCGGAAAATATATGCATATAATTTCCAGTCACACCGGATTTCATGGATAGTTCATATAATCCATAAAACAGCCGGAATGAACCGACCAATAATGCCAACGTAGTAAATAATAATATTATGCCAAATATGTAACCGGTTACTTTATTAAACAGCCACTCAGGGTTTTTCCATTCATAATTTGATTGCGACATTTCTCTACTCAATTCTAAAGTTATTAATTAAACACTTGGTAACTGACATAAGTTACAAATATTATATGTATCCTAATCAGACTCATCTATATATTTTACGACTAAGCCATCAATTCCACCTTTCCACTGGGTGACATACCCATAATCTCTATCAATGAATTGCTGCCTGGCATTACTGTCAAAGCAACAGGAGTGACTACAGCTTATCACTTTAATCAAAAAAGCAACTTCATCAGGTGCCGACATGAAATAAACTATAATATGGTCAATATACTAATATGTTTAAATACAGTTAATGAACACTGACTTTACCCATAGATTCACTCCCTAAACAGTCCATTCTTGGCCTATATCACTAAAACAACCATAGCAAACCTAACAACCTATACCTACCTGTTTAAGCAATGTATAAGTCTGGATACCCGCCCCTGCGATAAATAAAATTAGACTAATTTGAAATTCAATAGAACTTAAAATATCAGTATCTATAAAACAACTTTAAATTGTAGTGGCGCATATGAGCTATGTGACTCATAATTAAATCACTAAATGAAAAATCATGTAAGGTTTAATTCAAATGTCAGACTGGTTTGATTCAACTCAGATAAACGTTATATTAATAGAAAAATACAACCTGTTGCAGACATCACTAGCGTCTTCAGACTTCTGGATTCAACTCTCCGTCATTGTGGCTGTTTTTATTCTCGCTCGCTGGTTCCTTACACCAAAATTGCAACGCCTCCTCGTTCGACTGAGCACGGCTAGTGGTCGTGTTGCCAGTTTCAATAAACTTATAGTGACGTTAAATGAGTTTGCCAATACATTAGTCTGGTTAGTACTACAATGGCTTGCCATTGCTGCTTACGTACATCTGGATAAAGCACATAATCTGCTTCTACCTGTTGCCAGTTTACTTAGTGCCTGGTTATTAATCCGAATAGCATCTAAATTATTGAAAAATAAGACGGCTGCAAGAATGTTTGCCAGTGTTGCCTGGACTCTCGCATTACTAAATATTTTCGAGTGGTTAGATCCTGTTCTCAAGTTTCTGGATAGTCTGTCTCTCACTCTTGGGTCAGTTCGTCTGTCACCACTTGTGGTTATTAAAGCGGGTGTTTCTCTCTGGTTATCTCTGTGGCTGGCAAGTGTTTTAGCTGTATTTCTCGATCGTCGACTTGAAGGCACAGACAATGTGACACCGGCAATGCGCGTACTCAGCGTAAAACTGCTACACCTTGGTTTAATTACCGCGGCTTTTTTAATAACCTTTTCAGCGGTAGGAATAGATCTGACAGCTCTGGCTGTTTTTGGTGGTGCCCTTGGTGTTGGTCTCGGTTTTGGTTTGCAGAAAATTTTCTCCAATCTGGTTAGCGGTGTCATTTTACTGATGGATCACTCCATTAAACCTGGTGACGTAATTGCAGTAGGTAATACTTTTGGCTGGATCAATCACTTAAGTGCACGTTATGTTTCCGTCATCACCCGAGACGGTATTGAACATCTTATTCCTAACGAAACACTCATTACAGACCGTGTAGAAAACTGGTCTTATAGTGACAATCTGGTACGTTTACGATTACCAATAGGTATCTCTTATAAATCGGATGTCCGCCTGGCAATAAAGCTTTGCGTGGAAGCGGCTATGGCCACACCCCGCATTCAGGAAAAGCCAGAACCAAAATGTCTATTAAAAGGATTTGGTGACAGCTCGGTAGAACTCGAACTGCGAGTATGGATAGATGATCCACCAAATGGACGTTCCAATGTATTAAGTGAAGTATTGTTAGGCGTTTGGGATCGATTCCACGAGCATGCTATAGAAATTCCATATCCGCAACGCGACCTGCATTTACGCAGTGGCTTTGAGCAACTTAATGATCGAGATGATGGTCAGGAAAATAAAGGAGACCCAGTATGATGCAGTTTATGTTATGCCAGGGCAATACAACTACAGTCGGTGACAAAGAAATATTACAACAGTGGCAGGATAAAACCGATAGCTGGATCTGGGTCGACCTATATGATGAAGCACCTGATGAAGAACAAAAATTCCTAAGTGAAACTTTTAATCTTGATGAAGGCCCTATAAACGAAGCTCAGCGTGATCGACACCCCCCCAGTTTTGAAGCATTTAAAAATTACATTTATTTGTTGCTCAAGCCGCTGGATGCAGAATCAGATTCACTCGACTTTAGTACTCTGCAGCTGGCCATGTTTGCTGGTGAACGATTTCTTATAACTCGTCATTCTAAACAGTCACCTTATCTTACAAAACTTTGGCAATCGCTTGAGCAGGAAGGCTGTACTGACGTATCGCCTCTATCTGTTGTTGCATCAATGAGCGAACGTGTTGCTCAGCGTTATGGGAAAATTCTACTCGATCTCGAACAACGTCTTGATGTCATCGAAGACGAACTATTTGATAGTTCTACTGATTCGCTTATGAAGGAACTGGTCGGTTATAATACAGGCCTGCGTAAGATGCATCGAATTCTTGCTTACTATGTCAACGTGTTCAATAGTCTACGCCAGCACCTTACTAAAAACAGCAATCAACAACATGATGAGTTCAATAATATATACGCCATTATCGAGCGCTTCAGTAGCCTGTCTTCAGTCTATCAGGATGTCATCACTGATCTCATTGAAGCTTATATTAGTCTGAATGGCCACCGACTTAACCAGATCATGAAAGTGCTCACCATCGTTACCGTAATTTTTGTCCCGTTAACTTTACTGGTCGGTATATACGGGATGAATTTTGAAAACATGCCAGAGCTAAAAAGTCAGCACGGTTATTACGTACTGCTGTCTGTCATGTCAGGCATTGCTTTTATAATGTTATATCTGTTTAGACGAGTACGCTGGTTATAGAAATTATTATAAGATTAAGCTGGCCAGCTAATATGACGGATATTATTCTTACCAGACTTTTTAACCTCATACATTAAATCGTCTACCATTTTAAGCATATCTCGACTGGTATCTTTTACCTGTGAAAATGTAACAACACCAATACTAAAAGTAACAGGCCAGCTTTTTTCTTTCATTGATTCGAGTAATTCACTTTGCAATTTTTCCAGCACCGATGTTGCAGCCTCTGCGTCTAATATTGGAAACAATACAGAAAATTCATCACCGCCTAGTCTCGCAGCAAAATCGGTAGAGCGAATACTCATCGTTAAGTTACTGGCTACAACCTGTAATAACTCATCGCCAACATCATGCCCCATTGAGTCATTAACATATTTGAAATTATCCAGATCAAAATAGGCAATGGTAAAAGGTTCAGGATGACGCTTCGCTCGAGCATGCTCTCTTTCAAGTTGTTCCTGAAAAAAACGTCGGTTTGCCAAACCGGTTAAAGGATCCGTATCAGCCAGGCTTTCTTCAAGAATGAGTTTTTCATGAACGATCAGCAACAACTGCCAGATGATCAGAAAAAAACTTAATCTAACCAGTGTATTCCAGACAGGAATGAACAAACTTGAGTATTCGGTGTTAGCCAGTAAATCCGCACTTAGCCAGATACCCGCAGAAACCAGAGTCAGGATTAGACCTGCCCTCTTTCCCCCATACCATGTGGCTAACATTATTGGCATAGCATAGAACACTGAAAATGAAAGATCAGGTCCCATCAGGTAATCCATAAAACCCAGAAACAAACTGGCAACCATTGTGATAATAAGGCATTTTTCAAAACTCAAAGCTTCGAGATAATCATTAAAATATTTCAACATAGAGCACTACCTTATCTTTATTCAAGCCAAGCTGATTTTGTTACACAACCTATAGATTAGTTTAAATTAACTGGAATATTAAATTATTTACAGACAAACTAAGCAATTGAGTAAATAGTTTTATATTACTTTATCAATATTAATAATAGTCACTAGAGGTTGATCCAAAAGTCATGATACCGGATACCACAAATACAGATGAGCATAATCAGATAGATTACATTATTGGTAATTTAAAGTCCGATGATGATAGCGCTGTTAGTACTCATATTGAACTTCTACATCCAGCAGAAATCGCCAGCATTCTTGAGTCATTACCACCAGAACTACGTCAGCGCCTCTGGAAACTGGTAGCACATGAAATACAAGGTGATACGCTTACTTATCTGGGTGATGAAGCCCGCGGCAGCATCATTGAAAAAATGAAAGATGTCGATGTGGTAGCTGCCACCGAAACTATGAATGTCGAAGATCTTGCTGATGTCATAGATGAATTATCTGACGATATAAGTGAAGCGCTACTAAAATCTCTCGATGATGACCATCGTCATCGTTTAGAAACCACACTCTCTTTTGATGAGAATACAGCAGGCCGTTTAATGAGCACTGATGTTATAAGTGTTCGTAAAAATGTCACTCTCGCAGTTGTTTTAAGATACCTGCGGCGCTTGAAACCTCTACCATCTCACACAGATGCTTTAATGGTGACAGATGAACATGGTACCTATCTCGGCAAGTTAACACTTGCCAATGCAGTCTCCGAGCACCCAGATACCGTTGTGAGTGATATCATGCAGGAAGCTATGGATTGTGTTCGGATTGACGCAAATGAACATGATGTTGCGGTGTTATTTCAGCGTCGTGATCTAATATCTGTCGCTGTTGTTGATGAGTTTTCAAAATTACTGGGACGCATCACCATTGATAATGTAGTTGATATTATCGTGGCTGAAGCTGACAAAACTTTACTGGCCAGTGCGGGTTTAGTTGAGGACGAAGATCTTTTTGCCCCGGTTTTACCCAGCACTCAACGGCGTGCAGTCTGGTTAGGCATCAATCTAATTACGGTATTTATGGCAGCTTCGGTTATTGGACTTTTTGAAGAAGTATTAGATAAAGTCGTGGTTCTAGCTATTTTAATGCCCGTAGTCGCCAGCATGGGAGGCATTGCTGGTAGCCAGACCTTAACATTAACTATTCGTGGTTTAGCACTCGGACAGGTAAGTAGTTCGAACTTACGCTGGCTTGGAAATAAAGAACTGAATG
>Ga0316206_1001924_pt1 | contig 15835 bp, 12 predicted proteins | sample 6monthpyrite_MG_FD_204942 | JGI IMG/M metagenome (GOLD analysis project Ga0316206, IMG submission 204942) | Microbial mat bacterial communities from mineral coupon in-situ incubated in ocean water Damariscotta River, Maine, United States -... | ecosystem: Environmental > Aquatic > Marine >... | reverse complement strand
ACAAGGTAACGCTGAAGGGTGTTATCTTCTGGGGGTTGCTTATATTAGCGGTCGAGCGGGTTCTAAGAATTTAGATACGGCCGCGCACTGGTTTCTAAAAGCTGCCGAACAAAATCATCCTCATGCCCCATACCAGTTAGGCATCGTATACGAAGAGGCTTCGAATTACCGTGAGGCGATACATTGGTATGGAACGGCAGCTCGGCTTGGAAATAAGGATGCGATGAATGACATTCACCGGTTGAACGATCAACGAGATTACGAAAACACTCGCCGTAACGCAGAACGGCATCGTCAACAAGGTGGAAATTTTCGAAACTAGTTATTGGAAAAAAGTGGTTTACACAATACAAAACCCGCAATATACGGGGTCAGAGAACAATTAATGCTAATATTCCCGGCTACTTATATTAGAAACAATTGCTCTCTGACCCGGTTTTTTATCCGTCCCCTTTTTTGAATGTTTTTAATCGGCCCCACGGAGTTTACTTTTAGTGGGAGCCTGTATGGGCTTACCATTCGCTAAAGTCGTAATGAAAAGTTCCATGTTGATGTATTCAGCTGAACCCAGTTTAAGTGGATAGGTGCGTGTGACGATTTGGCAGTGCCGAATACGTTGCTGCATGCTAATCAAACCAAGATCGTGCAAAGAAACAAAGTGTTTTGGCCAGGTTGCAGCGGTATAGCTATGTTCACCACCCGACTTGATGCTACTCAAAGACTGACCACGTAGCCACTTGCCAGCAGCGCTATCATGGCAATCCGCACATGAAAAATTTAGTTGGCCAGTTTTTTTATAAAACGATTGCTTACCGAGTTGCACCGACTTTTTTGTTTCCTGATCGGTTGCAATATTAACGGGTTTATTTCTTGCCAGGTATTTAATGTAGGAACTCAAGGTATTGGAGTCTCGGCTACCTAGCTTGTAAGGATGGCTCTGCATGTATTTTTTTCGGCAGTAGTTGTTCCGTGTTTCAATGAGCATTACTTTTTCAAGCTCTCTATCATATTTCGGATAATTTGCGGCTACTCCCTTTAAGTCCGGTGCCTTACCGGTACTCACACCCGAGATGTGACAGCTTGCACATGACTTCCCGCTTTTGCCAGGTTTGTTAAACAATGCCTCACCTTCATCGATATAGTCATCTGCAAGGGTCAGGTCTTCACCGGCAACATAATAATTCTTCGATTCGAGTCGTGGTCGTAATGGTTCACCTACGGGTACATTGAGTGTCTCAAGGTAAGTAACGATGTGCATGACCTGATGCTTTGTTAATACATCATTAGTGCCCAATGGTGGCATTAGTGTTTTGGGGTTATGCGCACGCGCATCCCAGATTTGTTGAAAAGTATAATTACTTGAACGCCCATATTTTGAATATCTGCTCAGATTTGGGCCAACATTGCCCGCTTGTTCCTCATCAGCATCCATAATATGGCAAACAAGGCACCGGCCTTTGTTACTTGCTGCCAACCGTTTGCCTTTTACTGGGTCACCCTTCATCTTTGGCATGTCAGGTCGTTGAATGTCACGTATAAGTTTGCTTTTTGTGTAAGCGCTTGTTGGGAATTTCTCAATTCCCTTGGCGATAGCACCGTGCCCACCATGGTGACCGCTACCATGCTGCATAGGTTTGTGTTGGTTGTGTTGCTGGTGTTTGTGCTTATGGGACGGACCAGATGAATGTCCTTCTTCAGCCATGACAGGTGTTGTTATCAATGTGGCTAACGTAACAATCAAAGCGACTTTTTTATTCAAAATATTTATACCCCAACGAATAAAATAGATTAAACGGGGTCTGCCCCCTATTATTTAACACATATCTTGGACTAAAAGCACTAAAAGGGGTCGGAGTGAATTAATTTTATACAACTTTGTTAGCTGGTTAAAGAAAAATCACTCCGACCCCTTTAATGAATTAACCTTTAGTAAATCGCCATCGTATGGCCAATATAAATAAAGTAATAAATGTAATACTAAGTATTGATTGAGCTGTGGCTAATAATCGTAACCCTATCGAGGCTTCCGAAAGATCTTTTGACCATATAAAAAATGGTCTAACGACCTGCTCAATTGATAGCTTTATTGATAATGCAACTGCATTTGTTTCAGATAGTAATGCACTATAGTAAAAAACAAAGAATAGCAATATAGAACCTGCAAGCCATGCCATTGGCCTTATTGCGCTTTGACCATAATCTGAAATCAGATCATATAATGCTGAACTCAACTTAACCCATCTAGGTGTGTCGTATTGATTTCTAATACTTTTTTGTTCTAGTGCGTAAAAGCGTGCATGTTCAATTCTAGCTCGTACTTTTTCCATAGCGAGCTTAAGTGTTCTATATGCAGTAGGCGCATCAGGTTCTCGAATATCATGGAATATAGCCTGCCTAAAGCTGGTGTCCTCATGGAAATTACAGTTATGGAACTTAGGAGCATACTTAAACTCACAACCTGAAAAATTGGTTGTCCCAGTAAACTCTCTATTTAAAAAAGAAACACTTTTATCAAATATTGATCCTGTGCAAATAAGTCTTTTGAAAGTTGCGCCATTATACGAATCAAATTCAACATCGCCACCAAACCTACTAATACTATAATTCGCTGTACCAGCGAATTTAGTGTCTATAAAAGATACATAACCTAGGAAATAGACTGAATGAAAATCTGCTTTTCCTGTGGCCACATTATTTGTGAAATGAAATTGAGGTAAAACTGAGTTTGCAAAATTAATATCACGAAACGTACATGCTTCAAAGCGCATGCCATCGAGACAACGTACCCTCTCGAAATTCACACATCCATTCACATCAAGACCTCGGAACAATGCTGACTTATAAAAATATGATTCGGAAAAATTGATGTTGAGCTTGATACGTTTATTTACAAGTTTAAAATCCCCTGGGAAAACAACTCCCTGCAAATCTATAATATTTTTCGGCCAAAAAGCTTGGCCTGTATTATTGATATATCCTAGTATTTTTTCGTTAAACTTGGCTATTGTTCCTACATCCCATTTATATTTTTCACTCTTCAATCCTTCTTTGTTTTTTATTGGCAAGTGAAATTGACACCATTTTCTGCCATCAAATTCAAATAATTCTTCTTCTTTCACATCTTTGAATTGACATATGCGAGAAGCATGATGAATACCATGTTCTTTAGAATTAGAACCCTTATCTGCATTTAGATATTGACGTCTCGATTGATATTCGCAAGGCATATATTTTTCTGTTTTTCTAATTTATGAAATGGGGGTCAGAGAAAAATATTCTCTTATATTAAAATCAATTGCTCTCTGACCTGGTTTTTACTCTGACCCCAAATATTACCAGAAGTAATTTCTAAATATCACGTCTACGTTTTTGTTGAACTCGGTATTTAGACCCGCAGGTTTTTGAGCACCATTTTGCTTGTGGGGGACCTAAAAAAATATTCTCACAGCCTGGCATCTGACAACGCTTGAGTCTTTGTAACATATCAGTAGTCATAAGCTTAGAAAACTCATTAGCTGCAGTTAGCTGAGGAGAATATTTAAATTCTTTGCAGTTTAAAATATATAAACATTGAGGATCTTCCCCTTCTAAGGAAACTATATCTGGTGGAACAACATATTTGTGATATACCACTTTGCGTAAGTCATTATTTAGCTCATTTAAAAATTCTTCTGTTGCACCCTCTTCAAGGTATCGGCTTAACCATTTATATAATTCTCGTAACATAACCGCTTGAAAACTAACATCTCCCCAATCACCTTTTAATCCTCTATTCACAGCTGACAAAATCTCATCAGTGGAGAAATCCCACTTATGAACCCCATCAGTACTTTCATAGAAAAATACTTCATCGTGACTAAGTAACGCTTTTTTCATTGAAAACCCGTATTGATAACGTAACGTATTTAATGGAAATATAGCGTTACATACTAATCGCAAACTTATGAGTTATCAATAACTTAGCGAAAAATCAAATATCACTGGAGAATGGACATGAGCAACGATAAATTAAATCAATTCAAACAAGAGGTTAGCATCACCTATCGAGGTGAGTGCTATTTAGTACGCAACTACGGTGCTATTTATCGCCAGCGAAGACCAAATAAAAGAAAAAGACCACTCGACGAACAATGGACCTTTGGTACCCTAAATAGAAGTGATGGTTACAGGAAAATATGCGGTATCCAGGTGCACAGGATTATTGCGACTGCCTTCCATGGAGAACAGCCAACACCAAAGCATGTAGTCGATCACATTGATACGAATAGGTTGAATAATCGGCCAGAGAATTTACGTTGGCTTACACGACTGGAAAACCTCCTAGACAACCCAAAAACACTGAGTTTTATTGAGAAGAAATGGGGTTCTATCGAGGGACTATTAAATGACACAAATGCAGCAGAAAAATCGGACCCCATTGCTAACCGCCCATGGATGCGAGATGCATTAATACAGAAAGCTCTAGAAGATGAATATACAAAAGAGTCACTCACTCCAATAGCAATGCAAAGAGATTGGAGAGTTCCAAGCGAATTTCCTATGTGCCCTGAGGTGATAAGTGATTCCCCGCTACAAGATTATCTATCACGCCTTGAATCTGGATCTATTTTTTCTCGTAACCAGTTTGGAGAATCCATAGTCGAAGTTGCCGAAATTGGCCTTGATGGTGTTTGCCTATGTGTACACTGCAAAATATCTAGCGGAATAAAAAATTATGCTTTAACAAAAGTCACGATTGAAGATGGAAAATTTATACATACAAATAAACATACTTTCTTCGAATATGAAGGTGCAGAGAAATCATTTTGCGAACTTGTCGGAAAACCGTGGATAGAACCTGAGGGATATGAAGGCTGTATTGATGACTATTGTTAAGGGCTGAATAATGAACTATCTTTACTCTGACCCCAAATATCTCAGACCGCACTACATCAAGCTTTTTTGGTCTCGATAAGAAAGGAAATGTTCGAACTAGTCCTGCATTTTCTAATGTTACTAGTGGTGAGTTATAATCTTTCCATGCATAACAAAATGCCTCATCTACTATAACCTGGTCTCTTAGTACTATATCAGTTATAAAGTCAAAGAGAGCCTCGATTTGAATAACGGCGTATGGAATTGGTTGATAACCATAAGAATCATTCACCCGATTTATCTCTATTACATCTGCGTCACTATTATTAATACCATCTACAAGCAGTTCTGATATATTCTATAATGACCAATTATCTGCAATTACTGCTAGATCTATATTATTCTCCTTAGTAGATGTCATTCTTTTTTACCTATAACATTACATTAGTATTCTTTATACTGCCTTTTTTAACTAATCTGGAACTGGTCCAGCGTGGAATAATAAATACTAATATTAGGGATAATTGCTCTCTGACCAGGTTTTTATCCCCTTTTTACACTATTGGTCTGTCCCCTATTATTTATTATTGTTATTCCGTTAATAATGTTTTTTCATTTTGATTAACAATCGTAAACGGAACTCTAACAGCTTCTTCCCAATCTTCTTTACTTTTATTCTCGTTAAGCTCAACAAGAAAATAATACTCGCCAAAACCTGAAAACGGCAATGTCTCAACTGAAATTATCTGTCTAGCATTCCTGGTAGATTCTAAATTTATAGGAACTACTGTTGCTTTAAAATCTCTATTATTTGGACCAACAAGTCTAATACGCATAGAAACAGTCTCAGGGGCATCTTTATCCGTTCTGGTCAAAAAGCTAACAAGATTTAGTGGTACAGGTATATTGACACCTTTATCGATTAATTCTTGTGGCGGAATTTCACCAGAAAAGTTTATTTGTTCGGTAATTTCAAGCAAGCTAACTTGCTTTGTCCTCTCATCAACTATCGCCTTATTACACAAAACTGTCCAGACATGTTGTGCCATTATAAGTTATTCACCTCTAAAAAATTAATTGTCCCAGAATATGTTGATGAACCTGTTGCAGTTGAAAATGGAGTTAGCGTCATAGATTGAGTGACATCATCGCTTTCTTCTAAACCTGCATTGTACTTGACTGAATATTCATCAAGCCAATGCACTTGAGCATTTTTTGGAGCAAGGTGCGTATGAACAATTGAATCCAGCGCTAGTGCGAGTCTTGTCATTGTCTTTAACGTAAAGTTCACATTGCCACTCAAGACTCGTGAGACGTAGGAAGGTTTTTTGTCGATACGCCTAGCTAGCTCAGCCTGAGTGATAGATAACTCATCCATAATACGAGCCAATTCTTCCGTGAACTCAATCACCGACACTTCCAACCAGAAATCAAGTGACTTATTAATTTCTGTTACATATTGTTTAGAGTTTTTCATAATCATCTTGATACTCCGTTTCACTCAAATCTATAATTGTCATATCACTTTTTTTAATCTGCTCGTATTCCTCTTTCAATTTACTAGCTCTGTCGATCGCTTCATCATCAGTAATCTCAGCCTTCTTGAATGTTTCTGAGCAAATAACAATATTTCCAGAGCCTCCATAAAAAAATAAAGTTCGAATCTCTGCACCTAACCTTGGACCTGCTTTGAACTCATAAATCCCATCTCTCAAGTACCGAGCTTTGTTTTTATTATGCTTCGGCGGACCATTTATTGGCACATACCCGCTTAGCATCGCTTTCATTTTTTTTGCCAGCTTTCGATGCTTCTTGCAGGTTAAAAACTCTAGGGTCTGACAGCTCTCCATTCCACTCGTATTGAGCTTCGAATGAATCAGAATCGACCATTTCTGTTCAGCAAGTTTTACAAAACGCATATTAACTTATAAGTTAATATCGGCATGTTAGCAAGACCCTTTACCAAAAATACCGACATAATAATCTACTGTTTCATATGGTTATTTAAAGTAGTATTTTTTGAATCCTCGTAACTTATTGTTTTAACGAGAATATTATTTAATCTTACCTAACCGGCTTAAAAAAGCCCGCTTTAGCGGGCTTCATGAGTACTCCGAAGTACATTAGCTATCTACACTACCTTATAGATCTCAGTACCTTGTTGCTTAAACTCTTCCGCCTTTTTCTTCATGCCTTCTGTCAGCGCGACCTCCACCTTCATTCCCCGTTGCGCGGAAGGAAATAGGGGTCAGAGCACAATAAATTCTAATATTAGAGAAAACGGTGTTCTGACCCCGGTTTTTTATCGCTTAAAGTTGTGTTTTTGGTATAAAAAAGACTCGTCTAAGCCAATTTTTAGGCGCTTTTTGTAGATTTTATTTTTTTATTTCAATCAGTTACCCTGGTCCGCCCCCATTGGGCCATTGGGCAATTGCAATTGGGCCCACAAGCATTCTTCCAAGCACTGGGCTGCTGGCAGGCCGTGGCCAGATGGCAATAGCGCATGGCAATTCCTCATATCTAGAAATCTTGTCTTCATAGTGAATCAAATTTTTTAACCATGATGACTCTTGATTAATTTTAGTTAGATATTTGTATTTTCGATAAAGACCACGCGATGAAAAACGTGGTCTGTCCCCAATTATTATTCCTCTTCATTCATACCAATACTTTCGTGTAGACCTTTCAAAGTAATTACATCACATCGACGCTGTAACAATAGCGCTAAAATTACTCTGAGAGAATATGTGGTAATATCATACAAATCATTTAGTGTAACTACCTCGCGCATGCCACGGTGTAATATTTTTGATCTCAATTTATATAGTTGCTTAATTCTCTTATAGGTCGATTCTTTTTTATCCTCTGCAATGATCCTTGATTTATTGTTTGCAAAAAGATTTGTGATCCCCCTTGCTATTCTCTCTGTTATATTGTCCTCATAGATTGAGAAAGGTGCTTCAAGCACAGTCCAATATTTAATAAATGAGCTATCAAGGTTTCGTTCATTTTGACCCTCACCAATCCAAACTAGACATGACTGTATTGTATCCTCAATCTCTGTATGCACGTCTAGGTTGAGTACTTCTAATAAATCTCCGAAGTGATATTCTTTATGTATTTTGGTGAGCGCGGATTTAGATATTGGTATTGTTTGAGGCTCTGTTGTAAACATTCTCATACCTAGAATTTTGGTCTCCTGGTCTAAGTAAACCGCATATCCATCACCTGGATGCTTCCTAATCTTTAAATCTATACTTATATTTTCTTTATAGAAACCTAGTTCGTATAACAAACAAGCAATATAACGCAGCAAAGAAATTGCTTTCTGGTATTTACTTAAATGAGCTTTCTCTTCTATTTCTTCATCACCAGAACCCGATGCTTTTATAACAGGAAGGTCGTCAAAATTATTTCGGATGAATTCTGTAATAGTTTCATAGTATCCATTATTTTGTTCTTTATATCTTCCTATCTCATTCTTAAACTCTTTATGCGAAAGAATTTCACATACACCAAGATCTATTCTATTTATATCAACTAGCTCTATGCCTGCCAATTCTTGGTAGGATATCCTCTCTTGGATACTTTCTGTAATAAGGGATAATGTTACTCGAGCAAACTCGTTCTCATCACACTCATTACCACTTACTATTAAATTCTCAATTGTTGATATAATGGATTGATATACCGTATCAAATGAAGAGATATTGTTGACTTCAGTAAGTTGGTACATACCTTCTGCAATCTCAAGGAGTGCATTTTTAGTCTTATCTTTTGGATAATACCATAAGTTATTAATGACTAAGTGGGGCGAAAATGTATCTACTGCCTTCAGCTCATCTATGTTTTGGGGAATGATGTAATTATTAGAATTAAATAAAAGAGGCAAGTGATGTTTAATAGTCCTTAAGAGTTTACGCTCTTTTTCTAATATTTTTTGTACATCCATATTTTTCCCTAGCTAGTATTCTTGTCGGTTATAATTAAATTCCTCCGTCCGCTTTTTCTAAAATCACTCCGCCCCCTTTAATTTACAAAAATCATATAAAACGTAGTCTGTCCCTTATTATTCTATATTTGGATTAAGTTATTCAATCACCTTCTTTTCTTCCTCCAGCCAATGCGGTAAAGGAAAATGTTCTTCACGGCCTGAAATCGCAATAAACTGGCTCCTGATTTCCCTGACTTTACTATGTCCACGATATTGAATTGGTCTAGATATAAGTGCATTCCATATAGCTTCGGCCAGCTCATTATTTTTTATAATTGCCTCAAGATCTTCTCTCTTATTAGAAACACCTATACTTTCCTTAATCCCATAACTAAGCATTCTTACAAACTCATAAACATTATTGTGAGTAATTGAGTTAATTTTTGCATCATCGAATACATCGATCAGTTGTTGTAATTTTTCACCTTGCCACAGTGGTCCATTAATATTAAATAATACATATTTTTGCTCAATGTTTGTGTCGTGTCCCCACAGAGATGATATTCCACCTCGATTTTTAAAATGACCTATAATTTTTCCAGCTAAGTGTGGCTCAGCAATATCAACTAGTTTCTTCCTAAGATCATCAATAAGCTTCCCATGATCTTCCCATGGAAAGTCACCTTCTTGCCAAGGCGCTAATACTCCCATATAACCGCCAGGGTCTTCTTTCGAATACTGCGCAAGTTTAATTAGAGTTTCTTCTTCACTATTTCTCTCTAATTGATCGGCCTCATTTTTTCTGAAATGTAACCATGTATTTACTTGAGCCAATAGCAAACCAAAGTTTTTCGGAGTTCGAAAATAAGCGCTGCCAACACAACTCAAACCATTAATAAATAAACTTTCAATAAGCATTCTTACTGATGATACATCCTCCATAACACTCTGATGTTTTTCTAATGTGTCAGCTGAAGCAGCTTCTTCCAAATATCTATTTCTGAACCCTATAGCAGAAAGCCATACTTCACTTGACACAGCCTCAGCATTAGTGGAAACATTACTCGCGTGATTAATCACCCATTCGTTAATTTTTTCCAAATCTTTGTGAGACTTCCACAATGCATATAGTTTATCAAATTCTTTCCAAGTTATTGAATGTGGCCGATCAAGTAGATTTATTTGATACATAAGATTGTCAGGGCTATCAACGCTATTTTTCTCCCCAATCAACATCACCAATTTTAAAATGCGCTTATATCGAGAGTCGTTTTCTACGATATTTGCTTGAGATAAGATGCTTTTAACTTCATCCAATATTATTTTATGTTCCTTAGATTCTTCTTGCTCACCTGATCTTAAATAGAACCTCCAAGTGCTAAGTATATCAATTGATTCTTTACTTTCACTAAACAACCTTGCGACGTGCGCTGATTCAATTTTTAATAATTGCCATAGAATTATAGTATTCCAATCAAGCTCCCAATCATCATGACGTTCTATTTGTTTTTTCAGCGCCCAAAGATAACGCAATAATAATTTGAGCTTTCTTGGATTTCTTGGTAGAGAATCAAATAAATTCTTTACGGCTTCTTTATTTACAAAAGGAAAATTATTGTTTATTTCATATTCTAATAAACCCCGAATTTGTTCGTCAGATGCAGTCGGAAGTACAATTGGAAAATCTATAATTTTTTCTAGAAATTCCTCGCCTCGCCCCCAAGCGGAATACTCACTAGCTAATGCTCCAGCAACTATATCTACATCAAAGGCTAAAACGAATGACATTCTAGGGAGATCTAAAACTTCTCTAAGCGATAGTAGTAATTCTGGTAATAGTTTTGGATTAGAACGATCAAGATCGTCAATCATCACTACTAATCGACGTTTACCTAATCCGTCTTTTACTGCTTTAAAAGCTTCACCATCAATATCGAGAAAGTTACTAAGAATTGAAAGTGCTCCACCAACTACAGCTTTCGTAGTCGAATGAAACTCCGATATACGCTTTAATGGATCTATTCCTTTTTTTACCCATTGCTTCGCTTTTATCGTTTTACTGCCTTTAATCTCAATTCCTGCTTCACCTAAAGTTGAGAAGATTTGTGCAGCGAATGTTGACCATAGTTCATCTTTATCTCGGATTGCCCATGGATTAAACCAAACAACAATATGTCCCTCTTCTTCTGCTATAGCCTGCAAAAATTTCAATACACTGGTTTTTCCTTCCCCCCATTTCCCATAAACACCGACACGTATCGACCAATCTAAAGGGGCCTCACCTACAATACTCCATATTTCTGATGCTAAACGCCACCGATCAAAGCGATCGTCTTCCTTTTCCAAGACTGGCAATTCATAACCGCGACTCATTCTTTTCCCCCTAGTAATAAACTTAAATATTTAGGTCAAACTAAATAAGAGCATCAATCTAAATACTAAATACTTTTTCTACATTCTTATTACTATCTAGGTACCAACAAAAAACCCGCATCAGCGGGCTTTTTATTATTATTTATACTTCCTGATATATCTCACTTCCCTTTTCTTTAAACTCTTCCGCCTTTTTCTTCATGCCTTCGGTGAGGGCGACCTCCACCTTCATGCCTTGCTTTGCGGCGTAGTCCCGCACGTCTTGCGTTATTTTCATGCTGCAGAAGTTAGGTCCGCACATACTGCAAAAGTGTGCGACCTTGTGTGCTTCTTTGGGCATGGTTTCGTCGTGGTATTCGCGGGCGCGGTCGGGGTCGAGGCCGAGGTTGAATTGATCTTCCCAGCGGAATTCAAAGCGGGCTTTGGATAGCGCGTTGTCTCTGACCTGGCTGCCGGGAAATCCTTTCGCCAAATCAGCACCATGAGCCGCGAGTTTGTAGGTGATGATGCCGTCGCGCACGTCTTGTTTGTTGGGTAACCCTAAGTGTTCTTTCGGTGTGACGTAACACAGCATGGCGGTGCCGTACCAACCTATGTTGGCCGCGCCGATGGCGGAGGTGATGTGGTCGTAGCCTGGGGCGATGTCGGTGATCAGTGGGCCGAGTGTGTAGAACGGGGCTTCGAAGCAGTCTTCCAGCTCTTTTTCCATGTTCTCTTTGATCATTTGCAGCGGTACGTGGCCGGGGCCTTCGATCATGACTTGCACGTCGTGTTCCCAGGCTTTTTGGGTGAGTTCGCCCAGGGTTTCTAGCTCACCAAACTGGGCGGCGTCATTGGCATCGGCTAAACAGCCTGGTCTTAGGCCGTCGCCAAGTGAAAACGATACGTCATAGGCTTTCATGATTTCGCAGATTTCATCGAAGTGCGTATATAAAAAACTTTCTTCGTGATGGGCGAGACACCACTTGGCCATGATGGAGCCGCCTCGGCTCACTATTCCAGTCAGCCGATTGGCGGTGAGTGGTACGTAGCGCAGCAATACCCCGGCGTGAATGGTGAAGTAGTCGACGCCCTGCTCGGCTTGCTCGATTAAGGTGTCGCGCATGATTTCCCAGGTGAGGTCTTCCGATTTGCCATTTACTTTCTCTAACGCCTGGTAGATAGGAACAGTGCCGATGGGCATGGGTGAGTTGCGCAGGATCCATTCGCGAGTTTCGTGGATGTTTTTACCTGTCGATAAATCCATTAGCGTGTCGCCACCCCAACGGGCGGACCAGACCATTTTTTCGACTTCCTCTTCGATGCTGGAGCTGATCGCTGAGTTGCCGATGTTGGTGTTGACCTTCACGCGGAAGTTTCGGCCGATGATCATGGGCTCGAGTTCGGTGTGGTTGATGTTGGCGGGTATTATTGCTCGGCCAGACGCTACTTCTGAGCGCACAAATTCCGGCGTAATGAGCCAATCTTTATCCTGGGGAATGTTCGCCCCGAAGTTCTCGCCGGGGTGTTGGCGCAGCAGCTTTTCGTAGTCGGGGTTGGCGCGCATGGCCGCTAAATTGTTGTTTTCACGGATGGCGATGTATTCCATCTCGGGGGTGATGATGCCCTGTCTGGCGTAGTGCATTTGGCTGACATTTTTGCCGGCCCTGGCCTTTCGCGGGGCATTTATATGCTCGAATCTGAGGTGTGAAAGTGAGGAGTCACTCTGGCGCTGAGCCCCGTATTCACTGGTTGGGCCACTCAATTGTGCGGTATCGTCGCGCGCTTTTATCCACTCGGCACGCAGGGGTTGCAGGCCCTTGAGCAGGTCGATTTGGGCCTCCGGATCGGTGTAGGGGCCGGAGGTATCATATATATAGATAGGTAGGTTCTTTTCGATAGCTGGGTTTTCAGGGGTGCCCGTATGAGTGTCAGCACACTGCACTTCGCGCATCGGCACGCGAATATCGGGGCGGCTGCCCTCAACATAAATCTTTTTGGAACCGGAAAACGGCTGGGTTACCTCGTCGGATAACTGGCTGGTTTTCTTCAGGAATTCCCGATTAATTGTATCTTGGGGTATTGCGCTCATGATGCTCGTCCTCGTAAACAAAAAGAACGACCGCAGCCCTTGCTAACAAGTCGGGGCTGGATGTGGGGGGTAGATCTTACGCCTTCCCTACGCCGGCATTACCCGGATCAGGTCATTAAACTTGGGTCTTTCTCAGCCTTCTCTATATACCATATATATAGTGTAGGCACCCCCGGCGGTCGAAAGGCCAAGGTACTGGATGGGGCTTTTGAATGCAATAGGTTGGCCGAATCAAGTCTGTAAAAGTAGCCAGGCCCTTGTTATTGCTACTTTTATTTTTCAGAATCAAGCTAGCCAGGTTACCTGGCTAGCCCTGCACATCATCTCAACGCACCCTCTTATTTGGCCCTCGCCTTTCTGCGCAGATACCACAAGCTAAGCACTATCAACAGCGGGAACAGTGGATCGGGTCTTGCGTTGGGGCTAACGCTACACCCGCTGCCACCACCGCCGGCACCACCACCTTCGGTAATCGCTTCCGCTGTACAGGCATTGCCGGTGCCGTCGCTATTCGCATCGGCCTGGTCGGCGTTGGTGATGGTTGGGCAGTTATCGATGGCATCGCAGACCCCGTCATTATCGCCATCCGGGAAGGGCGTGCTGGAACAGTAATCGATCAGTGTGGCCGGGTAATCCACCAGGGCATTGGCATTGACCCGTTTTGGTTTTTCCCATTCACGCCCGGAGCCAAGCAAGGCATTTCGCTGTGCATTGGTCTTGTCAAAAGCGACATCCATTTGGAGTTCATCAAAGCGCCAGTAACCCATCAGGCCTGCGGTCGCAGCACTGAGCTCGGCCGCGTAGTTCGCGTTGATCTCGCTGGCAGTGCGGGCAATGTTCCAGACGCGGACTTCGTCTATGTCGCCATGAAAACGTTGCCCTACCCCGCCAAGATCATCACGTTGACGACCACCGATGCGTAGCTCGTTTTCATTGGTATGGACGTCACCAATCGCACCTGAGGCGGGGATGGTTTCGGCCAATACACCATTGAGATAAAGCTCGACCAGACCGGCATTGCTATCATAAATCAGCGCAACATGACTCCAGCGATGTAAGGGCACACTTACGTTAGACGTCACGGTCGTCCAGCCCGGTGTACTGTTGGCCAGCGCAAAGTTAAGAAAACCACTGGCGGTACGCCCCAGGTAATATTCACCTTCCTTGTTGAGGATCGTTCCACCGAAAACACTGTTACTGCCTGGCCCAACCGGATGCACCCAGGCCTCCAGGGTCAGCGTGTTGTTCATGTCCAGGGCGGCCAGACTGTCATTGGCGGTTACGGCCAGATGATCATCGACACCATCAAAGTACAATGCGATGCCCTCTTGCAGACGCATTTCCCATTCACGTATTGGTGCGGCATCCGTACCTTGTCCGATCAGGGAAAGATCAAATCCACTCGCGCCAAGATCTGTAATAACGTCACCGTTGCGTTCGGCAAAATCCCAACCGGCGACAAAGTTTGCATCGGCCTCATTCGGTGACTGAGTTAATTCGCTGCGGATCTCAGCTTGAGTTAGAACACGCGACCAGATTCGGACTTCATCGATCAACCCGGAAAACGTAGCGGCATAGCGTTGGCGGCCACCAATATGAAACTCCGGACTCTCGGGGTGTCGGTCACCAACTGCACCTAAGGCACTTGAGACATGCAACATCTCACCGTTTACATAAACACGTTGTTCGGTCTCGGTACCGAAGTCACCATACACCAGGGCAACATGTGTCCAGCGGTTGGCCGGTGGATAATAACCCGTGCGGGTCCATGTCCAGCCCGGTGTCGTATTGGCAATACTGAAGGCCAGTTCGCCATCGAGCAAACCGATCTGGTATTCGCCTTCCTTGCTTAAGATTGATAAGTCTTGTGACGCACGATCCGGCATGATCCAGGCCTCAAGCGTGAAGGCATTTGTCATGGTTAAGGCAGCTAATGCCACTGAATCCGATAACACCAGCTTGTCATTCACACCATCAAACATGAGTGCACCATAAGCGGTATTGTCCGTTTCTATCGGCTGTGGAGGAGGAATCGTGATCGTTATTTGATCGTCAGGTAGTGCCGGAATGGTATCCAGCACGGTTTCACATAACATGCTCGCAGCAGAAAAGGGAAGTATGTTTGGACCGACACCAATCGCAATCGCATCCGCGGTGCCAATTAATTCCGGATTCGCCGGAATAACTTCTCCTGCGTTACGTGAAAAAATTTGCGACGTAGCAAAGTTTAATAAATTACCCGGTAGCTGTGCTTCCTGGCTATTAACAAAGGAAAACCCATCTACCGCCATGTAACTAGTGTAAAGCCCTAATGTGAAAAAATGTTCAATCCCCACATCGGCATTGAGTCCATAACATAACGTCGTGTAGCAACCATAGCGCTCATCCGTTGCACTGTACGCAATACCGAACTCCTGACTTTCACCCGCGACAGCGGCAACTTCATTGCCTCCACCGTAGGTCATGGTTAAACCAGAATCTTTCGCGCCATTATGCAATGCGGCTGAATAAATATTACGACACCCCTGTTCCGTGATCGCACCGTTGTTAGCGTTATAGACACACTGATAAGCTGAATTGCAATTCCCGGTAAGGCACAACTC
>Ga0316206_1001923_pt1 | contig 15839 bp, 17 predicted proteins | sample 6monthpyrite_MG_FD_204942 | JGI IMG/M metagenome (GOLD analysis project Ga0316206, IMG submission 204942) | Microbial mat bacterial communities from mineral coupon in-situ incubated in ocean water Damariscotta River, Maine, United States -... | ecosystem: Environmental > Aquatic > Marine >... | reverse complement strand
AAGGCCGAATTGATAGGGTGGTCGACCTGCCCTGTTCCTGGCCGACCAGTTGCGCGTTCGGCGGCGAAAAACTTGATACGCTTTATGTAACCTCTGCCCGGTTCACCATGAAGGCGGATCATCTGGCTCAGCATACTGAAGAGGGCGGCCTTTTCGCGATCAATCCCGGCGTGCAGGGCATTCCGTGTCATCGCTTTTAGCAGTTTCCATCTTTCGACAAATCTCACCAACCATCGCGCCAACTCCGGTCTGCCAAGACGCAAAGGCGACCTGTTCGCCCTGGACGCGGTGGTCCGTCGCAATCCGACTTTTGCCACGGCCCCAGGCGCATCAGGGTTTTGACCAGGAAATCAGATCATTTTGCAGGTATGGGGCGGCGCCTTCCGCGATCGGGCGGGATCCATCGATGCGCAGTGGTGACAAAAGAGTATTGAAGCTTTGGTCGCCACGTTGGCTTTTTCCGATCATGCCGAGGTTTTGCAGTATGCCCGAGTCAATCAGGCCGTGCCAATCCATCACCGGTGCGGCCCACATATCCGCTGCGGTCAACAGTTTGATCCAATGATCGGTCGGGCCAGTCCCCAACCGTTCTGACAGCATTTGCGAAATCGCATCGCGATCTGCGAAAGGATCAAGCCCGCACAGGTCTTGGTTGATGCCAAGGCACGCGAAAAGATCGCCGAGGTCGTTCATGGCAAGGGCGATATGACCGTTGGATGTCTGATAGACTCCATAGGGTGCGGCCAGATAGGCATGCGCCGGGTTGATACGCGGCCGCGCGGGCGGGCGATTTCCATCGTTGAGAAAAGTCGAGAGCAGTTCAAATTGCAGATCCGCGACAGCTTCGATCAGGCTGGTTTCGACAACGCCACCTTCGCCTGTGATACCGCGCCGCACAAGCAAGGCCAGAACGCCCTGTGCAAGGGCCGCGCCGGCAAGCACATCGGCGACCGGAAGTCCGATAGCGACCGGGCCATGTTGCTCTGCCCCGGTCAGCCACATAATTCCGCTGCGTGCCTGGGCCAACAGATCCTGGCCAGGCAGCGCCTCCCAGTCATTTCCACCCCCGTAGCCGGACACCGAGCCATACACAATTCTTGGATTTCGCGCGCGCACTGCATCAGGGCCGAAGCCCAGCCTTTCGATGACGCCGGGGCGGAAATTCTGAATGACGACATCGGCCCCGTCCACCAGGTCCCAAACAACAGCCCTGTCACTATCGGACTTAAGATCTACCGCGATTGAGCGTTTGCCACGGTTGATCGCATGAAAGATCGTGCTTTCCCCGTCGATCAGAACGTCGGACACATAAAGATATCGCGAAAGATCACCCTTGCCGCGACGCTCTACCTTGATGACATCAGCGCCGAGGTCAGCCAGACGCAAGGTGGCGTATGGTCCGGCAAGGAATTGGCTGAAATCCAGTACTTTCAACCCGGAGAGAGGCAATGGCGCCGACATCAATTTGCGCTTTCTCTATTGAAGCTTGCAGCAAATTCGCAGTTCAAGGCAGAGATGGCCGCCGACAATTCCAGTGTACCGGTGAGGGCGGCGTTGACGATCTCGGACCCGGTTTCCTGAAATGCCATATAGCCCTTGTGGCGCGGTCGCAGCCACGCGGCTTCGTGGGTGAGACGAGTATTCCAATATGCGTCGAGCACCGGTTCGTTCACCTTTTTGTTTGCCCAGGCAACTGCGTTTCCGGGTTGACCATTAGAACTGGCGTAAAGGGTCGACTGACACTCGGCTCCGGCCAGCCAGCATGCAAATTTCGCACATAAACCAGGGTGCGCTGTTTGGCTTGAAACAGCGATGCCTGTCCCGCCAAGGGCCGACCCCACGGGGCCGGAGGGGCCCAGCACAGGCATGTCCGAAAATGTGATGCGATTGGTGCGGTACCCAAGGTCAGAATAGCCTTTGTACATGTAGGTCAGCGGCGCGATGCGAACACTGTCGCTGCCAGCAAGCTGATCAAGCGCGGCCATCGGGTCCATCTTGAAACATGCCGGGTCAATCTGATCTGTGACCGCCTTCAGGGCTTTGAATACGGTCATGGCCACATTATCGGGTAACAGCCGGGTCCGGTCAGAGCCGCAGGGATGGCCGATATTGGCTGCAAGCGTGCAGACACACATCAGGGAATGTGGTGGGCGCATCGGCAGAACAACTGCTCCTTGCTGCGCCGCTTGGATAATGTCGGCCCAGCTTTTGGCCCGCCGGCCAAGGTCGGATCGGTGCGCCTGAACCTGTGTCGCGGCGTCAACAGGAAACGCCCATTGGTGACCCTCCAGTGTGTAGCTGATAAAGCTTTTACCGACCGTTTCATTCGCAAGGGCCGTCAGGGCCGATTGTGAAACCCATTCGTCCAACGGCAACAGGCACCCTTCGCTTGCGACGGCTCCGACGTGGGGATGATCAATGATCATCAGATCATATTCTGCGGCAAGCACATCAACCGGGGTGGTTTCAAACCCTTGAAGAGAGCGTTTATCCCATGTGAAGACGACCTCTGGGTGCCTTTCTGAAAAGGCGGCCGAGGCTGCGATCATCGGATCGTATCCGCGCGGATCGGACCATGTCATCCCTTTCAACTGTATTTCGGCCGGCATCTGCTGGTGTTCCTTTTGGGTGATATGTTGGCGTGTCAGCCTGACACGGCATTGGACGCGGCACCCGCACCGATAAGCACGGAAATGCGCCGACCAGCCGAAAGCAGGGCGCGCTTGCACTGCGCGATGTCAGGATCGTTGGTTGAAACAAGCCGTTGTACATGCGGAACGGTAAGCGCGGCCGCGACTTCGCCGCCATAACCGATGATCGGGACAGAAACGTTGTGAACGCCCTGAATGACAGCCGAGGGGCTTTCGCAGACACCGCTTGCGGCGACCTGATTAACCGTCTCATCAAACCGCTGGATGGCTTCCTTGGTTACATTCAAGTTGCGCCCGCACATCTTTTTGCGCCGCTCTTTCGGGAACTGATAGGTAAGACAGGCACCCGATGAGGTGAAGACAAGCGGGACACGGGCCCCCAACCGGACCGAAGTGATGTTGTTGCCGGGCGGGTCGACCTGCGCGATGACTAGAATGTCGTCACCATAGAGAATTGCCAGATGCAGCGATTGGTTTAGTTCGCGGGCCACTTCCTCCATGATTTCACCCGCAACCGCCGTCAGCCGTTTCGTCGGGGGAAACCGATGGGACAATTCGAACATCCGCATCGTCAGTGCATAGCGTTCGCTTTCCGGATCCAGCAACACATAGCCACGCTGCTGCAACACGGCGAGCATGCGATAGATCTCGCTTAGTGATCGGTCGAGCGCATGTGCGATTTCGGCCTTTTTCATCCCCGTCGCATGAGATGCCAGCAATTCCAGAATATCGAGCCCTTTCGACAACGCGGGGGCACTGTATTTCTCGGCCTCCGGGGCGGTCCTTGTCTGGGCTGTGTTTTCGCCTGTTTTATTCGTCATTCCAGGACCCCTTTTCGTATTTCTTAGTCTACCGTCCATAGGCCAGAGTAACCTAAAGCCGCCAGAGTCTGAATGCGTTCTGATGGTAAAACGCGTCCCGCTCGTCGTCAGACCAGCCACGGGTCAGGGCGTGTGTTGCAGACACCCACACGGCCATCCCACCACCCAAATTGCACACAGGGTTGTCCGACCCCCAAACGATGCGATCTGTGCCGAACGCCTCGACTGTCGCGTCGACGAATGGCCTGATATCTTCTAGGGTCCAGCTGTCTGGATTTCCATAGGCCACCACGCCTGAAATCTTGGCGTTGACGTTGGGACGCTCTGCCAATTCCTGCATGTTTGCCCGCCACGGTTCCAGCATTCCAGCTGCCACATCCGGAACGCCGCAATGGTCCAGAATGAAGGTCACGTCCGGGCAATGATCGACAAGGTCTTTGGCCAGATCCAGTTGGCGCGCGGCGACGCAAAGATCGAATGTCAGTCCGGTGTCGCCCAATCGCCTGACGTTGTCGCGAAAGATCGTGGTGGTGCTGACGTCGTCGGGCACCACATGCAACACACGACGAAAGCCTTTGACGTTTGGATTTGCCGCATTCCGTTCCAGGAAATCGGCGAAACTGTCGCTTTCGGGGCGGCAAGACGAAATCACGCCGCGCATCAGGCTTTCCGGCTCGGCGATCAAATCTGCCATCACCTCGGTTTCGGCCTCGATCATGTCTTCGGCAACGTCGACTTCCATGTGCAGGCAGCCCGTAATGCCCAACCGGGCCGCGTCGCGGTTGTAATCCTCAAATCGATTGTCCCGGTTCAGCGCCTCGACATCATCCAGCCAGGGATATGTCAAACGATCCTTATAAATCAGGTGCAGATGGGTGTCGAAGAGCATTGCAACGGTCCTCCATTTTGTCCCTTCCAGATAAACGTTGACTAAATATGAAAGTCAAGTTTACATACGAACAATAATTCAAACGGCGCGTTATCGCGTCAGGCTGAAACCCCACGGGAGGACAAAATGGGAAAACAGAAACTGATTGCGTTGCTTGGTGCGACTGCATTAGCCACCGTTGCCGGACAGGCATCTGCCGGTGAATTTGATGGAATCACTCTTCAGGCCAAGCTTATCGGCGGCCAGCAATACGAGGCTCTTTACGCGCGGATTGGCGAGTGGGAGGCGGCAACTGGCGCAAGCGTCAATGTGATCTCAAAGAAGAACCACTTTGAACTCGATAAAGAGTTCAAGTCGGACTTGGCGGCTGGCACGCTGGGCTGGTGTGTTGGTTCGAACCACTCTTCCTTTGCCTCGCAGTACCCGCAGCTTTACACGGACCTGACGCCTTACCTGACGCCAGAGTTCATCGCCGAATACGTTCCATCCAACATCGCGGCATCAAAAATCGGTGACGCGCTGGTCATGCTGCCGCGTGCACAGTTCGATGTATCGGCACTTTATTATCTCAAATCGGTTTACGCGGATGAAGCGAACCAGACGGCCTATAAGGCACAGACCGGCCGCGATCTGGCACCGCCCGACACCTGGGAAGAATACAAGACCCAAGCGATCTTTTTCACCGACGCGCCAAACTTTTATGGCACGCAATACGCCGGCAAGGACGAGGCTATCGTCGGCCGTTATTATGAACTGGTGATCGCCGAGGGCGGGCAGTTGTTCAATGATGACTGGACGCCGGCCTTCAACTCTGACGCGGGCAAAAGCGCGCTGCAGTGGTTCGTCGATCTCTATCAGGCTGGCGCCGTTCCTCCTGGGACCACGTCGTATCTGTGGGATGACCTTGGGCAGGGCTTTGCCTCTGGCACCATCGCGCTGAACCTTGATTGGCCGGGCTGGGCCGGGTTCTTCAATGACCCGGAAGCTTCCAAGGCCGCAGGCAACGTTGGCGTTATCGTGCAGCCCGCGGGCAGCGCCGGTATTCGCACCGGTTGGTCTGGCCACCACGGGTTCTCTGTAACCGAGGCATGCGAGAATAAAGAAGCCGCCGCCTCTCTGGTGGCATGGCTGACCAACGAAGACAGCCAAAAGCTGGAAAGCTCTGCCGGTCCATTGCCAACGCGGACAGCCGTTTGGGAATATGTGGTCGAGCAGGCCCAGGGCGACCCCTATCGCGCCGAGGTTCTCGGCGCCTTCCAGGCCGCCTCTTCGCATGCGTTCCCCGCGCCCCAGACCCCGTATTGGATTGAGGCGACCAACCTGATCTACCCGGAACTGCAAGCGGCCATTCTTGGCGACAAATCGGTTGACGACGCCTTGTCGGACGCCGCCGAAGCCGTCGATGAAATGATGCAGGAAAACGGCGTCTACTAAGCCGAACCGCATGCCGGAGGCGGGGTAATCCGCCTCTGGCTTTACGCCTCAGCACCACTTGCTGACACCCGCAAACCCGCCCACCCGCAAGGACATCGCCCATGTCGCCTCGCTTTCGGCCACCCGCGTGGTTCGTCTTGCTGCTGCCTGCAATCATCATCCTGGCAGCCGTCGTTCTGGTTCCGCTGCTGTTGTCGCTTTATTCCAGCTTCACGCCCTACCGGTTGACGCGCCCCGAGACGCTTTACAAGTGGATCGGCACGTACAATTACGAAAAGGCGATGAAAAGCGCACATTTCTGGTCGGCCTTCGGGCGCACGATATTGTTTTTGACTGTCGCGCTAAATCTGGAAATGCTGGCTGGACTGGGCCTGGCGCTGCTGGTGAACCGGGTGACTTATGGCCAGCGCGCCCTGCGCACGATCATGATGTTTCCGATGATGTTTTCGCCTATTCTGGTTGGGTTTCAATTCAAATTCATCTTCAACGACAACGTCGGGCTGGTGAACAACGCGCTGCAATCGCTTGGGTGGACCGACCGGGCAATCCCTTGGTTGGTTGATGGCCAACTGGCGTTCTTTTCCATCGTTGTGGCTGAAATGTGGTCTTCGACCTCGGTTTTCGCCATCCTGATCCTGGCCGGCCTGTTCGCCGTGCCCCGCGACCCGATCGAGGCTGCAAAGGTCGACGGTTGCACACCCTGGCAAAGCTTTCGGCACATTACGCTGCCCTACATCATGCCGTTTGTTTACATCGCGCTGGCGATCCGGTCGCTTGACGTCGCACGGGCCTATGACATCGTTCAGATCATGACAAACGGCGGCCCCGCGCGCCGGACAGAGATTTTGTGGACGATGATCGGACGCACCGGATATGTCGATGCCAAGATGGGGTACGCCAACGCCATGGGCTATATCTCTATCGTCCTGGCAATTTTCTTCACGGTCTACTTCTTCCGCAAGCTCAGCGCTGCGCGAAGCGTACTTGGAATGGCGGGCTAGCGTATGAACGAGAACCTCAAACACCGTATTCAGGCCCGCATTCTGAAGATCGCACATTTTGTGGCGCTTTTCATTGCCATGGCGATCATTTGCATCCCGGGCTTGTGGATCGTGCTAAATTCCTTGCGACCTACGGTCGAGATCATGGCAAAACCGCCAGTCTGGATCCCGACAGAACTTAACTTTGACCACTACGTCGCCATGTTCAGTGGCGTCGGCGAAGGCGGCGTGCCGGTGTTGCAGTATTTCACCAATTCGCTGATCATATCGGTGACATCGACCCTGATCGCCATGCTGGTTGGCATGGCGGGGGGCTATGCTTTTGCCCGCTACAAATTCAAGGGCAAGGCGGTTATATTCATCGGGCTGATGCTGACCCGCGCTGTTCCCGGTGTTGCCCTGTCACTGCCGCTGTTCATCGTGATGGCCAAGACCGGCCTGATCGACACCCATCTCGGGTTGATCCTGGTCTATGTCTCGCTGAATGTGCCGTTCACCATTTGGCTGATCGACGGTTTTTTCCGGCAAGTCCCGCATGAATTGGCCGAAGCGGCCGAGATTGATGGCTGCACCCGCTGGCAGGCGTTCTGGAAGGTCGAATTTCCGGTCGCCCGTGCCGGTGTTGCAAGTGCCGGTATCTTCGCCTTTCTGACCTCGTGGAATGAATACGCGCTGGCCAGTCAGTTGACGCGGTCGACTTTTTCCAAAACGATGCCTGTGGGCTTACGCGATTTCACGTCGGAATTCACGATCAACTGGGGGGGGATGTGCGCGCTTGCGGTGTTGATGATCATACCCGCGCTGATCCTTACATTCCTTGTGCAGAAACACCTCATTGCCGGCCTCACCTTCGGCGGCGTGAAAGGATAAACAGAATGGCACGGGTTCACCTGTCGAACGTCGACAAGTCCTACGGCTCTATCAAAGTCGTTCACGGCATCAATCTGGAAATTGAGGATAACGAATTTGTTGTTCTTGTGGGCCCATCTGGCTGTGGCAAGTCGACGACCTTGCGGATGATTGCCGGGCTAGAGCCGATATCGGGTGGCGAAATCTCTATCGGGGACCGCGTGGTCAACAATCTGCCGCCCCGCCATCGCAACATCTCGATGGTGTTCCAGAACTATGCGCTTTACCCGCATATGTCGGTGCGCGAAAACCTGGGCTTTTCGCTGAAAATCGCCAAGCAGTCGCAGGCCGAAATCGACAAGGCGGTGGATGAGGCAGCACAAATTCTAAGCCTGACAGAGTATCTGGACCGCAAACCAGGCGCGTTGTCGGGTGGTCAGCGCCAACGGGTCGCGATGGGCCGCGCTATCGTGCGGCACCCCGAAGTGTTCCTGTTCGACGAGCCTTTGTCGAATCTGGATGCCAAGCTGCGCACCCAAATGCGCACAGAGATCAAGAAACTGCACCAAAAGGTCAAATCGACCATTGTCTATGTTACCCACGATCAGGTCGAGGCGATGACATTGGCCGACCGCATCGTGATCATGCGCGACGGGTATATCGAGCAGGTCGGCACGCCGCTTGACGTGTTCGAAACCCCGGTAAATACCTTTGTCGCCACCTTTATCGGATCACCGCCGATGAACCTGTTGCCGGGCCGGGTGATGAACGCTCAGGTGGCGCTGGACGGCGGGCCGGTTGTGCCGCTGCCCGACCAGTTTGTCGGCAAGGTCAAAGACGACCAGGCGATAATATTGGGATTCCGCGCCGACAATCTGATGCCGGTTGGCTATTCGATGCCGATGGAGGGCACCCATGCCGAGTTCGACATGAATGTGAACCTTTCCGAACCGCTGGGCACTGAAACCCTGCTGTTTGGTTCACTTGCCGGCAAAGAGGTGATGGCGAAGATGCTGAACCCGCGACCTGTCAAAAATGGGGAACGGCTGCCGTTCTTGCTGGACCTGACCCGCTGCCATTTGTTCGACGCCGATACCCAACAAAGCCTGAGGTAGCGATTATGGCGCTCATTTCCCGCGTCGAGATTTTCATGGCTGATCTCAAGCCAAAGGTGAAACGTGTCGACGCCATCCAAAGCTTTGTCAGTCAGGAAACACCTTTCGTGCGGATCACCGACGCCGATGGGGCGACCGGCCTGGGGTACAGCTATACGATTGGCCAGGGTGGCCCGGCAGTCATGTCCTTGTTGCGTGAAACGCTTATCCCCCAGTTGATTGGCCGCCAAGCAGAAGAGATTGACCGGATCTGGCGTGACCTTCTGTTTTCCACCCACGCCACCTCTGTTGGGGCGATCACCTCGCTTGCACTGGCCGCCATCGACACTGCCCTTTGGGATTTGCGCTGCAAACGGGCCGGGCTGCCGTTGTGGCGGATGCTCGGCGGATCAAAGGATTCAGTGCCGATGTACACGACCGAGGGCGGGTGGCTGCATATCCCGACCGAAGACCTTGTGTCGGACGCCCTGGACGCCCAATCCAAAGGCTTCGCCGGTTCCAAGATCAAGATCGGTCGCCCGCATCTGTCGGAAGACCGGACGCGTCTGGCCGCCGTGCGCGAGGCCGTTGGTCCGGGATATGAAATCATGGTCGATGCCAACCAAAGCTTCACCCGCGCCGAGGCCACGCGCCGTGCGCGTGTGCTTGAAGACTATGAAATCGCCTGGTTCGAAGAACCGATGCCAGCCGATGACGTGATGGAACACGCTCGTTTGGCCGCCTCGACCTCGGTGCCGATTGCGGTGGGTGAAAGCATGTATTCACTGTCGCAATTCAAGGACTACCTGGTCACCGGCGGCGCAAGCATCGTTCAGGTCGACGTGGCCCGTATTGGTGGCATTACCCCCTGGATGAAGGTTGCCCATTTGGCCGAGGCACACAACGTGCCCGTCTGCCCGCATTTCCTGATGGAGCTTCATGTCAGCCTTGTTTGCGCAATCGCGAATGCGCCCTGGTTGGAATACATTCCGCAGCTCGACAGTCTGACCGCGTCACCGATGCGGATGGAAGCCGGGCGCGCGTTTCCGTCGAATGTCGCCGGATTGGGCATCGACTGGGATGACGACAAACTGACAACGGCAAGTATCACTGGGTCAAACGCAGAAATCACAGCCTGAAGACAAAGGGGAAAACATGCAAAGAATGGCGATGGTGATCGGCATCGAGGCCGACAGGATTGAAGACTACAAACGTCTTCATGCCGACGTGTGGCCCGGCGTGCTAAAGATGATCTCTGACTGCAACATCAGGAATTACTCAATTTACCTCAAAGAGCCAGAGAACCTGCTATTTGGTTACTGGGAATACCACGGCGAGGATTTCGAAGCCGACGCCGCCCGGATGGCCGCCGACCCGGAAACCCAGCAATGGTGGGACATCTGCAAGCCCTGCCAAACGCCACTTGAGACCCGCAAAGAGGGGGAATGGTGGGCGATGCTGGACGAGGTGTTTCACCTGGACTGAGGGATGAAGGACATAGCGATGATTGACGATCTGCAACAACATTGGCCAAAGGCCACAAATCCCAAACCAATTGTCATTTTTGGCGCGGGTTCAATTGTCACCGACGCCCACCTGCCCGCCTATGCGAAAGCTGGTTATCAGGTGGCCGGCCTTTACGACCCTGATGTGGCCAAGGCAGGCGCGGTGGCCAACGCACACGGGCTGAAGGTCTTTGCCACTGCGCACGACGCAGCAGACGCAGGCGACGTGGTGTTCGATCTGGCCACACCACCGGATGCCCATGCCGGGATATTGAACATCCTGCCCGAAGGCGCACCGGTTCTGATCCAGAAACCCATGGGCAGCGATCTGGGCGGAGCGACCGAGATCCTGACGATCTGCCGTCAGCGCAACCTGAAGGCAGCCGTGAATTTCCAACTGCGGTTCGCGCCGATGATGCTGGCGCTGCAGGACGCGGTGCGGCGGGGCCTTCTGGGTGAGGTCGTCGATTTTGACGCCTGGTTGGCGCTGGATACGCCCTGGGGCCTTTGGAAGTTTCTTGAACCCCTGCCCCGGGTCGAAATCAGCCTGCATTCCATTCACTACCTCGATTTCATCCGCGGCCTGCTTGGTGACCCCAAAGGGGTGCACGCCAAATCAATGGGGCACCCATCGTCGAAGATCGCGCAGACCCGCACGGCGGCCATTCTTGATTACGGCGACCGGTTACGCTGCGCGCTGTCGATCAATCACAACCACAGTTTCGGACGCAAATATCAGGCCTGCGAGTTCCGTATTTGCGGCACGAAAGGCGCGGCTTACCTACAGCTTGGCGTCAACCTCGACTATCCCAAAGGGGAACCCGACATCCTGGAAATCAACACCGGCGACGGCTGGCACCGGATCGCTTTGGATGGCGCTTGGTTTCCGGACGCTTTCGCCTCTCGGATGAGCCAGCTGCAAAGGTTCGCCTTGGGCCAGGATGACATGCTGATCAGCAACGTCGAAGACGCCTGGGCCACCATGGCCCTGGTCGAAGCTGCCTATGAAAGCAGTGCGGCACCGGCCCACCCCATCGCAAGGATACCGTCGTGACCATTCAGGAAACCTACTACGAAGACTATGAGATCGGCCATATCCGAGAGACCTTTGGGCGGACGATCACCGAGACTGATTTCGTCGTTCATGCCGGGCATACCGGCGATTTTTTCCCGCACCATATGGACAAGGAATGGTGCGCCACACAGGATTTTGGCCAGCGGATCGCCCATGGCACCATGGTGTTTGCGATCGGTGTCGGGTTGACCGCCAGCGTGATCAACCCGGTGGCGTTTTCCTACGGCTACGACCGTCTGCGCTTTGTCCGGCCGGTCCATATCAATGACACGATCCGGTCACGCCTGACCATCACGCGCAAAGCGCCAGACGTGAAACGCGCAGGCATGGGGCAAGTGATCGAGCTGGTTGAGGTTCTCAACCAGCGTGACGAGACGGTTCTGGCGGCCGAACACATCTACCTGGTGGAAATGCGGGACAAGGCATGAGGTTTTTTCTGAAACTCCACCCCGCTGACAACGTGCAGGTTGCGCTAAGGCTGGCCCCCAAAGGGACACCGATTGACGTCGCCACCGGGCAAGCCGTCTCTTTGTCCGAGGTCGCGATGGCGCATAAGGTTGCCGATTGCGACATTGCAATCGGCGATAGGGTTATCAAATACGGAATGCCCATCGGCAAGGCGACGGCAGACATCCCGGCGGGCGCGCACGTGCATGTCCACAACATTGTCAGCAGTTATACCGCCACCCATTTCCGACAAGACGACGCAGGGTTGGCCAATGCGTGAGACCTGGCAGGGATATTTGCGTCAGGACGGGCGTAAGGGCATACGCAACGTCGTCGCCGTTGTCTATCTGGTTGAATGCGCCCATTTCGTCGCGGATGAAATCACCCGCAACTTCAAAGGACAGGACGTTCATCTGATCGGCTTTCCGGGGTGTTTTCCCAATGACTATGCCCAAAAGATGATGGAACAGCTTTGCACCCACCCCAACGTGGGTGCGGTGCTGTTGGTCTCGCTGGGTTGCGAAAGCTTCAATCGTGCAACATTGGCGGAACACATCGCGGCCAGCGGGCGGCCCGTGCAAACCCTTGTCATTCAGAAATCAGGCGGATCAGCCGCGACAATTGAACAAGGTTGCGATTTTGTGCGGTCCGCGTTGGACCAAATCGACAAGGTGGCGCGCGTCGAAATGGGGGTCAGCGATCTGATCGTGGGGACTATTTGCGGCGGCTCTGACGGCACCAGTGGCATTTCGGGCAACCCCGCAGCCGGGCGCGCTTTTGATCAATTGGTCGCTGCGGGCGCTGCCTGTATTTTTGAGGAAACTGGCGAATTGATCGGCTGTGAACACATCATGGCCGAACGCGCAGTGACCCCGGAATTGGGGCAGGAACTGCGCCAAGCGGTCGCAAAGGCCGCGCAGTATTACAGTGTTTTGGGATATGGTAGTTTTGCCGCCGGAAATGCCACCGGTGGGCTGTCCACTATCGAGGAAAAATCGCTGGGCGCCTATGTGAAATCCGGCGATGCGCCAATCAGCGGCATTATCAAGCCCGGCGACGTGCCGCCTCGGGGTGGGTTGTTCCTGATGGATGTCATTCCGGACGGTGAAGTGCGGTTCGGGTTTCCCAACATCTCGGACAATGCCGAAATCGTCGAAATGATCGCGTCCGGTGCTCATATGACCCTGTTCATAACGGGGCGCGGGTCTGTCGTAGGCTCTGCGCTGTCGCCGGTCATCAAGATTTGTGCAAACCCGGATACCTACCGTGCGCTCGCAGCGGATATGGATATCAATGCCGGGAGCATCATTGAGGGCAACGCCAGCCTCGACGAAGTCGCACAAGAGATCCTGGACGCAATCAGCGCGACCGCATCCGGCACGCCAACAGCGTCCGAGGCCCTGGGTCATCAGGAATTCATCCTGACTTACAAGAGTTTCGAACCAATCGGGCCAGCATGTTTGCCAACCGCCTGAAAACAAGAGGAATGACATGAGCCGATTGACTGGAAAAACCCTGCGTGTGACCACCGCCGCGCCGGGAATCGACCGTGCTTCCGTCAAGTGTACGATGAAGGTAGGCGCGCGCGTTATCGCAACGGATATCAACATTGCACCGCCAAGCGACCTTACGCCTGGCGATGTGGTCGAGTTCGGCATCGACGGGGTGGGCACACAAAAACAAAAAGTAATCGAAGATGTGTAGGGCAACGCTTTCGCAAAAAAGGGGCCAGTCATGACCACTGCCAACTACTACGACGACAACCCTGACATTCCGCTCTTTAATGTCGAAACGTGGATGTATGAGGATTTTGAGGTAGGACAAAAGGTAAGGTCAATTCGCCGAACGATCTCGGAAGGTGAATCCATGTTGTTCAACAGCCTTGTGATGGACAACCACCCTTATGTCGCTGACGATATATTCACCAGCACCGAAGGGTTGTTTGGAAAGCGGCTTGTCTCTGGCGCCATGGTGTTCAGCTATGGACTGGGGCTGATGGCCCACAACAACGTCAATACGTTCTCTTACGGTTATGATAAACTTCGCTTCATCAAGCCGGTTTTTATCGGAGATACCATCTTTACGGTTCGGACCCATCTGCAGAAGCGCCCGAAATACAAAGAGATGGGCCTCGTGACAGTGTCATATGAAGTCTTCAAGAACGACAACGAACTGGCCCTTTATGCCGAACACCTCCAGACGGTCAAATATCGCGAACCAGAGAATTTTCAGGCTGAGACGTCCTAGGCGATCGACCAAACATTTGACTCCTTTCAAAAAGGGGTGGCGCTCTGGGCGTAACTCATTCAAATGTTTTGATAAGTTAACCCATATTCAAAAAAGTGGTCCGAAACGTCAGATTCGAACCACTGATCGTTAGCGGGATACGTTACGCCGCGTACACCCGGCTGCCGGGCCTTTTGCGTCAATTCAGAATCTCGTCCGTGTCAGCGCCCAGCGGGGGTCCTGCGCGGCGGCTGGTGAATACCTCGCCATCCAGGCGGATCGGACAGCGCGTTGTGCGGATTTTGGTCCCGTCGACGGCTTCCAAATCCTGCAGAATGTCCAGCGCGTGGAACCCCCCGGTTTCAATCAATGTCGGCCAATCCAGAACTTCGGCGCACCAGATATCTGCAGGCTCGAGTCTGTCGAGCCAATATCGCACCGGCTGTGGCAGCAGATGGTCCCGAATGACAGCCTTGATCTCGTCCCGGCGCGCAAAGGCCTCGTTGGGGTTCGAAAGCGGTTCCAATGCCGGGCAATCAATCAACTCGGCAAGCCTGGCGATTGGCGTCATCGCGATCGCCAGATAGCCGTCTGAACAAGCATAGATTCCGTACGGCGCGGCCACGGACAAATTTGCATTACTAACCCGGCTTCGGCGCGGCACGCTGCCGTCGCCGTTCAGGAAGGCCGTGAAAAGTTCGAATTGCATGTCGATCGATGACGACAACAGATCGACCTCAACCAACCCGCCCTCGCCCGTCTTCACCCGCCTCAGCAACGCCGCCAGGATCCCCTGCACCAGATGATTGCCGCATGTGATATCCAGAACAGCAAACCCGGATGGGACTGGCGGTTGCCCATCGTCGCCCGATAGCCAAGGCATGCCCGTCAGCGATTGGACCAGCAGATCCTGCCCCGGTTTCCCGACCCAGGGCCCGGTGGTGCCGTAGCCACTTACAGCGCCATAGACGAGCCTGGGATTGATCTGGTGTACCGCGTCCCAGCTAAGCCCGATACGCTCCATCACGCCCGGGCGGAAATTGTGAATCATCACGTCGGCTGTCGTGATAAGAGCCTTGATTTTCTCCAAATCAGCCGTGTCTTTCAAGTCGGCCGCAACGCTTTTCTTGTTCCTGTTGATCGTGTGGAACAACAGGCTGTCAGGGCCGACTTTCTGGTCGGCGATAACAAGAGACCGGCACAGATCACCACCTTGAGGACGCTCGATTTTAATGACCTCCGCGCCCAAGTCAGCCATTCTCATGGCAGCCATGGGGCCTGCCAGGAACTGCGCGAAGTCAAGCACTCGAATTTCATTCAAAGGGAGCATTGATCAAGAATTCCATTTATCCATATATAAATAATAATTTTATATACCAAATAGTCAAGTGCCTATGGACCCGAGATACCTGGACACCCGCCCAAACTCGGTTTCCGTGCGGGATTCCGCGTTGCCCTGATAATGGCCGCGCGAATGGGTTTTGGATCGGCGGACGCCGCATGCCCATTCCGACTGATCCGCCCACTCAAACCAGGTTATCCACCTGCCTGTGGCGTGCCGGGTTGAGGCATAGGTTTTTCGCAGCGACTGGCCGCTAAGTTTCAGTCGGCAGGCGTTGTGGACGATCCGATCAAGGATGGCGACGGCGATGGCTGAGGGTTGGGGTTGAGGGCACTCGCTGGACGACGGCGGGCCTCTTGCAGCCTTCGATCTTAAAACCCGCTCACTGGACCATGGGCGCCATGCCCGGGCAGGAAGCCGTAGGGCAGATCGGCTAGGTTCATTTCGACGACCATAAACTGGAGAGCGGCGCGGCAAACATGTTATCGGCGAACGGGACAACCTA
>Ga0316206_1001922_pt1 | contig 15848 bp, 12 predicted proteins | sample 6monthpyrite_MG_FD_204942 | JGI IMG/M metagenome (GOLD analysis project Ga0316206, IMG submission 204942) | Microbial mat bacterial communities from mineral coupon in-situ incubated in ocean water Damariscotta River, Maine, United States -... | ecosystem: Environmental > Aquatic > Marine >... | reverse complement strand
GGTACACCCCAACTGGCCTGATGTTATTTTACCCATTCGCAGTGAATTCCCCGAGCATGGTTGGGCAACCCTAAGTATTCAAATGCCGGTTCTGGAAAATGATAAAGGAGCCAAAGACTATCTGCCCCTGTTCAAGGAAGTCAATGCACGCTTTGATGCTGCGGTGCAATTTTTAAAGACCAAAGGCTTTAAGAATATTGTTATCGTCGCACATAGTTTAGGTGCGGCAATGGCGAACCAGTATTTAAGCGCCAAACCTGACTCAACCGTGCGCGCTTATGTGGCGATTAGTATGTCTAACGATCCAAAAATTGTAGAATTCAATAATGTTAAAAGAATGTCACAAATAACGACTATTCCCGTACTCGATATTTACGGCAGTCAGGATCTGGATTCGGTTATGCGCTTCGCTAAAGAGCGCGGGCTTGCTGGAAAGAAAGCAAATAAAAATTATAAACAAATCATGCTCAAAGGTGCCGACCACTTTTACGTGAGTAAAAGTGAACCATTGCTTAAAATAATTCGGCTTTGGCTATTAAAGAATGCAGCCGGAAAAGAAATCCAACAATAAAAAATACTAACTTAAGGAACATATCATGCCATCATATTTGCTCATCACACTCCACTTACTCTCTGCCGTTATCTGGGTGGGTGGAATGTTCTTCGCCTATGTTATTTTACGTCCAACGGCGGCTGCGCAACTCGAACCACCCGTTCGCCTTAAATTATGGGTGGGTGTATTCAGTCGCTTCTTCCCGTTTGTCTGGATAGCCGTATTGCTACTCCCATTAACCGGCTACTTAATGGTATTCAGTTTTTATCAGGGATTTGAACATGCACCCAAATATATACATATCATGAACGGTCTCGGTATACTGATGTTCCTGCTCTACATGCATGTATTCTTTGCACCGTATAAACGACTTAAACTTGCTGTAGCAAACGAAAACTGGCCTGAAGGTGCCAAGAAACTAAACCAGATTCGCATTATGATTGGGATAAATCTAGTGATTGGATTAGTTGTGATTATGGTTGCCGCGGCAGGACGGTATTTGTAAGTAGTCGATCTAAAATTACCCTAAACCTTATATCCAGTAGTAGTGATTAACAATGAACGATACTATTTATTGTCTAAATAGTATCGTTCAAATTCAGTTTTAGATATTGGTTTAGAATATAGAAATCCCTGGAATATCTTACAATCATGTTCAATTAAGAACATTCTCTGCTCATCAGTTTCCACACCTTCAGCGACAACCTCAAGATTAAATATCCTTGAAATATGCAATATAGTTTCAATCATCTCTTCAGCATTTTTAAATTGAGAAAGATCTTTAATAAAATGGCGATCAATTTTAATCTCATCAATAGGAAGTTGTCGAAGGTAACTTAAAGAACTATAACCTGTCCCAAAATCATCCATAGAGAAACGAATTCCTAGTTTTTTAATTTCGTTGATAATTTCGACAATATTAATCCCTTCGGCAACCACGCTTTCGGTTATTTCAAAAACAACTTTGGAAACTGTATTATCATTAAGATATTTATTGCACAAGGCTGTAATATCACGAACAAAATTATAGTGTGTAAATTGACGTGCACTTAAGTTAATTGATATCCGTTCAATATCAACACCGTTATTACTCCACTCCTTTATAGTGATAAAAGCTGATTCAATAATATAATTACCAATTTCGATTATTAATCCAGTTTGTTCAGCAATAGCAATAAATTCTACAGGTGAAATATCACCCAACTCATCACTAGACCATCGAGCAAGAACCTCAACACCTGACACTTTGCTTAACTCATTTACCTGAGCCTGATATACAAGGTATATTTGATTTTTTTCAATAGCAAAATGTAAAAGCTGTTCCAGCTTAAGATGTCTCTCAACTCTTTCTGACATAGCTTTATCAAAAAAGAATACACCATCCCTTCCTTTTCCTTTAACTTCATACATTGCAATATCGGCTTCTTTAATAAAATCAACTGAATTATGTTCAGTTGATTTCATTAAACTCACACCAATACTGGCACTAATATATAAATGGTGTTGATTAACAACATATGTCATTTTTAACAATGATAGTAATTTTTCCGAAATATAAATCGCGTCTCTTTTACAAGCTATTTCATCAGGAAAATCTTCTCCCGTAATAATAAACTCATCTCCACCTAAACGAGAAATCATTGTACCTGGAGCCAAATTATTTTTCATTCTAAGTACAACTTCCTGGAGCAAGCGATCTCCAACATCATGTCCAAGCGAATCATTTACTGTTTTGAAGTGGTCTAAATCTATCAATAGAAGATATGAATGCATTCCCGTATCATTCAAATCATTCATTTTTCTTTGAAGATACTCAATAAAATATTGCCTGTTAAATAATCCTGTTAGAAAATCATGTGTGGATTGGAATATTGTTTTTGTAAAAAGTTCATTACTCTCATTTGCCGCATAAAATAAAACCCAGCCAAAGGTTGCGGAAAATGCTGTTAATACATAACCATACCAGGTATCTATTAATAAAAAGTAAATAACAAGTGGAATAATAAGAGTAAGAATGATTGGCTTATAAAGCTTTTTATCTGGAAATAGAAGTGCTGCGGCAACTGTTGAAGCACCTATTTCAGTGAAAATAGCGATATAGTGCATACCGGAATCTGACTCAGGCACATAGAGAAGAAATATGACAAGCCATACCAAAAAGAAAGAATAAAATAATATTGAGGTTTTTTTGTACCAGGACTCCAGCTGTGAGCCACTCATAGAACTTAAATCAAAATTGTTATATAAGCCGTACCCAAAGATAGAAATGACAATAACAGCCAAATACCAAAATAGTGCTGGAATGTAATTATCGTTGAGCCAGCCTAAAAAGACGTATCCTAAACCAGGAAATAACGATAATATTATCATTACAGGAATTTGCTTATGTAAATAACTGTAAATTTTATCAGTTTTCACTTTATTGCTGGATTCCCGTTATGCTACGATTTAAATTATAAGTCAAAAATGTATAACTTCAATTATGCTTATTCTGATCTAATTATAAAGTAAAATTCCGTATAATCAAAAAGCGCTTGTTCGAGCCCAATGCTGCCCTCTCTTTTTTAATATACCGCTAATATTTGGACTACTACATCATCTACCTGTTGAAACTTAATCGATGCTAATTAACCATAAAAACAAGAACTAATTCAAACGATACAAAAAATTAAATCGATTTCATATAATTGAGAGAGGAAATATAGTTATCGATTAAAAATGACGTCTTTAGTGCTAGATGCTCACTTTCTTGATTTTTTAATCAAATCATAAGCGGCTTTTATTTCCTGGGTTTTCTCGGTGGCTATTTTTACCATTTCTTCAGGCAAACCTTTTGATACCAGTTTATCCGGATGATGCTGATTCATTAAACGCCGATAAGACTTTTTAATTTCGGCATCGGTTGAAGACTCCGAACTGTTTAGCATTGCATAGGCGTCTTTCAACATATCGCGCGTTGGTGCCTGGCCGGTATAATACTTGCCACCACCTTGTTGATGGAAGCTGCGTTGTGAACGCACCATGTCATCAAGCTGTTGAAACTTGATAGATGAAAAACCTAAAGTAATTGTTATATGCTTTAATAATTCTTTTTCTTTTGCATGCATCACACCATCGGCATAGGCGGCATGTAATAACATTTCGATAAACATTTGTACCAGGGTTGCGTGACGACGGCACTCTTGCTTAAATTGCAACAGTACACCGTCCAGATCAAAATCGCTTTGTTTGCCTTGATTAAATAAATCAATCGCAATTTTGCGTTGCTGTTCATCTAATGACATCTGTTGCATCATGGTACGTGCGGTGTTTATTTCGTCTTGTGTAACACGACCATCAGCTTTGGCGACATGCCCCATAACCGAAAAAACGGTACTAAAGAAAGCAAGTTGCGTTCTTTCTTGCCCTTGATAACCCAGGCCTTCAAAGTCTTGATTTAATCCTTTGTCAAACTGATGACCAAAGGAGGCACCTATGACCGCACCTAATGGCCCGCCCATTAAAAAACCAAAACCACCACCAACTATTTTTCCCCACCATGCCATATTGATACCTTTTTATTGATACATTTAATTAAGAAACATGTGTTTCTTCATTTTTATTTCCGGGTGTCATACCCACGTATGCGGGAACGACATTTAACTGAGTTTAGCGTTAATCACCAGAAAATATTAATCACCAGAAATCACTAGTCACTAGTCACTAGCCAACCAAAACCACCAAACTATCATTCCTATCAAGATTACACCAACAAGATTTACGATTAGACTTATCATTTATTATCTCCGTCAGTTTTAAAAAAACGCAACCGATTTGCATTACTGACCACCGTAACCGATGACATTGCCATGGCTGCACCCGCTATCATTGGGTTCAATAGCACACCCAGAAAAGGAAATAAAATTCCTGCTGCAACCGGAATACCAAAAATATTATAAATAAAGGCACCAACCAGATTTTGGCGAATATTTTTTACTGTTGCATTAGATATCTGTATTGCGTCCATTACATTATTTAAAGAGCCTTGCATAAGGGCAATATCTGCACTTTCTATGGCGACATCGGTTCCGGTGCCGATTGCAAAACCCACATCGGCTTGTGCAAGTGCAGGCGCATCATTAATACCATCACCCACCATAGCAACGATGCAACCTTGCTGTTGTAACTCGGTAATTTTTTTCTGCTTGTCGGCAGGAAGTACTTCTGCCATGACTTCATCAATACCAACTAAATTTGCAATAACTTCAGCGGTACGTTTATGATCGCCGGTAAGCATAACGACTTTTAAACCGGCTTGATGAAAACGTTGAATGGCACGTGCTGAATCTTCTTTAATCGGGTCGGCGATACCTAATAAGCCTATTAGTTTGTTTTCTTTAGCAATAAAAACGGGCGTTTGTGCTTTCGATGTTAAGTCTGTAATTTTTTCTTGCCAATGCTCTAATGAAATATTTTCTCTCAGCATCAATTTTTCATTGCCAAGAAATACTATGGCACTGTTAATGCTGGCTCTAATACCATGGCCTTCGATGGCTTCAAAATTTTCTATTTTTACTAATTCAATTTTTCTCTCTACGGCTTTTTCTAACACAGCTTGTGCTAACGGGTGTTCTGAGCCGGCCTCAAGACTTGCTGCTAGCTGTAATAATTTTGATTCATCCTGATCATCTGCAGTAAAAATTTGCAATAACTCCGGTTTACCTAAGGTAACGGTACCGGTTTTATCTAATACAATGGTATCTATTTTACCGGCTTGCTGGAGAGCATCGCCATTACGAATTAAAATCCCATGCTCGGCAGCTTTACCTACGCCCACCATGATGGATATTGGCGTTGCTAAACCTAACGCACAGGGGCAAGCGATAATTAATACGGTCATCATCGCAACGACGGCATAACTGACTGGTAGAGTGGAAAAATTAAACCAGATTAAAAACGTTATAATTGAAATAATCATGACTACCGGCACAAACACTGCTGAAATTTTATCTGCTAGCCTCCCGATGGCGGGTTTTGAGTTTTGTGCCTTACGCACCATTTCTATAATCTGTGCTAGTGCGGTATCTTTACCGATTTTTGTACTTGTGAACAGAAACGAACCGGTTTTATTTAAAGTGCCACCGATGACAGCATCACCCGTTTTCTTACTAACCGGTAATGGTTCACCGGTTAACATGGATTCGTCAATACTTGAGTGGCCGTCTATTACAATACCATCTAAGGGAATTTTTTCACCGGGGCGAACCCGAATAGTTTCATTCAACCCGACTTTTGATATTGTGATATCTTGCTCAACCCCATCACGAATCACACTGGCGGTTTTAGGTTGCAAACCGATTAAACGTTTTATCGCTTCAGATGTTTTTCCACGCGCTTTCATTTCCAACGCTGAGCCAAAATTAATTAACGCGATAATAATCGCGGCCGCTTCAAAGTAAGCGTGCTGTGCCAGACTTGGAACGATATCAGGTAAAAACACTATCACCATTGAATAAACCCAGGCAGTGCCGGTACCCAAGGCGATTAAGGTATCCATATTGGCACTATGATGTTTTAAGCTTTTCCATGCACCGCTAAAAAAATGTCCACCGGAGTACCACATCACAATGGCGGTAACTCCGCCGATAAAAAACCAGATGATCTGACCGGTGGTATTGGTAAGTTCGGGCAACAAGCCCGCCATACCCAAGACAAATAAAGGTACTCCCACCAGGCCGGCTAGAATATATTTTTTAACCAGGGCACGGTAAAACGCAAACTCGGCGGCTTCTTTTTCCGCATCGTCTTCTTCTGACTCAAGTAAGGCAGCTTCATATCCGGCATCTTGAACTGTCTTTTTTAGATCCTCGACCGAGTATTCACCTTCAACGTCAGCCGTATGTTCAGCAAAATTAACCGCAACAGCTTCTACACCAACCACCGTATGCAGTGCTTTTTCTACCGTTGCAACACAACCCGCACAACTCATCCCGCCGATTGAAAAACGTCTTATTGCTGCCATATGCTCACTTACTCCCGTGATGTTTTTACGTACGAATTCTATAGTGGTGTGGCGGGAAAACCTGCATCAGTAATGATTTTCGCAATTTCTGCTGCTGGTTTAGATGATAAAAGCGTTGCTTGATGGTCTGCGAGACTGATATTGATGTCTTCCACCCCACCTGCATTTTTTAAAGCTGTTTCAATTGCTGCAACGCAACCTGCACATTTCATGTTTTCAACTGAACACAATATCTTTTCCATCGTCGATCCTCTGTTGTCTATTTTATGATTACTATTAAATTGAAGAAGCCAAGTTGACTGTACTACCAATTCCCTAATACCCTGTTTTGATTACTTTATTTTACAATAATTCACAAAAAAAACTTATTTATATACAAATTAGCACTATACTTATCAACTTTAGGAATACTATCAATACACCCAACAAGACCAATAAGTACGGTATCAATAATGCTAATTATACGTATAAAAAGGATAATGGAGCCTTGCAAGTATGACACTAACCCCCGACTCACTATTAAACAATAATTTCGAACTCGTTTCATTACCGGATATCGTTTTTCAAATTAACGAAATGGTGAGTGACCCTACGTCCACTGCCGCAGATATTGGCCTCAAAATCAGTATGGATACCGGCTTATCAATGCGCCTGCTTAAAATTGTAAACAGTCCTTTTTATGGATTTCCCTCCTCAATTGAAACGATTCCCATGGCCATTACGGTGATAGGTGTCCGTCAATTGCGTGACCTCATTTTTACAACCTGTGTCATTAATAAGTATGCTTCGATTCCCTCCGATATTTTAAACCCGGACAGTTTTTGGATGCATAGTATTTCAACGGCAATTTCGGCTCAGTTACTCGCAAAAAAAATTAAGCTCTCAAATAGCGAGCGCTTATTCACTTGCGGTATTTTACATGATCTCGGTTTACTAATTATGGCACTCACTGCGCCGACAGAAACACGTCAGGTGATACAGTTGGCACACGACTCAGGTAAGCCTAGCTATGATTTTCAGATGAACGTTTTTGGTTTTAGCCAGGGCGATCTTGGAGCCGCACTCATACGCAAATGGCATTTGCCCGAATCATTTATTGAGCCAACCCAACTACAGCAATTGAATAAAGCCGCGACTCGCTTCCCAATGGAAACGGCCATATTAAAAGTAGCGAATGTACTTGCGAACAATCACCCGGACACGTCGCTTATTGGCGACAATCAAATTATTCATCCCGGTACTCTTGAACTACTTGGTTTAGATGACAATGCTTTGAATGAGATTCAAGCGGAAATGCAAAATAAATTACATGAAGTTCTAAGTGTCATCTATACCAGACAGGCAGCTTAATATTAAGCTGCCTGAAGAAGTAGAAAAAATCACAAATTAAAGCGCATCGCGAACACGTTCCAGGCGCTGCTTAACTTCTGCGGCTAACTCTGCAATGCCGTCTTTTTCAACCAGGGTTAAGACGGCCGCTGGATCCATAAAGGCAACCGTAATCTCGCCATTGTCTTCTTCCCGTACTAAAACATTACATGGAAGTAAAAGTCCTATATCCGGTTCGGCTGTAATCGCTTTATCGGCCAATACCGGGTTGCAAGCGCCTAAAATAGTATACGGACGTTTGTCAATATCCAGTTTCTTTTTCATTACGGCCTTAACATTTATTTCAGTTAAAACCCCAAAACCTTCCTTGCCTAATTCTTCGGTTACTTTTGCGATGGCATCATCAAAACTACCTTTAAAGGTCGTGCTAAATCCGTACATAATATTCTCCTGGTGTGATTTTCTATACGCTACTAATAATTAATGGTGTTAGCGCTTCGTAACTTCAAGCCAACTTTTATAAATTTCTGCAGGCCATTTGGACTGAGCCCAGAGAATAACGGCGTCAATTTCTTGTGGTGATAATTTATCACCCCAAGCCGGCATTTCTCCACCTTGAACGACTGTGCCGTTGGTAATGATAGAGACTAATAACGCCTTAGGATGATGCCATGTATGACCTGAACCATTCAAAGGTGGTGGCAATAATTTTCCATCCGGTTTACGCTTGCGCCAGTCTTTATTCCCTTCGCCATTGGTTCCATGGCACTTCGCACAATTTTCAGTATACAGTTTGCCACCTAAGGTTACCGTTGCAGGGGCAAACTCTGCTTGCGATGCAGGAAGCTTGGTTACGGTTACCTCCGCAATTTCGGACTTTGCTTCATCTTGCTTTGAACAAGATGTTAAGGTTATACCCATTATTATGATAAATATTATATTTTTCATTTTTACTATTCTCATGTTAAATATTTTTGCAACATTAAGTTGTTAAAATAAGTCTATTTGCGATTCAACTTCTATCTCGTATAAATGCCCTTTTTCGACAAGTTTATGATAGTTACATACCTGGTTTCTGCCGTGTTCCTTAGCGTAGTACAGTGCTTGATCGATCCGTTCTAATAAAACCGTTGAGTGACATTGGGAATCTAAATTAGCCATACCTATACTAACCGTTACCTTGCCAACTTGTGGGAACTTAAATTTTTCCAGTTCGGTTCTAAAACGTTCAAAAATGTTAAACGCTTGTGTCCCTGAAACATTTAGCAGCACGACTACAAATTCTTCACCGCCAAAACGAAACAAATAATCACTGCTTCTAAATATTTTTCTCATCATGTCGGCAAATAATAACAATACTTCATCACCGTAAATATGACCAAAATTATCATTAATTCTCTTAAAGCTATCGATATCCAAAATGCCAATCTGGTGATGAATTACTTTTTTTCCTCTACGCCGACCCTTTTTAATAGATAACTCGGCTTTATCATTTATCGCATCAATGGAGTAAAGATCAATGAGTTTCGCATCAAATGTCTTACGATTGAGCACTCCGGTTAGAGTGTCATGCTCGCTATCACTGAGCACAGCTAAAAAATTACTATAAATCTGCACAAAACCCTGAATAAGTTTTATTGTATGCGTATTACATGGACAACCATAAATATTGAGAATACCGATTACCTCGTCATTAACAAGAAGAGGAAATAGAATGCGCTCTTTATCCGAACCAATCGAAACGACCGCGCCACTGCCAATGCATTGATTTATACCTTCATCACGCTCTACTCCAGGCTCGCCAAACTCATGCGGTATTAATTCTAACTTCTCCTCATAGGCCTTTTCTGGCAGAGATAATGCCATTTCTAGACTCTTGGCATCGCTATAGCGTGGAATTCGCAATAGAATTAAAGCATCAAAGCTAATAAATCCGGACAATGTATCGAACAACACTTTTTCAAGCGAACGGGTATCACGTTCTTCTGTAAGACAGATCAGCGATTCTAATATATTAAAACCTTCAAATAACATTGATACTTAACCTGCAGAATTTCAAATATTTTCATTCAGTATTGTACCAAATTTGTCAGGCAAATATTAATAAATCAAAAATTCATATATTTTTTATTTCTTATACTGCAAGCTACCCTCCAGCACAGAGAAATTCACTTTAAATAAGCATGTGCCAATTAATACTGAAACTCAACCGTAACAGGTACTTTAAGTTTTCTATGCCCGACACGAAGCTGGATACGATAAGGACCCGGTGAAAGGTGCTTAAAAAAATTACCATAAATACGCTTGTTCACTAAATACATACTTTCCAAATACTTAAAATATCAACAGGAAGATCACCCAAATTAATAGCTAACCCACCAGCCACTCTAAATTGGCTGGTACCAGCTGAATCATTTATCATCTAGTTTTTTTAATTCACGTTGTTTCCATAAGAAAAATACAGCAGGAATAACGACTAAAGTTAACACTGTCGCGCTTATCATACCGCCGACCATCGGTGCAGCAATACGTCGCATCACTTCTGAACCTGTTCCTCCACCTAGCATAATAGGTAGTAAACCGGCAAAGATAGCCGCAACTGTCATCATGATGGGACGTACACGTAATAATGCTCCTTCCCTTACTGCTTCACGTAATTCATCCATTGTTAGAGTATGCTCACGTTCTGAGTGATGATGTAAACGATTATATGCTTGATTTAAATACACCAACATCACCACGCCAATTTCTACCGCCACACCAGCCAATGCAATAAAGCCAACGCCAACAGCAACCGACATATTGTAATTCAGCCAGTATAACAACCAAACACCTCCTACCAATGCCATGGGTAAGGTACCCATAATAATTAATACTTCAGTTATGTTTCGGAAATTTAAGTACAGTAATAACAGAATAATAAACACAGTAAACGGAACTACCACACTTAAACGTTCCTTGGCACGCACCATGTACTCATACTGACCTGACCAGGCCAAAGAATAACCTGCAGGAAGTTCGAGTTGCTCCTTAACGATTCGCTGAGCTTCGGCAACATATGAACCCAGATCGCGTCCCTGAATATCCACCAGTGTCCAGCCGTTAAGGCGTGCGTTTTCACTTTTGATTAATCCCGGGCCGGATTCAATCCGCACGTCAGCAACTTCACCCAACGGAATATTTGCTCCCATCTTCGTTACAATAGGTAAGTTACGTAGTTTTTCCAATGAATCACGTGAATCACCCTGATAACGAACATTAATTGGATACCGTTCCTGCCCTTCTACTGTTTGCGAAACATTCATTCCACCCACAGCGGTTTTAACAACATCTTGTACATCCGCAATGTTTAGGCCAAAACGTGATGCTGCAAGTCGATCAATATCAACGACAACATAACGTCCACCTGCAACACGCTCAGAATAAACCGATGCTGTACCCGGAATCGGTTTAATAATTTCTTCAAGACGCTTACCAATCTTTTGTATTACTTTTAGATCAGCCCCGGCCACCTTGATACCAACAGGTGTTTTAATACCCGTTGCCAACATATCAATCCTGGTTTTAATCGGCATAACCCATGCGTTGGTTAGTCCCGGAATTTTTATCAAGTCTCTAAACTCCTGTTTAAGTTTCTCAGTTGTCATCCCTTCACGCCATTGGTCACGTGACTTCAATTGAATGGTTGTTTCAATCATTGTTAATGGAGCCGGATCGGTTGCCGTTTCCGCACGACCAATTTTACCGAACACAGTTTTAACTTCAGGCACTGTTTTAATTAACTTGTCAGTTTGTTGCAGAATTTGTTGTGCCTTACCTATCGAGATAGCAGGATAAGTTGTTGGCATGTACATCAAATCGCCTTCATCCAAATCCGGCATGAACTCCGAACCAATATTGCTCAGCGGTAGCATTCCGGATGCAACGGCCAAAAATGCCACGAATAAAACGCGCGCCGGATATTTTAATACCATATCAATAAACGGACGATAAACAGCAATCAATGCGCGGTTAATCGGATTTTTTTCTTCAGGAACAATTTTACCTCGAACAAAATAACCCATTAAGACAGGAACTAGTGTAATTGATAAACCTGCCGCAGCGGCCATTGCAAATGTTTTAGTAAACGCAAGCGGTGCAAATAACTTACCTTCCTGCGCTTCAAGCGTGAAAACTGGCAAGAAACTAAGAGTAATGATTAACAACGAAAAGAATAATGGCGGTCCGACTTCAGCAGATGCACGGCCAATAACTTCCCAACGATTACTATCATTGATGGGTTCTTTTTCGATGTGTTTATGCACATTTTCAATCATAACAATGGCCGCATCTACCATCGCACCAATTGCAATCGCAATACCCCCTAACGACATAATATTTGCATTCATGCCTTGAGATTTCATAACAATGAAAGCTACTAATATACCAACCGGCAAGGATAATATAACCACGAGTGACGATCGTATATGGAATAAAAAGACAATACAAACCAGGGCAACAACAATAAACTCTTCAACCAGCTTGGCATTAAGTGTATCTACTGCACGCTGAATTAATGAAGCACGATTATATGTTTCGACAATTTCCACTCCGTCTGGCAAACCTTTTTGTAACTCTTCCAATTTATCTTTAACGCCTTGAATAGTGGTCATAGCATTTTCACCAAAGCGCATCACGATGATGCCGCCAACCACTTCACCTTCGCCGTCCAATTCTGCAATTCCACGACGTAATTGTGGACCTAAACGTACCTCCGCGACATCTTTGAGCAGGATAGGTACACCATTTTCATTGAGCCCTAAAGGTATCAAGCGAATGTCTTCCTCATTCTTTAAATAACCCGTAGCACGAATCATATACTCGGCTTCAGCCATTTCAATTACCGAGCCACCTACTTCCTGATTGGCACGCTTAATCGCCATGCGAATTTTATCCAGAGGTAACTTGTAAGCACGCAAACGATCCGGGTCCAGTACAATCTGATACTGCTTTACCATCCCGCCAACTGTTGCAACCTCGGATACACCGGGTACAGTTTGCAATTCATACTTTAGAAACCAGTCCTGCAAACTTCGTAACTGCGATAAGTCATTTTTACCGGTTCGATCGACCAGTGCATATTCATACACCCAGCCAACACCGGTTGCATCCGGGCCAAGTTCCGGACGTGCTTGCGCAGGTAACTTACTCGTTACCTGACTTAAGTATTCCAGTACTCGTGAACGTGCCCAGTATGGATCGGTGCCATCTTCAAAGATGACGTACACATACGAATCACCAAAAAAAGAATAACCACGTACGTTCTTCGCCCTTGGTACCGACAACATCGCAGTTGTTAATGGATAAGTGACCTGATCCTCAACTACCTGGGGTGACTGACCAGCGAAGTTAGTTTTAATAATAACTTGTACATCCGATAAATCCGGTATGGCATCAAGCGGTGTCATTCTGATAGATACAATACCTGCGATCACCAATATGGCGGTGATCAATAACACCATAAAGCGATTACGAATTGACCAGTGAATAATTGATTCAATCATTTTATTACTCCTAGATTTAGCCTAGCTTTATTCAGCTGGTTTAATGGATGTTATTTTGTAATCGCCATCAACTTGCTTCTGTAATTCGAACTGAACAACTTGATCGGCTTTAATATCAGATAAATCCACGTCCTTGACGGTTGTAAAATCCATCGTCATCGCTGGCCAACCTAAAGATTCAATCGGTTCATGTTCAAGCGTTAACATACCGTGACTAGCCATTATGCTTTTCACTTTACCTTTACCCATCGTGCTTTTACTGGTTTTCATTGGAGCTGCTTTATCTTCGGTCTTTGCAGCATTACCTTCACCCATTCGCATGACACTGGCCCTGGTGCTAGCTTCTGAATCAATTAAGAACTGACCGGAAACAACAACTTTCTCATCAGGATTAAGCCCTTCTTTTATTTCAACCCAATCTCCCGACTCCATGCCCGCTACCACAACGCGAGAACTAAAACGACCCTCACCTAAACTTATAATGACCCGTTCTTCATCTCCGGTACGAATTAACGCTTCACGCGGCATGTAAGTAATATCGTTTTTAAAACCGCCATAAATTCGCACATTTGCAAACATGTTTGGCTTTAATGCTTCACCGGGGTTGTTAAAACGTAAACGAACTTTTAGAGTGCGTGTTTTTTTATCCAGTGCCGGATAAATATATTCAACCTTTCCTTCCCACTCTCGCCCTGGCAAATACGATAAACGTACGTCAGCTGGATTACCTTTTTTAATCCAGGCTGTTTGTTTTTCAAAAACATCGGCTAATAACCACACGCTAGATAAATCGGCTAAACTCATCAGTTCAGTGGCTGGTTTAATATACATGCCTTTACGTACACTTAAACGAGCAACAATACCATCTTGCGGCGCATAAACATCAATAGTCTGACGTGCTTTGCGACTACGGCGTAACTCGTTAATTTGCGATTTTGATATGTCTAATGCTTCTAATCGTGCAAACGAAGCCTCCTGTAAAGCCTTATTGCCACTACGGATTGCTTGTAAATATTCTTCTTGTGCATTTACCAGAGTAGGCGAATATAGTTCATATAAGATATCGCCTTTTTTAACTTCTTCGCCTTCTGAATACACATAAAGCTTTTCAATCCAACCATCTGTTCTTGCATGCACATGGCTTAATTTAGATTCATCATATGAAACATAACCGACGGTATTAATTAGTCGACCTAAGCGACCTTGTTCAACTTCGGCCGTACGCACACCCAGATTATTTACAACAGCAGGATTTATTTTAACCACTGCGCTATCTTCACCATCGTCATAGACTGGAACCAGCTCCATTCCCATGGGTGACTTACCTGGCTTATCACGTCTGAAATTTGCATCCATAGGTGCAACCCAGTACATAACTTTGCGTTCTTTTTTGGTCAATGCATTTTTATCTCCGGCATTATTCTCCATGGCATCATTTGCTGTTGTTGTTTTATCATCACTACAAGCTGAAACTAAAACTGTTAATGAGATTAATACACTAATTACTACTATCCGTTTCATTTTAATTCCCCTGAATTTGTTCCTGAAAGATAAAGTACTTTAACTTTTGCTTTTATATGGTCGACATGTATTCGCAATGCTTTCAATTGTGTATCAAGTTCGGTAATACTTGCACGCATAAGTGTTGTGAAGTCACCACGATCGCTTTGATAAGCATTTAATGAAGCACGTGTATTTTGCTTGGCCTTAGCTACCAATATATTGAAATACTGATCCATACGTTGTGTTAATCGTTGCCAGCTTGAATATTCATCATCAAGCATGCGTTGTAGTTGACGCAATTTATCTTCACGCATGTCACGTGCCGCTAATAATTTACGTTTACTTGCTGCTAAGCGACGATCTTGATCTCCGCTTGTAAATAGCGGTAAATCAAATTTAACCATTGCAGAAACAAAGTCTGCCCGTTCGCTCCCATTTGGATTATTACCATCACGAAAGCCATAAGTTAAATCTAACATCCAGTTTGGTTTAAAGGCTTGATTTGATAGCTGAACACCATCTTCATTCACAGCAATACGTGAAGATTCAACTTGCATTGCTGGATGTTTTTCAAGTTGTGCTGCAATAATCGATTTTTCTTTTAATTTTTCAAACTCTGGAAACTCTTCACTTAGCTTGGTTGATACAAATTTGTTGCCTAACCAACGAGTCAATTTTGCATGATATTTTTCCTGCATATTTTTGATAAGAATTTCCCGGTCGACGAGTAATCCAAGCTCTAATTGGGCACGCGTCACATCTTGTTGCTTCTGTCTACCTGCGGCATAGTTTGACTGAGTAATATTCACCAGTTGCTCAAACAATTTACGATTCTTATCAATTACCTGCTCGGCTTTAATCCAGTAATGCAACTCCAACCACGCCAAACGTACTTCGCGCTGAACCACCAATGCTCGAT
>Ga0316206_1001921_pt1 | contig 15860 bp, 14 predicted proteins | sample 6monthpyrite_MG_FD_204942 | JGI IMG/M metagenome (GOLD analysis project Ga0316206, IMG submission 204942) | Microbial mat bacterial communities from mineral coupon in-situ incubated in ocean water Damariscotta River, Maine, United States -... | ecosystem: Environmental > Aquatic > Marine >... | reverse complement strand
TTGGGCAGAACGGTTTAATTCAGGCCCAGCAATTTAATGATGCGATGGGTTTGACTGGGTTAGTACTAACCAAACTCGATGGCACTGCAAAAGGCGGTATTTTATTGGCTATTGCAGAGAAACTGTCAATACCTATCCGTTTTATCGGTGTCGGCGAGGGCATTGATGACTTACGTGAATTTCATGCAACTGAATTTGTTGAAGCATTGTTAGACAAAATACCTGACTAATAATCAGTAACAGGCAGATATATCAAACGAGACTACTAATAACCAGAACAGTCACGGTTAACTGAATACTTACAATGAATTAATAAATGCAAAAGGAAAGCGAATTGAAAAAAATATTGATAATCGCTACATGTTTACTCGTAAGTTCATGTCAGTCATTACATTCTAACGACCCCTCTTCACTTGCATTTGATATACCCGACGGTTCAACATTGAGTCTAAATAAGAAGCTTCCCGTAGCTGAAGGCAATACTCATACTATTATTCAGGGAGGTAAAGTTACCTCTGAAAAAAGCAAAGATCTGTACAGCATTAGTTGCAGCTTAGAAATGAAAGCCTTCGGGCCTCGTACAGTTCACCCGGATACGTTTGAAATTCGCCGCACTGAAGATGGACAGGAACAGGCTTCTGGACCTTATATTGTTCGTTATTATACGGAAGTTTATTTATATTCCGATCATAACTCGGACATTATAAAACTGGTTTGTTCTGTATGGGCCGACAGACTTGACGGCAGTTTTCCGGTTTCAGAAATGCAAAAAGCATTAGGTGATTATTTTAGCTTTAGCTTTGCTGAACATCTCCAGTAACTAACTCATCTGATTATTGATTTTGAGCTATTTCTTTTCACCATCAATAACTTAGTGCAAAATAGCTCACATGATTCGTTTTGATAATGTCAGTAAACGCTACCCAGGTGGTCATGAAGCGTTAAGTAATGTGAGTTTTCACTTGCCGCGTGGTGAAATGGCCTATTTAACTGGGCATTCTGGCGCAGGAAAAAGCACACTACTCAAGCTCATCGCTTTAATTGAGCGGCCGAGCCGAGGAAACCTGGTGTTAGACGGTATCAACTTAAGTAGCGTTGCCAACCGGAAAATCCCTTACATCCGTCGAAATATCGGCATTATTTTTCAAAACCATCATCTTCTATATGATCGCACCGTTTTTGACAATGTTGCACTGCCTCTCATTATTGCAGGTTACCAGCATAAAGAAATTGGTAAACGTGTGCGCGCTTCACTCGATCAGGTTGGTTTATTAAATAAAGAAAAATCTGCACCCATCACATTATCTGGTGGTGAACAACAAAGGGTGGGCATTGCTCGCGCTATTGTTCATAAACCCGGCTTACTATTAGCGGATGAGCCTACCGGCAACCTTGACCCTGAATTATCAAAAGAAATAATGAAGCTTTTTGCACGCTTTAATGATGTTGGCGTTACCGTACTTATTGCTAGTCACGACCTGAAATTGATTGAAGAAATGGGCAGCCCGGTGGTGAGCTTGAATAAGGGACTGCTTTCTCATAATGACCTGGCTATGACAAACCATGGTTAAAACAGATAGCAATCAGCTAGCGAAAAGCAGTCCATTTAAAGCCTGGGCTATTAATCATCTACGCACCCTCATTGCCAGCCTTGGCACAATGACACGTCAGCCAGCATCTTCACTTATGACTATTGCCGTTATAGCAATTGCCCTGGCTTTACCTGCTGGTATGTTTGTATTATTAAACAACGCAAGCAATATCAGCGTTGGCTGGGATAACAGCGCTCAAATATCTGTTTTTCTAAAACATGATGTAACAGAAAAACAGGCTAAACAGTTAATGGGTAAATTACGCCTGTATGATGATGTTAATCAGGTTTCAATGATTAATAAAAAACAGGCACTTAATGAGTTTAAAAAAATATCTGGTTTTGGTAACGCTATTGAATCGCTTGGCGACAACCCATTACCTCACGTACTAACGATTCAGCCTGTTGTTGATGCTAACCGACCCGATAAAATTCGCCACCTTCTGAAACAGTTAAATAAACAGAAACATGTGGAACTAGCGCAATTAGATTTACAATGGGTAAAACGTTTATTTGCCATGTTAGAAATCGCACAACGTGCAATCTGGGTAATTGCCAGCCTTCTAGGTATTGCCGTATTACTGGTAGTTGGCAACACCATTCGACTTGATATTCAGAACCGCCGTGAAGAAATTGAAGTAACAAAGCTGATTGGTGGCACTGATGCTTTTATTCGACGGCCTTTCCTCTATACCGGATTATGGTATGGCATAGGTGGTGGCGTATTGGCCTGGCTCCTAACATCATTATCAATTGGGCTACTAGACAACTCAGTAGAACATCTGGCTAACTTATATAACAGCGGCTTCCAGCTTAAAAGCCTGAGCCTGGCAGAAGGCGTCAACCTTATAGGGTTTAGCTGTTTTCTTGGCCTGTTTGGCTCCTGGATTGCAGTAGGTAAACATTTAAGTGAGATAGAACCGAGCTAGCTGAGTCACACATGTATCCTCTATAGTAGTGCCAGGGCTATTATCAGCCCTCAGAAAAAAGACCTCCAATAGTTATTAAATTGCCATTTATGCCTTACTCACCTCTTCAAGTCATAACAAAATCTATATCAACTGCTATATTTTAGATAAGCAGCTACAAACTATCGACTAGGTGCCTTACCTGAACGGGAAAATTATGGCATTTTGAGACTGTTATATAAGTTTAAAAATAAACAGCAAACAGACTTCAGGCTCTCAGGGATACAGAGCAGGTAGAGAGCCATAAAATTATGTCATCAGCAGCACAGCGGGTTCTACTTATTGACCATTCCGGCACCAGTCTGGCTATTATTAGCAAGCTGATTGTCAAAAACATTCCCAATGTAATTGTGGATGCAGCCATGAATGTTGACGAAGCATTTCGTCTGTTAGTTGAGCACAAATACGCCTTAATCACCTCTTCCAGAAATCTGCCTGACATCGACTGCCATGAGATGATAAATAAAATCCGTCATGATTTAGGTGTAAAAAACACACCCCTGATTGTTATTTCAGGCGAAAAAATGGGAATTTACGAAGAACAAATGGCCTGTAGCCTGGTAAACGGTTACTTTGATAAAAAGCTAGGGCAACAAAAACTGGTCGACTATATTAATTCATTTTTGAATACTGATCCGCCCAAGGCATTGATTACAGGGAATATTTTATATGTTGAAGATAGTGCAACAGTGGCCCTCGCCACAAAAAACCTACTCAGCAAACATGACTATAATTACCTGCACGCTATAAATGCGGAACAGGCCCTACAACACATTCAACATTCCTTCATTAAAGACAATATCCAGCCTTTTGATTTACTCTTAACTGATATACAACTCGAAGGGCATATGAGTGGAAGGGACCTGATTCGTGAGATTCGACATGGTCTGGGGCTGGGTTATGAACAACTACCTATACTGGTAACCACCTCGAGTAACTTTGATGCCGATCCAGATGGGCTGAACAGAATCTTCTCATCCGGCTCAAATGATATTTTAGAGAAGCCCGTCAGAGAACCGATGTTAATAGCCAGATTAAACAACTTATTAATGTTGCGTAAACAGTTTTTAGAAATTCATCACCCGAATAACGCGCTGGCAATGAACCAGTAAACCCCGCCCTGTAAACCTCTTAAACAATCTAAGACTCTTCAAAAAGCATGATTTCCCTATATTAGTTTGAACTTATACAGGCATTAGCACTCTAACAAAAAGAGTGCTAATATGAGCGCAGAATTTTGGAGTTGATATGTCAAACGAACTGGTACTTGCAACTAACCACCTACCGATATCAAGCGGTAGCCTGGATCAATTCATTCAGAATGCACAAGCTTTTCCTATGCTTACCGCAGAGGAAGAACGTGAGTATGGCTATCGCCTGTCAGAACATGGCGATCTGGAAGCCGCGCAAAAACTCATTATGTCGCATCTTCGTTTTGTTATTCGTATTGCTCGTGGTTATCAGGGTTATGGACTGCCAATGGCTGATCTGGTTCAGGAAGGTAATGTTGGCCTGATGAAGGCGGTTAAACGTTTCAGCCCTGATCATAATGTGCGCCTGGTTTCTTTTGCTGTTCACTGGATTCGTGCAGAAATTCATGAGTATGTTCTGAAAAACTGGCGCATCGTTAAAGTAGCCACGACCAAAGCTCAACGTAAATTATTCTTTAATCTACGTAGCTCTAAAAAACGCCTGGGCTGGTTTACACAGGAAGAAGTTGAAGGCGTTGCTAAAGACCTTGGCGTTAAGCCTGAAACGGTACTGGAAATGGAATCACGTCTAAGTAACTATGATATGGCTTTTGACGCCACTTCAGATGATGACGATGACGCAATGATTGCCCCATCTACCTATCTGGCAAGCCCAACTCATGATCCGGCACAACAGCTGGAGTCATCAGACTGGCAACAGCAACGTAGCGATGCGTTGTCTGAATCCCTACAAACTCTAGACGAGAGAAGTCGTGATATTCTGATGTCTCGCTGGATGAATGATGACAACAAAGCAACACTTCATGAGCTTGCTGCAAAATACGGTGTTTCTGCTGAACGTATACGTCAATTAGAAAAAAATGCGATGAAGAAAATACGAAATTGTCTTGAAGCTTAAAACAGGATCTGCAAAACATTAATATAAAAAAAGGCGCTTATACAGCGCCTTTTTTTATATAAAACGATTAGTTTAAAACTAAATATGAACCAGTAACCCTGGGTCATTCAACGGAACATCATGAAACGCTTCATCCAGATATTTACTATGCGGATCACGCTGAATTTCTTTGGGGTAAAGAGCAATCAACTCATGCTTAACCGGTAGTACTGTGTGCGTCTGGTACGCCTCATCATTTATATGATGCTTTAAAGCCTCACTTAAATTAACACCTAACTCTTTAACAAAATAACTTAATGCTGTAACTCGAGGGTTGAACTCCAGTAAATAGGCATGATCATTCTCATCAATAATAAAATCCAGCCCGCCAAAACCAGTATGCCCTGTTAATTCAACAATCTGTTTAGCTGTTTTTTCAACCTCTTCATTCTTTATGATACCGACAACAGAGCTGGGGCCTATTTCCCCCGGGTATGTTTTAATTGCTACTGCGGTTACACCACCTGAGAAAAAACCTTTACGGGAAAAAAAAGTAAAATACGCAGGTTTTCCTTTAATATATTTTTGAATACTTATACCTGCATCTTCATGTAAGTATTTCACCAGGAGAAATTCTTTAATAATTTCTTTAATTTTTTTAACTTTTGAAATTTTTCTTTCCTGATCCAGATTATCAAAACACTTTTCAACATCAGAATCGTTTTGGCATATACGAACCTCCTGCCCACCGAAACCCTGATCCAGCTTTAAAACAACTGGATAACTAATTTCTGTGGCCTTTTCCAGAGCCTTCGCTAAATTAGTAACCGCACTATTTGACGGTGTGCGTATATTTAACTGCTGCGCATATTGTTGTAGAATTTTTTTATTATTAATCGCAGAAAACCACTTTTTGTCCCCTGTGCTTTTAACTAAAACATTGTGTAGCTTTTGAGAAATAAGCCGACTCATGAATGAGTTAGCTGAAACAAAATTTTGTAGACAGATCGCCGCATAATCATCACCTGGAATAATTATATCCGCGTCACTTTTATTAAAAGCATTGATAAGATAAAACAGCAAAAAGGGGCTCAGCGGTGACTGAAATGTGTATGCTTGATCAACAAATTTTGTTTTGGTTAATAATGCACCCGCAGGACATAATGCATCAATGTTAAACCCTTCATCTTTAAGGTGCTCTGGCAACCTGGCAATTCCCCACCAGTTACTTTCAGTTGTTACAAGCAAAACTTTCATTAATTATTCCCTGTAAACTTAAAACCCCATATTCGGTTTCAGTTTGATTGTTTTTTTATCTGTTCAACGGCAACTGAAAATTCTCCACTTACTCGCCCGTCCTGAGGTTTTTTTGTTTCTCTTTGTTTGGTTTTCCATGCATGCCCATAAACTACCTCATAACTTGCGGGTATAACCCCGTTTTTTCTATATGTTTCATAATGAGTTATTACTTTTTTTAACTTGGCCGGTGTCACCAGACCTTTCTCAACAGCTTTCTTCTGGTTTTTTAAAATAGTATTGGCACCAATAGATTTAAGATCAAGCATAACCGATTTCACATCCTGATAAGTTAACGTGAGCAAATCCATATCCATGACTGGCTCAGCTAAGCCTGCCTGAATCAACTCATCACCTAGATCATGCATATCAGTAAAATCATTAACATGCGCATGTGAATCAACCTGTGCCCAGCTTTTTTTAAGTTCTTTTAACGTATCAGGACCAAACGTTGAAAACATTAATAACCCGTCAGGTTTTAAGAGCCTCTTAAATTCTGCAAATACTTTTTTATAATCACACCATTGCAACATCAGACTCGAAAAAATCAAATCAACCGATTCATCTTGCAAGGGTATTTCTTCAGCATCAGCACAAATTAAGACTGGCTTTCTCATCCAGCCACCTTTGCTTTTAGTTTGCTTTAACATCTCAGGAGATAAATCTAATGACAGCACTTTTGCTTTTTTATATTTTTTTAATAAGTCCTGTGTACCCCAGCCTGTACCACATCCCACATCGAGGATTACTGATGGTTTTATGCTTGTTAAATCAAGACGCTGTAATAATTCGTTACAAACATTACGCTGTAATATGGCTGAAGACTCATAACAAATTGCTTTTGCATCAAAGTGCTGCTGGATACGATGTTTTTCAGTTTGACTCATATATACCAATTATTTATTTGTAGATGCATGTCAGCGCTTTTATAAGCTGTTCAATAAACTCATCTGTATGTGATAAAAAAGCTGCATGTCCGGCGTTATTAAACACCGTTACATTGTTCAACTCTTCAGCTAACTGTTTTTTCACCAGTCCATCCTGTCCGCCGAGTATCCAGTTAACAGGCAACTTTATTTTTTTTAACTGACTACGTAAATCAACCTGTTTTAATATTTCCAGCCCTGCATCAAGATTAACCTCATCAGGCCTGGGTTGCTGTAAAATTTTTTCCCTTAGGTCCCGTAGAACAATTCTTCCCGACTCTGACCCCTTAACCTGCAAAGAAAGAAAGCGGCGAATTGTACCTGAAAAGTCTTTTTTTAGTGACTGAGAAAACTGTTCAAAAACAGTTGCCTCAATGCCGTACGGCCACTTTTCTTTAGTAACAAAGCAGGGGTTACTGCTTACCAACGTTAAACCACTGAGCACTTCAGGATGATCCATCGCCAACTGGATACACGGTAGACCACCTAATGACCAGCCGATTAAATGTAAAGGCTGCCTCTGAGCATATGCTGCCTTTGTGTGTTTACATTTTTCTAACAAATCTTCAGTGAGATTTTGCAAACCTGATAAAGATTCATTAACTCTTTGCCCGTGCCCGGGTAAATCTACAACCTCAGCATCAATCCAGTCAGGCAACTTATCCACGACGGGTTTCCACACACTACTATTCATTGCCCAGCCATGCACAAATAAGCAAGTCACTTTGCCGTCAGGCCTTTGCATAGCATTTCACCGTTGTTTCATTTCGTGCTAAATTGCGCGCTGTACTCATTATTACCTACTGGACATCTTTGTGGATCTATTACAGCAACCCATTATACTTATAATTGGCTTCGCCCTGTTCGGCTATTTACTCGGCTCAGTTTCTACGGCCATTATAACTTGTAAAATAATGGGCTTATCCGATCCTAGAACAGTGGGTTCAAACAACCCCGGCGCTACGAATGTACTGCGAGAAGGTGGCAAAAAAGCCGCCATCATCACACTGCTTGGGGACATGTTAAAAGGCCTGATCCCTGTTTCAATAGCTGTATTAATCGATATGCAAAATGAAGTTATTGCCGCTACTGCCGTAGCTGCATTTCTAGGTCACCTATATCCTCTTTATTACGGTTTTAAAGGCGGTAAGGGCGTAGCAACAATATTAGGTGCATTACTTGGCATTCACTGGATCTTAGGACTAGGTACTATTGGTATCTGGTTATTTATGGCGGTAACATTACGCTACTCTTCACTGTCTGCCCTGGTTGCCGCTGCAGGCTCGCCGATACTAGCATGGTTTATTACGCAGTCGCCTGTTATAACGGTTTGCGTGACTTTTATGGCAGCAATGTTGATCTGGCGGCATAAGAAAAACATACAAAACCTACTCTCAGGTAAAGAAGACAAGATCGGCTCAAAGAAAAAATAAACAGCTTGCTCTGTTCAGGCACATCTCCATCGGGGAAAGGTCTCGTTTTGTGAGCCCTGTCCCCTAAACCCATACCACCAAGAACTGACAGTGTAGGTTACCGACTCCGTAAAGCTCTTGATGGCATCACAACAGGGGACAGAGCTAAAGATCTGTCCCCGATGGAGAAGGACCTGAACAGTGCAACTCAACCAATCGCCTCTAACTCACTCATCGGCCATCTTGCTCTCACATTAATTGCTAATGGCTCGGTCTCCCCGGCCGCCAGCCTTAAACACCCGGCATAGGCAATCATCGCACCATTATCTGTACAAAATTCAACCCGAGGATAAAACAGCTCGCCATCTTCTTTTTCCATCATTGCCTGTAATGATGCTCGTAACCGCAGGTTTGCTCCAACCCCCCCGGCAATCACCAGTGTTTTTGCACCTACCTGCTGAATAGCTCTACGACACTTAATCATTAATGTATCAACCACAGCTTCTTCAAAAGCGCGACAAATATTTGCCTGAGTCTGCTCATTGTCATTACCCTGCTCAACTTCTTTTTGCCAGGTATTCAGGCTAAACGTTTTCAAACCACTAAAGCTGAAATCCAGACCCGGTCGATCACACATTGGTCGTGGGAATTTATAAATACCTGCCTCGCCCTGCTCAGCCAATTTCGCCAGAATAGGCCCCCCGGGATAACCTAAACCCAACATTTTTGCTGTTTTATCAAAAGCCTCACCCGCTGCATCATCCAGACTTTCACCCAACAACTCATATTGACCTACACCTTTGACCTCTGCCAATAAGGTGTGCCCCCCTGAAACCAGTAACGCAACAAATGGAAATTCTGGTGCTTCAGCCTCTAACATAGGCGCCAACAAATGCCCTTCCATGTGATGCACCGCTACAGAAGGCACTCCCAGCGCCATTGCCATTGCTCTGCCAGTACAGGCACCCACCATTAACGCCCCCATCAAACCAGGGCCTGCTGTATATGCAATACCGTCTAATTCTGTTTTTGCCAGCCCCGCTTCCTGCAAAACCTGTCTGGCTAAAGGTAATAGATATCGCACGTGATCACGTGATGCCAATTCCGGAACCACTCCACCATATTCGCCATGCAATGCTATTTGTGAATGCAGGACGTGAGCAAGCAGCCCGCGTTCCGTGTCATACACCGCTAATCCTGTTTCATCACAGGAAGATTCAATACCTAAAACGATCATTCTTTACATTATCCTGGAATTTATTCATATTTAATTTGGAAATTATCGCTCAAGGGGCTATAATCCCGCGGTTCCACGATACCGGATTGGCCAACCAATCGATATCTGTTAATAAATTAAGTTCTATTTTAGAGTGAGAGTTCTGAATGCCACAAGTAAAAGTTAAAGACAACGAGCCGTTTGACGTTGCTCTACGTCGTTTTAAACGTTCATGCGAAAAAGCTGGAATCTTAACCGAGATTCGTCGTCGTGAGTGCTATGAAAAGCCCACTACAGAACGTAAACGTAAAGCAGCTGCAGCTGTAAAGCGTAACCTGAAGAAATTATCAAAAGAGCGCGAGCGTTTAACTCGTAATCCTCATCGTCGCCGCTAATAAAGCTTCGTAATGAGTGACAGTCTCAAGCAAACGCTGACAGCAGACATGAAAGCCTCCATGAAAGGTGGCGACAAAAAACGTCTGGGTGTTATTCGTCTAGTACTCGCAGCTATCAAACAGATAGAAGTTGATGAGCGAATTGAGCTTGATGACGATCGAGTACTTGCTGTACTCGATAAAATGGTTAAGCAACGTCGTGAATCTATCAGCCAGTATAAAGACGCCGGCAGAGATGATTTACGGGAACAGGAAGAATTCGAAGTTTCAATTTTACAAGACTTCTTACCTGAAGCCCTGAGTGATGAAGAAATAAGCCAGATGATCGCCAAAGCCATAGGTGATACCGGTGCCGAGTCAATAAAAGACATGGGCAAGGTAATGGGCATTCTTAAACCCCAGATGCAAGGCCGTGCTGATATGGGCGCGGTGAGCGGAAAAATAAAAGCTCAATTAAACGCTTAACTTATTCAAGAGTTACAACGCATTTATCCTGTCATCCCCAAATGCCTTTGTTGGGGATCCAGTGTCTTTAAAGTCGCTAGATTTCCGACACACGCCATTCGGAAATGACAAAAACAAAAGACTTTGAACATGACTGAACTAAAAAACGATCGTTTTCTTCGCGCTCTACTAAAACAACCAGTAGACAAAACACCCGTTTGGATAATGCGTCAAGCAGGCAGATATTTACCTGAATACCGCGCAACTCGTGAACAGGCGGGTGATTTTATGAGCCTGTGCATGAATCCTGATCTGGCCTGCGAAGTGACCATGCAGCCATTGAGACGCTTCGATCTTGATGCGGCTATCTTATTTTCGGATATTCTAACCATTCCCGACGCCATGGGTTTGGGTTTATATTTTGAAACCGGAGAAGGCCCAAAATTTTCAAACCCAATTCGCACTGCAGCTGATGTTAAAAATTTACCAATTCCTGACCCGGAAGGTGAGCTTAAATATGTTATGGATGCTGTGCGCACCATCCGTCGAGAATTAAACGGCGACATACCTTTAATTGGTTTTGCTGGCAGTCCGTGGACGCTGGCCACTTATATGATAGAGGGCGGCAGCAGCAAAACCTTTAGCAAATCCAAAACTATGTTATTTGATGACCCGGCTTTGGCTCATCAACTATTGAGCAAAATCGCAGAATCAGTAACCAGTTACCTGAATGCACAAATTGCAGCAGGCGCACAGGCAGTAATGATTTTTGATACCTGGGGTGGCAACCTGAACCCTGAAATGTATCGCTTATTTTCATTAGATTACATGCAAAAAATTGTATCTAATCTGACCCGTGAAGCAGATGGCAGGGAAGTACCCGTTATTTTATATACCAAAGGCGGCGGCCAATGGTTAAATGCAATGGCCGATACTGGATGTAACGCTCTAGGCATAGACTGGAGCACCAGTATTGCAGATGCAAAAGCAGCTGTCGGTGACCGTGTTGCCCTACAGGGTAATATGGATCCAAATACATTATATGCATCACCTGAAGTTATTCGCGAAGAAGCTGGAAAAATCCTTAAAGATTTTGGCACTGGTGAAGGTCATGTATTTAATTTAGGTCACGGTATAACGCCGGATATTAACCCTGAACACGTGAAGGTACTTGTTGACTCTGTCCATGAATTAAGTGAGCAGTACCATAAGACATAGCCAGAACTCGTAAACCGGAAACCAGAACGAGCTCTCCTTCGGAGGGCTCGTTTTTTTTTGCTTTTGACTATAACTTTTTGACTTACGATGTCGGACTTATGACTTAATACCTGTTTTTTAGTATGATGCAGAAAATTAAACACATTATTATCAAGGATGCCAACCATGATCACCAAGTGTCTCTACCCTGTAGCAGGTTACGGTACCCGCTTCTTACCTGCAACAAAATCAATTCCTAAAGAGATGTTACCCGTAGTAGACAAACCTCTAATTCATTACGCTGTTGAAGAAGCACTGGATGCCGGCATGGCACACAATGCCTTTGTTACTGGCCGAGGTAAACACGCTATTGCTGATCACTTTGATATTAGTTATGAAGTAGAAAATGAAATATCCGGTACCGGCAAAGAAGTAAAACTAAGCGATATTCGTAACCTGCTAGATAAATGCACATTTACATATACTCCTCAAAAAGAAATGAAAGGTCTGGGGCATGCCGTTCTTGCTGGCAAAAACATGATTGGCGATCAGGCATTCGGTGTAATTCTGGCGGACGATCTCTGCATAACAGAACAAGGTGAAGACAGCGTTATGAAGCAGATGGTCGCTTTATACAACCAGTTTCGCTGTTCTATTATTGCAATTGAGGAAGTACCAAAAGAAAACATCAGTAGTTATGGCGTTATCGATGGAGAAATGATTAGCGACAATATCTTCCGTGTTAATGACATGGTAGAAAAACCACCTGCTGATAAAGCCCCTAGCAACCTGGCTGTTATTGGTCGTTATATCTTAACACCGGATATTTTTGACCTATTAAGCAATACAAAACCCGGTGCTGGCGGGGAAATTCAGTTAACTGACGCAATTAAAGAACAGGCTAAAAGCGGCTGTGTTATGGCATATAAATTCAAAGGCCGTCGTTTTGACTGTGGTAGCGTTGAGGGCTTCGTTGAAGCCACTAACTATTGTTTCGAAAATATATTTAAAAAAAGATAATCCAATCCAACCTGCCAGGCACTGATAAGCTTCAATTTATCAGTGCTTTTTTGCACCATTTTGCTACGCTTACTTCAATACCACCCTTGCTCCACAATTTCTTTGTTTTAGCTCTATTTTCCTGTAAAATACCCGACCCCTTGTCCGCGGCTCACTCTAATACCGCTCCATTTTGAGCCAAACACGGACGGCGAATTTCATAAAATACTTGATTAAAATCAAGCATTTAAGAGGCATGCAATGAGTAACAACAAAATCTTCAACCAATTCACCCGACCAAACAAGCATGGCCTATATGACCCAGCCAATGAAACGGAAAACTGTGGTGTAGGTTTTGTGGCCCATATAAAAGGCCAGGCCAGTCATCAAATCGTTGAAGATGCAGACCATATATTACGTCGCATGGTACACCGTGGTGCCTGTGGTTGCGAAGCCAACACAGGTGATGGTGCCGGCATCATGACAAGCCTGCCTTACGAGTTTTTAACTCGTGTAGCCAAAGAAGACCTGGGTGCAGACTTACCCGCCAAAGGCCAATATGCTGCTGGTAATGTGTTTTTGCCGGTTAATGAAACCGAACGAGCCACCTGTAAAAAACTTATTAATGAGTTAATTGAAAAATCAGGGCAAAAACTGATTGGCTGGCGCGAACTACCTGTTGACCCGATCAAAGCAGATGTTGGCCCTACTGCGCGCGCAGCGCAGCCACATATGGAACAATTATTTATTGCTGCCGCTGATGGCGTTTCAAGTGAAGATTTCGAACGTAAGCTTTATATTTTACGTAAAGACGCAGGCCACACAATTCGTAAAGATGAAAACATCACACAGCGAGAGCTGTATTACGTTTGCTCTTTATCTACCAAAGTCATTGTATACAAAGGAATGCTGAATCCGGATCAGATGATGCCATTTTACACTGATCTAACAGCGAATGATTTCACCGCTCACCTGGCTATGGTTCACTCTCGTTTCTCAACCAATACGTTCCCATCATGGGATCGTGCGCAACCAAAACGTTTTATGAGTCACAATGGTGAAATCAATACCCGTCTGGGTAACGCTAACTGGATGACAGCTCGTGAAGGCACAGCAAAAAGCGACCTGTTTGGTGAAGACATCAAGCGCGTTTTACCCGTTATTGAACCAGACGTTTCCGACTCAGGTAGCTTCGATAACGTTTTAGAGTTTTTACTAATGGGCGGCCGCTCACTACAGGAAGCTGTAATGATGATGGTGCCTGAAGCATGGCAAAATGACGCCAGCATGTCAGAAGAAAAACGTGCTTTTTACGAGTACCAGTCTGCATTAATGGAACCATGGGACGGCCCAGCTTCAATCGTATTTACTGATGGCCGTTACATTGGTGCAACACTCGATAGAAACGGCTTACGACCAAGTCGTTATTATTTAACACACGATGACCGTGTTGTTATGGCATCTGAAGTAGGTGTATTACCGATAGATGCAGACAATGTAAAACTTAAAGGCCGTTTACAGCCTGGAAAAATGTTCCTGATCGATTTTGATCAGGGCCGCATGATTCCTGACGAAGAATTAAAACATGAGTTTGCATCAAAGCAACCTTATCATCAGTGGTTATCTGATCAGCGTATTTCCTTATCTCAGTTAGAGCCAAAACAGGAAGCACACGGTTTTAATCAGGAAACTTTATTAGAACGCATGCGTGCATTTGGTTACACATCTGAAACCATGCAGTTCATGTTACTACCATTAGTTAAAGAAGGTCGTGACCCGGTTGGTTCAATGGGTAACGATGCCGCCCTCGCCTGCATGTCTGATAAGTCTCGTATGATTTATGATTACTTCAAGCAGTTATTTGCACAGGTAACTAATCCTGCCATCGACTCGATTCGTGAAGAAATAGTCATGTCTTTGCAGTGTTACATTGGCCCGGAAAAAAATATTTTAGAAACCTCTGAAGAACATGCTCATCGTTTATTAGTACCGCACCCTATTCTAACAAATGAAGAACTAGCGGCACTTAAACACATGGATTACCGTGGCTGGACAACGGCAACATTAGACATGACGTACGACAAGTCTGAAGGCACGGCAGGTTTAGCTAAAGCAATTGATCGCTTATGTAAAGAAGCTGCACAAGCAATAAATGATGGCCACAGTTTAATTGTAATATCTGATCGAAATATTTCTGAAAATCGTGTACCTGTAAGCGCTCTACTTGCAACCGGCGCTGTACACCAGCACCTGGTAAATGAACATGTACGTACTCGCATTGGTCTGGTTTTAGAATCTGGCGAAGCACGAGAAGTACACCATCATTGCCTACTAACCGGTTATGGAATTGATGCAATTAACCCATACCTGGCTTTCGAAGCATTGTGGGATGCACAACGTAAAGGTTTATTAGATTCAGGCAGCTATGACACAGATGACAAAATTGTTGAAGGCTATAGAAAGTCTGTTGGCAAAGGCATGTTTAAAGTATTCGCTAAAATGGGTATTTCAACTTTGCAATCTTACAAAGCAGCACAAATTTTTGAAGCGGTTGGTTTAGCGGATGAAGTAATAACACGTTGTTTTGAAGGAACAGCAAGCCGCATTCAAGGCGTTGGTTTTGAGGTACTTGCGGAAGAATCCATTCGTCGTCATGGTTTAGGTTACAACGAAACCAATGTTTCTATCTTACCCAATCAGGGTGATATGCACTGGCGCGCCAAAGGCGATAGCCACATGTGGAATCCACAAAGTATTTCATCATTACAACAAGCTGCACGTAGTGGTGACAAGAGCGCTTTTGATCGTTTTGTTAAACTCGCTAACGAAGACACTAAGAAATGTACGCTGCGTGGCATGTTAGATTTTAAAGCCGATGTAAATCCTGCAATTGATATTAACGAAGTTGAAGAAGCCAAAGAAATTGTAAAACGTTTTGCAACTGGCGCAATGAGCTTTGGCTCTATTTCACCTGAATCGCATGAATCTTTAGCCATTGCTATGAACCGCATGGGCGGAAAATCAAACACAGGTGAAGGCGGTGAAGACGATGCGCGCTGGACACCTGAAGCCAATGGTGATTCACGTCGCTCAGCTATCAAGCAAGTAGCATCAGGTCGTTTTGGTGTAACCATTAATTACCTGACAAATGCTGACGAATTACAAATAAAAGTTTCACAGGGCGCGAAACCAGGTGAAGGCGGCGAGTTACCGGGCACCAAAGTTGATGATTTGATTGCACGTTTACGTCACTCAACACCAGGTGTAGGTTTAATCAGCCCACCACCTCATCACGACATTTATTCAATCGAAGATTTAGCACAACTAA
>Ga0316206_1001920_pt1 | contig 15860 bp, 12 predicted proteins | sample 6monthpyrite_MG_FD_204942 | JGI IMG/M metagenome (GOLD analysis project Ga0316206, IMG submission 204942) | Microbial mat bacterial communities from mineral coupon in-situ incubated in ocean water Damariscotta River, Maine, United States -... | ecosystem: Environmental > Aquatic > Marine >... | reverse complement strand
TGTCTCAACTAGTTATATTTAATTTAAAAGGTTTGCCTGTTTAGAATATTTTGTGCCTAAAAATTTAGGAAGAATTAACCAGCACCAAAAAAGTTAGCCGTATTTTTATGACAGCCCTAATATCAGGTACAGGGTCGCTGGATCCCGAGTTTTTTCATTCGCGACTGCAAAGTCGTTCGCTTTAGTCCGAGGTGTTCGGCTGCTCCATCTTCTCCACGAATTTTCCAGTTGCATTCCTCCAGCACTTTAATGATATGTAAGCGTTCAACCTCTTCCAGGCTTCTACTTTGACTATTGTGAGGAGAAGAGGAAGTATAAATAGATTTACGGTTGCCCGAAAAAGCATTCTCCAATTCGAGAGTCGTGTCAGATGAGAGAATCATGGCACGCTCAATGACATTATGAAGTTCTCTAACATTACCTGGCCAATCGTAGGAGATAAGGGCATTCATTGCCTCTGAGGGGATATTGTCGATTGTCTTCCCAAGCGGACCTTGCAGCTCTGAAATAAAGAACCAGACGAGTAAGGGGATATCAGTACGATGTTCGCGAAGTGGTGGAAGCCGAATTGGAAAGACGCTCAATCGGTAGTATAGATCCGTGCGAAATTTGCCCTGGTCGATCAACTGGTCGAGATCCCTGTTGGTTGCCGCGATGATTCTTACATCTACCTTCTTTGTGGTTGATGATCCGAGTCTCTCGAACTCCTGGTCTTGTAGAATACGCAGCAGTTTAGCCTGAAGCTGGATGGGCAGATCGCCGATTTCATCCAGGAAAATGGTGCTGCCCATATAGGTGTACTCAAGGTGCTTGAGGAAAATCGAATTCCGATTGATTACATCGCCGGCACTAGTATGGGTTCCATTGTTGGAGGGCTATATGCGTCAGGTATGGCACCTGATGAGATCGAAAATGTACTCGCTAATCTTGATTGGGATAATATTTTTGTAGATGAAGGATTACGCCAGGACAGAACGTTTCGCCGTAAACGGGATGACCTTTTGTATCTAATTGATCGTAAGCTAGGTGTTAAGGATGGTGAGATTAAATTACGTGGCGCATTTGTGCAGGGGCAACAATTTGACCTGGTATTGCACAAGCTTACTGATCGCGCCAGCGGCAATATTAATTTTGATAAATTGAGAATTCCATTTCGTGCAATTGCAACTGATATCCTTACCGGTAAGGAAGTTGTTCTGGGATCAGGTGATCTGGCAGCATCTATTCGAGCCAGTATGGCAGTGCCTGCGGCTTTTTCAGCAGTTGAAATTGATGGTCGGTTATTGGTCGATGGTGGTTTAGCCAATAACCTTCCGGTCAGTGTTGTTCGTGATATGGGCGCGGATATTATCATTGCTGTTGATATCAGTACGCCTTTATTCAAAAGAGAAGAACTGGCGTCGCTGTTAGAGATTGCTAGCCAGATGACAGGATTTCTGACATGGCGTAATACTGAGAGACAGATTGGCTCACTATCTAACAGCGATATATTGATTACTCCAGACCTAAGGGATGTCAAATCTGGAGACTTCCATCGAGTCAAAGAAGCGGTTCCCTATGGTGTTGAAGCCACAGAACAGAGCATGAATAAATTAAACAGGTTGTCACTGTCAACATCACAATATGCACGCTATCTGGCATTACATCCGCAAACAAAAAAAACACCTCCTGTGATCCAGTTTGTTCGTATTGATAATACGTCTAAGTTAGATACTGAAATGTTAACAGCACGTCTTGATTTGAATTAGAATGAACCGCTGGATGTTATAAAACTGGAAAAGGCAATGGGTCGAATTTATGGACTAGGCATTTTTGAAAGCGTTAGTTATGAAATAGTAGAAGAAGCCGAAAGAACTGGCCTGGTAACACATGCCGCAGAAAAATCCTGGGGTACCGATGGACTACAGTTTGGTATGGAACTTTCAGCCGATTTTGAAGGCGATAGTAATTTTAATATTGGCACCGTTTTTACCAAAGGATCGATTAATAGTCTGAATGGGGAATGGCGAACCATCGCTCAGCTTGGGGATGAGCCCACCTTAATCACCGAGATTTATCAACCACTGGATTTGCTTTCACGTTTCTTTATCAAACCTGTTATAGGCATTGGTCGGAATAATGTCGGTGCTTCAAGTAGTGGTGAACAATTAGCAGAAGTTCAGGTGGGCGCTTACTTTTCGCAATTTTGGGCAGGCTATAATTTTGGTATCTGGGGCCGGTTTAGTTTGGGGTTGAATCGAAGCAAGGGAAAGACCGTATTAAACATTGGAGACCCAACAAATCCTGCATTAGAAACGGGTGATTTTGAAAGTGGTGATGGCCTTGTGAGTTTTAATGTTGATACATTGGATAATGCAAATTTTCCACGTTATGGTTATGGTATGAATGCAAACTGGCGAGCCTCGCGGCAGAGCCTGGGAGCAGATACCGATTTCGATCAGACAACATTAGGCTTTATAACTGTCAATACCTGGGATAAACACACATTTTTTGGTCGAATCAATATTGCTACGACTGATAATGGTGACGCCCCGTTACAAGATCGGTTTAGTTTGGGCGGTTTTTTAAATTTATCGGGTTATCAGCGTAACGAACTTAGTGGTCAGCATGCTGGATTGTTGACACTCGGTTATATGAATCATTCAGCCAGGTTGCAGAAATTTTCAACCTATATTGGAGCCTCACTTGAACTGGGCAATACCTAGGAGAAACGTGAGGATGTTTCAACAGATAATTCGATTGCTGCGGCAAGTCTATTTTTAGGTTGGGACACCCCGGTAGGGCCAGTGTATGTAGCCTATGGTCATGCCGAAGGTGGACATAATACGGTTTACCTGTTTGTAGGCCAGCCGTGGTGACTATTTCTGTATCTGAATGGTTCTAACTTATCATTGATTTATATACGCATTATTAAATTGTTAAGCTCTTTAGTCCTTACTGTGGCATCCATAAGTTACCTATAATGGGTTGTATAGATCGTGAAAAACAGCCAGATACCGGTAGTAATGATGAAAGAACAAAACACCGCAGTCCGAGAATATCCTGACCCGTATAATTATGACATTTTTATAAGTTATTCCCGTCAGGATATCCAGTTTGCTAGAGCGCTTGAAAAGGCGATTGAAAACTATAGCCCACCAAAAGGATTGGGGCTGAATTCTGGTAATTTACGGGTCTTCCGTGATGAAAGCGATTTAACCGGTAGCGAGTACTACAACTCGATTGACAGTTATTTAAGCAAGTCAAAAAAACTCGTCGTGATATGTTCCCCTGCTGCTTTTAAGAGTAAGTATGTAAATGATGAAATAAGACGCTGGAAAAACGGACACGACAACATCATTCCAATTCTTGTTGCTGGTATTCCCAATAATGAAGTGCAGCAAGATGATCGGGGTGAAATGTCATTTCCACCGGCTTTAATGGAGGTTATTGGGGCGCCACTGGCCATTGACTATCGTCGAATTAAATTGAGCAAAGAGAAAGTCTACAAACCACCGTTTGAAAATGCCTGGTACGTACTATTAGCAAATATCTACAATCTTTCACGTGAAGATATAGAACAGCGAGACAGAGTAAGAGAACAACAAAAACGCCGTATTATCAGTGCTATTACATTGTCAATTTTTCTAATCCTGAGTGTTTTGTTAGTTATCGCTATTACCCAGCGTAACGAGGCAGTTGCACAACGAGATAAAGCCATCGCCAGGCATTTGGCTTCGGAAGCAAATAATATGCTCAACCGACCGGGCACACTTACCCAAAGCCTTCTTTTGACAATTGAATCGATGCAACGCTACCCCACGGCCGAAGCCGACAAGGCTCTAAGGGAGGGGTTGTCATATTTACCAACAAAAGTAATGTCGATCCCGACTTATAAAAAAATCAAAAAAATAGCTATTGGTAATAAAATGGAATATGTGGCAGCTGTCCTTGATAAACAGGAGCTTAAACTCTGGGATGAAAAAGGTTCTGAACTACCTTTGTTTTTGGATGATGGAAACCTGCAATCTGAAACTCTGTATATCCGGCAGATATTTTTTAGTACAGACAATAAATATTTTTATGTTACCTATTCGCATTATATAAGTATCATAGATATGATGCTTGGCATCGAAATATCTCGCATCGACAAAGCAGATACAGATGCCGCCATAGTAGATTCGTCGATTAGTAAAGATGATAAATACCTTGCTATTCAGCTGGGTAATGAAATCATGCTTTGGTCTCTGGACGAACGACGAGAAGTAGGAAGGTTGCGTAATTTAGATTCAATAGAAGATTTTGAGTTTGGTAACGACCCACAACTAATCGCTATAGCTCCTTCTCGTGGTCACCCACAGGTATGGGACTGGAAAAAGAACCAGGAACTTTTACTGAATCATGTTGTAGAAGAAGAAAGCATTCCCTGGGTTAATGCCAGAAATAATAAAATCATGTTTTCCGACGGAGATAAATATCTTGCTGTTGATGTTACTGGTGCTGGTGTCAATGGTTCAGAAATCCGCCTGATAGAACTTCAAAGTGGTATCACACGGATGACTCTTAACGATAAACAAAAAGTAAGCGCCATGCAATTCAGCCCAAAGAGCAGGTTTTTACATATTATTGGTGAACATAAAATTATTCGAACCTATCAGGCTGAATCCCGTGTACGGGGAAAGGCCGCATGGATTGCCGGTAAGACGCTGCCGGCTTTGGTTCCTCATTCGACAGCTTTTTCTTCTGGTTTTTATCTTGATGCAACAAAATTCAGCAGAGACGCAAGTGCACTGGCGATTGGCGATGAGGAGACGATTGAAGTTTGGCAAACCGCGGATCCAGCACGTAGCGAACAATTAACTGTTGTTCATGACGATCTGGTAACCGATATCAGTTTTGGACATCATAACCAGCTTATCGCCAGTGCAAGTTCTGACTATAGTGCTCGGGTGTGGGATATCTATTCTGGCGATGAAATGTTTCGCGCAAATCATGACGGACCAGTAGGTGCAGTTGCCCTTAGCCCCGATGCTGAGTACCTGGCGACAGTGAGTATGCCCGCATATACCACATCGCCAGATAAAAAGACCAGAACACTCACTGGGTCTGATAAAACGGCACGATTGTGGAAACTGGATAGTAAAGAAGAAATATCTCGTATCCAGCTACAGATTGAACCGGCACTAGCAACTTTCAGTGCGGATGCAAAAACACTTGCTGTATCAGACAAACAGGGCAATGTTTCTATATGGCTAATGAGTGAAAATCGTCTACTTACAAAAATAGAAAATGAATCAAAAGTTCTGGATATTGCATTAAGTCCCAGGGGCAAGCAAATCTCTGTGTTGTTAAAGCATAAATCTTTTTCTGGACTAGGCAGTTCTATGCCGGTTGTTTTTTACTCGATAAATGTTATTGATATTGAACAACAACGTATCGTACATGAACTGGACGCCATGAGTGGAGATGACATGTATTCCTTATTTTCGCCTATTAATTATGTTCGTTATAGCAGCGATGGCAAGCATATTATAGCCAGTGGTAATGACCAGAAAACCCGCATCTGGGTTGCCGAGAGCGGAAAAGAAGTACAAGTGATTATTCATCAGGCACCAGATCGATTCAAACACAGTCCTATAGGAAGAATAATGTCCGAAATGTTTGCTGTTTCCAATGACAACGCCGAATACCGCAGCATCCTTTCACCAAACCATAAAACCATTGCCACTGCCAATGACAAAGGGGTAGTCAGTATTTGGGATATTGAACAACAACGTGTGGTCACTCGATTACCCCGGCACCGTGTGCAAACTCTGGCTTACAGTCCCAGCGGTCAGTACCTGGCGACAGCGGGTTTCAAGTTAAGCGAAGGTGGCGGTAATAGCGTAAGGGTCTGGTCGGTTAATACGCAAGACATGATTAATACGATATGCGCCAGGTTGCCGCAAAATCTATCCCAATATGAATGGCAGTTGCATTTTCCTGACGAGCACCATAAAGCGACGTGTCCCAACTTACCGCTCGTGAGCCAGACGCTTAAAGAACACCTGTTGCGGTAATTGAAAATTAAACATGATTAATAACGGAGAGATGGTTTAATGCCCGCGTTGAAAAAAGTAATCAGTCCGGTATTAACAACTTTAGCCAAATATCAGCGTCAGCTATTAATTATTGTTGTTCTGTTATCTTGCATTGCCGCTGGTGGATGGTGGGCGTGGAAACTACAACATCCTCTGGGGGCTGAGGATTTTGTTGACTATGCTCCAGATATCCTGTGGGAAAAACCATTATATAAGTGGGTTGAAGCCATACACGAGGCAGTAGACGACAACGATTACCGTCTCGATGATATATCGAAAAATTACCATAGAGCATTACCGTTGTTAATTCATTTAGCTAAAATTGACGATTCAGTTGTCAACGCTTATGCACTAGATCGAATTGCCCTGGCTGGAATACTGGCAGGAAAGGCCGTACCGGATCTAATTGAGCTTATGGATTCTGATTCGATATTTATCCGTCTGAAGACGGCTTATGCACTGGGTGAAATCGGGCCAGAAGCCAGCTCGGCAGTCGAAGTTTTAATGATAGGCTTGGCGAGTAAAAATTATCTGTTACGGGCAGCATCAGCAGAAGCACTGGGGAAAATAGGTCCCGCGGCAAACGCTGCATTACCCGCATTACTAAAAGCTATACAGGATCCAGCCCACGATGTAAGAATAGCGGCAATCGCAGCAGTGGGTAAAGTTGGCCGAAAAGATACAGCTACTATTGATACATTGCTGGATAGTATGAAATTCAGACGCTCCCGCGTTGCAGCGATCATTGCTTTAGGGCACGCCGAGGTTGCTAAAACAATTGTAATTAATCGATTAGCAGAGGTCGGCGACGGTAATTATACCGCCAGTGAGCGAAGGTATGCCGTCATGAGCTTACTCGCGCTAGGAGAAGCGGGTATTCGTGCCTTGCTGGAGAAAATGGATAAAGGGGATGGCGAAACAACAATTATTATCATCAATGGTTTCAACACCTCGTTAAATGTTAGTGAAAAGGTAATATCCGTACTCTTTGCAAAGTCGTCGAGTACAGATAAGCGGGTACAGAAATCTGCACTTAAAACTTTGAGTCGGTTTGCTGATCCCGGAGATAAACGTTTTAAAGCCGTACTACAACGGGCCTTGGCTAGCAACGAAGCATCGATTCGGATTACCGCAATTCAATCGCTTTCTCGCCTGAAAGAGCTGGATAAAAAAACCGAACGAGCCCTTGTTAATCTAGTTGCAGTAGAGAACGAGTTGCTCGTGGTAAAAAAACATGCGCTCAAAATACTAGCGCAAAGTAAAAAGCTTTCTAAAGAAAATGTGCCCGTATTACTTAGTGCACTACGTTATCAAGCACTGCTTCCGGATGTTACCAACACTATCATCAATACTGTGACGAAGCCGCAAAGGCTACTTGTTAATACTCTGAGACACAAAAATACCAAGGTTCGAATCGGTGCTATGCAAGCATTGTCTGTTATTTCGCCTTTATCGCGGCAAAGCCGACTGGCGTTAGTCGCTATGTTAAGCGATAGCAATAAGGTAATTCGCCAGAACGCATACCGGACATTGAAAAACGTAGATTTGAATGACCCCATTGTCCTTACTGAAGTATTGAACCTGCTTCATGATAAACAACGCGGGTTACGTGAGAATGTATCGGAACTAATAGTTATAGCTTCAGCGTCTCTTGAAGAAACGCTAACTGAAATGATCATAACAGCGTTAATTAAACGGCTTACTGACACCTCATCGAAGGTGCGAAAAAATGTCGCCGTGACGTTTGCAAATCTAGGAACTAAAGCAAATCAGGCGGCCCGACCATTAGTTGTTATGTTATCTGATCCTGTTGCCGACGTGCGGATAGCAACAGCAATGGCGTTGTACAAAATCCAGACTAAAGATAAAAGCATCATCCCAACCCTCATGCAAGCATTGGGGGATAGCAACTTAAAGGTGCGCAATACAGTCTTCGATATATTGTTAATAAATGTCCCGAGAAAACAAAGGCATGCCAAAAAAATAGCACCATATCTTTTTACAACCGACGTGCAAATCAAAAAAAAGGCTGCGATGATATTGCAGCGTATGGGCAGCAACGCGGTTAATACGTTGCCGCTTATCCTCAAGGCGCTATCGAACAATAAAAATAGCCCGACACTACGTTTGGAGCTGATTAAAAGTGTTAGGAATTTTGGTACCGAGGCCCTGGAAAACAAAAGTACATTATTGGCTCTGTTGCATGACAAGGATCTCAGTGTTCGGTTTTATGCAGCGGATATTCTTTGGCGCATGCATAATGAAAGCGATAGAAATATCGTGGAAGCTCTGAAAACAGTATTAATAAATCATCAAAAAAGCAGTTTTCAGAAAAAAGCCGCAATGCTAATGAGTAATCTGCGCGAACAGTCTGAAGATGCATTTTTACCGCTGTTGTCTCGTTCCATTAGCGCTAAGGATAAAACGGTTCGGTATGAAGCGACAGCGGCACTCAATAATATTGGAAATAAAATAACAGAAAAATTATCTGAGTTGTTAGACCAACAAGACACCCACGATGTGGCGGCTATTGCTGTAATACAAATGGCTAATGAAAACCCACAGCTTTTTCCGTTGTTACAACGCATAATCCGTAAACCTGACATAAATCCCGAGATCCTGAAAGCGGCGGTAACAGTGGCAGGACTGCTCGGTGAAAAATCTGCACCATTGACGCAGGATTTAATCGATCTATTGAACTCAAGCACGGTTAATAAAACGCTTAAAATAAAAAATGCCAGTGCAGAAGCAATGAGTGGGTTTATGCAAGCATTGGGGCGGGGCGATGCACCTACGGATATTTATACGGAAATTGTGAAAACACTGGGCGCCATTGGACCCAAAGCCGATCCTGCAGTCCCAGCACTGCTTGAAGTCAGCAAGGACTATCACGGCCGACACCTGGAAACAACACGCATCTCAGCAGTTAAATCCCTGGGAGAAATTGGTGGTCATGCTGATGCCGTTTTACCCTATCTGATAAGCCTGGTCACAGAACCACTCAGTTATGAACGTTTGTTTCCGGATCTTCGTCAACTTGTTCACTCCCGGAGTTTGATGCACGCAAAGCGAAAAATATATCAGGCAGATAAATTACGCTTCGCCGCGGCAGAATCGTTAGCCCGCTATAGACAGCAGGCACAAGACACAATACCGATATTGATTGAAACGATGAACCGTTCGCGCAGCGCTTGCAATTGGGATTCAAAGTGCAGAATCGCCGCCGCCAAGGCGCTTGGTTCTCTGCGGGTCATGGAGGCGGAAGAAGAACTTTTTAACATCATGAAGAAATATACCGGTAACCAGAAATTTGTCGCTGCAGCTGTTGAAGCATTAGGTAAGCTTGGGTCGAAAAAACCAATTGGGTTTAATTTAGAATTTTCTATGAACTATAGTGGTCAATATTATCACGTCAGAGATAGCGATCGTGACGTCATATTAGATGTGTTAACCAATATGGGAACGCAGTACGATCCATTACTAGAATCAGTCGTGCGAGACGAACTGGCTAAGGAGTCGGGTTATTTATCGATAAGTGCGGTAAAGCTTATTGGTCGTGCAGGTGCTAACGTTCCCACTGCAATCGAACGACTGATAAAAATTATCGAGCAAGATAAAAAAGACGAGAGAAAGCTGGCGGCAATTAACGCGCTTGGTAATATCGGGTCATCTGCCATTGAAATCACTCCATTGCTGGTTAAACTGCTCATCAATGATAAGACTCCGCTCAACATACAATTTTCATGTGTCGAAGCCCTCTCAAAAATAGCACCAGGCAATCCCGAAATTATTACCGCAATGGAAAAAGTAATTGCCAATACGGACTATCAATATAATTACAGTTTACGCAAGACGGTGGCCGAAAACTTTAAACTGGATTTCTGGCAACTAACAACTAAAACCTACCGGAAAATATTTCGCCATGAATAAGGAGTTACTAAAGCGTATACCAGAGATTGCTGTGCGAACAGCAGAAAAAATTTGGCAATTGTTGAAGATAGTTCCCTATCGATTTATTTTTGCAGTTCTTATAGGCGCAAGCGTAAGTTGGCTCGCTCTGCTTTGGGCGTTTTTGATAGGTGATGGATACAGTACAAACAATGTAATAGAAACTATGATGGGCAAAACCAGTGCTGATGAATTTCAAACATTAAGCCCACATGTGGATATCTACACATTTTTTTCTTTCCTTGCCATTACAGTTGCGTTGGGGATGTCGGTATTGGTATCACTGTTACAAAAAAGAAAAAGACAATGGTTACGTTTGTTGATGCTATTTGTGTTATTTTTTATTGCGGTATTATTATCGGTGATAAATTTTGGTTTAGGTTATCCGCAATTATCGAAGATGGGTAACTTTTATACCAGTTCAGCTATGGCTTTGATCGGAATCATCCTCGTTTATTACACCTTTAAATTGCCTGTGCATCACACTCTTATGCGTCCGATTAAAGGCATTATTATCTTATTGTGCATCCACTATATCGTTTTTATACCCCTTATTTATTCTTTGAATTGGGTAATGGGCTGGTACGAAGCAATTCGAATATCAGCCTCAGAAGGTACATTTTCAATCGGCTGGATTAGTATTATCGGATTAGTATTTAGTTTAATTGTTGCGTTTTTATTGCAACGGACTCTAATCAGAAAAGGTTATTGAAATTTAGACAAAAGAACACTTCTTTTATTGTTTCAAAACTAAATCTGCTTTATAAAAATTTAACGGAAAAACTTAACGGGACATCCATGCTAAGAATATTCTTATAAAAACTATAACAAGTTTCTTATGGTGGGTGCCTCAACTAGTTTTAGAACTATTTACGTCGTGAACCAGGGTATTTTTGTTTTTCCTTTTGAGTGTTTAGGCACTTACAAATATTCAGCTGTTGACCTATGCTTGAGTAATGTTTTTTTATTTGACAGTTCAAATTCAACGCTGACCACTACACCCTCTCTAGCAACAAAGTCTGGCTGAAGTTGCTTTTTACTTATATAGAACACACCGTAGTAACCAATATTGTTCCTTAGTTCAAAATCCACTTCTACTGGAGAGTCAATTAGATCGATTGATGTATTACTGGATAGTAATTTAGCGTTAATACTCAATATATTTAAATGAGTGAATTTCCCTGCTTTTCCACTACTATACACTTTAACTTTGTATGGACCTTTATAGCTTAAATTCCTAAAGCCTGAATAAGTTTGTGGTAAAAAGCTGACAGCTATTCGATAGCCATCAACAATGAACACTGACGCCTTCCCATCAGGCAACCAATATTCTTCGCGTTCCCAATTTGCATCGGTATAACAACCGGTCAGAACCAGAATCAGGTGAACCAATAATAGTTTATGTATCACGCGTATATACATGTTGTATCTCTAACGAGGCCGCGGAAAAACTTACAGCCTAAAAATTAATTAAATATAGTCTACGCAATAGATGCTTTTTTTTCGCCGATTTCGTTTAATGAATTGTCAGGTTTTTTCACCATTGTTCATCCTGGCAAATGGAAAAGGGCGAACCCAAAACCAGCTTAAAAGAACCAACAAGCCAAATATGGTGTAGCAGGCTATAAATACCCAGTCAGGTATTTGAAAGTACAAAAGCTCCGCTAACCAATATGAGATGAAAGAGCCCGCATACACAACATCGCCCGCCTTTGAGCGAAATGCCATTTCCCATGTAGTTAACGGACAGATCACACCCAGCCAGGATTGCAGAACAACAACCACAATACCGGTCAGATGAACTATTCGAAACCAGGGGTTTCTTACCCATGACCATGAAAAAAGTTTGCCAACAAGAACTAACAAAAGACCGCCGACAATGAAAGCCACGAACAGGATATGGGTAAATAAAAGTGCGTCTGCTGCTGCAAGGTAAATAGTCTTCGATGACATCATTGCACCTAACGCTTTAATAAAAAAACTTAACGGGACATCCATGCTAAGAATATTCTTATCAAAACTATAACTAATCGTTTTTACAAGATTCTTGTGGTAGATGTCTCAACTAGTTTTGTCTGGAATTGAATTTGCTGTAATCGGCCTAGATAGATCTTAGTATTATTAACTACAGATACTACCCGATCAGAGAGAAAGCTATTAACTAGTAAATCACCTTCGCGACTTCCAGTTCGTACTAAAATCCAAATCACTTGTAAGCCTGAACGTATCAATGCATTTCACATTAAAATTATCACAAACATCAGGTACACGTCTATTTGCCCTCTGCTTACTTGCCTTAGAAACTTCTGTCGTTACAACAATACGGTTATCAATATCAGACATAGCATACGCTATTAAAAAAGGATCCCTGCCTAATTTTTCCACTTCATCATCAGTAAGGTCATTTGCATATCCTTGCTCAATAACATCTCTAACCTGATTCACATCAGCATCTTCATCTAGCAGTAAAGCATTGGCTACTTCATCTTCTTTAGCCCAAAGAGATAAATCATCTTTACCACCATGAATTTCATCATATACTTCCTGAACAATTTTCACGCTTCCTTGCTCGCCTTGATATATAAGCCATTCCCAAAACTCGGGGACACGATCAATAGGGTAATAAGTATTTTTAGCCGTTATAAATACGTTCGCATCCAGCAGATAGAGCATTAGCTACGCCACTCTTTGCGTAAGTTCGTAGACATTACGCGATTTAACACCAAGCACCTTTCCGGCTTTCGTTGATGACAGGCTTCCACTTGCTAACATTCGAGATACAAAGACAATTAGTGCCGTACCCACCCTATGCTGTCTCACCTGATAGTAACTTGGGGCGCCTTTGCTTTTTTTAGCTTTAGCGCGAATAACTGCTTTTAGATCCAACCATTTTTTCCTAAAACTTCTCCTCAAGTCATTCCATCTTGCTTCATCAATAATATTTAATTTCAATAGTGCATATGAAACCATAGTCCTGCTAACATTACGTTCATCAGCAAAATATTCTATTTTTTCAATCAACTCTTCCAGATCTGCATCTTCTCGCACATCTATCTCGCTTACCTCATTATTAGGTAGAAGTAATTGAGCCGCTACGCTATTACATAGCATTTCAAGCTGTGAATCGGCATAGTTTCCACTTATGCCAGTTTGTCCTAACCATAAATGCGCTAATTCGTGAAATAAGGTAAATGTCCACGCTGTTTTAGCATCATCATCATTAATTATTATAAAGGGAGCTAAAGTATCAGACAGTGCAAATCCACGAAATGCCTCAACAGTTATCTTTGTGTGATGACTACCAAGATCACCAATTAATAATACAAATATACCCGCTGTTTCTGCTTGTGCTCTTACATATGAAAATGCATCAGACACTTTATTTTGTGCTCTAAAGGTGTCAAGATCAAAGTTAATCCAGCTCTTTATAGATTCACATATTTCATTGATGCTTGAAGTTGTTTCCATAGAACCAATAAATGGCAATTCCACTAAATCATCGTCATCTTCCATTGCGGATCTAACAATTCCTTGCCTAACCTTAACGTCCCTTACCAACGCATCTACTAAAGCATTTTCTTCTACAGGAAATTTTTCTGGCAATCGGCGATAATCTTCACCTCGATCACCTTTTTGCGGTATATCAGAAAGGTAAAAAATAAGCAGTGATCGTCTATATTGCTTGGCCATTTTTAATAGTAATGCCCGTGTTGGTTTTTCACTCCCACACTCTAATAAACCCAGTCGTTGCTCTGGCTCTAAGTCTTTAGTGGCACCAATAGCAAGTTTACTCGCAGCCACATCAATAGATAAGCCCGCTGTCTCACGTGCCCACCTTAATATTTCTGGATTTACTGATATTTTAGACATTTGTTAATGATAGCCCATTCTGATAACAAATTGCACCCACAAACTGGTAAGGGCTGTAAGTTATTTATAGCAATTAATTTGAAGATTAAACAATAGCGCCAAGTCTTTCCATGCTGCATTCATAAATAATGTTAAGCCATAAAAATGAAAAATCATGCACTAGCACTGGCAGACAGTTTATAGTATGTGGCTTCACGATGAGTGCTACATGTACCACAAGCGTTTTTAATTAAGCTAGTCGTTATTATTCGCGATTCATTTTTTCTATATTTTATTTCAAAAAAAGCCTTTGCCAACTAAACAAACCCCATGCTAGAGTTTGTGCTGATTATTTTTGTTGGTAAACCTGCGCGGCATGAGAGCAGAATTTTCAGCTTTTATGCCGGCGCATACGTTAACGCATTAACAACGTGCCTTATCTATGTGCTTTGGCAATGTAAAAGCAACCTCACCAACAATAATAATCGTGTCACTGTTATCAAGCGATAACTATTTTATGTTGTACCTGAAAACTCAATGTACTGAAAACCCAATGCACCTGAAAATACAGTGTACAAAAAAACAAGGAGAAGACTATCGAAAAAACAATAACCTAAACCAAGATTAAATAAAGTCGCTGACCTAAGGTGGGTTCAACACCAAAAGCCAGCTAACCACATTAACCTATAGAGAGGTCAAAATGGCTGCAGATTATTCTACGCTACGAACCCGCTTTGCCCAAATAAATTTAACAGCAAACGCACAAAAACCCAAAACCGACACCGGGTTAGCAGATGATACGGGACTAAAAACCCCGCCATCCAGGCAAACCTTAACGACTCCGCCCATAGCCAGGCGGGACGTGAGAAGTGTAACGTTTAGTGTGATACCTAAAGTATCACCTAAACCGACAACACCCATCGCACCCCCGCCCGAGCTCAACCTTTCAATCTTCACAACCCAAACCTTACCCACAACACTGGAAAACCTGCGCACGCATGTTCAATACCTGCTGTGCTTACCCCTGCCTGTGCGCGTAAAAAATCGGTTGCGATTGAAATACTGGGCCATGTCGCGTCGGCTTGAGGCCGTGAGTGAACTGCTGAAATTAGACGGGGTGGATAAATTAAGTGTTGATCCGAATTGTTTTGATTTGTCGGAATTTGATTTATCGCATTTAAACCTGTCGGGTGAAGACTTTCAACGCGATTAAATAGAGCACTCAGCCGGTGGTTGCATCACTGGTGGACATTAGGTTGGACCACTGGGCACCAATTGTGGTGCCTGGTTTTCCTTTGTTTGTTATTAGAGTTTTGTTTTTGATATTTTTTGGGTTTTAATTTAGTAATGGCTTTAACTATCAGGTTGTTACTAAGCAATGGTTCAGAAGAGACATGAGAATTCAATGCAACAAAATCGTCATCTCCAAATGCCCATGATAACTTTTTTTGGTCGGAGATCCAGCGACCTTAAGCGTTGTAAAGTCACTGGATTATTAAGTGCGTCCCTGCACTTAACCCCTATTCTATTTATATCAGGGGCCATGCAGAGCACGTTTAAATTCGATCCAGTCGAATTTGATCCCGACACAAGCATTCCGGAATGACGACCTTGTTTGAGGTAGTGGGATAGTCATAAATTTTATTAACATATTAATTTAATAAAAAAACTAAAAGTAAAAACGAAAACGAAAACGAAAAATTATTTTACGGAGAATACCATGCAGCGAAATAATAACTCATTAAGAAGCCGTTTTATAAATGCAATCGCCTCGGGGGACTTAGGCCGTGTAGACGAGCAGGGAATAATATTCACCCTGAAAGAATTTAAACTGTATTTTGCAGAAATCAAAACCGATTACATTAATTCTTTTTTACCGGCCTCAACCATAGAAATAGGGCGCATGGAAATGAGCCACACCAAATTTTTATTTCGAATACGCAAAGGCGTGTATCGGGTGCATCCGGATTTACTGTTAGCGCTGGAATGTGAGGCGGCTGGTAA
>Ga0316206_1001919_pt1 | contig 15868 bp, 4 predicted proteins | sample 6monthpyrite_MG_FD_204942 | JGI IMG/M metagenome (GOLD analysis project Ga0316206, IMG submission 204942) | Microbial mat bacterial communities from mineral coupon in-situ incubated in ocean water Damariscotta River, Maine, United States -... | ecosystem: Environmental > Aquatic > Marine >... | reverse complement strand
TTGCTATCAACTAAATCCCTGTCGAATTTTATTTTTACATCTACCTGGCTTCCTTTATGGCCAGGCAATACTAAATCACCTTTAAAAAAATCAAACCCGTATTCACGTCCTCTTTCTGGTATTTTTAACGTGACCATTTTTGCATACATAGCTATAGGATCACGTTCAGGTCGTAATAAAACAGATGCCTCTCGCCCACGATCACCTCTTACCACGACACGTTGTTTACTAACATAGTAACCATTTTTGTTAACTTTTAAATCAACATAAATATCTTCATGACCGGATAAATTAACATTACCTTCACTGTCAGTAGTGCCTCGATGACTATCAGAAATTAATTGACTCACAACCTGATCCTGATAAAACGAGCCTTTAACATATGCCCCTTCTACCGGCGTACCTCCCTCTTCATACACATGCACTTTCATGTTAACCAGTGGTGCACCACAGGCATTTAATGACAGCATCATTGCAGCCAGCCCCAAGATTAATTTACTATTCATTCTTTAAATTCTCCAATCTCTAACATCTTGTCAAAGGTATGATGTACATAAGGCAAGGCTATACTTTTAATATCACTGTGTAACCAACGATTATTCCAATTTACCCTTAATAATGTTGAAGGCCAGGGTACACTAGCTGCTTCTCTCAATCCTTGCATGTCAATGTTTCTATCAATACCAAAATCGTTTAACCTATAAACAGGGTTCGCCGCAGCGCCAAAACTCATTGCCGGTATTCCACTGGACAATAAATCCCATTGAGTTTCATTTTCCCCAGCTAATGCACTGGCTGTTGCTGCATCACCCGTATTATTTCCAATATTTGCACCTCCCGAATTAATGGGTGCGTATAAAGCGGCATAATGACTTTCCTTATCATTGTAATGACTAAATTTTCCGAAGAAGCCAAATTGTGCTAACTCCTCATCAGTCAGTTCAGCATTAGTTATAGCTGGCTCTGCATTCAAAGCATTATATTTACGATATTGATCATCAGTAATACTGCCATCCCAGGTTGGATCTTCTTCTCCAATAAAGGCCAGTTCATTCTGATATGTATTAAAGTCCCAACCCCCACTACACTCAAAAACAAACGTGGCTGTCCAACTGTTACAGCCCTTTGCTATCTCCTGAGTTACCCATGCATGACGGCCAAGACCTTGAAAACTCATCCAGTCACCAACACGCGCCCAAATATTACTAGGTACTGTTTCACCTTCTACAGCATTTTCAACTACTTCTTCACCCGATGAATAAAAATTGTAGGTCACATCTAAAACACTACTAAATCTATTCTTCCATTTTAAGTCATTCCGATTATCATCAGGGTTAGCTTGAAATAACTCATGCCAGTTCGCGGCTAATACTTTTTCAGGATAGCCGGCCCAATCAGCTTCTGTCATACGTTCAATCATAGTTAAGGCCGTTGAACCATTATCTGCATACCTGTCAACCGACGGTTTTTGTGTTGCATCATAAGCTTCAATAGGCACAGCCGCATTAATCATAAAGTAACGATCTGGCGCTAAACCACCTTGAACAATGGCATTGGACAGCACCATATTACCTAAACTATGGCCGACAACTGTCAACGGCCCTGGTTCTTTTAACATTGCACTGTCGATAAATGTTTTCAAATTTACACTGGTTTGAAATGCGTTATACACACCGTGGTGATAATCTGTTCCGGTATCACCGTGCCAGGTCACACCAATAAATCGTCCATTAAAACCTAAGCGCTGGAAGCGTTTAAACATTTCAGCGTTCCAGGCACGCGCGGCTTGTGCAGACACATTATAGCCATGCACAAAGGTAAGATAATTTGCTTTTGTTCGAGTATCTGGATTATTTAACGGCTCATCAATATTAGTGGCTGGACCAACCTCTGGTGCAGCACCTCGTTGGTTAGCATAGTTTTTTAAATCAATATGCCGGTACATATCTTCAACACCTGAAATTTTTAACGCTAACTCAGCATGAGCGGCCACTTGTTGATTACTGTTTTTAACAATTACCAACTTTAAAGGCGCTTGCGTCGCTTTCGACGCTTCCACCAATATAATGCCGCCTTCATCATTTAAAATATTATTTAAAAATACAGGGTCTAATTCGATACCAGCAGGTGTTATCGTTTTCACATTGCTATTATCCGCTATCAAACCCGCTGCAATATCCCACTGTTTTAAGGGTGCATCCACACGGCGTTTTTCATAGCTAATTTTTGTAGGATCTGGATTTGGATATAAACTGGTTTCTGTAAATTTCAGTGCGCTATCCTCATGCACTAACCGATAGGAATATTCTGTTGCAGGGAATGTCTCCAGTGCAGATTTTATATCGATATAAACCGGGAAAAAATCAACCAGGTCACGCATTCCATCAATGACATCATCTAAATGATCCGCTGTTGATCGACCTGGTATATCACTTTCTGAGGCTTTTCCTTCGTCAATTTCACCTTCATCATCGTCATCATTCACCCAGAATAAAAACGGTATCTCAGTGCTGTTTATTGTGTCGATAAAATCTGTGTCATTTTTAGCGGTGGATTGTTTTATGATTTGCCCATCATGATTCATGTCCGCGATGAGATGGATTTTCTCAAAGGCAAACTCCCACAAAATATTTGCACTGTCATTATTCTGATACAAACTAATCGTGATGTAATCGGTTTCATCTAACAGAGAAAGGTGCTCGGGATTATCAAAGCGAACAATGCCGCCCGGTGTAATCGTCGCTTGTGCTTCTTCTGCACCAATGGAAAAGACTAACTCACGGTCACCACTAAAACGTTCCAAAGGATCAAATTCTGATCCCGTTAAATCATAAAGCAATTCCGCATAATCTATGTCACCACTCAACAGTGAACCAATTAATCCTGCGCTGTTTTCAAGGGATAAATCTATATCCTGAGCATCACCCACATTAGGCTGTAACCGCAACATTTGCTTCTGAAGGTCATACACCGAAAACTGCATCTCAGGCCGATACACCCACTGGTAGATCGGCGCTACTTCCGCCGGGTCGGCATTGTTGTCTCGGGCGAGTTTGCGCGCGGCATTGGTGAGCTTTTCATCGTATATCGCGACTTTAAACGGCACGTAGTTCGCGGGGCGTTCACCTAAAATACCTTGTCGGCCACTGGGGGTGAAGTTAGCAAGTTCTTGCGTGGGTTGGCCACTGATATGAACGTAAAAATGTTCGGGCCGGTTGTCTTCGGGGATGAAGATGGTTTTGGTGTGCGTGCCGGGGGTAATCGCAAATTGTGAGACGAAGTTGCCGGGTGCGGCATCGTCCAGGCGATCGAGGCCGCTGCTTTTTACCACTTTGGCTAAGCGTGCGGTGTAGCCCGGCAGGTCATCCGGCAGCGGGCTGCCGTCTTCGGCGTACCATTCGGTGGTGATGACTAACAGGGTGTCGCTGGTCAGCCCACTGCCTTCAAAGCCCACCAGTTGTTCGCGGGTCTCGCCTTTAGTGATGCCCGCCTCGACTTTGCTGCGCCGTTCAACGCGGATTTTTAGGTTGGGGGGCAGCAGCTCTGCCTGCGGTGACTGGGTGCCGAGCAGGGCCTGGTTGGCATTGCTGTCGATTTGCACACGGCTCATGCCGAGGTAGCCGCTGCGGCGGTTGATGAAGTAGGTGTTGAGGTATTCGCCGGGGCGCAAGGCGTCTTTCCAGGCATTGGGGTTGCTCGCACCGGTGCTGTTGCCACTGGCGGCCTGGTAGGTGCGGGCGCTGCCGGTGGGGCTGTTAAAGGTGGATTCACCGAGGTAGGTGCTGAGCGAGGTCCACAGCACCGGGGTGTTGAAGTAAATCGTGCCGTTGGCTTCTATGCCGGCACTAAACGAGCCGCCTTCGCCGATGCCGGTTAAGGCGTTGCCTTGCAGTTTGTTGCGCTCTGAGTAGCGCTCGCCGGTGGATTCACGGTAGGTGAGGATGTCGGTATCCACCAGGTCGGCTGCGCTGATTTGGCTGAGCAGGCCCTGGTGGCTTAGGTCGGGGTCGATGTCGAGCTGGCGGCGCAGGTCTTCGTTGATGACTTTGTTGGTCACGGGGTCGATTTGTTTGGGTTTACCGCCCAGGTACACTGCCACGGCGACGGCCAGCTCGGGGTTCGTTGTTTCCAGATCATCTATAGTCACCAGCACCTGGGTGTCGACTATGCCATCGCCATCCAGGTCGAGGTTATCGGTGGTGGTTTTGTTAAAACTGGGGGCCGTATAGGTGTATTCGGTGGTGGCGCCTATGCCGATACTGCCGCCACCTTGCGAGGTGTTCGACAGCTGGTTGCCCGTGCCCGTAATCAGCAACAGGTCGACGATAAAGTTGTTGTTGAATTCAAAGGCAAAGGCATCTTCTAATAAGATTAAGTCTGCCGCCAGGCCATCATTGCCACCAATGCCATCCATTGCGCTATAGCCGGTGCAGGTGTCGCGGGTGGACTGCGTCATGCCCCAGGATTGCATGGGTTGTTTGGCGCGTGGGTTAAAGCTTCGGTAGTATAAATCTAAAAACACAAAGCCGTTGAAGCTATAGCTAAACCCTGGGCACGGGGCGATGCGCCCTTCGATAATGTAGCGACCGGTTTCACTGACGATGCCCGCAAATTGGGTGTAGGTGTTATAGCCCACCATGCTGCCGGTCATTGGGCCTAACAGTTGATCGCCGGGGCTGCGGATGATGTCCTTATCATTGCCTGGGCCGGCATCGCTGATGCCGCCGCTGCCATTGTCCAGCCCAAACATGGCGACTCGAAACGCGATGTTGTAGTTTGAGGCAAACAGCACATTACCCGCTGCACTCAGTAATACCGCGGTGGTGCTGTCGCTGACGCCTGGGTCTTGCGGCAGGTTTAGGTTGACCTTGCTGGTGAGCAAGGCGGGTTGTATGTCATTTCCACTCAGGTCGAGTTGATACAGGCGTTTGCCATTGGCACTTAAACGGTAGCTGGGGTATTGTGCGATGAGTGCGCTATAGCGAGTGAAGGTTTGACGGTAGGCCGCCGCACTCATTACCTCGGCGTTTTCGTACGCGCCCACCGCTTCGCCAATTTCACTGATCACATCCCCATAGGCATCGATTTGCGCATAAACAGGCTGGCCACTGGGGCCTCGCACTACATTACGCGCCGCCACATAACCCTGCTTAAAAATAGGTGCACCCGAATAATCCGTCACCACGCTGTGCGCGGTATACGGCAGTGCACTGAGTATGGCAAATGCACTTAGCTGGCTTAGCCAGGTAAGCCTAGTCTTAGGCTTACGCTTGACCGTGGATTTGGCCGTAAGTTTGGGCGTGAGTAATGAGATACGTAATTTTATAGGCATAAGTGGTTACTGGCTTAATGCGGATTTAAGGGCATTGAGGCTGATATTGCCCTCTGCGTAATCTTTTAATATAGCGGCGTTATCAGGTACAACTAAGGCATAACCCAGATAGGATAAATCGGCCAACTCGATGGCTTGCGTACTGAGTACGCGACGATTTTCAATCATCCCCGCACCGATGGGCTCAAACAGTTCGGATTGATTATTAAAGCCCAGCAAGACAACATAACTGCCCTCGGCCGGTAGGTAGTTATACTCACCATTTAAGGTAGGCATGGTGAACGCAAGGTTAACCGTGCCGTTTACCGCTATGCCCATCGGTTGAATACTGTACATCCAGTGCGGTATGGCTGAGGGTAATGCGCTATAGCTCAAGCCGCCCAATTCAAGCATTTGTACGTTGATATCACCTTGCTTACGCCCATCGGGGAAATACACCGTGGCATTGCTAAAATCAACCTGTAAATCACCGCCATGCAATGAGGCGGGTTCACCGCTGTTAATGCGCTCAAATGGGGTATTGGCATTAATAAAGGTAAGCTGTGCAAGGGGTAATTTTGACACTCGACCGGCTTCAATAATCACCCAGCGTTCCAGGGTGCCGTAATGGCGGTTTACAAGGCCTGGGTTAAAGATCATTTTATAACGACCTGCGGGCAGTGTATTTTGTGCAGTATCACCATAACCAAAACCATAGTTGCCCTGATTATCACTGAGCACTTCCCGATTGAGTGCGGGGATGCTGACGCGAATTTGCTGCAAGGGTTCGTTAAAGTTATTCATAATGCTGCCTTGCAAGAAGGTAGGCAAGGCGCGCACTTTATACGATTGCTTGGCCAGCACGGTGCCATCGTAAATAACATCGACATACACCGTGGCACCGTATGAAAATTCACGGCTGGGGTAAAAACTAACCAGGGTATCTTCTGGGTAAAAGGCTAAGCCACCCAGCACGGCCTGATAATTTCTATCGACTTGTTTGAACTTGATTTCCTGGTTTTCAAGTGCGCTTTTGCCTTCTAACGCGTCTAAATCATAGGTTTCGCCGGTAAAGGTTTCATACACGTTTACCTCAATGAGTGAACGATTAATGGGGCGATTAAAATACACGGAAATAGGCAGATGCGGCTCAACCCCCATTTGTTGATTTGCAGGGTCACTGTTACTCACTTGCAAAGGTATTTGCGCGGCATTGGTTACATTAACAAAGGTTGTCGCTTCCGCTAAAAGTTTACCGCTGGCATCTTGTACCTTAATGCTGATGCTGTGGCGACCTTCTGTATTAGGTATTGTAAGGCTGGCCTGTGCAACGGCTCCGTTAACATTCATGGTTTGCGCGGCATCTTGCTGATGAGTAATGAGTGCCTGATATCCCTCTAGCCAATCAGTAAACTGTGCTGTTACCTCAAGCGTTGTACTGTCACCTGCGATTAATAAGGCTTCATTTTCTAGCGGCGCTATAAATTTTATACCGACACTGACATCGGCATACAAAATTAAACCTTGCTGTGTTTGTAAACCCGCCTGATCCCGTGCAACTATATTAAGCAGCTGGTTTTCTGCAGCGGGCAATGTAAGTGCGGCTTCAAATGTATATTGATTAGCACTTATTCCCGGTAATAAATTAACCGACTGATTATTAATACTTAAGCTGGCAATATTCGCATCACTCACTGTTCCACTTAATAAATACGGATTGGCATTGACTGTATTTACCGCGGGTTCTGCTTGTAAACTGGCATCACTTAAAATTATTTGTGGCGACTGCGTATCTTTAATTACCGTTAGGGTTTGTGTGGTGCTTGCGCCTTCTGCATCCGTTGCGATAACGTTTATAGCAACCTCGCCTTCGGCCTGCAAACTCATGTCGATAAGGGTATTAAAACTTAAGCTGGTTTGCGTGGCGCCACCCAGCACAATTTGTTCGCCGTTTACACTGACACTAGCAACACCTTTAGAACTTGTTGCGCTACCCACTACACTTATTTGATTTTCAGGGGTTACTAAAAAGTTGTTTGGTGATGCCATAAGAATGATAGGTACAGCATCAACTTCATTACTAGATGCAGTTTGATAGCTTACTTGTGTTTGTGTTACATCACTGCCCAATGGGCTATCAACTCGCACACTTAATATATTGATGCCACTTTGCAATAACACATTATTAAAACTAAAGGTATGCGTACCTTCTAGCGTGCCGGCGCTTGGGAATATTTGTTGGCTATTAAATTCAACCCGTAAATCGGTACTCGGTTGGCTGCTGTAAATAATACCATTTATATTTAGCTGTTGATTTTGTGTAACCGTAGCTGACTGTGGTGAAATTATTTCAATGCGCGGTGCCGCTGCAATTTCTCGATTAACGCTTATGCTCGCCTGGCTTTGATTAGCCGCGTTATCGGTTGCCACGAGTGTTAACCCATTGACACCTGTTTTTAATGGTACTTCTATAACAAAACGATCATCTGTTATTGATGCTGTAAAGGTAATGCCACTGTAACGATCGTTTTGTACGGTAAGCATTTTAATGCCACTGCCACTGTCTGCTACAACGCCATTAAGAATAATTTGTTCTGCATTTACCGTGCGTGAGTTACCGCCATCAAGCGTAATACTCGGCGCTGTAGTATCTGTTAATACCCTAAGTTGGGTGGCTACTTGCCTGTTTTGTATGGCGTTGTCTTTAATGGTTATTAACCAGATAGTTACTACATTCGCTGGGAGCTCTAAATCAAACTGACCATTGTTGCTAAGCTGATTAATGGTTACTGGCTTATTATTTATATTGGCCGTTGCTGTAATCGTTACTTCACCGACCGCATTTTGATAGCCACCCATTGCATGGGCCAAGTTATTTTTACCCGCTGCAAGTTCCGCAATACCATCTGCCGCGATAGAGGCATTAACGATGCTTGCGGTTAAGTCTGCAAGAGGGATCACGGTTTCAACTTGTGAACGTGGGCCAGCTATTTGAACCGTTTCACCGGTAAAGCCATTGGTATACTCTGCAAGCGTAGCAACTTGATAACTTGCAGTTTGCACATTAACTATTGTGCTATCTGTATATTGATTAGTGGTCGTTATAACAAAAGCAGTCGGAGCCGCAGAGTTTACGCCACGGTATATTTGATATTGCAAGCCATTTACTGCGAGCCAATTTAATTGCGCGGCGGTATTTTGTAAACTGAGCGTAAAGTTTTCTACCGCTACTGTATTAAACGCGGCAAACAAATTAACCGGTGTCGCACCCTCACCTTCAATTGCGTTATTATCAATTGCGATTACGCGATAGCGGTAACTTGCACCGGCTATTAAATTATTATCTGCATAGCTATTTGATGTAATAGATGTGCTATTTAACTTTAACCAGTTAGTATTGACTGTTGTATTCCTATACACATTATAACCCGCAACAGGTTCATTACTTAAAGCAGCCCATTGAACTTGCGCAGTATTGATTTGCAAACTGGCCTGTATGTTTGTTACTACGGGTAATTTGCTCCGACTATTGTCATCAGGGTATGTGTCCTGGTCATTATTTACTGTATCTCCATCACGATCATTATCTAATGAGTCTGGAATACCATCTGCATCTAAATCGGCAGGTACGCTAGACGCATTATTAGGGTCAGTGCCAATTTGTTCTTCGTAGCTATTACTGATGCCATCGCCATCACGATCAGTATCCGCATTGTCACCTATTCCATCACCGTCTATATCAGATGTTTCATTTGGGTTATTGGGTAATGCATCAACATCATTGTTAACACCATCACCATCGGTATCTGGATCTGAATTATCACCTATTCCATCATTATCTAAATCAGCTGATTCAGTTGCATCTAGTGGAAATAAATCTATTAAGTTATCAACACCATCACCGTCAATGTCTAAATCAGTGTTGTCACCTATACCATCACCATCTAAATCTGCCGATTCAGTATTATCATTCGGGAAGGCATCGTTAATGTTTTCTACACCGTCGCCATCAATGTCTGTATCTAACGCATCAGGAATGCCATCCGCATCTAAATCCGGCGGTGTACTTGCAGAATTATTTGGGTCTGTTCCTACTTGAACTTCATAATCATTACTGATGCCGTCGCCATCACGATCGGTGTCGGCGTTATCACCAATGCCATCGTTATCTAAATCGGTACTTTCAGTGGCATCGTCTGGAAATTTATCCGTACTGTTTGCGACACCATCACCGTCGCGATCATCGTCGAGTGAATTGGGAATACCATCGCTATCTAAATCAGGCGGTGTATTGGTTGCATCGTTTGGATTAAAACCAAGCTGGGTTTCATAATCGTTACTGATGCCGTCACCATCACGATCGGTGTCGGCGTTATCACCGATACCATCGTTATCCAGGTCAGCTGTTTCGGTGGCATCATCTGGAAATTTATCAGTGGTATTGTCTACACCATCGCCGTCACGATCCGTATCTAATGAATCCGGAATACCATCCGCATCTAAATCAGGCGGCGTACTTAATGAATTATTTGGGTCGGTTCCTACTTGAACTTCATAATCATTACTGATGCCATCGCCGTCACGATCGGTATCCGCATTATCACCAATACCGTCGTTATCCAGGTCGGTGCTTTCGGTGGCATCGTCTGGGAACTTATCCGCAGTGTTTGCTACGCCATCGCCGTCACGATCCGTATCTAATGAATCCGGAATACCATCCGCATCTAAATCAGGCGGCGTACTTAATGAATTATTTGGGTCGGTTCCTACTTGAACTTCATAATCATTACTGATGCCATCGCCGTCACGATCGGTATCCGCATTATCACCAATACCGTCGTTATCCAGGTCGGTGCTTTCGGTGGCATCGTCTGGGAACTTATCCGCAGTGTTTGCTACGCCATCGCCGTCACGATCCGTATCTAATGAATCCGGAATGCCGTCTTCATCTAAATCTGGCGGTGTATTCGTTGCATCGTTTGGATTAAAACCAAGTTGGGTTTCATAATCGTTACTGATGCCATCACCGTCACGATCGGTGTCGGCGTTATCACCAATACCATCGTTATCCAGGTCGGCTGTTTCGGTTGCATCATCGGGGAAGGCATCGCTGGTATTATTCACGCCGTCACCATCTCGGTCGTCATCCAGTACATTGGGAATGCCGTCGCTATCCGTGTCCACCGGAACACTATTCACATCGTCAGGATTAGTGCCTGCCTGAACCTCATAATCATTACTGATGCCATCTCCGTCACGATCATCATCTAAGCCATCGTAAACACCATCATTATCAATATCACATACCATACCAAAATCAGTTTGCTCAACCAGAGCACGCTGATAATGAACTTTAGACTCAGCATATAAATGTATGTTATTTCCTGCAGTAATTGCCCCATATGCCTGCGATGTTTGACCTAGATTAATAAAATCCACTGCATACATAAAACCTTCAAAATGAATATCGGCCTTAAATGTGATATTAGAATAAGAAAACACAAATAATTTAGCTGCATTTGCTCCTGCACTGGATTCATCAACGTTTATTTGAGCATTCCATTCGGTAACAGAAGGATTATTTATAAACAAACGAACCGTGCCCTCACCTTGAACCTTGATTCTGGATTTACCTCCCATCACTAAAGATTCAACCCAGTAATCTCCGGCTTCTAATACCAATTCTGAATCCCAATCAAGTATCATAGATGTAATATAAAACTCACCTGGATTCTGTATTTCTAGCTGTGCTGATTGCGTTACATGTATTTTATTGTATTGATTAGTAGTGCCATCTAGAATTTTCACCTCGTAATAAGGCAACACAATATCAATTGTAGAACTAATGGTTTTAAACTCACCAGGGTTTAATTTAGTAACTGGTATGTCGGTTTCAACGCAACTTGATACATCACAATTTAATACAGTAGATATTGGATCAGTAACAATGCTGTTAGATGAGAGATACGGGTTGTTGCTACCCAATAATTGTGCATTTTTATCAAATTTTATTTCTGATACAGCAGCGTGACTTTGCAATCCATTAGTGAAGGCCGCCAAACATTGATTTTCACCTGAACCCAATTCTACACTATCTGGAATACCATTAGCATTGACATCCGCAGGCACTTCACTAGCATTATCAGCATCCGTACCAACAAACTGCTCGTAATAGTTACTGATACCATCTCCATCACGGTCAAGATCGATGTCATCTGGTGTCCCATCGCCATCCAGATCATTGATTTGGGCTCCAAATTGGCATACAGTTTCAAACTCTTCACGTGCCACTGCTAAAGGATCATATGTGACTGTTGCTTTGTAATCCATATACAAATCACGTGCAGATACAGCACCATTAACAGAATTTGTATGACCTAGCGAAATACTCCCATTGCCATACAACACACCATTTAAACTAACATAGTTATAGAAGTTGACATCATTACCTACATAAATAAACAATCTTTGTGAACGATCTGTTTCAGAACTAACGACCGGGTTAATGCGTGCATCATTAGCAGCGTTCATCGTATCTTTTACAAACAAGCGTACAACACCATCACCCACCACATTAACTTGCGAATTAGCACCAATATCTAGTTTCCCAACCCAATAGTCACCTGGAGTTAAATTTAAAGTTGCACCATAACCGACAACTAATGTATTAATTACGTAGGTTGAAATATCTGAAGAGAAGCTTAGTTTTGCAGATGAACCCACTTCAACGCGATTGAATTCATTATACCAATCCACACCAATGACCTGTTCTCCCAGATATGGTACGGACACATCCCCACCACTAAGTGCTACCGAGAATTGCGCTACATCAATGACAGATGAAGTGCTATTACTAGAGGTACATGCCACGCCATTACAATGGTTATTTTCTGAACTAGGGTTAAGCTGTCTAGTCACCAGCTCATTAACACTTTGTCCCTGTATTTTGGACGCATAGAGAAGTGTAATAGCACCTGTATCAGAATGATTCTGTACAGCACCGGGAAATACAGTTTGGCACGAACCTGCCGCATTAGCCGACTTTACGCCAAGTCCCATAATCACAATAGCTACCACAACTAAAATACTGGCTATGGAACTTTGTGATACTTTATTTACCCAACATACACTCATACGCTATACATTTATACAGATTAAATAACTGCATCCCTTGTTTTGTTTACTTATTTAAATACTCAATTTTTGCCAATACTTTAAGTTTCTCAGACTGCTGTTTTATTGACTTTTTTAAGGCCACCGGCGCAAGCTGTTTTCTTATTTCATCACTAACTGATGACAATGATTTGGGTGGAATATATTTTTTATCTATGGTCTTCACGATATATGGCCTGCCGTTATGCATTACCAATGATGAGACTTCACCCACATCAATACTTTCAATCAGCTTTTCAATTTTTTCATCTATAACACCTTTATTTAATCTTCCTTGTCGATAAACTAAATCAACACCATCGGAAAGCATGTTTTTCTGTAGCACTTTAAGATTTCTTTGTTTTGCATATTTTGAATACACCGACAGTAACTTATCTCTATCCAATTCATTTATTTTTTGTATAGCCGTTAGTAATTCATACTTTATGACTGTTTCTGCACCATACTTTTCTGGATGCTTATTATAATAAGAAACTACCATTTCATTTGTTATTGGTGAGGATTTAATATTTTCTTTTAAATAATGATTAACAATTAGTTTTTCTTTATATATATTTGATTTTTGCTGATACATATTTATTTGCATGTCATCAAATCCTTTTATAGCTTCCTGTTTTATCAGTCGACTTATCACCATGCTCTCAAGAATTTTTTTTCGTTCAACAATTGGCAATTTATCAAGTGCTTTCCCTTCGCCAAAAAGCGCATCCACATTGAGCAGTAACTGATTTTCAGTAATAGCCTCTCCATTAACCAGCACTAGAATTTTTGATGCATCCTCAACAGAGCCGCTCTGCGAACATGCAGTCAAAAAAGACACACTTAAACTCATAAACAATTTTATGAACTTAGCCATATCAGTATTTATCCCTTAATATCCACTTCAACACTAGATTGAAGCTTCTTAATTTCAGCAACTTTTGCCTGCTGTCTTAACTTATAGCGAATATCACCTTTAACTGCTTCAAATGGTTTTTTAACTGTTTTAGGTTTTTCAAGCAGCTTCACTATATGAATGCCAAATGGCGTTTCAAATGGCTCCGTATATACACCTTCTTCTAAAGAGAAGGTTTTTTCTGAAAAGGCTTGATTTATTGCACCATATTTAAGCCATCCTAAGTCTCCACCATTTTTAGCTGAGTGTTTATCTTCAGAATTTTTATTTGCCAGTGCTGAAAAATCACCATTAGCTTTTAATTTAGAATAAACATCCTGAGCAGCTGTTTGTTTAGCTAAGCGCTCTTCATTGCTCATATTCTCATTTAAGCGGAATAATATATGCGCTACATGAGCCTGCTTATGTTCATAATTAGTAGCGTTTGCTACATAATAATTTTGCACGGTTTGATCTGTTACCGAATCATTTAAAAACTTTTCAAAATAACGACTTATATACATCTGTTGTTTGAAATCATTTATTTCAGCTTCAACAAGTGCTGTATCAAGAATTTCTTTCTCTGCAATCACCCGCATTAAAGCTTCACGCTCTAAATATTGTTTAATAATTTCTTCTCGATGTTTTTCATTACCAATCTTAATTCGCTTAAATTTTAAATACGCATCGAATGTATCATTACTAACTGGCTGCCCATTAATACTGCCAATTGAGTTGGAACCATTAAGTATATCAGTTTGTGTTAACAGCACATAAGCACTAACAACAATCGCCACAATAATAACTATATTTTTATTCATTCTTTAACCTTTAATTCATTCTATTTTTGACTAAATACTTCGGTTTCTAAAAACAACTATCTACGAATCCTTGAGTATCTTTAATTACATAAATGCTATATAAGACCGAGTTTATTGACTGTGTATTCTCACCGGAAATTGCATCATCAACTGACAACATTTGTGAACCTACAGCAATTATATAATCACCTGCTGGCAACACTTTTTGCAGCCAGGGCGAACTGCCACATTGACCACTGGTAGCATCACCATCGATATAACTCGATACACAAATTAACCCTTGTGAAGTTTCTCGACATAATTCACTTTGACCCCCTGAACCAGGGGCAAGTTTGCTAAATAACTGGATATGTGTGTTATCAAAACCAGTATGCATAGCAACAAGCGTAGGTTTCAATAATGTAAATGAATGGTAATCTACCGTAGAACCAGTGATTACTTCGCTACCCACGCTTTGAATAACTCCTGACGCATTAACTTCAAAATTGGTTAATGCTGCTGAGTCACCTGCCGAAACTTGTATTGAGAACGTACCACCTTGAGGAACTTGTCCACCAAAATCATTTTCACCCGCTATTAACTCATTAATACCCGCACGGCTCTCTGCAATTATAACTACATAAAGACCGGGTTCTAAAGTTTGTATAATAATTGGTGGCTTAGTATTACTATTATTTGGATCAATTCCGCCGTATTTCTCATCAATAATATTATTTTCACAAATTTCACCATATGGAGTCATTCCACAAATACCTGATACTGATGAGCCTTCCTTTATCAGTTGCAAACTGATTTCTGGCGTTAGAAAATCACCGACAAAACTTGTGTCTGTAATTTCCATAAGAACATCCGACTGCTGATCCAGCGTGAATGTATAATAAGCAAGTGTTCCAGTACCAGAAGTTGTTAATGTTCCACTTTGATTAATGAGCACTGTATCAGCAACTGGAACTGGATCTATAACCTCACCTGAATAGAAGCTATCTGCAGATGCTGTCGCTGAGCTTTCGGCATTCACAGAGCTATTAGCAAGATCTGTCACGAGTACTCGATCACCACCAAAATCAGCAGCTGCATTGCCTGTAATATTGACGGTTTCAAATTGATGAACACCGATTAATTCACTGCCGGCAATAGATAAAAGGTCATCAACACTGTGTATTATTAAAGTGTTAACTGTATTGCTAACAATGGTATATAACGCTCCAGTAGTAGTACCTGCATCCAAGTCAACGCGTATTCCATCTATACCAAAACCATCACCTAAGCCCGATTCCTTCCATGGCGTATTCGCTACTGTGATTTCCCATATTGTCTCTCCGCTGGCTGCTGTACCAATATCTGCGATATTTACTATGGTTTGTAGGCCCACTGCTCGTATAGGTGTGCTATTTGGTTGTGTAATATGATTTGCATTATCAATGATTAAGTGACCGTAGGTATCAGCAGCACCTTTAAGGTATACCGTTCCGGCACCGCCTTCTCTACCAATAACACTAGCTTCACTGGTGATGTAAGTACCACTGTATAAGCTGCGATCCGTTGTGTATACGCTGATGCGACCACCACCACCGATGTAACTCGTGCTTGCCGCATTTTCTATCGACTCGCCATAGGCTTCCATTTGACCCGTGCCACTTAAGGTACCCACGTCAAGATGAATACTGCCGCCTGCACCGCCGCCGTAAC